>Ga0315282_10002902_pt1 | contig 31052 bp, 18 predicted proteins | sample YL17G07_20_MG_FD_203693 | JGI IMG/M metagenome (GOLD analysis project Ga0315282, IMG submission 203693) | Sediment microbial communities from Yellowstone Lake, YNP, Wyoming, USA - YL17G07_20 | ecosystem: Environmental > Aquatic > Freshwater > Lake > Sediment | place: USA: Wyoming | collected... | reverse complement strand
ATGGACAGAACAGTTGCGTTATTGATGGTGTTACTGAACTCAGAAAGAAGATCATCAAGTTATTTGGCAATAAGGTATGTCTAATATATCAATTATTTTCCTGATAGGAATTGCTCAATGTCGGTTAGAGATTCCAGAATATATATAAAGAAAGCTTGCCACTTTCATGGAATTTTATTTTGAGGCAAGGTATCCTAATGAACAGAAAAGCTTTTATATAAAATGTACAAAGGACTTCACCAAGAAAAACCTAGAAGATATAAGTGAGGTTTTCAGATGGTTGAAAGAGAAATTGTAGGTATACTAAGAAGATTCCAAAAAATACTCAAAGCAGAAGGAATACAGATAGACAAGATTATATTATATGGTTCTTATGCCTCTGGTAAATTCCACAAAGATAGCGATATAGACGTAGCCATTGTGTCTCCTGACTTTGGTGTAGACCGTTTTGAAGAAGGCGTAAAACTCTTTCAGATTGCATGTAAGATTGATCCACGAATTGAGCCTATACCAATTTCTTTGGAATCATATCAGAACGATAATTGGATCCCGCTGATATATGAGATCAAAGAAAAAGGTATCGAGTTAAAATAGTTAGAATGAAGATTTTGAAGTACTAACTTTAGATTATGTTAATAGAGGAATATTTTCCGAAAAGTTCGCATCCGATGCAAATCATGTTGCAATTGCAGTGGTTAATGGCATCAATTTTTTGGCAAGCTGGAATTTTAAACATCTAGTTAAAGTTAGTACAAGACGTGAAGTGAATTTAGTCAATGCTCTGAAAGGATATGGGCAAATTGAAATTATAGCTCCACCAGAATTATAAAGGGTGATAAACAATGCGACAGATTACAGATGAAGAAAAGAAAATGATATGGAAAGAGGCATTAGAGGAATTTCCAGTGAGTAGGTTGGGTTGAGGAACGAAACCCAACATAATATATGACATGATAAAAAAATATAACATAATTCCACAAATAATCTTTGTGATTGTTTTCTGTAGCATTACATCTACAACCGTCGCTGTAACTCCGCCAGATACTATTATTATAGCGGGTCCAAATGGAACAACATTTTCAAATGACGCCGTTTTTTGGTGGACAGGCAAGGTAACACCTGATGATTCTGGTCGTCTGCCGTCCATAAAAGGCTTCTATTACAGCCTTGACGGTGAACTCTGGAACTGGACTCAAGATCGGTTTATAGCCTATTATGATTTGCCAAACGGAAGCCATAACCTGAACGTGAAAGCTGTTGACAGCAACGATCAGCAGGATCAAAATCCCGCTTTCCGCACATTTACCATTGAGCAAAGTACTGTAACTGAACCAAACGAGGGACAAAGCCTTTTTACCATTGATCCTGTTTTTAAGGATGAACTGAATAATAAGACTATCTCTACAATTTTAAGACAGGAGCTTGGATTTAGAGGGATAACACTTTCTGTAAGTGCCGTAGTTGACGTCATCATCATAGATAGCAAATGGCAAATAACGGATGGAAATAAGGCATATTTTATTAAAAAAGATACTGATCTGGATGTATATGGGACGATCAACGATTCCCCATCAACTGCCTTATCTATCCCGGTCGGTAAAACAGTGAAATGCCAGAGCTTTACAGCTAAAGATGGCGTTGACGATGATTGGTTCTCCGTAAACATTGCTAGAGATAACTTATCCCTGACACCTCGTCAGATGACAGTTATCCTCAATAGGTCTGATGCTTTAGTATCGAGTATAGTCAAGGTTTATAGATTTCCTGATGTATCCGCAGGAAAAGAGATAGCGAGTTTTGAAGTAGAAGATAAAGGGTTTTTTGCCACAGGTGTTACACCGGGAACTTATCTTATAAACGTCAAACCTACAACTATAAGTGCTGCATCTTCCTATTCTCTCACTGTAACCACTGACAGCCTGACATCTGAAACAGTCTGGGATACAGAAGATAACAATAGCTCTAATAATCCCACTGAGACTTCGCCCACATTCTTATCAAAGACTACTCCATGGATGGAGATAATCGGTAATAAATGGAGTTCCAGCGATAGCAAAGATTGGTATAGAGTTCACATCAACCTTACTGAGCAAAAGCGGATGAACTTAAACCTTACACGTCCATTCAGCGGGGCAACTACAGTGCGCCTTTATTCCGCTTCTCCAATAAACCAGATAGGTGAATTCACCGTAACCCCCGATAGCGGTCCTCAATGGAAATTGGACATTGGAACTGGACTTGCTGATTATCTGATTGAAGTTGACCTTTCTAATTATGGTTCATCTGGATCAAACGCAAGTGAAACGCCATATTTCTTATCATTGATACTTTCCGATATCCCGAAGGGTGAAGTATGGGAGATTGAGCCGAATAATTCACCGGATTTCGCCAATCGCCTTCCAATAGATACCCGTGTTAAAGCAATGAGAAATCAGCCAAATGACACCGATTGGTTTAGATTAACCGTTCCTCACAATGGCATTTTAAGTCTGACAGCATCACGCATAATAAAAACTGGCTCAATAAATATCTATTTACTTGATACCGTCGGTCAGCCGATAGATAGTTTCAAACTTCAGCCCGATGAGCAAAAGAACACACTTAACGTTGACATTTCTGCTGGTGAATATCTGGTTAATACCGATTTTGCAGATTTTACAGGCGATTACTGGCTTACAGCTATGCTCATCACGTCTGTTCAACACGACGTACCTACGGATAAAATTCTATCAATCGGAGATAAAATCTCAGTGAGATTGGTTTGGGATAAAGGAAATTCTGCCGATTTTGACATTTTGTATGATGGATTATCTAAACAATTAAATACTGACCCTATACCAATGTATGATGATGGATTCCATAACGATGGAAGTGCTGGTGATGGAATATACGCTGGAACTTATATCGTAAAAGACAAGGATAATGCAAATGATGCTGTTGTAGTCGTTCACATTCATGATAAATACAGTGATACATCAGATATTCCGATGGCAGATAAACCAATAGTAATAGACACGATCCCGCCTGTTATTACACAAGTCAGCCACGATGCAAAGTCACCGCTTTCAATCGGTATGGTATTGACTGTTACAATAAATGGCGAAGTTGGAAACAAGGCGACTTTTAACGTAGTTCCCGACAGTAAAGACCCCACAATGTTAAGCTTGATAGGAATTCCTGCTTTTGATGATGGCAAGCACAATGATGGCGCCGCTGATGATGGCGTCTACGTTGGCACTTACACAGTCAAAGGTGATGATTATATCACTGATGGTTTAGCGACAGGATATTTGGCTGACAATGCAGGTAACGTCTCCAATTTATCAGCAGTTATTAAAGTTGACATTGTTGGCGATCATCCTGTGATCAACTCGGTTGAGCATAACGGCAGATTGACTTTGGGTAAGGATGATACTTTAGTCGTAACTATGATCGGCGATCCAAATGGAATTGCCAGCTTTGATATTGAGGGTCTGGTTAATAATATACCCATGTATGATGATGGACAGCATGATGATGATTTACAGGGCGATGGTAAATACGTTGGTTCGTATAAGGTCGTTGAGGGTGACGGTGTGCTTTCTGCATCGGTAGTAGGTCGTCTGGTTGATAGAAAAGGGCGTATTTCGATAAAGATGGCACTGGTTAAAGTAAATATAGATGCTGTTCCTCCTGCCCCTGTAATCGGCGTTGAAGCTTATGATAGACCTAATGATCAGGGCAGTTACATCACCATAAACTGGAAACCGTCAACTGAGATAGATTTTGCACACTATAATATATATCTATCAAAAGATGTTCCAATCGCTGTATCAAAAGATCGCCCTGTGGATATACTACCAATAAAAACCGATATTACAGACGCAAAACAAACAGGCGTTGACTTAAAAGTTGATAATAATACTGATTACTATATCGCTGTAACCGCTGTTGACATTATGGGGAATGAATCCTTTTTAAGCAAAGACGGGGAATCGCTTGCAGGACCCATTCAGGCAAAGGATAACCTCAAACCAACACCTGTGAAAGTTGTAAAAGCTGTTGATAGGGATAAAGACTTCGGCGGCGTTATCATTTTAAGCTGGACGGATACAAACAACGATGAGGATTTTGCAAGATATAACATCTATCAGGATACAAAACCGATAACTAACACAGTAGGATTAAGACCGATAGATACTATTACAGATAGACAATTGAAGGTATATGACGTTTCTGTTGAGTCAAACACAACTGATTACTACTTCGCTGTAACGTCTGTGGATCAATCGGATAACGAGTCTGAACTCGATAAATCTGGCGGTTCTGTCGCCGGACCTGTCATGGCTGTAAACAACATCGGTATTGAACCCGAAGGCGCATTAGTTTTTATAAGCGGACCGGTTGGCACCATACACTATAATCACGTAGCATTCCATTGGAACAGGTTCGATCACAAAACTAACAGCAGGATACGTGGTTATTATATCAGATTGGATGACACAAATTGGCAATGGACTACGGAATCATCCGCTGTTTTCTATAACCTCAGCGCAGGCGATCACATATTCTATGTAAGGCTTTCAGAATCATCTCTCGTTCCGCCGAGTGACGGAGGAACAGAATCCAGCTTTACTATTGGACGATCCTTTACCATAGTTCCCGTTTTGACTTCAGGACAAGAACCGAACAATTCACCAGATACCGCATCTAAACTCATAACAGGCATGATTATAAGAGGGAACGGCGCAGATGATGATTGGTACAGAGTGCATGTTCCATCAAGCTCTTATCAGCGTATCATGGATGTGCTTTTGTCGTATTCTGGTACTGCTAATATCTCGGTTTACACCGATCAGCCATTTCAGCAGGTCGCAGGATCTGAAAGCAACGGCAGTAGTCCTTTACATCTGGTTTTGGGAACGGTAAACGAGACAGACTACCTGATACACGTTAATGCTACTGGACAATATAGGCTTGTTGCGAACATCAGTAAGCTACCACAAGGGTACGTATGGGAAATTGAAAGCAATGATCAGCCAGAGAACTCGGATTATCTTACTATCGGTGATGGATCAAGCCTTGAAGTAACGGGTGATTTAAGTCAGTTGTCTAATTCGGATTGGTTTAAGGTGCATATATCGGAATCCGTCGCTTATCCATCAAGCTTATCAATATTCCAATATTCTGACTCTCCAATCGTAATGAAGATATATTCTTCACCTCTTGAGACGGTTCAGATCGGTGAAATCTCAGACAATAATAGTTCCTTTACTGGTATAGTCAAACCCGGCACTGACTACTTTATCAACCTGCAAAGCACAAATAATACTTTATACCAATTCCTTCTGTCTGTTAGTAAGACTACGATTGATCCGAAAACTATATGGGAGACTGAACCGAACGATATAGTTGTACAGGCTAACCCAATGAATATAGGTATAAGACAGCGTGGCACAAGCTGGGATGGAAACAAAGATATTGATGTTTTCAGGCTGAATATTGATAAAGACGGGATACTCAACGTGCAATTTACCCGTCCATCAGGAATCGGTTCCTCTGTTGTAGAATTGCTTAATGCCGCTTCGCAAGTTATTGGAAGTTTTAATGCTGATGTGAATTCCGCTCAAAAGGGAAATGTAACTCTCGTTGTGAAAGCAGGTACGTATTACGTTAGAATACGTCCTAAGAATGAGAGTTCATCTGCTGAATACGTTGTGACAGCTATGTTTGTCGAATCCATCAAAGTGACTTATCTATCATCAGATGGCAAGGAAATACCACAACAAGGAACACCTTTGAAGGCTGGTGATTCCATTGTCCTTGAAGTGAAATGGAACGTTAATAATGGAAAGGCATCTTTTTCGATAGGTGAAGATGATTTAATAACCGTCCAGATGAAACAGTTGGATAATGGAATTTACAGAGGTAGCTATACAATAATTAAAGGGGATGATATAAGCAATGCACCCATTACGCTACATATCGAAGATGACGCTTCCAACAAAACTGATATAAGGCTTGATAATATGTACGTGGGCGTAGTAGTCAGCGGACCGCCAGTGATCACTGAGGTTTCACATGATGCTGGCATGCCATTATCTGCGGGAGATATTCTCTCCGTAAGGATGATCGGACAACCTAAAGGTCGTGCCAAGTTCGACATCGCTGGATTCAAAAATAGTCTGGATATGTTTAATATGTCGTCAAGCGAAGCTAAACCTTCATTAGTGATACTCGACTGGGATTGGAGATATGACCCGACAGTAGGAACGAAAGGCTCTATCATAATATCTGGTGAGGTTAAGAACACATCTGATCCAGTCAAGGATCTGGTAATGATAAATTACTTCCTTTATGATACTAAAGGAGGAGTTGTCAGTTCTGGCTTTGGCTATACAACACCTAACCGTATTCCAGTAGGAGTGATCTCATCATTTAAAATCTTTAGCGATTATGTAGGAACAGAGAAAAGCGCAAAGATTCAGTTAGCCTTTGGTTCTGACGCAAAGGTTGTCGGTGAGGTAAAAGACGATTATGGCGTTTATACAGGTATCTATGAGGTTGGTGACAATGACAACGTTCAGAATGCTGTAATAACATGCTATCTTACGGATTCTGCTGGAAATCAATCATCCAAATCCGCAGATGTAAAAGTGACGTTTGATAATATACCACCTATTATAGAGTCACTCAGCTACAATGCAGATAAGGTATTTGTTGAAGGCGATGTAATAACGGTTAAATTAGAAGGTGAATCCAATTGTGAGGCATCTTTTGATTTAGGAACTTTTAAGACAGGATTACAGATGCTTCCTGAAGACAATGGAATTTATGTTGGCACATATCGAGTAAAAGCAGGGGATAATATCTCAGGAGCATTAATCACCGCACATCTGAAAGATCAGGCTGGCAATATTTCCACGTACGTCGGAACTCAGTCAATCAGCATAAATACTACAGCACCCGGAATATCTTCTGTAACATTCAATACCATAGGCAGGCCATTCATTGAAAACGAAATCATAACTATCACAGCTAATACAGAAAAAGGAGTAACAGCAACCTTTGATATTGATGGATTAGTCAGCAATAGACCGATGTATGACGATGGCAAACACAATGATGGCGACGCTGGAGATGGTGTATATGCAGGTTCTTATACAATAAAGAAAGGCGATAACGTCAGAAATGCTAAAGTCAAAGTCAGCACTTTAAGCACTAACGGAAAAAGCGTAGAGCGTTTTGCTCTCGATACAGTATCCGTAGATACAACCCCACCCGAACCTGTGACTGGCGTGCAGGCAATTGATAAGCCTAATGACAATGGCGGATTTATTATACTTAGTTGGACGCCAACCAATGAGAAGGAGTTCAAGGAATATAGAATATATCAATCAGATCAGTTCATCACTTCAACTCGTGGATTAAAGCCTTTAGACTTAGCGATCACCGATGAAAATACGTCTAGTGTAGAGATTGAAGTTCTTCTCCCGATACCCGATACTCCGCCTCTGACGTATTATTTTGCTGTCACAGTAGTAGACATTGCTACAAATGAATCTTCACTTGATCGAGGTAGCACCGCCGGACCTGTCACCAGTATAGACAATTTACCTCCTCCACCTGTTGGGAAAGTCACTGGTTATGATAGAGAGTTTGATCATGGCAAGGTCATCGTGATAACTTGGAGCCAGTCATCCATAGCTGAGGATTTTCATAATTACAATGTTTATTTAGGGCAGTCTGCAATAGATACAAAAATAACACATCGAGTTCCCACATCTTTCACGCTTGTGGACAGCAGTATCACCGATAGAAACGTACGCATCTCCAACATAACTGTTCCAGAGGATAATGTACCATTCTTTTTTGTTGTTACAGCAGTAGATAATTCTGGTAATGAGTCTGATATAAATGAGGATTCTGTCATAGGGCCCTTGTTATCAAAAGATAATCTGGGTACTGAACCTGACACGCTTGCTCGTATAATAAGCGGACCTATAGGTGAGATTAATCACAATGATGCCACATTTGTATGGCGCAGGTGGTTTGATCAGCAATCCTCAATGCCCGGCTACTACTACAAGCTTGATGATGATAACTGGGTCTGGACAAACGAAATTACCAAAACATACAACGACCTTAGAGAAGGACAGCATACCTTCTACATCAGAGCAGATTTAGGTACTGAAACTGATCCGATGCCCGCAGTTCGGATTTTCTCTGTAAAACGCATAACAATCCCAGAGACCGAACCAAATAACAGCGTGGAAAAAGCTAACTGGATATCAAAGGGGACCACCATAGTCGGGGCAAATATTGATGATAGCGATAGTGACTGGTACAGGTTCCACGTTGAGCCAGTGGGTCCGAATGGGGCAATAATGGCGATGAATTTTGACAGGATTCAGGCAAAAGGCACAACAAGCGTTACTGTTTTCAAAGGTCAAGATGTAACTCTGAGCAGTGTCACAGTTGATCCGTTAAATAGATACGCTAGTGTTATCACAGGTGTTGACTTTGGCGATTATTACGTGCTTGTGGATTCACAGGGAGAATCGCCAGATGCTAAGTATGAATTATCTGTGACTGTTGACGAGGTGCCCCAGGATATAAACGGAGATATTGTACAGTGGGACAAAGAGAATAACGATCTCCCGATACTGTCACAACTTGCAGGACAATGGGATTTGAGTACATTAAACGGGGTCAATCGTACGTATGAGGTATCTGGTTCCGGGAATAAAGTTGGGGATGTTGATTGGTATAGGTTGCAGGTTGCTGGACTTAAAACAGACGTAACCGCCTTCATGAAGATAGATTTTATAAGACCCAGAAGTTTAAGTCCAACAGAGATCAGTCTATATGCTTCATTACCCATTACGGATTCGCCAAAGATAGGCTTTATCAATTACTCGCCAGACCTGTTGCCCGTCCAAATGATGACTGTCCCGATTAAATCAGGTGATTACTTCATCAAGGTAGATAACCTGCAAAATAGTAACAGCATTTATTCACTCAGGGTATCATTCGCTTTAACGTCAGAGAGATGGGAACTTGAGCCTAACAACATCTCTCAGTTTGCTAATTCGCTACCTGTCGGTGAAGCCCTAAAAGGTACAAGCTGGGATCCAGATAATGATACTGATTGGTTCAGGATTCGTCTTGATGAGCGGAAAACGCTAGTCGTATCTATGTTCAGGCCCTTTGGCAAAGGTTCAACGGATATTAAACTAAAGAGCAGTGACACGACTGACGTTGCCACTTCATCAGCAAGCGTCTTAAACGGTCAAAAAGCAACGGTCAGTGCAAATCTAAATCTTGGCGACTATTATATAGTCCTTAAACCCAACGGAGAAAAAGACACGTCAGCGGAATATCAGCTTGTCGCAAATGCTCTTGAGACTGAGTATACGATAAAAATGAGTGCGGAACGTGAGCAGACTCAAGATGCACCACTGTCCATTGGTGATACTATAGCTCTAAAAGTCAAATGGACCCCCGGAAACACAATCACCTTTGACATTGGCGATCTGAAAATAGGTATTCCCATGTATGATGATGGCAAGCACGATGATTCTCAAGCGAATGACGGTACATACTCAAATACTTATACCGTTCAGGCGGGTGATGATTTGGCTGATAGAACGATCCTGTTACATCTTGGTATGCCTCCTGCACAATCAGGTTCAGCAGATCAAAAGTGGACAGCCGATTTTACTTTGCAGGACTCAATTACAGGTCACAACGTGATTCTGAATATTGATACGATACCACCGAAGATTTTTTCTGTGGATCATGACATGCCTGTTAAACCATTATCGGTAGGAAAGATATTAAAGGTTACAATGATAGGTGAATCCAACGCCAAAAGTGCTTTCTTCATTATTCAACTTCCAGTTGTTGATCAAAAGCAAGAGCCTGTCATTTACCGTGCCTTTGAGTTCCAGATGAAAGAGGATCCTGCGGGAACTTACACCGGTAGTTATACTGTCACTGATGGTGATAACCTTGATGGCGGCATTGTTGTCTGTCATCTGATTGATAAGGCAGACAACGAGTCAGTGAAATCCGCATTGCGCCCTGTATTCTTCCATACCACACCGCCTGAGATCATAAGCGTGGAACATGATGCAAATAAGGTGCTTGTGGATGGTGATGTATTGATCGTTACTGCTGTAACTGATACAAAGAATGGAAAAGCAACGTTCGATATAGGCAATCTCGCGAAGTCACTGCCGATGTATGATGATGGCAACCGTGACGACAAAGTCGCTAATGACGGCACTTATACAGGAAGATATACGGTCAAAAACGGAGATAACGCCACTGATGCTGTTGTAACTGTAAAGCTGGTTGATGAAGCTGGTAATACGTCAGAAGCAACTTCCGTAGAACCTGTGAGCATAGAAACTACTCTACCGAAGATAACCTCATTTGTCCACAATGCGAATGGTATTCTTAAAGAGAATGATAAGCTAATCGTTACGCTAAAGGGCGACCCCGGAGATACTGCCACGTTTGACATTGGTGAGTTTAAGATGGGTTTACCGATGTATGATGATGGAACGAGGGGAGACGAAAAAGCCGATGACGGTATATACGTTGGAACTTACGTAGTCAAAAAGAGCGATAAAGTAAAAGATGCTAGAATTACAGGATACCTAACCAGTAAAAACGGAAATCAATCCATAAGCAGAATATTCGAAAGGGTTACAATTAATGCTGTTCCGCCGTCCCCGATAACAGATGTAAATGCTTCAGATAAGCCGCAGGATCAGGGTTATTGGGTTATACTGACGTGGAATGTAATCACTCAACCAGATGATTTTGACCATTATAATATTTATAGAGAATCAGCGCCAATCACGTCCCTGTTGGGCTTAACTCCGCTTGTTGATGATGGAACCATGAATCTTAATACGGTGACGACAGGGCGTGCAGAAGTCAACGTTCCAACGAATAAGACTGATTATTACTTTGCTGTTACCGTAGTAGATACCGCAGGGAATGAGTCCTCTCTCGATACAGCAAAATCTGGTTCTGCATTCGGGCCTGTTCAAGCGATAGACAATATCCCACCTGATCCTGTAAATATCGTTTCCGCCGCTGACAAACCCAATGATCAGGGAAATACAATAATTGTAAGTTGGACAAATCCAAGTCATGCTGAAGATTTTGACCACTATGCCATATATTTATCCAGTGATCCTATCACCTTACTAAATGGCTTAAAACCCGTATTGTTAGCTACAAAAAGGGACTTGATAGATATACCTGTGATTAATGGAACTTCTGATACTTCGCATCATATTGGTGTTTATGTCATTTTACCTGCTAATGACGTGAATTTCTACGTTGCAGTCACTGCGGTTGATAAAGACGGCAATGAATCCGCATTAGATAATAACGGTGGTTCTGTTGCAGGTCCGGTTAAAGCCAAAGACGATATCCCACCTAAGCCTGTGATAATTATAGACGTTGTTGATACACCGGATGATGATGGTGGATTTATCAATGTAATTTGGATTCCAAGCGTAGATGAAGTAATAGATCATTATAATTTCTACATTTCAAAGCAACTTATTGATAATGAAATAATCAAGACACTTCGTCCAGTGGATTTTGTTAATAGTAAAGCAGTAGAACCGGATAAAAATGACAAACTTGTAAGCTACAAACTCAAAGTACAATCCGAGCCGATCTATGTAGCGGTCACCGCTGTAGATTTAGACGAAAACGAGTCATCACTTGATGATTCAGAGAAATCTGTATTTGGTCCGGTGCAGGCTGTATCTAATATCATAAAAACTAATATTAATACAAAAATTTTCGCTGGATTCGATTCCAACACCTTTATCCAAATCTCAGCAGATACATTCGACGATCAAGAGACTGTGGATATACTTTGGCCCGATGATGCAACGTTCCAGATTATTGACGAAGCTAATAAGTTCCCTGATAACTCTCATATTGATCCACAAATTGATGCCAATTTTGCTAATACAGTTCGGGTGTTTCAATCCAGTTCACCGAAATTGCGGAAAGAAGTAACGATAACGTTATCATATCCTGACGTAACCACGATGACTAATACTCCCGATATACTGTCTCAAAGCGATGAAAGACAGTTTAGAATATTCAAGCTCAACGAGGTTTCCAGAGTGCCAATATGGGAATTATCTGCCAGTCAGCAGAAAGTTGACACTATTCAAAATACGGTGTCTGCACAAGTCAACAGCTTTGGTGTTTTCCGTATAGCTAGACTCAAGCTGCCAAATAATCTCGATAAAGTGGTAGTGTATCCAAATCCATTTATCCCATCGCAGTCAATTAGTGGTCACATAACTTTCAAGAATCTGACTGAAAATGCGACTATTCATATATATAGTGTTGATGGCGAAAAGGTCAAAACCATAGATAAGATCGGCGGTGGAGACGAGGTTACATGGGATGCAGTCAATGATGAAGGCGATCCTGTTGCAAGTGGAACTTATGTATTTGTCATACAAAGCGATCTCGACACTTTTACAGGAAAAATCATTATCCTTCGCTAGGAAATACAGGTTATGTATAAAATTCATATAAAGAAAAAAATAAAACACAGATACACAAATACACAAATACACGAAGAGTATTTAAGAAAAAATTGCGGTTTTAAGGTAAAATTCTGTCATTCCCGTGAAAACGGGAATCCAGTTTCCATTCACTCGCTTTTACTGGATTCCAGCCTTCGCTGGAATGACAGTATAAGGTTTTTCTTATTTTGTCTTTTGCTTGTTTCTTGCTTTTTGCTGACTCAGTATGTGCCTGAAGCTATTGGCGCAGGAACTTCTGGCAGTGCAATGCTCAGGATCGGAGTTGGTGCTAGAGCAACCAGTATGGGTGAAGCTTCAGTCGCCGCAACTGATGACGTGGCAAGTATATACTGGAATCCTGCCGGACTTGTTCAGATTAAAAACTCTCAGTTGTCTGCGATGCACATAGAATGGTTCGATGACATTAGATATGAATGGCTTGCCTTTGCTCAACCTTTGAGCAAAAGAGTTGCAATAGCCGCTGATGTTTCGTATATGTATATGGGTTCTATTTCAAGGACGATTGAGTCTTCTACGGAGGGGTATATACAAGATGGGACATTCTCCCCGGTTGACATGGCGGGTCGAGTGGCGTTATCTGTGAAAGCCTCTAATAATCTTCTCGTTGGCGCATCTATCCAGCGTATTCAGTCAAACGTAAACTTCGATAAGGTTACAAAAGCAGAGATAAGCAATAAGACAGCGCAAGGAGTGGCTATTAATTTGGGTGGTATCTATAATATCAACAAAATTCCGGGTCTTAGTGTTGGCGGGTGCTTACAGAATATTGGTAGTCAAACCAAAGCATATTTTACTGAAAAGGCATCTATGCCTTTTGTTTTCAATTTGGGGATGGCATACAAAGTTCAGATGGCAAAAGAAAAGGCTTTGACTGCTGAAACTCAAAATGATAAAGAACCTAAAACAGCACCCAAACCATCTTTGGGTGCTTTAACCATAGCGGCTGATCTTAGTTTTCCTAATGATAGCTCAATTAATGCTCGTATTGGGACAGAATATCGCTTTGGAAATGGTGTAGCCTTGCGAGGTGGATATCACACAGGCAGAAGTTCCAGTTTTCCATCAGGATTATCCGCTGGCATAGGCTATAATTCCGACAATTATCAAGTGGATTATGCAATTGTGCCTTATGGCGATCTTGGAAATACCCATCGTGTATCATTTACCATAAGATTTTAAGATGCGTTATACTTTAATTGTTTTTACAGCTATACTTCTGGGGGTCATTATGTCACCATATTCTATGGGTCTATCTTACGAAATAAATGAACCAATAGTTTTGCATAACAGTATTGCAAATCAGTTTGGAGGACACACGTTCTGCTATCTTCTGCTTGGCGAAAAAGATATGTTCTGGTCAGCGACAGCTTATGATGAAAATGATAAAACTCCTACTGCGCTGATAGGTCAATATCCACTAGATGGCAATTCTCCAAAAGTCTCAACCATCCGTTTTACTGACAAAAATGTAAAAGGCTCAAACCAACCACAGATGATCCGAACCCCTGATGGTTATATCCATGTATTCATTGGGATTACTTACACCACAGATAACCCATCATATAATAAAGGGAAGCTAAGATACTACCGTAGTAAAGACCCGAATGACATTTCCACGCTTATAGATAGGACTGAACTTATCCCAACAGAACCATACAGCGATTTCCATTTACGGATGAACGTAGGTGTCAGTCCTGATGGTAAGCGAATGGTTCTGGTGATACTGGCAATTTCAGAGGATGGTAGCGTACCGTTCAACACACCGATTATTTTCTTTGGTGAAAGGCAAGGGCTTGATTTCGTCTTCCAAAAACCAATGAAATATGAAAATGCTATGGGGTTCTTCTATCCGCAAGTTGCGGCAACTGACGATGGGATCGTTATTGTTGGTGAAATGTGGGATCAAAAAGAGATACACACTACCCGTATTATACATATTGATTGGAACGGAAAGCTGATTCATCGAGAAGATTTGCCCGCAGATGACGATGGTTCATATTTCTCTTATGATTTACGTCCAATAAACCCAAAAGATTGGGGCAGACTTATTATCTATTACAACAGGTATCCTAAAGATCAGAGAGTTTGCCATCATGAATTCTGGGAATACAATACTAAAACAAAACAACTTAAGCTACTAAGATCGCTAGAAGTGGAAGATTCGTTAGCTAACTCAGGAAAATGGATCCCTGTATCTGATAAATATTCAATCTTCATTAATAATCCAAGTATGGGGCAGTATAATATCTGGGAAGGTGATATTCTTGGTGATGGTTCTGTTAATAGGATACCATTGCCCAAAACCAATCCCTTTGAATTAGGGTATCAGGCAACTGCTTATACCTTTGTTCCCAACGTCCTACAGGGGTCTATTATTTCAGATGAGGTATACTTTGCCTCAGATTGTTTCAATCAAGATAAGAAACCAGATAAATCTGGACCATGTTCCTTCTTGCTCTGGCGTTTAGTTTTTAATTCAAAATAGGGAGATTTTATATGAAGAATCTTACACTCGCATGTTTTTTAGTAATATGCCTCGCTTTCGTAGGAACAGCAATGGCAGACCTTGTGCTTCACCTTAGCTTTGATGAGGTGATGGCAATACAACAAAAGATAGAGTAAAAGGGGTTGTTGGCACTCTCACCAACAATCCCAAATGGGTTGATGGAAAATTCAATAAAGCTCTTGAATTTGATGGTAAAGGCGCTAAGGTCGAGATTAAAAAAGGTGACGATCCTGAACCCGCATCAGAAATATCAATAGCAATGTGGACGAAACTCAACGGCAATAACGGCAATTATGAATTCGTACGTAAGCAGACACCCAATGGAAAAGGCTACGATATTAGGCTTGAGGGTAATATTCTCAAATGGTGGACTAATACTGGAAACTGGTTAAATGCCAGTTATGCTAACCCGCTTCCTGATAATGAATGGTTCTTCATAACAGGAACTTACGATGGGAAAAAACTCATACTTTATATAAATGGGGACCAAGCCGCAACAAGCGATGTAACTGGAAAAATCCAATATGATGACTCTAACCTGCTTATTGGTTCTGCCGCTCCCCATGATCCGAATTTTAATTTAAATGGTGCGATAGACGAATTCATGATGTGGGACAATGCCATAGCACCTGATGAGATAAAGAAAGTTATGATAGCGCCCGTTGCAGTAGAGCCAAATTCTAAGCTTCCAATTGCATGGGGTTCAATAAAGGCTTCTTTGTTGAGATAATGTATTATTTTGGAGTGCTGAAGCCATGCTTTAGCACTCTATGAGGGGGCATTATATGGTAAAGAAAAATAATAATTTTATGATTAAGGCAAGCGCATTCTTTCTTATTTCCATATTTTGGTTGTCTTTTACTTACCTATGTTATGGTTCTGAATCATTCATAAACAAAGAAGGTAACTGGTACAAATTGCAGGCAAGTTATGAGATTGGTTTCCTCGATGTACTAAGCCACACAATACAGTTTGGCTCTACCGGGAGTTTATTTAACTACGTTGATGAAGGTGGACAGGATGTCTTATTTCCTTTCTCTCGCATAACAGCGGAGATAAATTTGTCTAAAAAACACAACCTTATATTTCTGATACAACCTTTTGATATTAGAACACAGGTTCGACTAGAAAGAGATATTACTGTTAATGATGTTACCTTTAAAAACAAAACTCCGATTGATCTGAGATATGGTTTTACCTTTTATCGTCTAAGCTATCTCTATGATTTCTGGAAAGCGGATGACAGAGAACTGGGTATTGGACTATCGTTTCAGATACGAAATGCGACTATTGACTTTGCATCGTCTGATGGAACTCAATTAAGTTCCAACAGAAACGTTGGACCTGTACCTATCTTTAAGTTCAGGTTTAAGTATCCGTTCAATAATGGTTTTTGGATAGGCAGTGAGTTTGATGGTTTCTATGCTTCTGGAAAATATATCACCGGAAGTAGCAATGATTTTGAGGGCGCTATTGTTGACGCATCTGTGAGAACAGGTTTCAAGCTTACAGATTATCTTGATACATTCCTGAATATTCGTTACATAGGCGGAGGTGCAAAGGGTACAGAAAAGAATCCCTCTGGACCCGGTGATGGATTCACTGATAATTGGCTAAAGACAATGGAAATATCTGTTGGCTTCTATGTAAGATAAGAGACACATTAAACTTGAAGGAGAAAAATATGACACCAAGAGATATTGTTATGGAACAAATAAATCATAGGGAGACAAAACCCGTGCCGTTCACGCTTGGATTTGAGGGTGATGTTGCAATGCGCCTTGATCAATACTATGGTGGAACAGAATGGCGTAAAAAGCTTACGCCGTACATGATTCACGTTGCGACTTTATATACTATGACCCGAAGTCGTGTTGATGATGCTCACGAGATTGACCCCTACGGAGTTATCTGGCGTACAGATCGCCGTCCATGGTATCTTGAGAAAGCGCCGCTTGAAAAGGCATCGCTGGATGGATATAAATTCCCCACAGCCGAAAGTTTCTTTAACCCTGAACTAAAAGAACAGTCACGAAAGATATGTGAAAACAACAAAGACAAATTCCTAGTCGGTGGTTTGGGATGGGGATTGTTCGAGATAAGCTGGAGTCTCAGGGGATTTGAGAACATCCTCATGGATTCTGTTTTAACGCCTGATTTCTACGAGGAGATGCTGGATAATCTGATGAACCTTTATCTACAATTCGTGGACTATACTGCCGATTTGCCGATAGATGCTATAATGTTCGGTGATGACTGGGGCGATCAGAGAGGAATCATACTCGGTCCAGAACTATGGCGAAAGTTCCTGAAACCAAGATGGGCAAAGATATACGATGCAGTTCACGCAAAGGATAAACTCGTTATAAGCCACTGTTGCGGCTCAATGATAGATGTCATGCCTGACGTGATTGAGATGGGATTGGATGTGCTGGAAAGTGTGCAACCAGAAGCCCGTGGAATGAATCCTTATGAACTGAAGAAAAATTGGGGTGACAAGATCACGTTCTGGGGATGTCTGGGAACCCAAAGCATTATCCCTTATGGCACTCCCGATGGGATCAAAGGCGAGGTTCGTCGGCTTTGTAAAGAAGTGGGGCGTAATGGTGGTTTTATTCTCTCGCCTGCCAAGCCTTTACAGCCTGAGACTCCCACAGAAAATGCGGCGGCTGTCGTCGAAGCCTTCACAAATCAGGATTGATATATTATGGGAATACTGGAATTGCTATTATTGCTGAATTCAGCCTATAAAACAAAATCACTATGGAGGAAACAATGAAACATTTGAAATGGGGTATTATTGGTACCGGTATGATCGCTAACAACTTTGCGAGAAATATGAAAACTACTGACAAAGCAACATTACTTGCTGTTGCTTCAAGAACAATGGATAAAGGCAAAGATTTTGCTGGTAAATACAATATACCAAAAGTCTATGATTCGTATGATAAGCTTTTGAATGACAAGGAAATTGACGCCGTCTATATCTCACTTCCTAACCATCTTCACGCTGAATGGACTATCAAGTGCGCCGAGGCTGGTAAGCATATCCTTTGTGAAAAACCAATCACAGTAAACATTGGCGAACTTGAGAAACTGCTAGAAGCCGTTAAAAAATGTGACGTATTCTTCATGGAAGCGTTTATGTATCGCTGTCACCCGCAGTGGAAGGTTATTAAAAAGATAATTTCAGATGGTATTATTGGTGAAGTGCGCGCCATAAAGTCAACCTTCTCGTATAACATGGGAATGGCACTTGAGAATATAAGAATGTCAAATCCTGCCGCAGGCGGCGGACTTATGGACGTTGGGTGCTATTGTGTATCTTTCGCTAGACTTATCGCTGGCGAAGAACCGATCAAGGCTAATTGCGTTGGGTACATCGGCAAGGAGAGTAGAGTTGATCAGCAGGCCGCTGGAATTCTCATGTTCCCATCTGGTGCTGTTGCATCATTTGAGTGCGGAACTCAAGTCAATATCCCAACTTCCGCGAATATCTACGGCAGTGAAGGCTCAATTTCAATAGAGAATCCCTGGTTCGCTACTAAGGGAACTACAAAAGTATTCGTGAGAACTAACAAGGAAGAAGTTATAACCGTTGAGTCAGACGAGGAACTTTACGCCAAAGAAGCCCTGATGGTTGCAGAATACCTTGATGTAAGGCAGAATCCTGCTATGAGTTGGAATGACAGTCTTGGTCAGATGCGCACTATGGATATGCTCAGAAAAGATATGGATCTTGTCTTTGACGTTGAGAAGTGAACCACTATAGACATTCAGATAATGTTTTTGAAAATTTGTAGGGGCAATCCCTTGCGGTTGCCCTTAAATAAAGGGTAGGTGCAAGACCTACCCCTACATTTTTTAAAATTCTTTTTCTGAATGTCTATAGATACTGGATTTTAAGGGAGTGTTGGAAGATAATGGGAAAAGATAACGATAAGCAAGAGCAAACAAAACCCAGAGCATTTGAGACAATAGAGGAAAGGCTTGCTAAGAAACGCCAAAAGGCACCTCTCTCCAAGCTTATCTTTTACATTGTCCTTTTTATACTTGCATTGATATTGATGTTGTGGCTTAGACATCGTGCTGCGTTATATCGGTAAATTTTTGTGAGGTAATATTAATGAACTGTATAGGTAGGTATATTATTATGATTTTTAGTTTTACACTGATAATTGGTAGTATGGCATTTGGTTCTGATGCTGTAAGGACAGTCTTAGACAACGGCATGGTCGTCATCGTCAAAGAAAATCATGCAGCGCCGGTTGTCAGCTTACACGCATTCGTCAGGGCGGGAAGTATATATGAGCGTGAGTATCTAGGTAGAGGTATATCACATAATCTGGAACATTTGATGAATAGCGGCACACAGAAACGTACCAAAGAACAGATAAACCAAATAGTAGAAGAAATAGGAAATGTGTCAAACGCATATACTACTAAGGATCACACTTCTTATTTCATAACTACTGCAAGCTCATATTTTGATACTGCTCTAGATGTTCTATCTGACTATATACAGAATGCCAGTATTCCGCAAGCGGAGGTGGATTCAGAGCGAGGGGTCATACTGAATGAGATCAACATGGGCAAAGATGACCCAGATCGCAGGTTATATGATCTGTTCTCATCAACAATTTTTCATGATAGTCCTGTTGGAATAACAACTATCGGGTATCGGGAGTTGTTTGAGAAAACTACTCGTGATGATATTGTGAACTATTATAAGCGTATGTATGTTCCGAACAATATGATTTTTGTGGTAGTTGGCGATGTAAATGCTTCTGATGCTTTAGGTAAGGTAAAAGAGGTGTTCAAAAACTCTCAACGAGGACCTTTTCCAGATTTAAGCCTTCCACCTTTGCAGGGACAAGTTTCAAAAAGGTACGTTGAAGAAGGTATGGACGTTCAGGTCGCTTACATGATGATGGGATTCCCCACTGTAAATATATCACATAAGGATTTGTACCCGTTAGATGTGCTTGCATTTATAGTTGGAGAAGGTAGAAGTTCAAGGTTTTATAAAAAGATTAAGGATGAAAAGCAACTTGTATATGCTATAAGTTCAAGTTCCTATACACCAGCTTATGATCCAGGGGGATTTTTCGGAGTAACAGCAGTATTAGACCCCGGGAACCTGAATGAAGCACAAAAAGCTATACTTGATGAGCTTTATAAGCTAAAAACTGAACCCGTATTAGACGAGGAACTAGAAAAAGCCAAGAGATTAAAAGAAAGTGAATATATTTTCTCTCAACAGACCGTTGAGGATCAGGCACAGGCACTTGGCGGAGATGAATTATCTACCGGTGATATGAACTTCAGCCAGCGCTATCTTGAAGGCATAAGGTCTGTTACCAAAGAGGATATAAAACGAGTTGCAAATGAATATTTCTATGATGATAAACTTACCGTTGCGGCAATCAAGCCTTCAACGGTAGAGGAAAAAAAGACAGCAGAAGCAGAAAAGACATCAGAGGGAACTGTTAAAAAGATAGTAATTAACAAGATTACAGACCCAACAAGCTCTAAAGTAGAAGGTATCACTCTATTGGTTAAAGAAAACCATACTGTGCCGATAGTTTCTATGTATGCCATGTTTTTGGGAGGAGTTCGGTTCGAGGACGAAAAAGACAACGGTGTATCAAATTTCATGTCTGGCATGTTGATAAAAGGCACGAAAACCCGAACTGCACAACAAATTGCAGAAGAGATGGAGTCAATCGGCGGGGCGATTAGCCCCATCAGTGGAAATAACAGCTTCGGTGTCTCTGTCAGTGTTCTGAAACGTGACGTAGATAAGGGATTGGATATGCTATCCGATGTGATCATGAATCCATCATTTGATCCAAAAGAGATGGAAAAGAAACGCAAAGAAATACTTGCAGGGATTAAACAGCAGGATGATGATCCGTTCAATCTTGCCGCAAAGCTATGCAGACAAACGCTTTTTAAGACTAATCCCTACCGATTCCAGATGATCGGGTCAGCAGATACGATCAACAACATGAAGCAAGAGGATTTGGTAGAATTCCATAAAAAATATTGTATTCCTAACAACATGGTAATTGCAATATTTGGTGATATAGATGCAAACGAGGTTACAAACAAAGTAGAGAAAACATTTGAAAAGTTTCAGTATGTTAAGTATGCGCCTCCGCAGATACCCGCAGAAGAACCGCTTACGTCCATAAGAAATGCCGAAATGCAGAAAGAAATACAGCAGGCGGTCATCTGCATGGGTTTCCCAAGCATAACTGTGTATGATAATGACCGGTACGCTATTGAGGTTCTTGATGCTGTTCTATCAGGCGTTACCTTTCCCGGTGGAAGGCTTCATGAAAGGCTAAGAGCGAATCAGTTGGTATACGTCGTACATGCCTACAATCAGGCAGGTCTTGACCCCGGGATGTTTATCATCTATGCAGGCACAACACTTGATAAATTGGATACGGTGATGGGCATTATTAAAGAGGAAATTGGAGGTATGCAGAAGAATCTTATCTCAGACGAAGAGCTTGATCGGGGAAAGAAAATGTGTATATCTATCAAGCAGATAGGATTGCAGACCAACTCTGATCAGGCTTTTATTATGGGTTTAGATGAACTTTATAAGTTGGGATATGATAATATATCGCACTACGAAGAAAAGATCAACGCAATTACGAAAGAGGACGTTAAGCGTGTAGCAGAAAAGTATCTCACACTTGACAAATACGCCATCGCCATCGTAAAACCAAAATAATAATTTAAGGTTCTTGGTAATTCGTTGAGAAACTTGATTTTTAATAGGATTGAGATTCTTCACTTCGTTTAGAATGACAAAGTTAATGTCACCCGGAACGAAGTGAAGGGTTTCCTAGTCGTGGGGGAGAAGATAAAAGGAGAAAAGTATGGCTGAACGCTCATCTATAGATCATGCGGTAAAAAGCATTTTTATACCAAGACCTATCAAAACTACACCTCCAACTGCTTCCATGCGCTTTCCAACGACAGATGAAAGAATATTACCGAGTTTGACGCCAGCAAAAGTCATTGTTGCGGCTACTACTCCAATGATCACACTTGGGTAAAGAAAACCCATGTTCTTAATACCCATGATAACACCGGCGCCAAGTGCATCAATACTTGTGGCAACTGATAAAGCAATCAGATTCCATCCTCTGGTGCGGTCGCTTTTTTCAGCATGTTCATCTTCATACTTAAAAGCCTCATAGAGCATCTTTACTCCTATAATGAATAGCAATCCAAATGCGACCCAATGGTCATATCTTTGTATAATAGCAAAAAGACCTTTACCCAAAAACCAGCCAATTATCGGCATTATGAACTGGAACAGCCCAAAAAAGAAACTAAGACGATAACCCTGTCTTAACGTGCAACCGCAAGCTCCGATCGCCATAGCAACCGAAGCGGCGTCAATCCCTAATACAAACGCAAGTATCAGTATTTCCCACAAATTCATTTTTAATAACCCTTAAAATTCTCCTCAATAATACAATCTTTAGATAACCCCAATCCTTCGAGTAATATCTTTTTCATCGCATCAACCATAGCTGGAGGGCCACAGATGTAAAACTTTCTTTCAGTGTAATCAAGAAGGCTCTCCATGACGATCTCTTTAGTGATAAATCCGACTTTCACAGGTATATCGCACTTAGTATCATCATTAAGTACGTGAATTACCCTAAAATTCGGTGATTCTTTCTGCATCTGGTCAAAATCATCCTTAAAAGCTACATCATCAATACATTGATTTCCATATATCAGCACCATATCCGTGCCAAGTTTCTTATCTATAACATATTTTGTAATACTTCGTATTGGCGTAATACCAATACCGCCGGAGAGAAAGGCAATTTTTTTATATTCTCCGTCAAAGATAAACTTTCCGAATGGGTATCTTACCCCTACCACATCACCAACTTTTAACAGGTTTAGTGTTCTGGAAAAATCACTGTCCGTCAGCTTTTTTGTGAATTCAATATAGCACTTTTCAGTAGGAGAATTCGATATTGATAGGAATCTGCTAAGGTCTTTACCGTCTGATTTGATTGTAGCCATCATGTATTGCCCGGCTTTGAAATCAGCCCTCTTAGTAGTTTCCAATCGAAAACTCTTAACGTTATGGGTTCTCTGAATTATCTCTTTTATTTTAAGTTCGACTTCGTTTGGCATATTATTCCATCCATTCAATCATTGACTGGTTTTTAATCAAAGCAACTTTCTCATAAAAATTAGTAGTTAATGATAACAAACTTTCACTGTTTGGTCAATATCAAATTCGTTGCATAAGTTCAGATTGTGTATTTTAAACAGCAGAATAAAACCATTTACCCATCCTACCTTTGTAACTGAAAACTCGTATTAATAATTATAGAAATCAATCTGCCAAAAATGCTATAATTATACGAGTTTTTTAGTCAGCATATCTGGACAAAAGATAGAAGGTACAGTGTCTGCTATTGTAAGAGCAAATTTAATTAATGGGGATTGATTATGAAAATCACTGATATTAAAGTAATACCTGTGGATAGTTATTTATTCGTCAAGGTTTATACCAACGAAGGGATAATCGGATTAGGTGAATCTGGCGCATGGGGTTATCTTGAAGCGTCCGGAAGCGTTGTAGAAACCTTCAAGAGATACTTAATAGGTCAGGACCCTCTGCGAATAGAGCATCATTGGCAGTATCTCTATCGCTGGACTCATTTTCGAGGATCCGCTATAATGGGGGCGTTGAGTGCCATTGACATTGCTCTCTGGGACATTGCTGGTAAGCATTTCGGTGTTCCTTGTTATCAGTTGATGGGTGGAAAGTGTCGGGATAAAGCTAGAGTTTATTATCACGTTTTTGGTAATACGAGAGAAAAGCTTGTACAGGGTTGCATTGACGCAAAAAATAAGGGATTCACAGCAGTAGGTCATCTTACACCATTTCTGGATGAATCACGAGATATTCCCTATTTTAAGACACACGCTAGCAAGATCAGCGATGCCATTGAGACCGTCAGGTGCTATCGTGAAGCTGTTGGGAACGACGTTGATCTTTGTATAGAGATTCATCGCCAATTAACCCCTTCGGAAGCTATTGTATTAGCTCGTGGAATTGAGGAATTTCATCCCTTCTTCTATGAGGACCCGATCCTGCCAGACAACTTTGATGCTATGGGGTTGGTTGCCAATAATATCCACATACCAATCGCAACGGGAGAACGACTCCATACTATCTATGAGTTTGGTATGCTTCTCAGTCGTGGGGCGGTGCAGTACGTGCGTCCCGATGTCTGCATGGCAGGTGGATTGACGCATAGCAAGAAAATCGCCGCTATCGCTGAAGCTCATCACGTTGGCGTTGTTCCGCATAATCCGCTTAGTCCTGTCAGCACAGCCGCATGTATACAACTAGCCGCATGTATCCCGAATTTTGCTTTACAGGAATATCCAAGAGGTGAATCGGAGCCACCCAAGAGTGAGATTGTGAAAAGCTCTCTTAAAGTAGAAAATGGGTTTATCATAATTCCAGATGCTCCTGGGATTGGCGTTGAACTTGCTGAAGACGCACAGGAACGCTATCCATACAGACCTAGATCGGTCAAAACACGCCTGCATATTGATGGTTCAGTTGTGGATCAGTAAAATAGAGGGGATATATATGCTGTTTTTTATTATTTTTAAGAAATATATTCGTTTTTTGAGAAAAGAAAATATTATTAAACTAATACTTATGACGTTGATAGTATTGCTACTTGGCTCTCTGGGAATGTATATATTTGAAACCGGAAAGAATAGCAATGTAAAATCCATAGGTGATAGTATATGGTGGGGGATAGTGACTCTTACTACCGTAGGATATGGCGATATATCCCCCGCAACTATCGGGGGACGTATAATTGGTGGATTTATGATGGTATTTGGCGTTGGTTTTTTAGGTATGCTTACAGCAACAATAGCAAGCGTCTTTATAGAAAGAAAGATGCGAATGGATAGGGGGTTGAAAGCCTTGAAGAATCTAAATGGACACATACTTTTGTGCGGTTGGAATTACATCGCAAATGAAATTATATCAGAAATACATACCGACAATAAAGAAAAAGATATTGTTATTGTAGCTAACCTGAATGAAAATCCAGTAAACGAGGACCACGTCCATTTTATCAAAGGAGACCCTACTGATATTAGTAAATTAGAGATGGCATGTTTCAGATCTGCTAGTGTTGCCATAGTCCTGCATGATGAATCAGCACCGAAGAATTCTGGCGACGGTCAGAGCATACTTACAGTTCTTGCCCTCAAGCATGAACAGCCCAGTATATATGTGTGTATTCAGATTATGAATGAGAACAATCTGGAACACTGCCATAGAGCCGGGGCAGACGAGGTAATTATAACAGGGGGGTTAAATGCTAAACTGCTAGTACAGGCGGCTCTGGATCACGGGGTCACTAGAGTTATATTGGAACTAATGAGCAAAAAGTACGGAAATGAAATTTATAAGATTAAATGTCCTAAAGAATATATCGGTCAAAATTTTAAATCCGTTCTTGTTGCTTTCAAAGATAAACACGATAGTATTGTTATAGGCATAGAGAAAACTGACCAATTCATCACTAATCCCAGAGTAGACGTCGTTCTGGATAAGAACGATTATCTAATAGTAATTGCAGAGGACCGACCTAATATTGAATAATTACATGAACTGTTGGGTTCTCTGTATAACCTATCCTGCCATTCTTTGCTTTTTCACTTGCATAATTCGTGTAAATCTGATACATTGAAAAAGATAGCTGGTCTTTTTGTTTATACTACATAATTAAAGAATAAAAGGGGGAATATTAATATATGCCAGCACCAACAAAGATATACTTTCCACAGATAGCTGTTGGTTGGGAAGATTGGGTTCAAATAGTCAATGTCAGCAATGATCCTGCAAATGTTATGGCAGTTGCACGAGATCAGCAAGGTAAGACAGTATGGTCTCAAGAATTTAGGCTTAGTCCTTTTCAGGCTTTTACGACAGCTGCAGATACGATAACCGTACCTGTATCAATGACTGTATCAAGCGACAAGGGTATAGTTGGTGAAAGACATTGTCACTTAGATCCAACTGTTTTTTATTTTTCCGGGGCAGCACCTGAAAACATGACAGTAGGAAACAGACTATTCTTTCCAGAAATTACTGAAAGTGGTTTGGATTGGTTCCAAATATTAAATGTCTCTGAACAGCCGACAAATATAAACGTAATCGTAAGGGATAAGAGCGGAAAAATTACTAATCAGTTTGGTGTTCAAAATCTTGGTTCCCTTAATTGGTGGAATTTCACTGACAATGAAATAGGAAACATAAATGGTACTCTTGAACTCATGAGTACACAACCTATAGTTGCTGAAAGACATCTCCATTATCAAGGAAATCTCGCTGGTGTGGGTATTGGGCAGTTGGGCCAGGTGATCGATCAACCGATACATCGCCAGTACTTCCCTGAGATATCAGATGCATGGGATGACTGGGTACAAGTTGTAAATGTCGGCAGTGAAGTTGCTAAGGTTACAGTCGTAGCCAGAGACCAAAATGGTAATACAGTGTGGTCTCAGGAGGGGACACTCCAGCCATTTCAGGCTTGGAACCCTGATGTAGAGCAGATCAAGCAGCAAACTTCAGTCACAGCAATGTCCGATCAGCCTATTGTCGCTGAACGTCATGATTTCAGCGGAACTCAGGTTATTTATTTTTTCGGCGCATCGAGAAGAGGTAGAACGGCAGGAAGAAGACTTTACTTTCCTGAATTATACTCCGGCGGACTTGATTGGCTTAGATTTCTAAACATAAGCGATGGCCCTTGTAACATCAGTCTTGTAGCTAGAGACAGAGATGGAAAGATAACCAACCAATTGGCAAGTCCACCTGTTCCGGCTATGGGTTGGTGGATAGCGACTGATACTGAAATTGGGAATATAACTGGAACACTTGAAGCCATTTGTACTCAACCAACTGTAGGAGAACGTCACCTTCATTATGATGCAGAGGTCCATAAGGGGGTTGCAGTTGGAATGTTTGGACAAGTGCTTGATTAATCAGTTTTTAGTTTTGTGTTTACAGTTTTTAGTCTGGAAAATCCTGACATATACAACGATAACGGCAACTGAAAACTCAAAACTAATAACTGGAAACTATTTATAGGGAGATAGCTAATGCTTAAAATCAATTACAGGTGCCTTACGGCATTTCTAATTTTACTCTTGGTCTGTATAGTTCCTTCATTCTCACAGGATAATGCCACTCCATCAACTGCGCAGGTGCAAACACTTGAGGGATTGAATATTTATCCATACCTTCAGAATGTTACACAAAATAGCATTGTAATTATGTGGGAGACTACGGAACCATTTGTAGGGACGGTCAGCTATGGTGAATCGGAGAACATGGGATCATCCATATCAGAGTCGTCTCCGGTTAAGATTCACGAGGTGAAGATAACAGGTCTTGAACCCGGTAAGACTTATAATTATCAAGCAAGTTACGGAAATGTGAAAATTACACCATCAAAATTTAAAACTGCGCCGCCAGATGGAACAAAGGATTTTGTTCTCGCTGTTTATGGTGATTCACGAAGCAACCCGGTTGTTCACGAAAATGTTGTGAGCCTAATGTTGGAATCGAATCCTGATCTCGTTATTAACGTAGGTGATCTGGTATTGAATGGCACTATTTATGAGCAATGGAAACCTCAATTTTTCACACCATTAAGTAAATTGAGCGATCACGTTCCATTCTATGCTTGTTTAGGTAATCACGAAGGAAATTCACCAAATTACTTCAATTATCTATCTTTACCGGGCAATGAAATATACTACTCATTTGATTATGCTAATGCTCATTTTATCTGTCTGGACACAAACTCTGGCAATACTCCTTATGATGAATCGTCACCGCAGTATAAGTGGTTGATTGATGATCTGGAAAAGAATAAAAATAGCGATAAGTGGCTTATTGTATTTTTTCACGCACCTCTATTCCGGGCTCATCTAACTCGTGGGATAGAACCACAGCGATATGTCTGGCAACCTTTATTTGACAAATACAGTGTTGATCTTGTGCTGAACGGGCATGACCATTATTATGAACGTACATATCCAATTGGATATTTGAGCGATAAGCCAAAGAAAGGAGTTCCGCATGTTATAACCGGCGGAGGAGGTGCCCCACTTTATGATTTGGTAGAAAACCGAAACTATATGGAAGTGGTTAAAAAAACATACGAAGCGATGATAATTAAGTTTAAAGGAGACAAGCTACGTGCTACGGTAAATGATCTGAACAGAGTCACCATTGACAGTTTCACACTAGATCGGACACAGACAGCTTCATCCAGAGATTACGTCGCTTTTGAGATGTTTGAGTTAGAGCGTGATCTCCGAAAAGCTATATCCAATCTCGATCCTTTCGTTGTCAATTCTCCCGGTCAGAATGTTTCCATCAATACAACACTAACAGTAAAATGGAATTCGCCGGTGGGTATGAGAGGATACTTTACGTGGATGGTTCCGGGGAAAACAGGTCAAGTGAAGGCAATAGAAGCAAACACGAAATGGAAGTTCACTAACGTCAATGATAAAATTGACATCAAATCCGGCACCGAATTTCAGATTCCAATTAACGCAACTGTGGAAAATGCGGGTATATATCCAACACCTGCGCTGAATATTCGATTTAGGGAATTAAAAGATAGTCCTTCTATTGGTTTCCGTAATGACGAGATGATGATATATCCTATCAAAATAATGCCTAACATACCTGTTGAAGTTCCTAAGACAAAAGAAGCTATATTAGTTGATGGCAACATACAGGATACTTCATGGGCTAATGCTACGCAACTGAGTGATTTCGTCACCATATCAGGTAGCGATAAAGCCAAAAATGGGCTTCAAGTAAAGTTAGCTCATGATGGGAAAAATATTTACATTGCGGCAGAGCTTAAAGGCGACCCCGAAAAATATAAACTAGCGCCGGAAGCCAAACCATTAGCGAGTGATGATAAAAGCATATCAAGCGGAGAGAATTTGAATATCAATCTCAGTGATGGTGAGACAATTTACACTTTCGTCATCAATCCACAGGGATCGCAGTTTGATGCCAAGAACGGTGATAACGCATGGAATGTAGAATGGATAGGAAAAACCTCAGTGACGGATACAGGATGGATAACTGAAATATCCATTCCGCTATCGGTTTTTGGCGATGATATGCAAAAGAAACAGTGTTACATAGACATCGGAAGATGGGACAGCGCAGGAAATGAAGAAGTCGTGCTTGCCCCTACCTTCACTGTAACAGACAGAGAGAACCGATTGCCAGAATATATTTATTCAATTAAGGATCCGAAGATTCTGCCAAAACTGATCCTCAAGGATTCTAAACCGTAATCGTTAAAAAATGCGTTTTTTGTAGGATGGGTTCATGGTTTTCACCTATATTTGATTTGATGTTTACCATAAACAACAGTAGATAAATTATGGTTTTATACAACATACCAAAAACCATGAACCCATTCTACTATTATGTCAAAATGGCATTTTTTAACGATTACTATCAGTAGTTTTCAAATGGGCTCTAACTTGAATATAGATTGTAAAATAGATGATGTATTTCTATATTCTTGAAATTATCTTGATCAGAAACATGATGAGATGAAAAATGTGTTTCTGAAATCCGACTAAATCCTTTAACATAAGAAGGATGTTTTGTTATTATATCTTCCACTCCCCCAAGCATATTAGTAAAATTCTTGAGTTTAGCAAAGGTAATGATAATTCCAAAATTATTACGCCATGTCATATATCCTCGAAGTTGGTTTATTGTATCGTTATATAATTCCCTTCCATTCCATATTTTACACTCGAATACAAGAATGTTTCCCTTTGTGATATTTAAGTATATATCGGTTTTTCCTTTATTTGAAAAAGTCTCTCCTGTTGCTTTTCCTTCAAAGATAGTATTGAGATTTACTAAGATCACATCCCTAAAACCCTCTTCTTGAAAACATTCATAAGTTTTTGGTGTTTTTTCAAATTGTCTGCCTTGATTGTCAATTATAGAGATAATATCCAAAACCTTATCTCTATCCAAGACATATTCCTCTGGTAAGGTAGGGGTTGGCTTAACTCTTTTAACCAAAGGGTTTTTATCTAACTGAATTCTTTTTACCGTCTCATTCTCTTTCATTTTGAGTGGTATATTTATTTTCTGACTTAAAGAATTCATCCTTTGAATATCTTCTGTAAGTTTCTTTTTCCTTTTATCTATTAATTCCTTGATACTTGATTCAAGTCTTTTATTTTCCCCGTTAATATCAAAATTATGCAAACTAATCCAAGCCCTAATTCTTTCCTTTTCCTGATTAATTCTTGAATCAATTTCATTGTCATCATAATTAAACCCAGCACCTTTTATAACAACGCTAAAAGAGATTATATCAGTTCCTAAATTAACACGAAGTTCCGTATCAACAAATGTACTTGATCGAAGCTCCCAAATCGTTGATAAATTTTTGTTCGGAATAATGGGAATAGTCACAATTATATATTCGCATTCTATTTCTGTTCCTCCTAATAATCCCTTTTTATGCTCCATTTGTTCTCGTCTTTCTTCATCAAATTCAATAGGTGAAAGGCAGTTATTGGAGTAATAGTATTCAGCTAATTCATTAACATCTGTTCCAATTATATACTCATCTTTCTCTGTTAGAATTTGCTTTCGAATATCGGCAAAAACTTTTCCGTAATAATCAGCAATTGATGGTTTATCAAACATATCTCAATTCCTTCATAGACGTTATATAATACCTATTTTAGTTAGAAATGATACTTAACCGTAACCTGTATTCAATTGATAATCTGACGGATTGAGCAGAAAAAGTTGATCTATTCTCTTTTGTAAGAATATTATAACTGCTCGTGTCAAC
>Ga0315282_10002901_pt1 | contig 31057 bp, 33 predicted proteins | sample YL17G07_20_MG_FD_203693 | JGI IMG/M metagenome (GOLD analysis project Ga0315282, IMG submission 203693) | Sediment microbial communities from Yellowstone Lake, YNP, Wyoming, USA - YL17G07_20 | ecosystem: Environmental > Aquatic > Freshwater > Lake > Sediment | place: USA: Wyoming | collected... | reverse complement strand
CCCAGGTATTTCACATAGTACCACAAGAAAATTGCCAAAAGTAGGGCTATGATCTTCATTCCCAAGTTCTCTTTAAATTTCTTTATCATTTGAATCGTGATGAATTAGAACTCAATGAACTGCTCTCTTGCTTCTGCTAACTTCCCCTTATAGAGCTTAGTTAGCTCGGAGTGCAATTCCTTTATATCTATCTTCCTCTCCAATTTTCGATTGCGTCCCAGGGAAATATCCCCGGTCTCCTCTGAAACGACTATTGCCCAGGCATCGGAGACTTCAGTAATCCCGATTGCTGCCCTGTGCCGGGTACCAAGAATCTTGCTCACCCCGGGATCGTGAGTTAGAGGTAAGACGCATCCAGCAGCAATGACTCTCTCATTCTGAATGATGACTGCACCATCGTGGATGGGTGCACGACTCATAAATATAGAGGAGAGGAGCTCAGCCGTGACTTCCCCATTAATAGTTACACCACTTTCGATATAGTCACGAAGCCCTGTATTCTGCTCAAGGACAATTAAAGCCCCAAAACCTTTCTGGCTAAGTCTCTCCAGGGCTTTGACAATTTCGTCAACAAAAACTAACTTTTCCCTAAAAAATGTTCTCACCACAGGGCCTTTTCCAATCTGCGCCAGGGCGCTTCGCAGTTCTGGCTGAAAGACAATAACTATTGCAATTACGCCGGCAACCCAGAAACCCTTCAATATCCAGCTCACGGTCTGGAACTGGAGTGCCCGAGCCACAAGGGTAGCTAAAATTAGAATAAATAGCCCGCGTAGAACCTGAATGGCACGAGTGCCCTTAAGTAACATAAAGAGCTTATAGATTACATAGGCTACAACTAGAATGTCTAAAATATTGATGAGATACTTTCGCCAAAGTAAGACCAAAAACTCCATTCCTTCATCTCCCCCAAAGACATTTAATTCCCCCCTCCCCTTGGGGGAGAGGGTCGGGGTGAGGGGCTCTACTCCCTCTCTCCAAAAGTCTCTATTGCCTCACTCCGTATATTCTATGCATCCAGCTCTTAAATCTTCTACTGATACCTTCCTTCATCACCATTCTTCCCCTTCTCATTCTAGCCCTCAGGGTGGGAGGTTGCCTTCTCCTGGGGAATCTTCGACCAGGAATTATCCCTAATTGTTTTCCCACCTTTTCAAAAGTTTCCAAGACTCTGTCCAATTGCTCAGTTGTGTGGGTAGCCATATAACTGGTACGAATTATAGCTCTCCCTACGGGAACAGCTGGACTGACAAAGGGATTGGCAAATATGCCATTTTCGAAGAGAATTTTCCGCATCTTAAAGGCTTGCATATCATCTCCAACGAGAAGAGGAATGATGGGGGTCTCGCTGGTGCCTGTATCGTATCCCATCTCCTGGAAGCCCCGTTTCATCTTTCTGGTATTTCTCCATAATTGTTCTCGGCGCTCAGGTTCTTCCTCTATAATCTTTAAGGCCTCTAAAACCGCAGCCACCGAAGCCGGCGGAGCACTGGCGCTAAATATCAATGCCCGTGAATGGTGCTTCAAATAGTGAATTACCTCTTCAGAAGCAACGATAAATCCTCCTATAGAAGCGAGAGACTTACTACAGGTTCCCATTATGATATCAACTTCATTCTGTAAACCAAAATGTTCGGCTGTCCCTCTACCACCTTTCCCCAAGACGCCAATGGCATGGGCATCGTCAACCATAATTCTGGCTCCATAATCTTTGGCCAACCTCACTATCCCCGGCAGATTGGCAATGTCTCCTTCTGTACTGAACACTCCATCTACAACAATGAATTTACCTCGCGTGGGATCGATGGACTCCAGGGTTCTCTCCAGATCTTCCATATTATTGTGCCTGAACCTCCTCGTCTCACCAAAAGATAGCCGACAGCCATCAATAATGCTGGCGTGGTCGAGTTTATCAGTGATAACCACGTCCTCCTTTCCCACTAAGCCAGCAATAGCGCCTAAGTTGGTGAGAAACCCCGTGGTAAAAAAGAGAGCTGCTTCCTTTCCTTCAAATTCAGAGAGCTTCGCCTCCAGTTCCTCATGAATATCGAAAGTCCCATTCAAGAACCTCGAACCGGTACAACCTGTCCCATATTTCCTCAAAGCCCTGGCTGCTGCCCTTTTAAGTCTGGGGTGGGTGGTAAGTCCCAGATAGTCATTTGAGCCAATCATAATCACCGGTTTCCCGTTAACAATAACTTCCGGGTCCTGAGCAGATTCAATTATAGTAAAATAAGGATAATAGCCGGTTGCCATTACTTCCCTGGCAGTTGTAAATTTAGCACATTTTTCGAAAATATCCATTTTTGCCTCCGAATATAATATTCTACCCCCTCACCCCGACCCTCTCCCCCAAGGGGAGAGGATATAAGGTGAGGGATTTCTCTCCCGAGGGGAAAAAGTAGCCTGTCCCCTTTTAGAGCCAGCCGTTATCTTTATACCAGCCAGCAGTTATCCTCAGTCCCTCCTCCAAGCTAAACCTGGGCTTAAAACCCAGACGTTCTCTTGCCTTACTCATATCATAGAACCATCCTTCATGGAGTATCTCTTTTGCCTTCTGCCTGTCGATTAAAGCTGGCCTATGGATTATTCCTGAGGAGAACTCTGACAAAAAGGCAAATGCCAAAATGAGCCAACCAGGGATGTTTATCTCGATTGCTTTTACTCCCAATGCCTGGGCCGCTTTATCACTAGCTTCTTTCCAGGAATACGACCTTTCATCCGCAAAAAAGTAAGTTTCGCCACTCGAATTTTCACTTTCTGCCGCTAAGATTATCCCCTCTATCAGGTCCCCAACATAGAAGAGGTTAATATGCCCCTCTCCATTTCCCGGGACAGGTTTTAACCCTTTCTTAAGAAACTTGAAATATGTGTAGATATCTTTGTCCCGAGGTCCATAAATTGCCGGCGCTCTAATAATCAGGACTGGCAATCTGTCCCTATAACTATGAACCACAAGTTCTCCTTTAAGTTTGCTTTTACCATAGTCGCTTATCGGATGGCAATCCCATTCACCCTTAGGATTAATTGGTCCCACTGCTGCCTGGCTGGAGAGGTATATGAACTTCTTTATATTTCGGTTTATTTTATTACATACTTCAAGTAAATTTCTTGTTCCCAGAAAATTTACCCGGTAGTAGGTCTCTCGGTCGACAGCCCTCACCACCCCTGCCAGGTGATAGACATAATCCACACTTTCTACCGCCTTATACAGATTCTCTTTTTCTGTACAGTCTCCATATACAAATTTTACATCCAGCCCCTCAAGCCACTTAAGATTGCTCGTCTTCCGGATGAGACAGGTAACCGAGTATCCTCTCCTTTTTAATGCTTCCACCAGATGGCTGCCAATAAATCCATTACAACCACTTACCAATGCTCTCATTCAATCTCACTCCACAAGTTCCATAATTGCTGTCGCTGCTTGTTCAGCCGCCTTCGGCCTTGCTAAGACTCGAGCCTTTCGGCTCATCTCTTCTATCTTCAGGGGGGATAACAATAAGTCTTCCATAACTTCTGGCAAATCCTTAAGATGCTCTATTCCCAAGGCCGCTCCTTGGTCAATTAGGTATCGACCATTCCTCTCTTCGTGACCGGAAATTGGTCTAACAATAATTAGCGGCAAGCCCTTAGCTAATGCTTCGGCACAGGTCAGTCCGCCGGGCTTGGTAATTATCAAGTCACTGGCATCCATCAAGCTATCCATGCTTTCGGTGTAGCTCAGCACCTTAGTTGTAAATGCCAGTTTCCTTTCCATTTTCTTTGCTCTCAGCCAGCGTTTCCTGTTTCTCCCTGCAACTATGATTGCCTGAAATGGAGCATTCACTTCTGAAAGTAACCTCAGAATCTTCTCTACCGGAATCATTCCCCGGCTCCCGCCTGTAATTAACAATGTAGTGACCTCGGCAGGTAGCCCTAATTCCAACTTCCTTCTCACTTTATCATATGAACTCATAAATTTAGGGTCGATGGGAATGCCTATCTCCTTAATCTTTCTCCCGGGAATACCTCTCTCTATAAGAGTTTCCTTTGTCTCCTCTGTTGGTACAATGTAGAGGTCTACATTGTCGTGGAGCCAATAGGGGTGAACCAGGTAGTCAGTAATCACAGCCGCCAGAGGAAGACCATTTCCCTTTTCCTTCTTATAAGCAGCTACTACTTGACAGGGAGCAGCCTGGGTACAAATGATAGCATCAGGGTTGTGCTCCTTCAGTATGCTCCCCATTCTCCCAAAATAAAAACGATTAAGGAATCTCCTGAGGTCTCTTGTAGCATCGGCAAAATCCTGATTGTCGTAAACAGCCCCCCAAATCAGAGGAATCTTTTTGATGACCTTGGGGTACCAATTAATCATCACTCTTCCCGTTCTCGGGTAAGCACATTCGATAGAATCCAATGCCAGAGTTTCTACATTAGAATATAGCGCCTTAAACGCACTCTGCAGAGCCTGAGCTGCCCTATGGTGCCCAGAATCCTGGAAAGAGTAGAAGAAAAGTATTTTATTTCGCATACCAGAAATTAGTTTCCTTTATTTTTGCAAGGATAGTCCCTGCCAGGTCTCTAAATCTCGCTCAACCTCTTCTTTTGGTTTTTGAAGGTAGAATAGTTTTATCCAGTCGCCTTCCTGCCAGGCACAATTGTAAATTCTGGCTACTCCCTGAGCATACTTGTCTACTTCGCCACTTAACTCGCCAACAATGGTCTCTCCTCCTTCATGAGTAGGACGAGCATTGAACTTATTGCAATACTCACGAAGCACTTCTGGTCGGTCAACAATCATACAAGCGCGCAAAGTGTTTCCATCGTAAGGAATACCTTCCCTGATAGCTGTAAAAAATGGAGATTTTAGTATTTCTGTTAAGCTTTTTTCCTTTATATTATCACAAGCGAAATGGGCAAAAACGCAGGGCTCTACATCGCCCTGACAATTGATGTGCAGATATCTCTTGCCTCCTGCCATACAACCATCAATAGCAGGACCGTCGTTCCAAAAGTCGACAACGAAGATGGGCTTAGTATTCCTGAGCTTATATATTCTCCGGCGAAGCATATCTCTTTGCTCTGGCGTTATCATAAGAGAAGTATCCGGGTTCAAACCAATGGGAATATACTGGAAATACCAGCCATTAAAACATCCCAACTCCAGCATTTCATCAATGAAGGCATCACTACTTACTTCCTCAGCATTGTATCTAGTCTCGGTAACCGAGAATCCAAAAAATATTCCCTTATCACGTAACTTTCCCATTGTGGCTGTTACTTTGTCATAGACCCCTCTACCTCGCCTGCCATCTGTAGTTTCCCTGCCTCCTTCCAAGCTAAACATAGGAGCTACATTTCCCAATTTCGCTATTCTCTCTATAACCTTGTCTGTAATTAAAAGTCCGTTTGTGTAGATATGAAAATAACAATCGGAGAACTTCTCATAAAGGTTGAGCAAATCTTTTCTAATGAACGGTTCACCGCCAGTAATAGTAAAGAAATGGATACCCATCTCATCTCTGGCTTCAAAAAGAATCCTTTCTAACAAGTCCATTTTCATATCCGGAACCTGCGAATACTTCGCAGCCCAACAGCCATCACAACGGAGGTTGCACCTCGTCGTCGGGCTAATAGCCAGATGGGTGGGTGGGAAAAAGCCATGTTTCCCTCTGAAACTATTTTTCTTTTGCTGGTTTGTGAAGTGAGATTTAACAATAACATTCCTTATGAATTGGTCTCTCGACCTCGGATTCAATTCTCTGCCTATCCTCTTCATCCATTGGCTAAAAGGATGCCTGGTCTCAAATAGCTTCCTGGCGTATTCCACTTCTCCTTTTCGCGGAGCGAAGTTTATTTTCTCAGAAACTTTTTCTAACAGAGAAGCGACTCTGATTAAGTTCGCATCAGAAGAATTAGCCATTAACTTGATAGCCTGACCAGCCATTCGCTCAATCGCCAAGTTCTTAATCTTTCCAATGACCCTGTTCATTTTCCATCATTACCTCCTTTCTCTTGTGATAAATTCATTTGGAGTCCCTCTGATGAAATCGGAGGCATTCTCCTCCCTTTCGAGAGGACTCCAGATGTATAGACCTATTTGGTCGGGCACCATTTATGGTGCCATCTCCGTCACCCTGAAGGGTGACCGACCTGTAAGTTATCCCTCCCTTTCGGGAGAACTCCAGCGCATCATCTCCGCTTTCTCTCAAGTTTTTCGATCCTTTTCTTAAGTTCCGCTATATCCTTCTTAGAAGCAAAGTCAACTTTTGTTAGAATTCTGGCTACCTCTCTTTTTACCACCTCTCCCAACTTCTTCTGCGTCTCTTTTCCTCTTTTCACGAGCTCTCCGACGAAGACAGAAGCCTCTTCTTTGTTTATCTTCTCTCTTCCTGTCAATTCTTTTAACAATTTCCTGGCCTTTTCTTGAGTCAAAGAGACTAAGCCTAATCCGGCTAAAAATAATTTATTAGCCAAATCCGAAGCTTTGAATTTCATCTTTTTTTCCTCCTTTGATATAGTATAAAAGTTCGCTATACGAAGTATCTGTTGAAAAATTTATAACCCTCTACCTTCTCTCAACCCCTGAGTAGCACCAGTCATCTTCTCCATTATATGAATCAAAACACGGCAGTCATCTACCGTCAAATTTCTTAAAATTCCCATAATGTGCCTCTTTTTACAATAGTCAACCTTTCGAATGATTCTCTTTCCCAGTTGAGTAAGATGAACATGGACTCTACGGCGATCTTTCTCATCCCTTTCTTTTTTAACGAAGTGCTTCTTTACAAGACGACCCACAAGCTCACTTACAGTATTCACACTAAGCCCTAACAACTTACTCAATTCTCCTACCATACACTTGCCTCTCCGAGTTATGGTAGCCAGGGCAAAATATTGCTGCAAAGTGATTTTAATACCATACAACTTGGGGAGCCGGGGCACCTGAAAATTCTTGACCAGAGCCGGCAATAGATCATCCATTCTTGAAGCATACTTTTTGATTTCTTTTCCCCCCACAAATTTCACCTTCAGTAAAAGAATCAAAATAATTTTACTTCACCTGCAAGGTTTTGTCAACAAAAAATGGAGCGTTTTGAAGCTAAAATGTCTCCTCTCCAGAAGTAGGGGCTGACGGCTCTGTCAGCCCTTTCAATGGACAGACACAGCGGTCTGTCCCTACACGACGAACTTAATTACTCTTTTAAGATAACCAGGTTATCTCTATGGATTACCTCATCGTAGTCTTTATACCCAAGAGTTTTCTCTATTTCTGAAGATTTTTTCCCCTTAATTTTTTCTATCTCATCAGAGGAATAGGAGGTCAACCCACGAGCGAATTCCTTCCCTTCCATATCCACTACAGCCACACACGCCCCTGTATTAAATCTCCCCTCCACTAAACTAATCCCCGAAGGTAGCAAACTCTTCCCTCTTCTCAGGAGCGCATCTTTGGCTCCCTCATCAACAGCAATCTTCCCTTCTATCCTGGTATCAAAAGCTATCCATCGTTTACGGGATACTATTCTCTCTTTTGCAGGGAGAAATTTTGTTCCCGGATTCTCTCCCTTCCATATCTTTTTAAGGACTCCCTCTCTATTGCCATTTGCAATATACATTGTTATGCCGCTGGCAGTGGCAATTTTGGCTGCCTCAAGCTTGGTTACCATTCCCCCGGTTCCTCTCAGGGTTCCACTGCCGCTAGCCTTCTCTTCCAGCTCGGGGGTAATTTCTTCTACCTCCTTTATTAATTTCACTTTACTTTTCGCATGGGGATCTGCCGAAAAGAAGCCATCCACATCGGTCAAAATCACCAACTGATCAGCCTCAACCTTGCTGGCCACCAGTGCTGAGAGCCTGTCATTATCTCCAAATTTAATTTCTTCTACAGCAACTGTATCGTTCTCATTTACCACAGGAACCACATCCAGGCTGAGAAGCGTCAACAGGGTATTTCTGGCATTGAGATACCTTTGTCTCTGAGCAAGGTCATCAGAGGTCAAGAGAACCTGAGCCACCAGGCGATTATGTTTCCTGAAAAATTTATCATATATACCCATTAGATAGCCCTGTCCGATACTCGCCAGCGCCTGTTTTTCGCGGATGGTGCGACCCTGCAATTTCAATCTTCCCAGGCCAGCGCCGATTGCTCCAGAAGTCACAATAATCGCCTCCGCACCCGAATTCAGCAGTTCAGCCACATCGTCCACAATCCTCTCTATAGTGACCTCATTGATAACCCCGGAAGGTTTGGTTAAAACACTGGTACCAATCTTTATCACTACTCTCTTCTTCACTTTTTCAATCTTCTCCCAATCGCATAAAGTAGTTCTTTTATACCTTCCCTGGTAAGGGCTGAGATAGGATAGACCTTCTTTTTAATCCTGGAACGAAAGGTTCGTAATTTGGTTGATGCGGAGGGAGTGTCCATTTTATTAGCAACGACTATCTGAGGCTTCTTCAGTAGTTTGGGATTGAAAGCTTTCAATTCTTTATTAATTGCTACATAATTATCATAAGGGCTCGCACCTTCATAGCCTTGAATATCAACCAGGTGAACCAGAATTTCAGTCCTTTCAATGTGCCGCAGGAATTGGTCACCCAAGCCCTTACCTTTATGGGCATCAACAATTAGTCCCGGAATATCTGCTACTACGAAACTTTCGCCCTCACCAAGTTCTACTACTCCCAGGTTTGGCACTAAAGTAGTGAATGGATAATCAGCTATCTTGGGACGAGCATTGGAAATAACTGAGAGGAGAGTTGACTTTCCAGCATTGGGATACCCGAGAAGGCCCACCTGGGCAATCAGCTTCAATTCTAATATTAAAGTAGCTTTCTCTCCAGCCTCACCTTCTTCGGCAAAGCGTGGGAGACGCTCTGAGCGCGACTTGAACTTCGCATTGCCCCACCCACTCCGACCGCCACGTGCCACAATGACACTCTGTCCCTCATTGACTAAGTCACAGATTAGTTCATCTTCCTTGTAGACAAAGGTTCCCCGGGGTACCTTTAAGATTAAATCTGATCCCGCCTTCCCGTAACGATTGTTTCCTGACCCATGTGCCCCTTTTTGGGCTCGATAATGGGGCTGACGAGAGAAATCGAGGAGAGTCTTGATGCCAGAAGACACTACAAGGACTACATTGCCACCTTTCCCACCATCCCCTCCATCTGGACCACCATGAGGAATAAACTTCTCGCGTCGAAAGGAGACACAGCCATTGCCCCCATTTCCGGCTTGCACAAATATTTTCGCCTTATCAACGAACATACAAGCCTTTCCTGAAGACCAAAATTACTTCTGGTCTCCCAGATTCTCTACTGGCAAACGCTGACCCGTTTCCTTCTTTTGCCAAAGCGTTCAAAACTAACCCGTCCTGAAATTAAAGCAAACAGGGTATCGTCACTTCCCCTGCTCACATTAAATCCCGGGTAGAATTTAGTACCTCTTTGACGAACTAAAATACTGCCTGCCGATACAAATTGACCGCCAGAAGCCTTCACTCCCGATCTTCGTCCTGCACTATCCCGGCCATTTCCTGTGGAACCTTGTCCTTTCTTATGAGCCATAAAATCCACCGCCTTTTAAAGTCAGACTATTTTTATTTCCTTTATTTTTACTTCCGTATATTGTTGTCTGTGCCCGAGTGTTTTCTTGTATTCTTTGCGCTTGCGTTTCTTGAAGACTATGATTTTCTTTCCCTTAACATGTCTCTTGATTTCTGCTAATACTGTTCCTTTATCAAGATAGGGCCTTCCTATCTCTACTCTTTCACCATCTACCAATAGGAGGATATTACTCAATTCGATAACATCTCCCGGTTTTTTATTAGTCTTATCAATATTCAAAACCGACCCTTCTTCCACCTTATACTGTTTTCCACCAGTCTCGATTACTGCATACATATTCATCCTCCCGATGAAATTTATTGCAATTTTATATTTTTATTATCTTTTTGTCAAGCACTACTATAAAGTGTCACCTAAAAAACTTCAATTTTTTCTTGACAATTGGCAAATTGTTTATTTAAATTATAATACAATTAACCATTTGGTTTTACGAAATAGGTCTTTACCAAATAGCAGGAGAAGGGGGGAAAGAACTCCTGAGCCGTTCCCAAATAGTAGCCCTAACCTCCCTTTCGGGGCTGTGTCGTAACCCCCTTTTGTCATTGCGAGCGACCGATACCCCCACCTATATTCCTCCCCCCTTGAGGGAGTGGAGCCCCCGGAAAAAAGGTGGGGGGATAAATTGGAGGGTGGCAATCTAACCCGAAGGGTCGGTGCGAGGACGATGGGCGTGGCAATCTCCTGCCCCAATGATGAGATTGCTTCACTTCGTTCGCAATGACATTATGACACAGCCACGTAAGCTTTGCTTTACGCAGGCTAACCCCGTTAGAAGTTTTTGTCTCACGAGTGAGATACTTTTACCGTAAGCTTAAGCGCGTGAATGTAGAACTTCTAACGGGGCTAAAGCCTGCGGCTACCTGTTTGGCAGGCAGCTACATCTGATGCGAAGCTTTGCTTCGCTACTCCGGTTACAGAAAGAGGCTCTTCAAAAGAGGAGATAAGGGATAAAATTCCCGCTATTTGGAAAGACCCGAGGAGGATTTATGTCTATCCTTAAGGATACGATTAGAAGTTATGGCCAGAAAGAGCTTATAAGAGGTATCCGCAAGCTCGTCCCTAAAGCTTCTAATAAGAATTTGGCCATAATGCTTCGCTTGGCGCAGAACTTAACAAGAAACTTAGATAATAAAGAGACAATCGAAAATTTGATAAAAATTTTCGAGTCAGGACATCCTGGTATAGAATTTGCTAAGAAGCTGTTTACCCGCCCAAACAAAAAATGTGTAAACAAGCTCGTCGAGAATTTCCTTATTAATAATATCCTTGTGGGAAGCGGGAAACGAGATGAAATAGAATTAAGAGAGGGTGTCAGGCCTCCCTGCTTCTTAGTATTGAGTCCCACTATGCGCTGTAACTTAAATTGTGTGGGATGCTCCACGCGAGAATACTCAACAGAAAATGACCTCCCCCCCGAAACCATAAATAGAGTAATTTCAGAGGCTAAACAGCTGGGAATGTACTTCATCACCACTCAGGGAGGAGAGATGTTTTTGCGAAAAGATATGTTCGACATATACGAAAAGCACGATGATGTGTACTTCCAGGTCTATTCCAATGGGACACTTATAGATAGAAAAACAGTTAGGAGGCTGGTAGATTTAGGAAATGTCGAGGTCAACGTCAGTGTGGAAGGCTTCGAAAAAGAGACTGAGAGCCGTCGGGGCAAGGGTATCTGGAAAAAAATTATGGGGGCGATGGATAATTTGAGCGAGGAAGGATGTATTTTTGGTTTCTCCGCCACAATGACCCGGCAGAATGCGGATGCCCTCACCAGCGATGAGTTTGTTGACTTAATGGTAGATAAAGGTTGTTATATTGGCTGGTACTTTCAGTACCTTCCTATAGGGAAGGAGCCAGATCTAGAGATGATGCCCACGCCCCAACAAAGAAACAGATTGCGACAACAAGTGAGTAAGTGGAGAGATACTAAGGAAATCTTTATAGGAGATTTCTGGAACGACGGACCAGCAGTGGAAGGTTGCATTGCCGGAAGGCAATTCCTGCACATCAACAATAAAGGAGATGTAGAACCCTGCGCTTTCGTCCATTTTGCTGTGGATAACATTCATGGCAAAACTCTCTGGGAGGTAATCAACTCGCCCTTCTTTAAAGCGGTAAGGAGAATGCAACAGGCTAAAAACGCTCCACAAGCCTACAATGATAACCTGTTGACGCCCTGTATGATTATCGACCAGCCATGGGTGCTAAGAGAACTGGTTAATAGCTATGGTGCCAAAGCTACAGATGGGGGAGATGGCTTACTGATAGGAGAGATCGCCGAAGGTCTCGATTCCTATAGTCAGGAAATCCACAGTCTCTATGACCCGCTCTGGGAAGAAAGGAAGAAGGAGAAAAGTGGCAAGCTCGCTTTCAGAAACAAAAAAACCGTCTCTACTAGGGGGTGATCTTGAACTCCTCCATGTGTAGTTTATAATCGGGTCTGATCTTTATCATCTTACCAGTTATTTTAGAAATGCGCTCTACTCTCTTCTCGTCAAAAAGGGGAGCAATTCTGGGATTCATAAAGACATTAAGATATTTACTCCCTGTTTGGGTTGCAGCCCTTAGAATTTCTTTCTTGATCATTATAAACATAGTCTTTTCTGAAAATACCAATCCGCTGCCTTCGCAGTAAGGGCAAGGTTGACAAAGTGTATTAATGATACTTTCCCTTCTTCTCTGGCGACTCATCTCGGCCAGTCCCAGCTTGGTAATGGGTAGCAAATCTATCTTCGCTTTATCCCTCAGAGACTGTTGCTGTAGAATATTCATAACTTTCTCTCTATGTTTTTTTTGTTTCATCTCAATGAAGTCTATAATGATTAATCCCCCTATGTTCCTAAGGCGAACCTGACGCATAATCTCCTCGGCTGCCTGGCAATTGGCGAGAAAGACTGTCTCTTCCAGACTTTCTCCCCCGGCGAACCTGCCAGTGTTTACATCAATCGCGGTCAAAGCTTCCCCCTGCTCAATGATAATGGACCCTCCGCAAGGCAATATAATTTTCTGGTCTTTCATTTTGGAGATTTGACTTTCCAAATTGTGGGCTTCAAAAAGTGGTGATTTTCTCTTATGGAGATGTGCTTTCCTCAAAAGATGGGGATCCATCATTTTCACATAATTTCTGACTTGTTTGTACTCCGCATGGGAATTTATGATTAGAGTGTCCACTTCTTCAGTAAACAGTTCTCGCACAACATAAAAGATTAGACCAAATGCCTTGTGAACAAGATACCCCTCACCAATTGACTCTTTCTTTTTCTTTATCATCTGCCACAAATTCAAAAGATACTTACATTCACGAATTAAATCCTTCTTATGATGACCGCTGGCTTCTGTCCGAACAACGAATCCCGCTCCTGGCGGGGTAATCTCATTAATTATTTCTCTTAATCTCCTCCGTTCCTCATCATTGACGATTTTCCTCGATATCCCGATATGCTCCACGTTGGGCATGAACACAAGAAACCTTCCAGGAAGGCTTATCCTGGTTGAGGCCTTAGCCCCTTTATCTCCAATTGGCTCCTTTACTATCTGAACCAATAAACGATCGCCCCTCTTTATCTCTCTCTTATCCGGTGGAAGATCTACTAAGGGGAGAAAAGCATTCCTTTCCAACCCTAAATCTATAAAGGCAGACCTAATTCCCTTAAGAACATTCGCAACTCTTCCCTGATAGATATTTCCCACAATACTCTTCTCCTCTGTTCTCTCAATAAATAACTCGACGAGATGCCCATCTTCAACCAGAGCAATTCTCACTTCATCTTCGGCTATATCAACCAATATTTCCCTTCTCATATAATTTTCTCCCGGAGAATGTTTCGCAACCTGAAGGTTGCGGCTACCAATAATATTTTACCAGAACAAGAATTTCTCTCTGGTAAACTCGACAAAAGCTAAATCTTCCTCCTCAACTCCCAGAAGCGTCCTGACTATTATCCTGGGATTGAGATTAAATCCTCCTCTTGTGTTCAGCAAGAGTCTAATATTCCAGTCCCTCCCCATTTCTATACTCAAAATTAGAGGGCGGACATTTACTCTCCTCCCCCTTTTATCTATAAGGAAGAGCTCTCCTCTATCCAGAAAATTTCTTATCCTTCCTTCTATATCTTCCTTGCTCGCTATAGGAGAAACTGTGGACTTCCCAGAAAACTGGTGAAGGTTAATTCTATATGCAACCGCTTTTATCTTTGCATTGCTCGATTTACCGAACAAGGGAAGCCTATTCATATTGTGAACAGTTAGACCTTCGGGCAGATTTTTCTGGAGAGTATTTATCGAAGTGGGAATATCGATTTTATTATCCAGATATAGTTCTATATATTCAGCTTCACTTTCGAATCCCAAAGCGAGAGCAGGTGAAAAAGAGCACTTAATTCGAGGATTAAATCCCTGAGTATAACTCACAGGTAAGTTAGCCCTTTTGAGGGCGCGAAAGAACGTATGCATTAAATCCAAATGGCCTATATAACGAATAGGCCCTTTTTTGCTATATTCTATTCTGACTCTCTGAACACTATCCATTAAATCCAAAATCCAAAATCCAAATTCCAAATCTCAAATTTCAAATTTCAAATTACCCATCACCCATCACCCATCACCCATTCTACTATAGATGAGATGGCTCCAAGGCAGTACTTCATCAGGGTCTCTCTTTCGATAGATATAGAAGTCCGGGTCAACTGCACATTGGGAGAAAGCTCCCTGCCAGATATCGAAACGAAAATGTTCTCTCCATTGATCAAATTTACAACCCATTTCCCAGGCCCGTTCCAAAACCACCCCCAGTCTCCTATCTCCCCGGCTGAAGGCAGCTTCTAAAAAAGAGGCTTCGACATTATGACCCTTAATCTGAGCAGGAAGTCGGCGAGAAAGATAATCCTTTTTCCTTCTCAATTCTGTAAGCTTCTCCATTGGGAGCCATTGAAAAGGAGTATGCGGTTTGGGAACATAGGGAGCAATGGTTATGTTAAAGTTTAAGTCTTTGTGTCTCCTCTTTAATTCTTTTACCAGTTTTATTATCGCCTCAATATCCTCTTCCTCTTCACCAGGTAGGCCGATCATAAAATATAGTTTCACCAGCCTCCAACCAGCATTATAGGCCTGGGAAATGGTAGAAATGAAATCTTCATCACTAATTTCCTTACCAATTAATCTGCGCAATCTTTCACTTCCGGCTTCTGGAGCAAAAGTTAACCCTGTTTTCCTGACCTTTTGAACCTGGAACGCCAGTTCGAGGGAAAACTTATCCGGTCTTAAAGAAGGTAGAGAGACGGAAGTGTGATTCTTTTCATAACGAGCTAAGAATTCGGCAATAAGTCCCTCGATTTCAGGATAATCGGTAGATGAAAGCGAGGTCAAAGATATCTCATCATAACCCGTGGATCTCAAAGAGGCTTCAGCAATTTCGAGCAACCTTTCCTTAGACCTTACCCGGCAAGGTCCATATACCACTTGGCTTTGACAGAAACGGCAACTGTGAGGACAGCCTCGCTGTATTTCTAAGTTCAACCGATTCTGCGATATATCGATTAATGGCACCAGAGGTGCCAGAGGATAGTGAGAGGTCTCCAGATCTGCCACCCTCTTCTCTATCCTTTCTGGTATTCCAGCTTCCTTCCTCTCCATCCGTTCGATAGTGCCATCTTCTCTATAATTTACTTCGTATAACGATGGCACATAGACTCCGGGGATCTTTGCCAGTGCTTTAAGGATTCCATTTCCCTTGTTCAGACGCTCCGATGAATCGGAGCTACTCCGACTCTTATAGGTTTCTACAATTTCCTCTATCACCTCCTCCCCATCTCCCAGAACAAAAGCATCAATAAAATCGGCCAAAGGTTCGGGATTGGAAACAGAAGGACCACCCGCTATTATCAAGGGAAACTTTCCATCTCGGTTCTGGGAACGAAGCGGAATCTTTGCCAAATTTAAGATATTCAGAATATTGGTATAGGATAATTCGTGCTGTAAAGTAAAACCAATAATATCGAAATCTTTGAGAGGCCTTTTCGACTCAAGGGAGAAGAGGGGAATTTCCCTCCTCTTTAATATCTCTTCCATATCTAACCCGGGCGCATAGACCCTTTCAGCAAGGGAGTCTTCCCTCTGGTTAATAATAGAATAGAGAATTTGCAATCCTAAGTTGGACATGCCCAATTCGTAGATATCAGGATAGCACAAAGCAACTCTTATCTGGGCACTCTCCCAATCTTTATGAACCACATTCCACTCATTACCCAGATACCTACCGGGCTTAGAAACAAAAGGTAAAATGTCATCCAGCACAGTCCTTTCCAAATTCTAACTCCAGAAGTAAATTCCCCCTCACCCCTGGCCGTGGCTCGTGCCACGCACGGGCAGGCCTAAACCCTCTCCCACAAGGGGAGAGGAAATACCCCTCACGAGGGTAGTTGCTACGAAATAGTTTACCAATACATAAAGCGGCGACTATAAATATTCAAAAGAATCCCCACCCCAGCCATGGAAGTAACCAGGGCCGAGCCTCCATAACTGACAAAAGGTAAAGGGAGCCCCGTAATCGGCATAATTCCCACAGTCATTCCCAAATTAACAGTAATCTGGAAAAGGAAGAGGGCGACAATGCCCCCTGCTAACAGGCTTCCAAAATGATCCCTTGCCAGGGATGCAATTCTTATTCCCCGCAAGAGCAAAATGGAGAAGAGTAAAATCAAGAAGGCAGCGCCGAGGAATCCCATTTCTTCTGAGAGAAGGGAGAAGATGAAATCTGTATGTTGCGCTGGAAGAAAGCCCAGTTTCCCTTGAGTTCCTGCTAAGAGCCCCTTCCCCAGGAACCCACCTGAACCTATGGAGATTTGGGATTGAATTATATGGTATCCGGCACCCAATGGGTCGATAGACGGTTTAATGAACGAGACCAATCTCATCTTCTGATACTCCTTTAAAAAGAACCTTAAAGGATAGGAGAGCACAATTCCGCCACAGAAAACCAGGGAAGCGAAGAGAAAATGGTTAACCCCTACACGAAATTTAAGCCTTGATAAGATATACGATATGAGTCCAATAACTCCCACAACGATTATTATAAGGCCCAAAGTAGATGAAAGATTACTGAAAATTCTGGGAAGAAAAGTTTTATTTCGAGGGTCAAGAGCCAAAAGTAGAGGAATCCCCAAAGCTAAAATTCCCATAGAGATAAAGGATACGAGATAGATTATCCTCGCTCCTCCAAGATATAACATTGCCAAAAATATTGCCAGAAAGACCAGAGCTGAACCGGGGTCGGGTTGCAATATGATAAGTGCAACAGGAGCAAGAGTTAATAAGAAAGGAATTATCAGTCCAGAAATTCTCTTCACTCCCTCAGGGTAATTGGTTAAATATTGAGCGAGTACGATAATTAGACCGAGCTTGGCGAACTCAGCTGGCTGAAACGTAAAATTCCCGATAGGAAGCCAGCTTCTGGCGCCACGCATACTCTTACCGAAGAATAGAGCAAACACTAATAGAAGAAGTGAAAATAGGTATATCCATTTCCCATACTGGTTGAATAACTGGTAATTTATCCCCGTTATAACTATTATCACTCCCATCCCCAGGAGAGCATAAACACCCTGCCTTGCATAGAAAGGAGTTTTCCATGGGCTTCCATACACTGCACTATAAATCATTAAACAGCCAATGGCAATAAGGAGAACCATCGCTAAAAATAGATAGAAATCGAATCTTACAGAAATATCTCTAAGGTGCATATTCTAAACGCTCCGATGAATCGGAGCTACTCCTATTCCAGACGGCACTCTAAAGAGTGCCCGACCACGCGTAGGGGCGACCCTTGCGGTCGCCCAAGCTATTTCCTATAAATTAGTCTTCGTAGACGAAAATCTCCGGCTGTTTCTCTCCCTGAAGAGTAAATACCCCATTCAATATCTGTCTGGCCAGAGGTGCAGCCGCACTAGCTCCATGCCCGCCATGTTCAACCAAGATCGCTAAGGCAATTACGGGAGCTTCTTCTGGTGCATAGCAGATAAACCAGGCATGATCTCCCCCATGTGGATTCTGAGCGGTTCCCGTCTTGCCAGCCACACTCAATCCCTTAAACTTTACTACCTGAGAAGTGCCAGAGAGAACAGCTTCTCTGAGTCCCTTTCTTATGATGGAGAGTGTTTCGGATGAAATTCTTGGCTTTCCGATTACTTCGGGCTGGAAAGTTTCAATTATCTTCCCCCGGCCATCAATTATTTTCTTAACAACAAGAGGTTTATAAATTGTACCTCCATTGGCTATCATACTGATTAAACTTGCCATTTGTAAAGGGCTAACTTCCAGATAACCCTGACCAATGCTCATATTAGCTGTATCACCAGGATACCACTTCTCACCAAAATGTATCTTTTTCCAGGTGGAATCCGGGACGAGACCCCTTGCCTCTGAGGGCAGGGAAATACCAAGTTCTTTTCCCAATCCCAGCATCTCGGCATATTGTGCTATCTTATCCGCCCCCACTCTTAAACCGAGTTGATAGAAAAATATATCACAAGATTGAGCAATCGCCTGAACAATGTCCAAACGACCATGCCCTCCCTCTTTCCAACACTTAAACTCTCTATTTCCGATTTGGAAGGTCCCTCGGCAGAGCATAGTCTCATCTGGACGGATGACTTTCTCCTCTAAAGCAGCTATGGCTGTAACAATCTTAAATAGAGACCCAGGGGCATACTGACTTTGAATTGCCCTATTGAACATGGGAAGTCCTTGGTCTGTAAATAACTGTTGAGTATGAGATGGGCTGAGGCGTTCCGTAAACAGGCTGGGATCGAAATCGGGTTTACTCACCAGGGCTAAGACCTCACCATTAGCAGGGTCGATTGCGCAGATTGCACCCGCTTTGCCCTCCAGGGAATCCTCACAGAGCTTCTGGATTCTCTCATGTAAAGTGAGAATTAGAGTATCGCCTTCCTCAGGCAGGACGCTATTAATTATTCGAAGCTGGCGACCATGAGCATCTATTTCTATCTGTCGACCACCACTCTTGCCTCGCAAAAAATTATCGTAAATCTTCTCTACGCCAGATTTTCCAATAATATCCCCCAACCTGTATCCTGCTCCAGATAGAGCTCCTAACTCCTTTGGTCCGATCTCTCCCAGATGGCCCAAAAGATGGCTGGCGAAATTTCTGTAGAGATAATGGCGTTTAGGTTCGACCTCAATATTTACACCAGGAAGGTTAACTTTCTCCTCTGCCAGGTAGAAGACTTGGGGGAGGGGAACACTCTCAGCCAGAAGGATACTACTTAATGGCTGGCGAATGGAAGAACGCACCTTTGCTAACATCGAAGGGTAGTTGAGATTTAGAATCTCGCTTAATTTCTTAAGTATCTCTTCTGTTTCCTCCCAGGTCAAATTGGTAGGCGAGAAGAGAACCGAAAAGGACCCCATATTCTCAACTATAACTTTCCCATTCCGGTCATAGATAATTCCCCGGGGTGCAGGATGGAAAAAAAGCTGGATACGGTTAGCTTCTGAAAGCTTGTAGAGTTCTCCTCTCTTAACTATTTGAAGGCTGAATAGCCTTATGAAAAGAATCGAAAGGGTAGCGATTACAAAATATCTAAACCAAATTAGAGATCTCTGAAGTCTCGCCTCAAATTGGCGATCCATTATGCTCTGGTGCATAAAGTTCTCCTCCCCACAACTTTTCCCATTGTTCTATTATCCAGAACCATAAAGGAGCCAGGAGACTATTATAAATGGGGTAAAAAATAGGTACAAAAAATGGTACCAGAGGCCGGGCTTCACCAAAGAAAATTCTTATCCAATACATACTCCAGTACTGAAAAAGGCAGGCAAAAAATACCACAAATATCTGTGCTATGGGATTCCCTCTAACCAGTCTTTTTTGGAATGTTCCCACAGAGAAGCCGATCAGGGTCTTGATTAAACAGTTAGCCCCAAAAAGCCCGATAGCAAAAATGTCCTGAAGCAGCCCAAAAAAAAACCGACCGAGGTCCCCAATATAGGACCGTACTTCAGCGAGAAGTAGACAACCCCAATCAGTAACAGGTCGGGGGCAACATCTCTTATGGCTAAGTGGCGAAGAAGGACAATCTGAATTGTCACAAATAGAAGGAAGGATATTAAAAAGAAAATATATCTTTTCATTATACCAACCTTTTTATGGAGTCCTCGCTAAAGCAAGGAAATTCCTCCCTTTCGGGAGGACTCCAGATCCATAGACCAATGGGCGACCACAAGGGTCGCCCCTACGCCATTTGAGATAGGATAATCTATTTGGAATTTGAAATTTGAAATTTGAAATTTGTCATTTAATTATCTGGACATCTTCTAACCGATTCATATTTAACCTAGAAACAACCCGAGCCCTCTTCTCTAATCCTCCCACTCCGGTTAAGACTTCCTCAACCGAGCCAATAGCCAGTCCAGGCGGAAACATTCTTCCCATCCCGGAAGTTATAATTAGATCACCAACTTCCAAATCCGCAGTGGGAGATAGATATCTAAGCAGAAGGAACCTATCCCCTGTCCCGGCAATAACTCCTTTTTCTCGGCTCCTCTGAACCATGACCGCCAACTCACTGTTTGAATCAGTTATTAAAAGAACCTTACTCATATCAGGGTTAGACTCAATAATCCTGCCTACTACCGCCATTCCATTATCCAATGGATTCCCAGCTTCCTGCCAGGCAACTACGGGGGCATCTTTTTTAATTCCCTGATTTATTCCCTTATCGATGAGCAAAGCAGAAGAGAACAGGGAGGGAGACCATCCTATCACTCTGGCTGAAACCAGTTCATAAGGAGCTTCCTCTTGGTAATCAAGGATTCTCTTTAATCTCTCATTCTCTGAAATCGTCTCTTGGAGCTTCTCCCTCTCCTTTAGAAGAGAATTTAGTCTTTCCTTGAGGAGCTTATTCTCTTCACGAGCAGAAACGAGTCGAGATACGTCCTCCCCGATTCGACCTGTCTCATTCAATAGCTTACTTATTATCCTGGGATTGGGGGCCAATAAATATAAGAAAAGAGCTCTACCCACTTCGACTATCTGACCAGTTCGAAAGATTAGAAAGAGAAGGGAAATTGAGACATAAATTATTAGTAGCCTGAGCAGTTTATGCTTCTCACTGAATAGCACCTAAATCACCGCTACAAGATAAATCTTGTATTTCTCTTTTGCTTTAATTTTTCCAGTTGCTCCAGATAGGTGCCAGCTCCCAAAACTACACACGTTAGCGGGTCAGGGGCGAGATTGACCGGAAGTTCGGTCTCTTTGCTTAATAGTTCAGGGAGCCCAGAGAGCAAAGCTCCGCCTCCCACCAGAATAATCCCCCGGTCAACAAGGTCAGCAGACAACTCGGCAGGAGTATCCTCTAATGCGTCCCTGACCAGACTCACAATGGTCTCGATTGTGCCTTTCAGTGCCTCGTGCATCTCTTGAGAAGAGACCCTTACAGTTTTTGGCAAGCCAGTAGCAAGATCCCGACCTTTAACTTCAATAGTTTTCGCTTCTTTGTCTGGCGTAGCAGAACCAATCCTGATTTTCGTTTCTTCGGCTGTCCTTTCTCCGATTAACAGATTCCTTTCCTTTTTAAAATAGCCTATAATGGCTTCATCCATTTCATCACCAGCTACTCGAACTGATCTGGAGAGCACCATGCCCCCTAAGGAAATAACCGCCACTTCAGTCGTGCCCCCCCCGATATCCACTATCATATTCCCAGCTGGGTCTTGAATAGGAACTTCAGCACCAATAGCTGCAGCCATCGGTTCATCAATCAAGTGTATCTCCCGCGCTCCCGCCTGTTCAGCAGCATCCCTAACCGCACGCCTTTCCACTTCAGTAATACAGGAGGGAACTCCAATCACCACTCGCGGATGGAGTAAGCTCCGTCGGTTATGCACCTTCCTTATGAAATGTCGAATCATTTTCTCTGTTACTTCAAAGTCGGCAATAACTCCATCCCTCATCGGACGAAAAGCAGTTATGTTGGCAGGGGTTTTCCCCACCATCTTCTTGGCTTCGGTACCCACCGCCAAAATCTCTCCTGTGTCTTTATTAACTGCCACTACCGAAGGCTCCCAGAGCACAATACCTTGCCCTTTCACATATATAAGCGTAGTGGATGTCCCAAGATCTATGCCCATATCATAGGAAAATAATCCTAAAAGGAAATTAAACATCCCCTTCTCCTCTATTCCGGTTTCTCCAAAGGGCCGCAAAGCTTAACTAAATCTACCCTTGCCCTATCCCCTTGTCTATAGCCCAATTTAATAATCTTCGTATAGCCTCCTCCCCTCTCCTTAAATCTCGGTACCAGAGTCTCAAATATTTTCTTGATTACCTCTTTATCTCTGATTTTTCTCTTCACTTCTCGAAAACTATTCAAGTCCCCCTTTTTTGCACTGGTAATCACCTTCTCAGCGAACCTTCTTAGTTCTTTGGCTTTTGCTTCTGTGGTTATAATCTCTTCATGCCTGAATAACGCTGTGGCAAGACTAACCAATAATGCTTTGCGCTCGCTTGTGGTGCGACCCAATTTTCTTCCGGCTCTTTCACGCATATGAGGATTCCTTTATTTCTTCTCCTTCTCTTTAGACTTTTCAGGTAAAACCATTCCCAGAGATAACTCCACCCCTTTCTGTTTGCCCAATTCGGCAATCTTTTTCTTTATTTCATTTAAGGATTTCTTACCGAAGTTTCGAAAAGATAGTAATTTATCCTCAGTCTGCTTCACCAAATCTCCGATAGTCTTAATTTTAGCGCGATTTAAGCAATTTATAGAACGGACAGTTAACTCTATGATATTTACCGGAAGAGCTAAAACGCTGTCCAAGACTTCCTCAGACTTATCTTTCTCCGGCGGTTTCTCTTCCTCTTCTGGCTGCTCCTCAAAACTGATAAATATGTTCAGCGAATCTTTCAAAATCTTAGATGCGTATGCTAAAGCGTCAACCGGTTTTACGCTGCCGTCAGTCCATATTTCCAGAATTAATCTATCGTAATCGATCGATCGCCCCACTCTGGCATTTTCAACATTATAGTTTACTTTTAAGACCGGGGTAAAAATTGCGTCAACAGATATCACCCCTAATTGTTGATTGGCCTGAGGGTTCTTCTCAGCAGGCAAGTATCCGCGACCCTTAGACACCTCTATTTCCATCTCCAGGTTGGTATCTCTGTCCAGAGTCACTATATGGGTAGATGGGTTTAAGATCTCGATGTTACTATTTAACTTAATGTCTTTTGCCGTTACTTCTCCTTTTTTTGTTGCATTTAAATATATCTTTTCTGGCCCTTCACTGTAGAGTCTGAACCTGAGAGACTTCAAGTTTAAGATTATCTCAGTAACATCTTCAACCACCCCGGGTATTGTAGAAAACTCATGCATAACTCCCTTAATTTTTACGGCAGTAACTGCCGCGCCTTCCAACGAAGAAAGCAGAATCCTGCGTAGCGAATTTCCAATCGTATGCCCATACCCCCTCTCGAACGGCTCAGCCGTAAACTTACCATAACTATCGCTGGCGGTCTCTTCATCACAGATAAGTCTTTTTGGCATCTCGAAATCTTTGAGCCTCATATTACCCCCCCCAATAATTAGCTCTTATTTGGAATATAGTTCCACAATTAGCTTTTCTTGAACTGGAATAGAAATCTCTTCCCTCTTAGGAAGCTCCAATATTGTCCCGGTATTGGTCGACTGGTCGAATTCTATCCAAGCTGGAATGCCCCGTTCCTTAGCCTTTCCCTGTGCAACCTTAACAATTTCTAAGTCTTTACTCTTCTCATCTAAATAGATTCTGTCACCAACCTTGACCTGATAAGATGGAATATTGACACAACGTCCATTCACCATAATATGTCGGTGCCGGACTAACTGACGGGCCTGATTTCTGGAGGAAGCAAATCCGAGACGAAAAACGATATTGTCAAGCCTACATTCCAATAGCCTCAGAAGAGTTTCGCCCGGCAATCCTTTCCTGCGCTCTGCTATTTTAAAATATTTACGAAACTGTCTTTCCATAATTCCCGAGATTCGCCGGGCCTTCTGTTTTTCTCTTAGTTGCGTCCCATACTGGGATAATCTTTCGCGCATTCCTCTACGTTCTCCCGAAGCAGAACCCCGCTTCTCAACTGCACACTTAGGGGTAAAACATCTCTCACCCTTCAGAAACAACTTTACCCTTTCTCGGCGACACAATTTACATACTGAACCTCGATATCTTGCCACCATAACCTCCTCTAATAAAAAAGTGACAGGTACATTTTTCTAACAAAGACAATTTATCTTCTAATGCGAGGGGATTTGGTGTAGCGAACATTAGAATTTTTAGCCAAAAATCAAACAATGTAGGGGCTCAATTTATTGAGCCCGTTCTTGCGGGTTCGATGAATCGAACCCCTACAATCTGAGATTTTTGGCGGTGCTCAAAGAGCAAAAAATTATCAGAGAGCGAACCAAATCCCGAGCATATATTCCTCCAGCGATGAAAAACTATCTTTATGCTCTACACTCTTCTCTGTTTTGGTGGGCGGCAACCATCATGCGGAATTGGCGTTACGTCTTTAATGCTGGTAATTCCCAATCCTGCTGATTGTAAGGAGCGTATAGCTGTTTCCCTGCCCGACCCGGGTCCTTTCACGAAGACAGCAACCTGCTTTATACCCTGCTCAATTGCCTTTTTAGCAGTAGCTGTGGCTGCCAATTGGGCAGCGAATGGAGTTCCCTTACGGGCTCCTTTAAAGCCTGAGAGTCCAGCTGAACCCCAGGCAATGGCGTTTCCGCTCTTATCAGTTATGGTAATTAAGGTATTATTAAAGGTAGCCTGAATATACGCCCTGCCTTCAGGGACATTCTTTCCCAATTTTTCCTTAACATAAACCTTTTGGGGTGTAGGAACTCTCTTCTCAGCCATTTCTTATACTTCTCCTTCCTTTATCTCTTTTTTGACAGTACCAACTGTCTTCCTTCTGCCCCGCTTGGTGCGGGCATTAGTTCTTGTCCTTTGACCCCGCACTGGCAATCCGCGACGGTGGCGTACACCTCGGTAACACCCGATATCAATCAATCTCCTAATATTCCCCTGAACAATTCGTCGAAGCTCCCCTTCCACTCTGAAATCCTTCTGGATTATTGTCTGTATGGTGCTAATTTCACTTTCGGTCAGGTCCTTTACTCTTGTATCAGGGTTGACCCCTGCCTCGTGAAGAATCCTATTGGACAAACTCTTCCCGATTCCATAAATGTAAGTTAAACCAATTTCAACTCTCTTCTGCGAAGGTAATTCAACCCCTGCTATACGAGCCATAGGCTACTCCTTTCCGAACGCTCCGATGAATCGGAGCTACTCCTTTCCTCATCCTTGCCTCTGTTTATGTCTTGGGTTAGTGCAGATTATCCTTACTATTCCTTTTCTCTTGATTATTTTACATTTCTTACACATCGGTTTAATGGACGCTCTTACTTTCATTGAGAACCTCTATTTATGGCGATAAACTATCCTTCCTCTAGTTAAGTCGTACGGAGAAAGTTCTACCTTAACCTTATCCCCAGCCAGTATCTTAATGAAGTGCATCCTCATTTTGCCGGAAATGTGAGCTAAAATCCGGTGACCCTTCTCCAATTCAACTCTGAACATAGCATTAGGTAAAGCTTCGATGACTGTCCCTTCTACTTCAATCTTTTCTTCCTTATCCATGGCTCCTCCACAATATAACTAATGGAGTTCCGTAAGTATCTCTGGGCCATTATCTGTAATGGCAACAGTATGTTCAAAATGGCAAGACAAACTCCCATCAGCAGTAACAACTGTCCAGTTATCATCGAGAGTTTTTACCTCATATCCGCCCATATTAACCATAGGCTCAAGCGCAAAGACCATTCCTGCCTTCAAGTAGGGGCCGGTAGACCTTTTCCCAAAATTGGGAATTTGGGGTTCCTCATGCATTTTCTGTCCAATTCCGTGGCCTACTAAGTCCCTGACCACAGAGAAGCCGTTATTTTCGGCACATTCTTGAATTGCTGCAGATATATCGTAGAGTCTCTTGCCCGGTACCATTTGGGCAATTCCAGAATCTAAAGCACTCTTAGTAACCTCTATTAATCTTTGGGCATCTCTGGATACATTTCCCACAGGTAGAGTTACTGCCATGTCGCTATAATAACCCTGGTAAATGACTCCAAAATCAATGCCGATAATATCTCCCTCACGCAACCCGTAGCTTCCAGGAATCCCATGAACTACCTGGTCATTAACTGAAGTACAGATTGAGGCTGGAAACCCACGAAAACCCAGAAACGCTGGAACGGCTTTGTGCATTTTTATTAAAGTAAAAGCAACTCTGTCCAACTCCTTTGTGGTTACTCCTGGTTTTACCCTTTCTGTTAACTTCTCACGGATCTGGGCAAGAATTTGGCCACTTCTTCTCATTTTTTCAATTTCTTCATCAGACTTTAATATAATCATATATGGTTCACCGAAACTTTGGGGGCTTCAACTGCGAGCATCCAGCACTTTACATAAGTCCTTAAACACTCCCTCTATGTCTCTATTGGCATCAATTTTTTCTAAAAGACCACGATTTTCATAATACTCAATAAGAGGATATGTCTCCTTCTGATAAGTGTTCATCCTCTCTCTTATCGTGAATTCCCTGTCATCTTCACGCTGGGATAATCTGGCCCCGCATCGGTCACATAAACCGAGAATACGCGGCGGACTGAACACTAAATGGAAAGTGGCTCCACATCGAGGACAAATCCTCCTGCCACCCAACCTTTTAACTGCCTCCTCCTCACTTAGCTCCAGGCAGATAACGCGGTCGATCGCTCTATTGCTCCCTTTAAGAAAACCATTTAACGATTCTGCCTGGGGAAGTGTCCGGGGAAAACCGTCCAAAATGAAACCTTTCCGACAATCCTCTTCTCCCAGTCTCTTCTTTATGATTTCCACAGCAACCTTGTCAGGAACCAGCCCACCTGAACGGACAGCCTCTCGAGTTTCTCTGTCCAGGTAACCCCCTTCTCCAAAGCCCACTCGCAGGATGTCTCCAGTTGAAACATGAGGAAGACGATATTTTTCTGCAAGCCTTTTCGCCTGGGTGCCCTTACCACTTCCAGGAGGACCTAAAAGAACCAATTTCATCGCCAGCTTCTCAAATCTTATCGATTCTTAACTTCACCTTCAGAAATATGTGGAACGAAGCATTAAAGTTTCTACCAGATCCTACCTAATGTTAAAGTATCTTCCCTTTATTCTTCCCTTCTTCATAAACCCTTCATAATGGCGCATAATCAAATGGGATTCTATCTGTCCTATGGTGTCCAAAGCAACGCCGACCACAATCAATATTGCGGTTCCTCCAAAGATATTGGCAAGACTGGGGGGAGCGTTAACCCAGCTTATAGGATATTCTGGGAGAATGGCAATACAGACCACAAACAACGCACCTGCCAGAGTGATTCTGGTCAATATCCGGTCAATATAGGAGGCTGTCGATTGTCCAGGCCTTATCCCTGGAACAAAACCACCCCACTTCTTCATATTCTCAGCTAGATCACTGGGATTAAACGTAATTGCTGTATAGAAGTAGCAGAAGAATATAATCAAACCACCATACATAAGTGTATAAATCCAGTGGCCAGGTCGCAGTAAGCTACCAACTCTCGCCATAAGCCCTACATTGGGAAAGAACTGAGCAACGGTTGCTGGAAACATCATTATAGCCACAGCAAAGATGACTGCAATTACTCCCGATTGGTCTACCTTAAGAGGAAGGAATGTGCTCTGCCCTCCATACATCTTGCGGCCAACAATCCTTTTGGCATACTGAACTGGAATCTTTCTCTGAGCCTGCTCGACCCAAACTACACTGGCAGTAATACCAAATACCAGTGCTGCCAAAAATAGGAGTCCAAAGAGTGTCATCTCTTCACTTCGGAACAGACGAAAGACATTTCCCACTGCTGACGGCAATCGGTCAACGATGCCGGCAAAGATGATAAGCGATATTCCGTTCCCCACGCCCTTCTCCGTAATCTGCTCTCCCAGCCACATAATTAAGACAGTCCCGGTTGTTAAGGTCAAGACAGTTATCAATTGGAAACTGAGGCCGGGATTCTTTACTATAGAAGCTCCGGTTGGCGCTTTCATCGATTGCATCCAGAAAGTCAATCCGAAAGATTGAATCGCGGCTAGGAAGAGCGTCGAGTAACGAGTTATCTGAGTGATCTTTCTTCTACCGAATTCTCCCTCTTTCGACAATCTCTCAAGATAAGGAAGGGCTGTTTGTAGAAGAGACATAATAATAGAAGCATTAATGTAGGGCATAATACCTAAAGAGAAAATAGATAGCCTGTTCAGAGCCCCTCCGGAGAACATATCTAAAAAGCCAAATAGAGTTCCCCTTTGAGTTTCAAAAAAAGCTTTCAACGCTGAAGCATCGATTCCCGGAGTAGGAATAGCTGCTCCCAACCTGTACGCTGCTAAAATTCCCAAGGTAAACAGTATCTTCTTCTTCAATTCTGGTATTTTGAAAATATCGGTTACGCTCTTTAACATTACCAATTCTCCTATTTCACCAAAATTTCAACAGTACCCCCGGCTTCTAAAATCTTCTCTCTGGCACTGTTGCTGAAGCCAGCCACTTTTACCTTCAACTTTTTTGTTATCTCCCCACTTCCCAAAATTTTTATCGGTAAGTCTTTTTTTATTAATCCCTTCTCTTTAAGAGTAGACGGGTTAACTTCTTCATTATCATTAAACTTCTCCTCAAGACTTTTAAGATTCACTATGTTATACTCCTCCTTAAACTTGCTGGTAAATCCTCTCTTGGGGAGACGCCGAATAAGTGGCATCTGACCTCCTTCGAAACCGAGGCGTACTCCTCCACCTGATCGGCTTTTTTGCCCTTTATTTCCACGACAACTCGTACCACCATGCCCTGAACCGGGACCTCGGCCTACCCTCTTCTTTTTGTGTCTACTGCCGATCTTGGGAGTGAGTTCTGAAAGTTTCATTTCTTCCTTTACCTTCCCCCCACCTTTTTTCCGGGGGCTCCACTCCCCCAAGGGGGGAGGAGTAAGAGGAGGGGGTAAAATGCTATGAACTACGAACTAATGACTACGAACTGTTATAATTCTTCTATCTTTTTGCCTCGAAGTTCTGCAACTTTCTCTTTCGTCCTCAGACTTTCAAGTCCTTTCATTGTAGCATAGACTACATTGATTGGATTATTCGACCTAAGCGATTTAGTCAGAATATCCTTTATGCCGGCTGCTTCTACTACTGCCCTTACCGAACTACCCGCTATTATCCCAGTTCCAGGGCTAGCAGGCCTCATCAGTACCCGACCAGCTCCAAAATGACCGATTACCTCATGAGGAATTGTGGTACCTCTCAGGGGAACAGCAATGAGGTTCTTTTGTGCTCTTGCTACACCCTTCTGAATAGCAGATTGAACTTCTTTCGCCTTGCCCATCCCACAACCTACATACCCATTCTCATTACCTACAACCACAAGCGCCGTAAAGCCAAACCGTTTGCCTCCCTTAACTACTTTAGCCACTCTATTGACATTTACAACTATCTGCTTCAGTTCTAAGCCTTCTGCACTGATCCTTGCCAATTTATCTCCTCTCTCAAAATCTACAAAATTTCTGCACGGTTGAAACCGTGCCTACAAATGTTCATTCACTCTGTACAAAATATTGTAGGCACAAATTCAATTTGTGCAATTTGTGAAGAGCTATTGGAATTTCAGCTAAAAAACGAGGACACCCTGTCATTGCGAGGGAGCCCCGCACAATAAATGTGCGGGATAAACTCCGCGACCGAAGCCCCGATGAATCGGGGCTTCACTTCGTTCGCAATGACAGCTGCAATTAAAACTCTAATCCGCCTTTGCGGCATGCCTCAGCCAGATTCTTTACTCTCCCATGATAAGCGTATCCACCCTTGTCGAAGACCGCTCTTTTAACACCCGCGGATTTCGCCTTCTCAGCGATTAGTTCTCCCACCAGAACCGCCGCTTGGCTCTTCTTCAATTTCTCAACTTTCTTCCTGATTTCAGGAGAGAGCGTGGAAGCTGCCACAATTGTCTTACCAATTTGGTCATCTACTATTTGAGCATAAATGTGTCGTAAGCTCCTATAAACACATAATCTAGGACGAGAATTCATTCCGAAAACCTTCTTTCTTACTCTCAGGTGTCTTCTTTTTCTCCCAACCGAACGAGAAATCAAACTATTTCCCTCCTTTAGGAGCCGCACCACTTACTGCAGCAGCCTTCCCGACTTTCCTTTTGATCTGTTCATCTATATATCGTATCCCTTTTCCTTTATAAGGTTCAGGCTTTCTGAACTTCCTTATCTTAGCAGCAACTTCACCCACCAGTTGCTTATCAATCCCGGAGACCACAATTTGTGTCTGCTTCTCGACTTTTACCTCAATTCCCTCGGGTAAGGGAAATTTTATAGGATGGGAATAACCCAATTGTAAATTTAACACTCTACCCTCTAACTGTGCTCGATAACCCATACCCATAATAATCAGTTCTTTCCGAAAACCTATAGTTACTCCTATAATCAAATTATTAATAAGACTGCGAGTCAACCCATGGAGCGACCGATAGTATTTGTCCTCCGAAAGCCTTTCTACAAAAATTTGACCATCCCTTTTGGTGACTCTTATTTTGGGACACAGTTTTTGGGTTAGTCTTCCCAAAGGACCACTCACTTCGACCAGATCATCGTTTATTTTTACTTCCACTCCATCTGGCACTGCAATCGGTTTTCTACCTATCCTAGACATCTCCCTCACCAAACATAACAGATTACTTCTCCGCCAAGGTTTGCTTCCCGGCACTTCTTATCAGTCATCACTCCCAGAGAAGTTGAAATAATCACTATGCCAAGCCCCCCAAATACTCTGGGAAGCTCATCAGCCCCACAATAAAACCTCCTCCCGGGCCGAGAAATCTTCTTCAGACCCTTAATAACCCTCTCCTGGTCGGCGGCATACTTGAGATAAACTCTTAAAATCCCCTGCTTACGATCGGAGATAAACTTATAGTTAGCTATATATCCTTCTTCCTTCAAAACTTTTACTATCTTCTCTTTTAACTTTGATGCGGGAATATCCACTTTCCCCTTCATCTTCTGATTGGCATTGCGAATACTAGTAAGCATATCTGCAACGGGATCAGAGATAGACAATCTATTTCCTCCTTTTACCAGCTCGACTTTGTCACTCCTGGGATTTCCCCCTGGTGCGCCAATTTGCGGAAACAGATCCTGCAAAGCGCAAAGTCGCGCATATATCCTCGCGGCCTACCACAAAGACGGCACCGATTATGTTTTCTTGTACTAAACTTTGCTGACCGTTTAGCCTTAGCAATTAAACTTTTCTTCGCCAAAAAAACCCTCCCTTAGTTCGTAGT
>Ga0315282_10002900_pt1 | contig 31062 bp, 33 predicted proteins | sample YL17G07_20_MG_FD_203693 | JGI IMG/M metagenome (GOLD analysis project Ga0315282, IMG submission 203693) | Sediment microbial communities from Yellowstone Lake, YNP, Wyoming, USA - YL17G07_20 | ecosystem: Environmental > Aquatic > Freshwater > Lake > Sediment | place: USA: Wyoming | collected... | reverse complement strand
ACAGTAATACCAGATTTGGGCTTGGTCGTAGCCTTCACCCCATGCTGTCTCTTTTATCTCCTCGACATCAGGCTTTTTGAGTTGCAGGAGACCTAGAGAGTCCTTAACGAAGTCTGCAATGACCTTAGGGACGACCGCGGCCCTGAAGTTTGCAGGAAACTTCGGCAGGCATTCCTTAAAGACGCTGAGATTACTTTAAAAGTCGCGGCACTTTCTACTCAAATAATGGGGCCATCGGCTCAGGTGGGTGCACTTCACCAGACACTGGTAGCACTGGCGACACGCGGGATGCCCCATTTGATTCAGTTTGACTATCAATGCGCACCGGAAATGGCTACGGACGACCTGCCATTCGTAGCTATCGGCAGCGGACAGAACATAGCTGACCCATTCTTAGCATTTCTGAGACACGTATTTTGGAAGGACCATCTACCTAACATCCCTGAAGGTGGGTTTGCTGTCATGTGGACGTTAATACATGCGATTAGGACAGCGCCTGGAGGCATTGCTGAGCCGATACACCTTGCCGTCCTCCAAATGGAAGGAACACAACCGTCTGCGAGGTTGCTATCTGATAAGGAGCTACGAGAGCATCGGGTAATGGTAGAAGAGGTAGAGGGATATTTGAATAGTTTCCCAAAGTCGCTGCAACCGGGCGAACACGAAGCTGAGCCACCTTCGCCTCTCGTTGCAGCGACTTAAATACAATCGCTGCTCTAGGCTTCTACATTCAATGGAAGCGACATAGTCCTAGTGAATGAACACCAGAGCTACCCAGGTGGTTCCGAACTCTCAGGCAAACACAAAGGCTGCTCTGAAAGTTCTATATATTGAACAACTTGGGCTACCACGCTGAATTCAAACCCCAAGTCTAGGCAACCTCTATTCGACATTTAGCCATTTTGTTGAAATCGTGTATCTATTTAGCTATGCAGATATCACGACAGATCCTATTGAATTAGCCACCCGGGAAGTTAGTTAGAGTAACGAAATTTTTACCCACCCGGGGAAGTTACTCAAAGAAAAGCCTCAACAGTTCTGCACTTTTGTTGCTTTGCCACGCTCATTTAGATAGGTAATTTCCCCCTAAGGGAATACCCGGGGTTCGACCTATCCCAAAAGTGCTGAAATCTTCAATCTAAATAGCTAGGAGGTTTCAACAAAAGGGACATTTTGTTGGGGTATATTTCCCCGGGGGATCAGATAGGTGAACAAAATTTTTTACTGAAAATGAATTGTACCTGGGAGCTCTTCCTCAAATGGTGTCCCGCACTTTTACCTATCTAAATAGCTATACAATTTCAACAAAATGGCTCATTGTGAACTAACAACAATAAGATGTTGTTCAAGAGAGTAGGGTCAATTGACCGTTCAAACGTTCATTTTCCGATTACCGGTCGGTAGACTCCCTTTTGGAGACGAGATAGCGGGAATTCCAAAGAAGTTGACAAAAAATCAGCGCCGCGTGGGCAGCATACCCTCAGTGCGGAACCACTCAACATGATCACGGATGGACTCTTGCCATGGCCTAGAGGTAAAACCGAGTTCCTCACGTGCCCGTGCTGAGCTCACCAGCGAGTTACTCCGCAGTACATCGATGGAGTAGGCGGTGAACACGGCCTTACGTCGGAGTAGTCGGTAGTAGGCACTCGCAAGTATCCCGGCAGTACGGGCTATTACGGTCGGTATCCGGTAGGTGGGAGCAGGATAGCCGATATCACGCGCTAGTTCCTCCATTAACTCTGGCACCTGCACCTGTGCGCCGGAGAAGATGTAGTGACGCCCCGGCTGCCCCCTCTGAGCAGCAAGAATGAGACCACGGGCGACATCACGCACATCCACGAAATCGTAAGCGCCGCTTACGTAGGACTTCAGACGCCCACTTGCGAAATCAAGTATGAGCTGTCCAATGCTGGAGATACCGTAATCCCAGGGGCCGATGACTCCTGTCGGGCAGCAAATAATCGCATCTAGTCTGCTTTTGCCAACTTCATCCAGGAGAAGGAGTGTGGCACGGGCCTTGCTCCTGGCGTAGTCGCCTAAGACGTGTTCAGGGTCGAAGGGCTGTGACTCGTCGATAACCGTGCCATGAGGTGGCTCGGCGATAGCGTGGATGGAACTTGTATAAACAAGTCGGTGGACACCGCTGGCGCGACAGGCGGCGATGACATTCCTCATGCCTCCCACGTTTACCCGCTCGAGCACGCTCGCCATACCGGGCATAATGGTGACAATACCAGCAAGGTGCAAAACAAACTCGGCCCCTGCGAATGCCGATTTGAGGCTTACGAGGTCGGTAACGTCGCCATAGACGATTTCCACATTCAGACCAGCAAGAGGGCGTTTGTCGTCATCAGGTAAAACTAGGACACGTACCACGGTACCCGCTGCCAGCAGCTCGCGAACAAGAACATTGCCGATATGTCCGGTTGCCCCAGTCACGATAACCACGTTTCCACTTCCTCCCGGCCCAATTGTAGGGATGTGAGAAATGGGTTGTCAACGAAAAATGGCAACCATTCCTCACATTTATAGAACTCACCCCAGACTCATTAGGGCACGGTAAAAGTGGAAAATTTTTACCTCGGGGGGATCCCGCCCGAGTATCCCCGGGGATAGTCACCTATCTATATAGCTAGGACCTTTCAACAAAATAGCAGTATTGTTGAGGTATCTTTCCCCGGGGGATCAGATAGGTGAACAAAAATTTTTACTAAAAAATGGAATTGTACCCGGGAGCTCCTCCTCAAATGGTATTCCTCATTATTCGCCTATCTAAATAGCTAGGAGTTTTCAATAAAATGAGTTATTGTTCAGCACCTGCTTCTTATTCCTTGTCAGAAGGTAATTAGCGACACGTTAAGCCATCATCAAGTCTGGCTCGCGTCATGCTAAGGGGAGGGGATATTCTTTAATTGGCTTAAGGATAGGGTTCCTGGGAGTCAGCGTAGCTCTCCAGCCAGAGGCCGGGGCTAACCTCACAACCCTCTTGGTGAAACTTTCTCCGGTTCCCTTACCTGGGGAAACAGGGTCTTGGCTAGGTTTTCCGATTCCTTCCCCTGCCCTATAAGCTCTACAATCTTCGCATCCATCTTCTCCTCACTCCCACCCACTGCCTGGTAAAGCCCTGCCAGGAATTCTCTTGAAGCCCAATCTCTTTCCACATGCAAGGAAAGAGGCGTAGGGATGCCTCTGCCACCTTTGAAGCTATAACTTGCCCAGGTCCAGGCAGAGCAAGGAATAAATTGCCCATCAGGAAGGGTTTGAGCCAGATGATAAGAGCAAGCAATATCCCCTAGGATTCTAGCCAGAGAAAGGGGCTCCCCCCTTATTTCTAAATCCTTTACCATTTCCTTTAGTTGCTGCACCAATATCCGCTGGTGCTTATTTTCAAAGATGTTGTGGGCGGAGAGAGGCTCTCTTCCCCAATGCCCTTCCAAGGAATTTATCACCTTCTTTCCAAATCCTCTTCTCTGCCGGGCGAACTCCACCCATATCCCCCCAAATCTTTCTGCCTCTACAATGTTTTTGGCAACCATGGTGAAATAGCGAAGTTTAGGAAATTCTCCCCCTACCCCCTTGCGGAGGTTGCTTACTACGACCCTCCCGCTGAGCTTGCTTAGAGCCGAGGCTTCTTTCATCTCCGTAAGTGAGGGGAAATCCTCGTAGCTAACTATTAGAGGCTTCAGAGACAGGGAGTCGAAATGCTCGGGGCGAGCGTTTTCCCATATCCAGTCCCAGATCCTGTCCATGTATTCTCTTTCTTCCGAGAAACTAGACAGAGCTAGTATGTCATTTGGCTCGTATTCCTTTTCAAGTTCAGCAATGGTAGCTTTGCCAAATTTGATGAGCAGGTTAGCAGGAGGGAATTGCCTCAGAATCCACGAGGTTACCTCAGGTTTTAAAGCGAAAGTATCCTGGTGTGGAAAACTGGCAAATATCGCCTTGATAACTTGTTTAGTGCCTTCCACAGAGTAGAGGTCTCCTTGAAAGAGGACGCTATCTAGTTCCCCCTCTGTTCGCCCTATAAATGCCTCTATACTCTTCGCAATTTCCAAGGAGGTTGCCTCACGGGGTATCTTAAGCCTCTCATAGACAAACTCCTCAAATTCCTTCCGATACCTTTCCAGTATGTCTCTATAGATGGCCTCGGTATTGACCCTCCTACCTGCTGGGGAGGTAAGCTCGGCGGGCAAAACCAGAGGGACACCGGGGATAAACTCACCATAGGTTACCCAAGGAAGAATAGGCTTAACTTCTTCTTTCTTCCTACTGATTCCGCTTTGCAGTAACAAGCCTTCCAGAAGTTCAGAGAGTGTTACTGTAGCTACCCCAATTACTTTGTCAGCTCCCCCATAGTAAACAAATAGCTGGTTATTAATAACAACAGCGCCACACGGGAAAACTACGTTAGCTACCTGTCCCTCCTTTTCATAAGGCATCTCCGGCTCAAGAAGGGGGGTTTTCCTTCGGGCAATAACACGCGTCGGATCATTGATATCAAGGAGAGCAGCACTCACGTAATAGTAGAGTTTATCATCTTTTTTTAAGACAATGTGATAAAGCAATAACCACCCCGACTCTGTCTCAATTGGCGGCGCGGCAATGCCAATTTTCTCCACCAGTGGCTTTTCCTGACGTGGGCTCATTATGATAGCTCCCTTTATACACGTTCCTTCTTCAAATATACACCTTCCCTCTTCAAGGCTAAGGCTATCGACAAGGTCAAGCCAGATACTCGTACCGACGCGGTGGAGAATGGCATACTTACCTTTGATTTTTTGGGGGAAAATAGCCGCATCTTTGTCGCTCATACCTGGAGGTGAAATCAATACCGGTCTTGTCCACTTCCAGCGCTTGGCTAGGAAATCGCTTATGACAATAGAGGTTAATGCTACCCGCGGTTCGCTCTTGCCATCAAATGCGGTGTAGCACATATAAAGGGTATCGTCTAACTTGGTCAGCCTGGGGTCTTCGCACCCCTTCTTCTCAAAATCAGCGCGAGGCACGTAGATTGGCTTATCAAGCCTCTCACCAAAGGTAAAGCCGTCGCTACTGGCCGCATACCCAAGCACCGAGATGTCATCTTCGGACATGGCACGGTACACAAGGTGAACCTTTCCCTCCTCATAGAGAGCGCCAGGATTGAAAACCGCTTTTGACTCCCATGAATGCTTGGGCTCCGGCTCAAGGATGGGGTTTTGCGGGAAACGCTTCAGTTTTAGCCTTTCTGCCTTCGTCGCCAGCATGCCCTCAACAAGGGTGTCTAACTTACCAGTGGCTACAGCGCAGGTGGTGTCAGCCGCACCATAGTAAATGTGGAGTGTCCTGCCCCGGATAAGAGCCCCTGAGGGGAAAATGATATTGGGCACTCTGCCATATGTCTCGTATACCTCCTCGGGAACCAACCAGGGTTTTTCCGTACGCGCCACAATCTTTGCCGGGTTCTCCAAATCAAGCAGAACGGCTTCAATGCCGAAAGTCGGCGGGGGTGCGAAATAGTTCTGAATATACGAGTAAATCAGAAGCCACCCGTACTGCGTCCTTATCGGTGGCGCACCCACTTCAATGTGGTCTTTGGGCGTTCGCTGTAACGGTAGAACGTGGTCGTCTAGGAAAGAGTACCAGCCTTCCCAGTACTCGGGAGACCAGATTTGCTCTTCATGGTCAAAGAAGGCAAGCCCAATCTTGGCTGGGGGTATATCCGTGTTGACAGTGAGCACGGCTGCTATCCTGTCATTGAATTTCCCCGGGAACAGTGCCATAGCTTTGGAATTGAAAGGAGTGACGGGATATTTGCCCTCAATTCGCCTGAAGTCCTTGGTAATGGCCAGGCCGATTTTGATGCCGTCAGGCCGGAAGGGATAGGAGGATAGCGCGGTGTAGAAAATATAGAATTTGCCACCGAGTTTGGTTACCCGGGGGTCTTCACAGCCAAACCGTTCCCACTCATACTCAGGCTTTATGAATTGCCGGCGGTAGTCCCAGTATATGCCGTCAGTGCTCAGAGCGTGACCGATAGACGAAACTTGCATTGGCACGCCAGACACTATCTGCGGCGACGAAATCGCCCGGTAGAGGAGGTGAATCCTGCCACCGCTGACTACAGGGCAGCCATTAAACGCAGCCTCTGCTTCCCAGGCATTTTCACTGACTGGCATTAAGATAGGATTATGTTCAAAGCGCCTAATGTCACTCATAGACTTTAGAGCAAGCAGTGCCTATCTACCGAACTTTCCCAGCCGAAACATCCTGGTCCCGCATCTGGGGCATACTCCTTGGATTGCCGGTCTGCCATTTTTCAAAGTTACCGCCAGGGGGTTTTTCATCTGCCTCTTAGCTCGGCACTTTATGCAATAAGCCCTTATTCGTTTTATTTTTACCGGCGTAACCGGGGTGATGCCAGCCTCTGCTGGCGGCGCACCGACCAAACCTGGCACTGCTTCCCATCCCCCGACAAGATGGTCAAGAAGTTCATCCAGTTTTACCAAAGCAACGCAGGCTACTTTATCGGCTCCACCGTAGTAAACCAGCAGGCGGTCTTTAATTACCACGGCTCCGCAGGGATAGATAACGCCGGATTTCCACCCTTCATTTTCGTACCATGCCTCAGGCTCCAGGATTGGCTCTTCACTTCGGGATAAGACCTTGGTCGGGTTTTCTAGGTCAAGCAGCATTGCGCCTATTTTATAGCGGCCAGGGTCACGCTCACCCACACCGTGGTAGATGAGCAGCCATCCATCCTTGGTCTTAATTGGCGGAGCACCGGCACCAACCTTTCGACTATCCCAGTAAGAGGCTCTGGTCCGTATCCTGAATTCTCCTTTTAACCACCTGGTTGTGCCGTCAAAATCCAGGTCATCAACAAAATCAACCAGGACATGAGGGAAAATTCGGTGAAATATAACGTACTTTGAGTCTATCCTCTCCGGAAGAATACAGGCGTTCTTATCTACAACCCCAGGAGGAGAGATGAGTACTGGTTTCTTCCATTGCCAATTCTTAGCCAGGAAATCATTAATATGTATCGAACTCAGCGCCACCCGGGGTGGGCTGTATCCATCAAAGGCAACATAGGTCATAAATACCCTGTCGTCAATCCTGGTCAATCTCGGGTCCTCACACCCCCCCAGTCCTCCTCCCGACACATAATCTTCATCCTCCTCTATGGGTACATAGGTGCGTTGAGGGTAACTCGGTACGGGATAGATTAAGCCAGCGCCTTCGAATGACTCTCTCGGAACGTATATCGGTTCATGCAACCGCTCGTTAATATGGAACCCATCAACACTTGAAGCATACCCCAGAACCGATACATCTGAGTCTCCAATTGCCCGGTACACAAAGTGAACCTTTCCAGCCTCATAGAGAGCGCCAGGATTAAAGACCGCTTTGGACTCCCACCAGTGCTTAGGCTCCGGCTCAAGGATAGGATTTTCATCAAACCTCTCCAATTTCATCACAATTAGCACCCCCCACAGATTACTATACTATTATAACACCGATAAAGACTCTGCTTCAAAGAATCCCTTGCAGAGTAGAGGGAATTCTGGCTCACGAATGACTATTACTTCGTGCCAACTAGGAGACGCGGTTGTCAATTACAGGGCTCTGAATTTTGAGGTGACAGCACCACGGCTGGACGACGTCCTGCTTGTTCGTGACCCGCTTGCGGATTCAGGGTAGTCCACACCACATCCCCGCATCGAGGTACATAAGTTCGGGAGCTTACCACGTTTCGTTCCCTACGGCGGAGCCCGTATCAACCTCGTGATGCAAATTCTCTTTGGTGACCTTTGCCAGAAGCTGTTTAAGGGCCGGCTTCGGTTTAATTACCGGCGTGATAACGAGTTTCCCATCTGCCAGCGATACTTCGACAGACGTTTCTTTCTGGAGTCCTACTTCGCTAGCGAAAGATTTGGGGATGCGCAAAGCGAGACTGTTACCCCATTTCTGAACACGCGTTTTCATGTCAAACCTCCATTAATGGTATCTACAATGAAGATACTCTTTCTGCAGATGTTTGTCAAGTCTGTGTAAGCGCCAAGACATAACTTCTTTTGCTTAGCCTGCTGAGGTCACATTCCATCGTGCAGTACCAAAACCTGGTATTCGCCACCAGCACCCTGCGTTCGTCTGAAGATGAAATGGCTGAGCTGAACAAGGGGTGACCACTAGGGTGGTTAATAATAGGAGTACAATAGCAGCATGAGTCCTTCGCCCTATACTGAAGGGTTAGCCTCATAGATAGTATAGATAGAATTTATAGATTGAATTGTTAGAAGTGCTGGAAAGCTGCAGTCAGGTAACATGGCTGAACGAAAGAGAAGATTGTTGCCTACTAGGTTGATTTGGTGCTATGATTCTATCAAGGGTCAAGTGGCGAGACTAAAAACCAGACTAAAAGTTCTTTGTTCTGTCCACTGAGCCCCACAATAATTATGGCAGTGCTGCTCTTCACCCTTGACATTTTGTGGCGGAGGGCTTTTTATTTAGATGAGAGAAATAAATGATAGCTAAATATAACCCGCAAGAAATTGAGAAGAAGTGGCAGCAGAGGTGGGCTGAGGATAGGCTCTATGAGGTTACCGAAGATAGCACCAAGCCTAAGTGGTATGCCCTAACCATGTTCCCCTATACCTCAGGTGACCTCCATATCGGGCATTGGTATGCCATGGCTCCATCTGATGTTCACGCCAGGTTTAAGCGGATGCAGGGCTATAATGTGCTTCACCCTATGGGCTTTGATGCCTTTGGTCTTCCTGCCGAGAATGCTGCCATTAAGCAGGGTATTCACCCTTTCACTTGGACGATGCAAAATATAGACAATATGCGTCGCCAGCTCAAGAGCATTGGTGCTATCTATGACTGGAGCCGTGAGGTGGTTACCTGCTTACCTGATTACTATAAGTGGACACAGTGGTTCTTTTTGAAGCTGTATCAGGCTGGTCTGGCTTATCGGGGTAAGGCTCCAGTTAACTGGTGCCCCCACTGCCAGACAGTGCTGGCAAATGAGCAGGTAGTAGAGGGCTTCTGCGAGCGCTGTGGAGCCGCCGTTACTCGGAGAGAGCTGGAGCAGTGGTTCTTTCGCATCACCAAATATGCTGATGAGCTTATGGAGCATAATGGCATTGACTGGCCTGAGCGGATAAAGGTGATGCAGAGAAACTGGGTGGGTAAGAGCATGGGTACCGAGATTTCTTTTGCCCTTGACTATCCTAGAGTAGATGAAAAGGAAATCAGGGTGTTTACTACTCGCCCTGATACTATATTTGGCGTTACTTTTATGGTTCTAGCTCCAGAGCACCCGCTGGTAGCTAAGCTCACCTCGCCTGATAGAAAGGCTGAGGTTGACGATTATATTGCCCGCTCGCGGCGCCAGACTGAGATAGAGCGGCTATCAGTGGAAAAGGAAAAGGACGGAGTATTTATCGGGACTTATGCCATAAATAGGCTTAATGGTGAAAGAGTGCCTATTTGGATTGCTGACTATGTGCTCTTGAGCTATGGCACCGGGGTGGTAATGGGAGTGCCAGCCCATGATGAGCGTGACTTTGCTTTTGCCAAAAAGTATAACCTGCCAATTAGACTAGTGATAACTCCACCTGGGTGGCATGGTCAGGAATTGGAGGAGGCATATATTGAGTCAGGCACTATGGTGAACTCAGGGCAGTTTAACGGGTTACCTAGCCAGAAGGGTATAGAGGCTGTTTCCGATTTTCTGGAAGGCAAGGGCTATGGAGGGCGAACCACAACCTATAGACTTCGTGACTGGCTTATCTCCCGTCAGCGTTACTGGGGGGCACCGATACCTATGATTTATTGCCCTAACTGTGGCATTGTCCCGGTTCCAGAACAAGACCTACCAGTGTTGCTGCCTGAAGATGCTGAGTTCAAACCTACCGGTGAATCTCCCTTGAAGTATTGTGAGCAGTTTGTCAATACTACCTGCCCCAATTGCTCAGCCCCAGCTAAGCGGGAGACTGATACTATGGATACCTTTATGTGCTCCTCGTGGTATTTTTTACGCTATGCCAGCCCTGATTGTGATACGGCTCCATTTGATGCTGACCAGGCGAAGTATTGGCTGCCTGTAGACCTTTATACCGGCGGTGCCGAGCATGCCGTTATGCACCTATTCTATGCTCGCTTTTTTATTAAGGCGCTTCGGGATATGGGGCTGGTTGACTTTGGTGAGCCGTTCACCTGCCTGTTTAATCAGGGGGTTATTATTGCTGGGAAGCAGAAGATGAGTAAATCACGGGGCAATGTGATTACCCCAGATGAGTATGTTGCTGAGCTGGGGGCGGATGTGGTGCGTGCCTACCTTATGTTTGTTGCCCCTTGGGAGCAGGGTGGGGAGTGGAATGATAGCGGCATTAGTGGCATAGGTCGCTGGCTCAACCGGGTGTGGAGCCTAGTATTAGAAAAATGTAGAATGAAGCCGCAAGCTGTAGCTGAAGATAAACTTGGTGATGAAAAAGCTCATCGAGATTTGCAGCGTATTACTCATCAGGCTATAAGAAAGGTAACTGAGGACCTAGAGAGATTCCGACTCAATACCATGATAGCGGCACTTATGGAGTTCACCAACTACCTGGTTAAGGCAAGGGAAACGGGTTACATTACTGATTCAGCCTGGAAAGAGGCTATAGATACCCTGCTCCTGCTTCTGGCGCCAACGGTTCCTCATTTGGCAGAGGAGTTGTGGCAGAGGACAGACCACGATTATAGCATTCATAATCAGAGCTGGCCGCACTGGGATGAGGAGCTGGCTAAGGATGAAGAGATTACCTTAGTGGTTCAGGTCAATGGCAAGTTGCGTGACCGGGTTGCGGTGCCTGTGTCTATCACTGAGGCTGAAGCCAAGCAGGTAGCATTGGAAAGGCAGCGGGTGAAGATTTACCTGGAGGGCAAGAAGATAACTAACATAATATATGTCCCGGGGAGGCTGATAAATGTGGTGGTTCAGTAAAGTGAGGCAAAATAGAAAAGGAGAGCCAGTGTGAATATAGCCTTTATTGGTGGTGGGAATATGGGGGAGGCGATGTTGTCAGCTATTTTAGACAAAGGGCTGAGCCGACCACAGTCTATCTCGGTTAGTGATATTGATGAGGCTCGCCGCCAGCATCTTGCCCAGAAATATGGCGTGGCAGTGATGAGCAGCAATCAACTGGCTGTAGATAGAGGTGATGTAATAGTTCTGGCTATTAAGCCGCAGAATTTAGTTGAGGTAATGGCTGAGCTTGATGGTCAGCTTAAGCCAGTCCAACTGGTGTTATCTATTATCGCCGGGGCAAGAATTAATACCCTCTGTCTTGGACTAAACCATAGTTGTGTAGTTCGGGCTATGCCTAATACTCCAGCCCAGATTGGTCAGGGCATAACTGTGTGGACGGCTACCCCTGAGGTAACCGAACAGCAAAAGGGTTGGGCAGGCTCTATTCTTGGTGCTATGGGCAAGGAGATTTATGTTGATGATGAGAAATATATTGATATGGCGACAGCGGTGAGTGGCAGTGGTCCAGCTTATATTTTTCTTTTCATGGAGTCGCTGGTTGATGCTGCAGTGCATATTGGTCTCCCCCGTGATATGGCACAGGAGCTGGTGCTTGAGACAATGCTGGGTTCAGGTCATTTTGTCCAGAAGTCGGGCAAGTCGCTGGCTGAATTGCGAAGGATGGTTACCTCCCCCGGCGGCACCACTGCCGAGGCTCTGCTCCAGTTAGAAAAGGGGGAATTTGCTAAGCTGGTTAAGCAGGCGGTGAGCGCTGCCTATAATAAAGCTAAAAGGTTGGGGGTTTAAGCAGCAGTGGATTTCTGTTTTGACTTTATCAGGCTTCTGTGCCGAGTGCTTACCTTCGCCATTATATTTCGGGCTATCCTGTCTTGGTTTTCGTCGAGACCAACCAATATACTGGCGGTTATTCTCTACCGGGTTACTGAGCCGATTCTAGCACCCCTGCGCCACATTATCCCAGGGCTGGCATGTTTGATTTTACCCCACTGGTAGCCATCATACTACTTCAACTGATTAGCTACCTATTACCCTGAACTTGTATTTCAACTACCCAGATAGCCTGAGTTAAAATTCTTGTTATTATATTGAGGTTTGCTTATACTTATTTGACGGGAACATTAAGCAAAAGAGAGGGCGAATAGTGAAAAATTGGCGAATTGTAGCTGTTTTACTACTGTGCTTGGCTTTAGTCGGCTCTATGGCTTGTAGCCCATTTGGAGGTGGAGTTGATGAGCAGGAGGCTAGCCAGCAGTTAGTTGAGGTGGTGCGGGGCGATTTAACGGTTAGCGTCAGTGGCAGTGGTAGCCTAGAGGTGGCTAATGAGGCGAGGTTAGCCTTTGGCAGTGGCGGCAAGGTTGATGAGATATGTGTTAAGGAGGGTGATAGGGTCAGCGAGGGTGATGTGCTAGCCAAGCTTGATACCAGTGCTCTGGAGCTGGCTTTAGCCCAGTCCCAAGTAGCCCTAGCTCAGGCACAGGCAACCCTAGCTCAGGCAAGGGCAACCCTAGCTCAGGCAGAGGCAACCCTAGCTCAGGCACAGGCAAGCCTAGCTCAGGCAGAGGCAGCTCTGGATGAGGCTGAGTATAACCTAGACCAATTAAGAAGACGGCATGTCTCTTATGAGCTCCAGAGGATAGCTAAACTACAGGTTGAGGCAGCTGAGTCGCAGGTTGAGGCAGCTGAGTTGCAGGTTGAGGCAGCCAAGTTGCAGGTTGAGGCAGTTGAGTTGCAGCTTGAAGCGGCTGAACTGCAGCTTGAAGCGGCTGAGCAGGCTGTTGCTGAAGCCGAGAAGCAACTTGATGAGGCAACTCTCATCGCCCTGTTTGATGGCATAGTAGTTAGTGTTGATGCTGATGAAGGGGACACCGTTTCTACCGCTACCACAATCGTTCATCTAATAGACCTCACCAGTATGGAACTAAGGGCTGGGGTAGATGAGATAGACATACCAAGTGTAAAGCCGAATCAAAGAGCTATTATTGAGGTAGATGCCTTGCCTGACCTTCAGCTTGAGGGTATGGTTACCCTTATTTGTCCATTGCCTACTGTTGAAGCCGGTATAGTACTGTATGATGTTACCATTGGCTTTGATGTTCCAGAAGGCTGTGACCTTAAGGTTGGGATGAGCACCACAGCTGATATTATTGTTAATGAACGGAGCCATGTTTTACTGGTGCCCAACCGGGCTATTAAGCAAGATAATCAGGGCAATCCAGTAGTTAAGGTTATGGTTGGTGAGCAGGTTCAGGGGAAAATGGTAGTCATAGGTATAAGCGATGGTTATCAGACGGAGATTGTTAGCGGGCTTAGTGAGGGTGAAACAGTGGTGATAGAGCTTTGAGCTGTGACAGAACCGTTCCCTCCAGGAGGAGGCTTTTTTGGTTATTAAATCTTAACGGGTAAGGGCATGATTGAGCTAGAAAACATTACCAAGGTTTACCGAATGGGAAAGGTAGAGGTCTATGCTCTCAGGGGGATAACCCTGTCTATTAAACAAGGGGAGATGGTTTCTATTGTCGGCACTTCAGGTTCAGGCAAGTCCACCCTGCTAAATGTAATAGGCTGCCTGGATAGACCCACCTCGGGTAAATACTTCTTTGACGGGGCTGATGTCAGTCGGCTTAATGATAATAAGCTAGCTGAGATGAGAAATAGAGAATTTGGTTTCGTCTTTCAAGAATATAACCTCTTATCCCGTGCCAATGCCTTATCTAATATCGAGCTTCCTCTTATCTATGGCGGTAGCCGTCACAAGCGTAGGCGAGCTATGGAGGCGCTGGAGCGGGTGGGATTGGCACCGAGGGCTAAGCATAAACCTACCGAGTTATCGGGTGGTGAGCAACAGCGGGTAGCTATAGCCCGGGCACTGGTCAATAATCCGGCTCTCATTCTAGCCGATGAGCCTACCGGCAACCTTGATAGTGGCATCACCGCCGAGATTATCTCTATTTTTCAGCAGCTTAACCGGGATGGTATCACTGTAGTCATAGTTACCCATGAGGCGGATATAGCCTCCCAAGCCCAGCGCATCATTCGCCTTCACGATGGGGAGATTATTAGCCAATGAAGCTAATAGACTCTATAGCTATTGCCATAAGGTCATTGTCAGCCAATAAGTTGCGTTCTTCGCTAACCATGCTCGGTATCATAATCGGGGTCGGGGCGGTAATCACCCTGATGTCGGTGGGGCGGGGAGCTCAGGCTATGATTACCTCTACCTTTGAACAGATGGGCACCAATGTACTCTATGTAATGTCTCGTAACCCTGAGGTCGGCGGGATAGGTGGAATGTCTCCGGTGTTTGTTACGCCTACTCTTACCCTGGATGATGCCAAGGCTTTGGAGCATGTCCGCTCGGTGATAGGGATAGTCCCAGTAAATGAAAACTTTGTTGAAGTAACCGCTGGCGGTGAAAGTAAGGCGGCTATAATTCATGGGGCTACCCCTGACTATCAGGGAGTATACAATTACCCCCTAGCTTCAGGTCAGTTTATTTCTGATAGGAATGTAGCTTCAAGGGATATGGTGGTGGTGCTGGGAAGTGAAGTGGCTGAAGACCTGTTTGGTTCCAACAACCCTATCGGGCAAAGGGTTAAAATTAAGGGGAAACGGTTTACCGTTACCGGGGTTCTGGAGGCTAAGGGTGGGGCGATGATGGGGGTTAGCATGGACGATATAGTGGTGACACCAATCACTACCTATCAGACCAGGCTATTTACTCAGCGCACTGCCGCGGGGGAAGACGCGGTTCAGTCAATCTCGGTTCAGGCAGCCAGCGCTGAAGTGATGGATGAGGTAGGTGATGAGGTTGAAGCTGCCTTGAGGAAGCGCCATCGTATTCGCCCGGATGAAGATAATGATTTTACCATCATTAGCCAGGAGCAAATACTCGGCATGTTACAAGAGGTAACCGGGGTATTTACTCTATTTCTGGGGGCTATTGCTGGCATTTCTCTGCTGGTTGGTGGTGTAGGTATTATGAACATTATGCTGGTTTCGGTAACCGAGCGCACTAGGGAGATAGGCATTCGTAAGGCGGTTGGGGCTAAACGGAGGGATATTTTAATTCAGTTCCTCCTAGAGGCGGCAGCGCTGAGCTTTGCCGGGGGTGGCATCGGGATAATTGGTGGTTGGCTGTTATCACGCTTGATTTCTCAAATAGATATTGGCGGGCAAACGATTCCATCTGTAGTATCGCCAGATATTGTTATTCTGGCTATCTCAGTGTCCGTTTTTATCGGTCTTGTCTCTGGCATATACCCGTCAATAAGGGCAGCCAGACTAAATCCTATTGACGCTCTGCACTACGGATGATATTATGGATGACGAAGATGAATTGGCTTGATATAGTTATTATAGTAGCTATAGTTATTATTACCTTCCTTGGACTGAAAATCGGGATTATAAAGGCTGTTTTATCCCTAGCTGGGTTAATAGTTGGCGTAATCTTAGCCGGGCGCTACAATATTCCCCTTTCCCACCAACTCACCTTTATTCCTGGCGAAAATGTGGCTAAAGCTGTTGCCTTTGCCATTATACTAATTGGCGTAATGGTAATTGCTGTTGTGCTTGCCCGCTTGTTAAAGTGGGCAGCCTCGGCAGTGATGCTGGGCTGGGTCAATCACCTTGGTGGCGCTATCTTTGGCTTAGTGCTAGGAGCTATATTCTGTAGTGCCCTGTTAGCTATCTGGGTTAAATGGCTGGGTGTAGGCAGCACTATTACTGAATCAATTGTGGCGGCTATATTATTAGACAAGTTCCCGTTGATACTGGCTTTGCTGCCTGATGAGTTTGATGCAATACGTTCTTTCTTTCAGTAACTGGTTCTGCTATTGCCCAGAGTGACCTGGTTGCTGGTATCTCCTAGACTGGGTAATACTAGGTAACTGTTGGGGTTTCACCCGGGTGTAATCCCTTCCACTTTTCAAGCAATTGCTTTCGACTTTCCTTATGGTCAGGGTCGGGTACGCAGCAATTATCTATTGGGCAGATTTCAACACACTGGGGGGAGTCAAAGTTACCCACACACTCGGTGCACTTATCGGGGTCAATCACGTAGGTTATCTCCCCCTCACTGATTGCTTGGTTTTGGCATTCTGCTTCGCAGGCACCACAACTAATACACTCATCTGTAATTTTATATGCCATACAGTTTATTACCTCCTGGCTTTGTTCCTTAAAGAATTGATTTGTTTTTGGGTGTAATGCCCGGTGTTTCCCGAATAATGTCTACATTTTGCTATGCACCTTCCTCCTTAAAGCTGTAACCACATGTTTGGGGACAAGGTCTTCAATGTTACCACTCAGGTTTGCCACTTCCTTGAGCAGGCTGGAGCTAAGGAACTGATATTCTTGGTTTGCCATTAGACAAACTAGCTCTACCTCAGGGTACAATTTTTTGTTCATCATTGCCATATCGAATTCCCGCTCGAAGTCGCCACTCATTCTAAGCCCTCGCACTATTACCTGCGCCCCTACCTTTTTGGCAAAACCAACGGTAAGCCCGGTAAAAGATTCTACCTCAATATTGGGTAGATTGACTATTGTCTGCCTTACCAATTCTACTCTCTCTTCAGTAGTGAACAGAATAGACTTGTCTGGGCTATCATAGACCCCGATGATTAGCTTTTCAAAAAGCTTAGCTGCTCTAACGGCAACATCAAAGTGCCCGTTGGTTATTGGGTCAAAGCTACCTGGGTAAATAGCAATAGTCAAGGTTTGCTCTCCTTCCGGTATACTGCGATGCAACTATCGCCGTGGCGGTGCTCTTTAATGAGGTTTAATGTGGCATAAGTTGAGTTTAGGGGGAGATGAGGTGAGTGGGTTACCACTACAATTGAGCTTGCCCCGACCAGTTTAGATGTTGCCAGTTGGGTTACCAAGCTACCTATAGACGAATTAGAATAGGGCGGGTCCATTAGTATAATGCTATACTCCTTATCAAGAAAGGAAAGCGCCTTGGCTACACTGCAACAATAAATGTGAGCCTGGGCTCCTAGTTTTGTCTTTTCCAAGTTTTGTCTAATTATACCACAACATCGTGGTTCATGTTCAACAAAGTCAACCCAGCCTGCGCCACGGCTTAAAGCCTCAATGCCTAAAGCTCCGCTGCCAGCGAATAAATCAAGCACTTGTGCCCAATCACCGGTAGTAGTTTCTAGAATAGAAAAAATGGCGCCTCGGACTAAATCTGTTGCCGGGCGAGTAGCCGTCCTCTTCGGTGCTTTAAGTCGGTGTCCTTTGGCTTTACCTGCAATAACTCGCATTCTTAAAAGGTATCTTTTATTTAAGTGTTGCCTAGGTGGCTATCACAATACAATTAGAGCTTGCTTTTCGTCAACTAGCCTAGCCTTACCACTTGGCTGGTCTAGCTATATTATAAACCAGATAAGTATAGAAAGTTAATTATAATCCTTGCTTCTTTATCAAGTCCTGCACCTTGGCTGAGGCATCCTTGGTTAGGGGCTTACCATGCCCAAAGCATAGAATATCAAAGTCTAATTGGGCAATCCGTTTTATTGAGTCTATGGCTTGTGGTAAGTCGGTGCTAACAAATTTTGGTGGGAGCCGAATGTTTTTGTAGCGATTATTTAAGGCATCACCCACAATGAGCAGCTTCTCTTGGGCAGAGAAGAGACTGATGCTGCCCGGGGTATGCCCTGGGGTGTGGATAACCTTGAGCCCGCCTAGTGGGCTAGAGTCTCACCACCTTCCAACTGGATGTCAACCTCACTAGGTTTGGCATAGACGAAAGGTCTAAGGATGGAAAGGGGAGGGATGTGAAGTAGCTTTGGCACGACTCTGGGATAGGGCAACTCACCCTCGCTTATATCGGCTTTGTGAGCGGCGACCTTTGCCGGGGTAAGCTTTTTTAGCTCGGGTAGTCCCCCTACATGGTCTAAGTGGTTATGAGTGACGATAATAAGGCTGATTTCTTTGACAGAACGCCCCAGGCTGTGAATAAAACTTACTATTTTAGGGGAGCTACCGCGATATCCGGTATCAACAAGCGTTAGCTTTTCCTCAACAATTAGTATTATATTGACGCCTCGGCTTGTTATTTGATAGACATAAGGGATGATTTCCACGGTGCTCCTTATTACGCTCAGTCTTGATTTTGGTTATCTCACCATAGCTGGAGAGGGTTGTAGAGCCAGTTCTGCCGCTGTTTTTACCTCAGTGAAATCGGATAGCGTATTCTGCTCACATGCCTCTATACATTTATGACAAAGGGTGCATTTCTCAATATCAAATTCAGGGATGGCTGTTTCCTTGCTCCATACTATCGCCTCGTCTTCACAGCTCTTATAGCACTTTCGACAGTGTATACAACCGGCATCACACTTCTCCCTACCCGGAATATCCCTTAATGGTGCGTAGTTACAGAGAAAGGCAATCTTTGTCCCCGCTGGAACCAGCTCGATGAGGTTCTGCGGGCACTCGGCTAGACAAAGACCGCAGCCAGTACACTTCTCCCGGTCTACGACGGCTACCTTTTTCTCCTGAGTTATGAATATGGCGCCCTGGGGGCATACCTCCAAGCAGTCTCCAAGCCCCAGGCAGGCGTAGGGGCACTTCTTATACCCTCTGAGAAGCTGGACTGCCGCCTTACATGTTTCAATCCCAGAGTAATTGTATATAATCTCCGAGTTGCCATTACAGTGGATGAGAGCCTTTTTGCTCATCTCTGATGCATCTAGGGTCACTCCGAGAGCCTTCTCCAGGCGCTCCAGCCTTTCAGTGTCCTGCAAGACAAGGGCACATGGGGTCTTAAGCATTAGGTCTGCTTTCTTTGTCAGCGCTTGGGCATAGGCAAAGCAGCCTGGTTTGCCACAGGCACCACAGTTCATCCCGGGCAGGATACCGGCAATCTCCTCCGTTTTCTCAATACCTTTTACCTTGGTTGGCACCAGTTTGTTTACAAAGTATATTAGCATCCCAAACACGAGTGCTATTGCTGTTAGTATAATTATTATAATAAGCAAACTATATCATCCCTCCAAATCCAAAGAATGTAAGGCCAAGGAGCATTCCTACCAACATCGCCACGGGTAATCCTCTCATCGCGCGGGGAGTGTCGGCAATTTCTAGCTTCTCCCGTATGCCAGACATGATGATTAAAACGAGGAGAAAACCTGTGCCTCCACCTAGGGCAGCGACTATGCTCTCGAGGAGTGAGTAGCTTTCCTTGGCATTTATTAGAGTAATACCAAGCACCGCACAGTTCACGGTAATAAGCGGTAGATATATTCCCAGCGCATTATAAAGGGTAAGGTTTGTCCTCTTTATGAATAGCTCTATCATCTGGACCAGTGAGGCTATTACCAGTATATACATGATGATATTCATATACTCAACGCCGAACGGAATAAGAATATAATGGTTGATAATCCAGGTGGCCACTGAGGCAATAAGCATAACCAGTATGACGGCGAATCCCATACTAACGGCGTTACCCAGCTTCTTTGATACGCCAAAGAAGGAACAAAGACCCAAAAACTGGGCCACGATGAAGTTATTGATGATAGCTAAGCTGAGGAATATCGCTATGAGTTCATTCATACTTCATCACCCCCATTCTTCTGAATAGCGCCAGCAGGAGTGCCATGACCAAGAATGCCCCCGGCGGCAATATGAGTAGGGTCATTGGATTTTCCCCCAGAACGGGCAATGTAAAAAGGTTGACGCCAAACAGTGATAAGCTGCCTGTCCCGAGCGCCTCTCTCAGAAATGAGATAATAAGCAAGGCTAGGAGAAAGCCGATGCTGGCTCCCAGCGCATCAGCAATGGAAGAGAGCACTGGATTCTTGGAGGCAAAAGCTTCTGCCCTGCCCAGCACTATACAGTTCACCACAATCAGGGGGAGATATATCCCCAATGATTTATATAAAGATGGAACATAGGCGTGAAATATCAGATTCACCACGGTAACAAATGTGGCGATGATGACGATAAATACCGGTATCCTCACAATATTCGGCACCGCTTTCCTGATGGCGGATATTATTATATTCGACCCCAGAAGAACAAAGAGAACACCTATGCTCATACCTATTGAATTGTCTACCGATGTGCTCACCGCCAGCGCCGGACAAAGCCCCAGGACAAGGATAAAAAGTGGATTAGAGATAACTATCCCCTTGCCCAGCTCCTTCCAGAATTTACTCATCTTTATTATTCTCTCTCCTTCAGAGACTTAACCTTTTCCATTGCCGTGGTTCTGACCGCATCAACAACTGCTCTGGAACTTATTGTGGCTCCGGTTATCGCATCTATCTGACCGCCCTCTTGCTTCAGAGCAACATCACCAATATTTACCCCGGCAAATCTGCTGGCGAAAGAACTCTCAGCTATCCGGCTGCCTAGTCCCGGGGTCTCGCTCTGTGAAATTATGGTAATCCCCTTTATGGTCGTCTCATCCTCAAGCCCAATCAGGATATCAATGTCGCCTCTATATCCCTTACCTACCGCCAGGAAGGCATAGCCAACATCGGCTCCGTCAGCGTATATTGTGTATATATCATCCTCAAAAGTGTATCTGCTCATATCTGGGAACATGTCCTGGAGCATGCTCTGTATCTGCTGCTCCTTCTGATATTCAATTTTAGCGCTGGTGATACTAGCCGTCCAGGTAACCAGAGCCACTGATAAGAAAGTTACTATTGTAATGAAGATTATTGGGAAAACTCCCCTCAGCATGTTAACCTTCATTTTTTACCTTCTTCACGAGGCCATATGGCCTGACTTTGACATATTTATCAATAAGTGGTGTGACGGCATTCATGAAAAGAATTGAATAACAAACCCCCTCCGGTAAGCCACCAAAGCGCCTTATAACTGCTGTTAATATGCCGGCACCGATGCCAAATATTATCTGCCCTCTTGCCGTGATAGGAGAGGTTACATAGTCTGTTGCCATAAAGAAAGCCCCTAGCATAAGACCACCAGCGAGGATATGGAATATAGCATCTTGCCCCAGAGCTAAAGTAAGGAGAGCCACGGTTCCAATGTAAGCTCCGGGAATCCTCCAGTTTATGATGCCAAGGGCTAGAAGTAAAATTCCGCCAATCAGTATCAGTAGGGCTGATGTCTCTCCTATCGAGCCTCCAATGTTGCCTAAGAACAGTGCTTTGTATAAAGAGAGTTTATCACCTTCCCAGACGAAACTCTCACTCAGCGGAGTAGCCGAGGTTACAGCATCAGCACCGAAACCCATCGGCAACACCCATGTCGTCATCTTCACTGAGAAGCAGGCTGTCATAAAAGCCCTGCCGCCCAATGCCGGATTAAATATGTTATGTCCCAGACCACCAAAAGCCTCCTTGACAATGGCGATGGAGAATACAGAACCTACCGCCACCATCCACAAGGGTATTGTTGGCGGCAGGATTAATGCCAGGAGAAGCCCGGTGACAACAGCGCTCCCGTCCATAACGAACGCCCTTTTCCTTAATTTCTTGGTTACATACTCTGTCAGCACCGCTGTGGCCACGCTCACGGCTATCACCAATAGTGCGTGGTAACCGAAGAAATACACCCCGGCTGCAGTGGGAAACATGAGGGCAAGCACCACAAGGTACATTATCTTGCTTACGGAGAGCCCTCTCCAGAGATGTGGACCGGGTGAGACTAGAAACTCCCTTTCTGGTATCACTTGGTTGCCGCCCTCTTGATGAGTTCACTCTTGGCTACCTTTACATACTGCACTATCGGTATATTTGCCGGGCAGGTGTAGGCGCAGGCTCCGCACTCAAAACAATCATCAATATAAGCCTCTTTGCAGGCGTCGTACCGGCTAGCTTTCACATATCTAACGAACATGGTGGGCATGAGATGCATTGGGCAAACCTCCAGGCACTTCCCACAGCTTATGCAGTCCTGCTCTCTTATTGGTCTGCTTTCCTTCACCAGCACACAGTTGGTTCCCTTAGTTACCGGGAAATCAAGAGCAGGCTGGGAGATGCCCATCATAGGTCCACCAAGGACGACCTCATTGGCTTTTCCGTCTATCCCGCCGCAGTAGTCTATCAGACTCCTTAATGGTGTGCCCAACCTCACTAGAAGATTTTTCGGATTCTTAACCGCGCCGGTGACAGTTACCACCCTGTCAACAAAGGGTCTGCCTTCAAAGACGGCATCGTGAATTGCCTTGGCGGTGCTCACATTGTGAACGACCACGCCAACATCCAAGGGCAGCCCACCGATGGGGACTTCCCTGCCCAGTATGATACCTATAAGAGTTTTTTCAGCACCCATCGGGTATTTCGATTTTAAGGGAATTATTTTGAAATCCTCTTTGAACCCCATTGCCACTGTCAACTCTTCCAGGTGGTCTATAGCATCGTCCTTGTTATCCTCTATGGCGATATAGATGGTATCAGGAGACAGCACCTTCTTTATGATATTCAACCCGGAGAGTACCTTCTCCCCGTATTGGAGCATCACCCTGTGGTCTGAGGTTATATACGGCTCGCATTCACACCCGTTTAGAATGACAGTGTCTATGTTCTTGCCCTTGGGTGGCGATAGCTTAACATGAGTGGGAAAGGTAGCTCCTCCGAGCCCTACTATGCCAGCTCTCCTTATCCTCCCTAAAATCTCCTCCACGGAAAGCGCCTCGGGATTTTTAGGAGCTTCAAGTTCCACCCATTTATCAGCTCCATCAGAGGTTATAACCAGAGCTTCTGTTACCTGCCCGCTCGGAGGATTTACCACCATGGTGGTAGCGGTTATTTCACCGGATACTGTGGCGTGAACCGGGGCGTTGACATACTTTTCTGAATCGCCTATCTTCTGACCGGTCAGCACTTTGTCTCCCCTCTTGACCAAGGCGTTACACGGCGCCCCTATATTCTGATGCAGAGGAATGATTACCTTTTCCGGTAAGGGGATAGGCTCAATTGAACTGCCGGCAGTAAGCTTGCTCTCCGGCAACTTCACGCCGTATGAAGTGCCCTTACTTCTTAATCTGATGCTTACCTTGTCTATTTCATTGCCTTTCGTTTAGATATTTAGATAATCCAGAGGAGCGATGTATTATTCTATCGGCATCTACTATGAGACACTCAACATTGTCAAGCGACTCAACCAGTTTCATGCCGTCTTCGGGTCCCATCACAAAAACCCCGGTGGCCAGGGCATCTGCCTGAGTGCAGTTTTGGGCTATTATGGTGACACTGATACATTCATTAGCGGAATACCCTGTTTTTGGGTTCATTATATGGCCTACTTTTTTCTCCGGGTCAAAGTAGCGCTCGTAGTTTCCCGAGGTACATACCGCTTTATCCTTAATATTAAAGTCCGCCAAGTACTGGCTGGTGTCATCCGGGTTCACCAGGGGAATGTCCCACAGCTCTCCCTTTGGCTTGGAACCCAGGGTACCTATGTCCCCACCGGCATCCACCAGGGCATATTTGATGCCCATACCCTTGATGACCTCTAATGCCTCATCTACGGCATAGCCCTTGGCAATTCCACCCAGCGTTATCTTCATACCTTCTTCTTTGAAATATATTCTGTTTTCTTCGATAACTATTTTATCAGAGCCGACTAGCTTTAGGGTTTTATTGATTGCTGCCTGCTGAGTAGCCGCGTCTAACTCCCAAAACTGCTTTTCCGCATTTGGGTTATAGCTCCATAGGTCCAAAAGCGGCTGGCAGGTTATATCAAAGCTACCATCGGTTAACTCGCTGTAATCAAGGGACATATTTATTAGTTTTACAAGGTCATCAGATGGTGTATCTAGGTACCCATCTCGATTGAGTTTGAACGCCTCGGCTTCTTCATCAAATATTGAGGCTGCTTTCACTACTTCTTCCATTCGGGCAAAGGCGGCACTTATTGCCTCTTCCGCCGTCTTTTCATCCGAGTAAACAACAATTCTGACATAAGTATCCATCATAGAGCGGGTCTCTTCGAACTTCATTGGCAGCTCTCCGGCACAGGTAGTTGACCCAAGCAACACGATGAGGAGTATTAAAAGACCGGCTATGACCTGGTAAGACTTCTTCATACCTTTTACTCCCTAAATTTGATTCGTATATGCCACTCAAAATGACACGTACCTATAGCTCCTGTGTGGGGTGCTATAAGTGCTAAAGACATAACTTTTGTTATTTTAACACAAAGCTGGTAGAGTTCAATAGTTGCTACCTCTTCCTTAGCGGCTGAAGAGGGCTGGTGTTGCCCCCTTGGCTAAATGGTAATGTTATAATAGATTTATTAACTGGGTAAAGGAGCAAATGGTGATGGCAGAGCAGTTGATAATGATTGGCGTAGGGGCAGTAATTGAAGACGAAGCCTGTAGAATACTTTTGGTAAAGCATGTCCCGGAAAGGGGTGGGTTCTGGCAGGGTAAGTGGATATGCCCTGGCGGGGAGTTGGGGTTAGGGGAAACAATAGAGGCGGGAATTAAACGAGAGGTGATGGAGGAGACTCAGCTTGAAATAGATTTAGTTACCCCCCTGCTCCCCTTTGATAGGATTGTCAGGTCAAATAATACGGTCTGTCTTCATGTCATTTATATTGATTATCTGGCAAGGGTAACCGGAGGTAAGCTTAAGGTAGGAAGTGATGTCAGTCAAGCTATATGGGTGGAGAAAAAGCGTATTCCTCAGATATGGAAAGAGCTACACGAGGATACTAAAAAGCTTCTCCAGATAGCCGGGGTTATTGATGCTTCATCGGCTCAGTTTTTGAACAAAACGGAGCAAGTTTTTGAATCTTGAACCTGGTTGCATTGGACTTAATCGCAAAATGTTTATTTTTGGTTGAGATTGTTTGCAACCTTACCCCCTTAATCCCCCTCTCCTTTCAAGGAGAGGGGGAAGGTAGTTTTTAAAGGGGCTTCGCCCCTTTAAACTTCCCTTGATAAACGGCTTCTTTTCTAGTTGATTTGATGTATAATGGAGTTGAGCATTTGTTACAAAGCTGAGCTGGAAATAGATATAAGGAGGCAAAAATGCCAATAGATTGGGCATATCCATTCTTCCCAAATGTAGTTATATTTTGGCTGGTTATATCTCTAGCTGTGGTATGGGAGGCGGTGTGGAAGGGGATAGCCCTATGGCGAGCGGGCAGAAACAGTCACCTTGTCTGGTTCATAGCGCTGTTCATATTTAATACGCTGGGCATATTGCCCATAATATATGTCTTTGCTTTTAGCAAAAAGTAGGAATAATTTCAATCATCTTTTTGTCCGAAAGTGGGGGTAGCCAATGAACCGAACCAGGGGCTTTATTAACCTGAATAGGTTTAAGTCGGGCAGGGTGATAAAAAGGCTCGGAAAGATTACAGATGATTGGCATAGGCTAAAAATAGGGGCAAGAAAGCGAGGTGGTAAGAAGTGAACCAACAGCGCATTAGCCTACTATATATCTTGCTGGGAATTGGTGTCCTTGCCATCTGTGTCGGCTTAGTCTTCCTTTTTACGCAATCATGCTGAGAATAAACCAGAAAGGGGGTAAGTTAGGGGCTGGATTGGCAATAAGATGGGAAAGTTTAGACAGGTGCCGAACCCCTACTTCGCCATGTATATTGCTGCTAGGTCTTTTGTTGGGCTGGCTTAGGTGTGCTATTGGCTACTTGGCTGCCAGTATGGACGGGCTGGATGTTCATCATTATTGCTTTGCTTATAGCTATACCAAGCGCCAGAATTATTCTGGGGAAGTGAGACAAAGTGAACGGGAAATTAAGCTGGTCAATATTTTGGGCATTAGTAGTAGTTTTTGTGGTGATAGCAAGTGTATTTTTCATTCCCGCATTTAGAGAATTACTCATGGGTTTTCTTTTTATTATCATTTCTGGGGTTGTTTTCTTTTTGTTAGGTGTGGCATTGATATTTTTAACTGTGAAGGAGAAAGTGGAGGGAATCCTTAAAAAGTTCTTAATACTAACCGGAGCTTCTTCTGCAGGATTCTTTGTCAGTGTCTCATTGCACAACGTCATTTATGGTCTGTTTATTCACTGGTTTGGTGTAGGCTTTTGGGACAGAATTGGTCTGGCAGACGAGCCTATCTTCTTTATCATGGCAATCTTCGTATGCCCAATAGGGTTTTTAGTCGGAGCTGTGGGTAGCATAGTTCTCGCCATCAAGAAGTTTAGGATGACGAAAAAGCCATCCTTTGACCTACTGTGACATAGCTGGTAACTGCCTAAACTCTAGCCTTGACACCTAAAATTGCCAATGTTACACTTCATTTGCTTTCAGCAGCGACGCAATCTTCATTATTGGAAAGTAGGCTAGGTTGTGAAAAGAGTTGGCATTCTCTACCACCCGATGGTTGAAGCTGCCTATAGCCTGGTTAAGAAGCTACAGGAATTTTTAGGCTCAAGCGGTGTTTCTGTTTGGCTATGCTCTGCCTGGGAAGGGGAGAAAGCCAAGGCTCAGGTAACTGGGACCGATTTAATTCTTAGTATCGGTGGCGATGGCACTATTCTGCGGACGGCTCAGGCGGTGGTTCCTGGACTAACCCCTATTACCGGGATAAATTTAGGTAAGCTGGGATTTATGACCGAACTCAGCGCTGATGAGGCTCTGGATAAACTACCTGCCTTGCTGGCTGGAGATGGTTGGATTGATGAGCGGGCTATGCTTGAGGCAGAGCTTTCTCCTACTGAGGGGGAGCATGAGTCAGCCCGAACCTTTTATGCCTTGAATGATGTGGTGGTGGCGCGGGGGGCAATAGCTCGGGTAGTCTATGCCGAAGCCAGTATTGATGGTGAATTTTTAACCACCTATAAGGCTGATGGAGTGATTGTGGCTACAGCTACTGGCAGCACCGGTTATTCACTGGCAGCCGGTGGTCCTATCCTTCATCCGCAAGCTAGGGAGTTCCTGCTGTTACCAATATTGCCTCACCTTAGTTCGGCTTATACTGTGGTGTTACCATCAACCGCAGTAGTTAAGCTGCGCATTAGCACCCCTCATCAGGCAACATTGAGCATTGATGGTCATATAAATTTACCATTATCAGACGGTGCCATTGTTACTGTAAAGCATAGCTCTAATAGGACTCGATTTTTAAGAATTCATCCAGAGACCTCTTTTTATAGCTCTTTGGAGCAAAGGCTGAAAGGAAAGCGATATAATGAATCCAGTAGAAAAAGCCAGAATCAGTGATGCACCCCAGATTCATCAGTTAGTTAATTACTTTGCTGATAAGGGTGAGATGCTAGCCCGCTCGCTAAGCGAGATATATGAAAATATCAGGGATTATTTTGTGGTTAGACAGGGTGAGCGAGTGATTGCCTGTGCGGCACTACATGTTAGCTGGTCAGACCTAGCTGAGATAAAGTCGGTGGCGGTTACTGAAGATAGCCAGAAACAGGGGATTGGCGACCAATTGGTAGAAGCCTGTCTCAGGGAGGCTAAGGAGCTTGGTATCCTCACTGTTTTTTGCCTGACCTATAAGCCCGCCTTTTTTGAGAAGGTTGGCTTTTCCCAGCTAGATAAAGCGGAGTTGCCACACAAGGTCTGGGGTGAATGTTACCGTTGCCCCAAATTCCCCAATTGTGATGAGGTAGCTCTTATCTACCACTTAGAGGCAGGAGCTTAACTTGGTGGAAAAGACGCTATCTAGCCAATTAATCTATGATGGGCGAGCGGTAAAGCTGCGGATTGATACCGTTAAGATGCCTAGCGGTCGGGAAACTAGGCGAGAGATTGTGGAGCATGGCGATTGTGTGGCTATTGTGGCTATTGATGCCAATGACAATGTCTTGCTGGTAAATCAATTTCGCAAGTCGGTGGAGAAGGAGCTATTAGAGATACCGGCTGGCGGCATTGAACCCGGTGAAGACCCGGTGACTACCGTTCGCCGTGAAATGCAGGAGGAGACTGGCTACCTACCCCAAAAAGTGGAGAGGTTAGGTGGCTTTTACTCTACTCCGGGTTACTGCACTGAATACCTTTACCTTTATCTGGCTACTGACCTTACCCCTAGTCCACTCCAGGCTGAGGATACTGAGAGTATTAGATTAGTCCGGGTGCTGCTTAGTCAGATTTCCGGTCTTATTACCTCAGGCAGAATCTGTGATGCCAAGAGCATCGCTGGCTTACTTACCTTCCTAGAGTATTGTAAGACACGGTAGTGACCAATTAGCCAAGCTTATCCGAGAGCTTTTTCCCGCCGAGAAGATGCAGGTGGAGATGAGGCACTAATTGTCCGCCTTGCTCACCACAGTTTATCACCAGCCGATACCCACTTTCAGAGATGCCTTCCATTTTTGCCAGATGATTAGCGATATTTATCATCTGTCCGATAAGAGGTGATTCCTCTTCAGATAGGTGGGCAAGAGAAGGGATGTGCCTTTTGGGGATAATAATCAGGTGGGTAGGGGCCTGAGGGTTAATGTCACGGAAGGCAATCACTTTTTCTTCTTGATAAACGATTTCACTGGGCACTTTGCCAGCTACAATTTGACAGAAAATACAATCCATTTTCCCTCCTCAGTCTCTTTCCCTCTGGTATCTGGCTTTGCCTTGCTCAAATAGGTCTTCCCCATAAATATCATTGGCGACGATAGCTGGGAAGTTGTCTACATTAAGTCGTAGGATAGCCGCGGGTCCCAAATCCTCATAAGCGATGACCTCTACCTGTTTAATGGATTTGGCTAGTAAAGCACCAGCCCCACCTATAGTGGCGAAATAAACAGCTTTATACTTTTTGATAGCTTCTTTTACTTCCCGTGAGCGGTTACCCTTACCAATCATAGCTCTGAGACCGGCAGCGATAAGGCGTGGGGTATATATATCCATGCGACCACTAGTAGTGGGACCGGCTGAGCCAATAACCTGCCCTGGCTTGGCTGGGGATGGTCCCATATAATATAGTGTTTGCCCATCAGGGTCAAAGGGGAGCCTCTCACCTTTATCCAGGGCTTGGGTAAGCCTGTGGTGAGCTGCATCGCGAGCAGCATAGATAACCCCGGAAATCAGAACTTTAGTTCCGACTCTCAGCTTTTCTATTGTTTCAGCATCAATTGGTGATATAATACGCATAATTTTCATCAGTCAAAGACCTTTATAATGTTATCTCCTTATGGCGGGCGTTGTGGCACTGGAGATTGACGGCTACAGGTAAACTGGCAATGTGGGTAGGCATAATTTCAGCATGCACCGCCAGGGCGGTAGTTCTACCACCAAAGCCCATTGGTCCGATACCCAAATTATTAACTCTACTCAGAACCTCTTTCTCTAGCTCAGCAATCTCAGGGTCAGGGTTTGGCTTGGCTACCTGACGTAATAGTGCCTTCTTAGCCAGTAACATTGCCTTTTCTGATGTGGCGCCTATACCTAAGCCAATGGTTAAGGGAGGACAGGGATTACCTCCTGCCTCATCAATAGTTCTCACCACAAAGTTAATGACGCCTTGCCTGCCATCGCCTGGTTTGAACATAGCTAGACGACTCATATTCTCAGCGCCGCCTCCCTTGGGCATAACTGTAATCTTGACCTGGTCACCAGGAACTATCTCAGTGTGGATAACTGGAGGGGTATTATCTCTGGTGTTTATTCTGGCTGAGAATGGTCGGCTGACTATGCATTTGCGTAGGTAGCCTTGAGTGTAGCCTTGGCGTACCCCTTCGGCTACTGCGGGGTATAGATCGCCACCAATGATGTGAGTTTCCTGACCTATGTCAAGGAAGACCACCGCCGTGCCACAATCCTGACATAGTGGAACGCGCTCCTGTTTAGCAATTCGGGCATTTTCCAGGAGCTGGCTCAAAACTTCCCTCCCCAGTGGGGATTCCTCAGTCTGCTCAGCCTGCTTAAGGGCGGCTAATACATCATCACCAAGCTCAAAGTTTGCCTGTTGACAGAGCTGGGCTACAGCTTGAGTAATGGCGCTAGCTTCAATCTCTCTCATTTTGGGTTTATCTACCTCACCTCATTAGGTTTTTATTTGGTAACCCTATCCCCTTTTTCCCCTTCCCTTTATTAAGGGGAAGGGGAATTAGTTATATAAGAGAGGCTTCGCCTCTCTTTGACTCTCCTCTAGTATATACTCCTTCAAAGGAGAGTGGGAAGAATTATATGTGAAGGGGCGAAGCCCCTTCCCTCTACCCTATTATGCCTATTATGTCCTTGATATTGGATTTAGCCTAGTTTCATAATATTTGCCAGCTCTCGCACTGCCTGGGCTGAGTTGGCTAGGGCTGCCTTTTCCTCGGTGGTTAGCTCTAGCTCTATTATCTGTTCTATGCCATTCTTACCCAGCTTTACCGGGACGCTGATTACTGTGTCTTTAATCCCATATTCTCCGTTTAGGTAAGTAGCGCAGGGGAGGATTTGCTTCTCATCTAAGATTATAGCCTCTACCATCTGGGCAATGGCGGCTGATGGAGCATAAAAGGCACTGCCAGTTTTGAGTAAGTCCACAATCTCATCTCCACCTTTTATGGTGCGCTCTATTAGGCTGTCAATAGTTTGTTGAGGTAGGATTTTAGTTATTGGTATGCCATTGACTGTAGATAGCCTGGAGATAATAACCATATTTCTACCATGTTCCCCCAGAATGCAGGCGGATACATCTTCTACCGATACATTAAGCTCAGCGGCAATGAAGGTTCTAAATCGGGCAGTATCCAGGACGCCAGATAAGCCCGATACCTTATTTCGTGAAAACTGGCTAACCTGAATAGCTAGATAGGTCATAGCCTCTACCGGGTTGGTAACCATAATGATAATGCAGTTGGGGGAGTAATTTACTACATTATGGGTAACCTCGGTAATAATTTGCATATTAGCTAACAGCAACTCATTGCGGTTCATGCCTGGCTTTCTACCAATACCTGAGGTAATTATGACCACATCTGAGTTAGCCGTTGCCTGGTAGTTATTAGTTCCGCTAAGGCGAGAGTTGAAGTTGAGGATAGGCGCTGACTCAAGAATATCTAATGCTTTACCTTGAGGCAGACCCTGGATAATATCTACTAAGACAATATCAGCGTATCCCTTTTCAACAATTCGTTGAGCGCAGGTAGCACCGACATTTCCAGCACCAATAATGCTAACTTTGCTGGTCATTGCTTTTCTCCTT
>Ga0315282_10002899_pt1 | contig 31063 bp, 27 predicted proteins | sample YL17G07_20_MG_FD_203693 | JGI IMG/M metagenome (GOLD analysis project Ga0315282, IMG submission 203693) | Sediment microbial communities from Yellowstone Lake, YNP, Wyoming, USA - YL17G07_20 | ecosystem: Environmental > Aquatic > Freshwater > Lake > Sediment | place: USA: Wyoming | collected... | reverse complement strand
GCCGAGGGGGACGTGGAGCTGGCCTACGACCTGGGTGAAGAGACGGTCGGCTATTTCGATTTCGAGCTGCTCGCTCCAGCCGGGGTGCAGGTCGACCTGTATGCTGTCGAATACATCCGGCCGCGAAGTCCCCTGATTTTTAGGGGAGACGGGGTTATCCAGCATACCGACGATAACCACAACGGCCTGCGTTACATCACCCGCGCCGGGCTGAACCGCTTTACCTCACTGAAGCGCCGGGCCGGACGCTACCTCTTCATCACCCTGCGCGGGGCAGCCGCCCCGCTTCAGTTCCGGCTGGCGCGGGTGATCGAATCGACTTACCCGGTCGAATCCGGGGCTTTCTTCGAGTGCAGCGACGCCCGCCTGGGACGCATCTGGGAGATTTCGGCGCACACGCTCAAGCTGTGCATGGAAGACACCTTCACCGACTGCCCGCTCTACGAGCAAACCGGCTGGGTGGGCGACGCCCGCAATGAAGCCCTGTTCGCCCTGGATACCTTTGGGGCGGCGGATATCGTCCTGCGCGGCCTGCGCCTGGCGGCTCAATCGCTTGAGCGCTACTCGCTAGTTGGCGGGCAGGTGCCCTCTAGTTGGGATATGCTCCTGCCGGCCTGGAGCTTCCTGTGGGGCATCGGGGTGTGGGACTATTACTTCTTCACCGGCGACCGCTCGGCCCTGGAAGAGCTCTGGCCGGCGGTGGTGCGCAACCTGGAGGGGGCCGAGGGACTGCTCGACAATGGCGGCCTGTTCAGCGGCAAGTTCTGGAATATGTTCGATTGGACCCCGGTCGACGACCACCATCCTACCGTGCTGCATAACAGCCTGCTGCTGGTCGGGGCGGTGGAAGCCGCCATAAAGTCAGCCGGCGCCCTTGGCGTGGGCAATGCACCCAGAGCTAGCTGGCTGGCTGGACTGCGCGCCCGCCTGGTGGAGGCGGTCAACCGCACCTGGGACACCCAAAAACAGGCCTATCCCGACAGCTTCCATGAGGACGGCCTTCCTTCACCCTCGACCAGCATGCATACCAGCTTTCTGGCCCTGCTCTTCGCGGCTGCCCCGACCGGGCGCACGGCAGCCCTGCTGCGCAATGCCCTCACCCCGCCAGCCGGCATGGTGCGGGTCGGTTCGCCGTTCGCCATGCTGTACTTATATGAAGCTCTGGCCGGCGCCGGGCAGTTTTCGGCTATCCTAGCCTCGATTTACGAGAATTACCTGCCCATGCTGGCGGCCGGGGCGACCACCGTCTGGGAGGTTTTCCCCACCAGCCGCGACCACCCGGGCGGATTCCCGACCCGCTCGCACTGCCACGCCTGGTCTTCAGCGCCGCTGCGCTTCCTGCCGCAGATCGTGCTGGGCATTCGCCAGGCCGAAGCCGGCGGGTCAGCCTTCACGATCAGCCCCTGGCTGGGTGACCTGGAGTGGGCTCACGGGGCGGTCTGCACCAGTCGCGGCTTGCTGGAGGTAAGCTGGCGCAAGGAAAAAGGGCGCCTGCTGGTCAGCGTGAAGGCTCCGGCAGGGGTTGAGCTGCGCTTCGAACCGAATGAGTCGATGGATGGGTTGGAGGTGATCTTTGAGTAAACCGGAAGGTAAAATCGAGGAAAAAGCGATGGACTACTTTACCAAAATACATCAACTGGTTGGGAAAGAACAGATAATTCTCTCTGGCGCGGTTGGAGCGGTTGTCAAAGATGGCAAAATCCTTCTCGTTCAGCGGCATAATCTATCTCGTCCTTGGGGAGTCCCTGGTGGTGTGCAGGAACTGGGGGAAACTATTCAGGAAACTGCCCATCGAGAAGTGTTGGAAGAGGTTGGGTTGAATCTACAAGTGAGGGATTTAATTGGCGTGTACAGCAGTTCCCAATGGGATATTGAAATCCCAGATGGCGGAAGAATTCAGCAACTAACTTTGTTCTTCTTGATGGAGGGCAAGATTGATGAGATAACTATCCAGGAAAGTGAAGTCGCTGATTGGGGTTTCTTTACACCTGAAGGAATGCCTGAGAATATGATGCCATGCTGTAGGCAAAAAGTTCTTGATTGGGCCAGCTATCAAGGCAAAACAATATTTCGATAGAGCTTAATTTATCATAGCAGAAGATTGTTTAGAACTTACCCAATTATAAACAATGACTCCTAGAAACCAATAAAGAGCTAAATCATTTTTCCGGGGCGTTGATCTCCCGCGCCGCGGCTTCCAGGATTTCGTAGCCATGTGCCATCAGGCGCTCTACCTGAGGCAGATCGCAGTGCAGTTGCGATTTATCCGAACTGGATGGGGAGCAGTTGCCCGAAGGGTGCGACCTGGCTTCCATTTCTTCGACGCAGCGCCACAGTGAGCCGCGCAGCCCGCTGGCGCGGTTGGCATAGCGCGAATCGGCCGAAAGATGCTCGAGGCGGGAGATCAACAGTTTTATGGATTCGATGATTGTGTTATCATCTTGCATGACTGATTTTTATAGGAGGACTCTCATCTATGGTGGTCAGAACCAGGTTTGCCCCCAGCCCGACCGGCTATATGCACATCGGCAATTTGCGGACTGCCCTGTACGCCTATTGTATTGCAAAACACAGCCAGGGTACATTCATCTTGCGCATCGAGGATACCGACCGCAAACGCAACGTGCCCAAGGCCATCCAGGTCATCTACGACAGTCTGCGCCTGGCCGGGTTGGAATACGACGAGGGCCCGTGTAAAGACGGGGACTACGGCCCTTACGTGCAGAGCCAGCGTAAAAACCAGGGCATTTACCAGCGCCACGCCGATTTGCTGGTCAAGAGCGGGGCAGCCTATCCCTGCTTCTGCGGCAAATCCGTGGACGGAAAGGGCAACCCAACTGCTGTAACGGGTCCCCGAGGCGCGGCTGCTCGCCGCAACGTGTGCCTCTACCTCTCCCCAGCGGAGGTGCAGGCCCATCTCGACGCTGGCGACCCCTACGTCATCCGCCAGCGCATCCCGGACGAGGGCGTGACTACCTTCCACGACCTGGTCTACGGCGATATCACGGTCAAGAACAGCCTGCTGGACGAGCAGGTACTGCTGAAATCCGACGGTTTTCCCACTTACAACTTCGCCAACGTAGTCGACGACCACTTGATGGCAATCACCCACGTGGCGCGCGGCGTGGAATACCTGTCCTCTACCCCCAAATACAACCTCTTATATGAAGCTTTCGGCTGGGAGAAACCGGTGTATATCCACCTGCCGCACATTGTCAAAGAGGGCGGGAAGAAATTGAGCAAGCGCGCCGGCGATGCTTCCTTCCAGGATTTACTTGCCCAGGGCTACTTACCCGAATCCATCGTCAATTACATCGCCCTGTTGGGCTGGAGTCCGGGCAACGATCAGGAGTATTTCGATTTGGCCAGCCTGGTCGAGCTGTTCGATCCCCGCCATATTAACAAGTCCAAGGCAGCCTTTTCGCTTCCCAAGCTGGAATGGCTGAACGGCGAGCACATTCGTCAGATTCCGCCGGAGAAATTTCACGTCTACGCCGGCCAGTATTACCCGCCGGCGCTGAAGGCCGCCTGCGATACGCAGGTGGTCAGCCGCATGATCCAGCCCCGCCTGACCCGCCTGACCAACATCCCCGAGATGACGCATTTCCTCCTGGCGGTGGAACCCTACGATCTGGCCCTGTACGAGCACGCCAAGAGCATGTCCTCCCTCGAAAGCAGCCGCCTTGTGCTCAAAGCCGCCCTGACGCCGCTGGCGCAGCTTCAGCCCTGGAGCGAGGATGCCATCCGCCAGGCGCTGCTCGACCTGGCCGCCGAGCTGAACATGAAGACCAGCACGGTCATGTGGCCGGTGCGCGTGGCCCTGTCGGGCCTGCTGGTGACCCCCGGCGGCGCCATCGAGATCGCCGCTGCCCTGGGCCTGGCCGAAACCCTGCGGCGCATTGAGGCCGCTATCGCCTGCCTGTCCTGAAAAAAGGTGAATTTTAGGGTATTGCAGGGGTCATGACCCCAGCAATACCCTAAAATTCACTCCCTTACCTCCTCTTTGCGCGGGAAGAGCGGGTCGCCAACGGTAACAGGCGCGCCGGGCTGCAGCCCGCCCCAGGCCAGGCCCTGGGCCAGCGGCTCGGGCGGCTGCCAGCCCAGGCGCTGCCACACTTCGGCGGCCTTTTTGGGTATCACCGGGGCGAGTAATACGCTGCACAGGCGCAGCGCCTCGCAGGCGGTGTACAAAATAGTGCCCAGGCGCGCCACCCCTTCGGGTGCACCAGGGGTGGGGCCGCCGGCCTTAGACGCTTTCCACGGGGCGGTATTTTCGAGGTATTGGTTGACGGCGGTCAGGGCGTCGAATATCCGCTCCAGGGCCTGGTTAACGGCGAAATCTTCCACCAGGTCGAACACCTGCTGCGGCAGGGACGTGCACAGCCCTCGAAGCTGCTGCTCCAGGTCGGTTTCCTCGCCGGGTTGCGGGATCGTCCCGCCGCGGCGTGTCACCAGTTGGGCCAGGCGCTGCAGCAGGTTGCCCAGGTTGTTGGCCAGGTCGACGTGATAGCGGCTGTCCAGGCGCTCCCGGCTGAACTCGGCGTCCTGGCCGAGGGTCATATCCCGCAGCAGGAAGTAGCGGAAAGCGTCCACGCTGTACACGTCCGCCAGTTCGAGCGGCTTGACCGTGCCGCCGCGTGACTTGGAGATCTTGGCGCCTTCCAGCACCCACCAGCCGTGGGCGAAGATGCCTTTGGGCTGCGGCAGGCCGGCGGCCTTGAGCATGGTCAGCCAGTAAACCGAGTGGGTGGTAAGGATATCCTTGCCGATCAGGTGGATGGCGCTGGGCCACACCGTTTCAAAGCTGGCCGGCGGGAGGGGCGCTTTCTGCAGGTAACCGGCGGCGGTAACGTAGTTGAGCAGGGCGTCGAACCAAACATAAGTCACGTAAGCCGGGTCGAAAGGCAGCGGGATGCCCCAACTCAGGCGGCTGGCCGGTCGCGAGATGCACAGGTCTTCGAGCGGCTGGCGCAGGAAGCCCAGCACCTCGTTGCGCCGCCATTCCGGGCGGATGAAGCCCGGGTGCGTGTGAATGTAATCCACCAGCCAGTCCTGGTAGGCGCTCATGCGAAAGAAATAGTTGGCCTCGACGATGCGCTCCACCGGACGCCCGCACTCGGGACACAGGCCATCAACCAGGTCTTTTTCGGTCCAGAAGCGCTCGTCCGCCACGCAGTACCAGCCTTCGTATTCGCCGCGGTAGATCTCGCCGCGCTGCCACAGGTTTTGCAGGATGTGCTCTACTACCTTGGCGTGGCGAGATTGGGTGGTGCGGATGAAGTAGTCGTAGGAAATATTCAGGCGCTTCCAGGTGTCTTGCCAGCGCAGCGCCATATCGTTGACGTAAGTCTGCGGGTCGAGATCCAGCTTGCGGGCGGCGTTCTGCACTTTCTGCCCATGCTCGTCGACCCCGGTGAGGAAGAAAGTCGGGCGGCCGCGCAGGCGGGCAAAGCGTGCCAGTACGTCCGCCAGGATGGTGGTATACGCGTGCCCGATGTGGGGCTCATCGTTGACGTAATAGATAGGGGTGGTGATATAAAAGAATTCGTCCATTTCTGCCTCCGAAGTGATAAAAAAATGCCTCCCGACTTGATAGAGGGGAGGCATTGCGAAGCAGCCAAAGGTCGAAGAGAATGTCAGAACGTGTCGATCGCCATCCGGTTAAGCCTCCCCAAACGCGTTAATGCCATGGCGATAGGCCATGGCGGTAGGCATCAACATGGAGGAAGCATAAATAGCGATCATGTGATTATCTTAGCATTGTATAGTTAGCTTGTCAAGTTTAAGAGATTCATCTTCCTATCCCCTCCATCCCCTTTATCCCTGTGAAATCTGGCTCTTTCCTCTGGGCGGCAGGGAGACTGACGCCCTATAAAATGGAGGAAAGAAATGGCCTTGAATCTAAAGGGGCGTGTGCGTAATGTGCATGCGCGTGATTTCGGCGTCGATGTACTGCTGGCCCAGCGCCTGGGCGACTGAAATGCGATGGTGCCCGTCGCGCACGTAGTAGAAACCCTCCAACTCGATCAGGTCGACCGCCGGCAGGTCGCGCCCGGACAGGCGGGCGATAGCCACTCCCAGTCAGCGGCTGCGGTCTTCTTCACGCGTGGTGTGGAACTGGTCGTCGAACTCGCCGGCCTTGCCCAGGCTGCCGCGGATCTTGTCGATTGGCACGGGCCGGGCGCCAGCGGAATGGCTGTTTTCGATCCGGGCACCGGCTACAGCTTCATTGAAGGAGCGCAGGCGGGCCGAGCGACGGATGAGAAACATCCACAAGCGGCGCAAGAAGGCCTGGTTCTTCTGGCGGCGAAAGAGGTGTAGGGCGCGTTCCAACAGCGACTGACCGGTCCCTACCATTGGAAGCTCCGTCGATCGGTAGTTGTCGCTTACACAGATGTCAGAAAACATGCCTGGCCTTTTTTCTGAGGATTGCGCTTATTCGACAAATACCTCGACGTGTTCGCCGTCGTCGTCGTCGAAAACGTCCACGATCTGCCCGGTCTCACCGGACTGGAACAGGTCGGCCAGTTGCTGGATGTCCATGCCTTCCATCTCGGGGCTGAAGCGCATGCCCATTTTCATCCCGGCCGCAGCCACGCTGAGCGGCAGGCGTACGTTGACGCGCGTCTTGCCCGTCTTGGTGTCGGTAATGCGCACGCGGAACCAGCGCCCGCCGTGCGGGGCGCCGGCCTGGCCGGGCGGGACGGCCTGCCCGGGAGAGCCGCCCGCCGGCGCGGAGCGTCCTTCTTCGAGGGACTTGAGCAAGTCGGCAGCCTGGTCGGCGGTAATTTTGCCGTCCTGAACCATTTTTAAGATCTTGATGCGTTCTTCACTTGTTGCCATAAGATGATCTCCTTGCGCCCGGCTTTACTGCCCGGCTTCCTCGACCGGCGCGGGGCGGCCCTGCAGGCGGCGCTGCGCTTCTTCAAAAGTGATCTGGCCCTGTCCAAGTTCTTCCAGGATGCGGCGGCGCTCGTCAAAAGTGGGCCGGGCTGGCGCGGGCGGCTCTTCTTTGCCGGGTTCGAAGCCCAGGGCGCGGATAATATCGTTCAGGCGGTTACGCAGGGTGGGATAAGAGAGTTTCAGCTCTTCTTCCAGGCGGGTGAAGCGCCCTTCACAGCGCACGAAAGCCAGCAGGTACTGCACCTGTTCGGGGGTAAGCTGGGAGAGCGGATTGGTGGGCGGGTAGAAACTGCCCTCGATGGTAGTGTCGCACTGTGGGCAGTGCAGATGGGTTACGACCATGTCGCTGTCGCACACCGGGCATTTACTGATAAACCGATTCATTGTGCCTCCTCGTAGGCTCAAGAAATATTCTTGATGCTTTATTGTTTATTATGAATATATTTTATCACAAACTTTAATTTAGTCAATAGGTATATTGATATTATTGAATATATAGGGAATTTTATCAAGCGAAGCGTGCTTGCCCGCAGACACATCCCGGGATCATTGGGGTTTATCGTGGAAGTTCACCACGGCATTTCCAGAGAATCATATCCCGATATTAATTACAAAATCAGCCGCGTGGTATACTCAAAATTTCAGAAGGAGTAGAAAATCATGATTAAACTGGCCATTGTTGGATGCGGAGGCATGGGCCATACCCATGCGAAAGCTTTCTCGGCGATCAAGGACTGCAAGCTGACCGCCGCTTGCGACATCATCCCCGAACGTGCGGAAGCTTTTTCCAGGGAGTTCGACATCCCTTATGTTTACCCGGACATGCAAGAGATGTTGGCAAAATGCGAGCTGGACGCGGTCACGCTGGTGACGCCGGACGCCACCCACGCCCCGCTGGCGCTGCAGATCATCGCCAAAGGCAAACATATCCTGAGCGAAAAGCCGCCGGCCACCTGCTACGCCGACGCCCAAGCCATGGCAGACGCAGCCGGGCAGTCCGGAGTGATCAACATGATCAATTTCTCCTACCGCGATTCAGCCGCCATCCAGCGGGCGCACCAGATCCTCCAAGAAGGCAAGCTGGGGCGCATTATGCACGTGGAAGCCAGCTACCTGCAATGCTGGTTGAGCAGCAAGGTGTGGGGCGATTGGCGCAAGTCTCCGTCCTTCTTATGGCGCCTGTCGACCGGGCACGGAAGCGGAGGTGTGCTGGGCGACATCGGTGTGCACATCCTGGACTTTACCACCTTCGCCGCCGGCGACATCCGCTCGCTCGACTGCCAGTTACGCACTTTCCACAAGGCCAGGCATGAGCGGGTGGGTGAGTATACCCTGGACGCCAACGATTCAGCGGTGATGCTGGTCGAGATGGAAGGCGGGGCGCTGGGCACCATCCACGCCAGCCGATGGGCCACCGGGCACAAGAATTCGCTGCGGCTGCGCGTGTACTGCGAAAAAGGCGCCCTGGTGGTGGACCTGGACAAGTCCTGGGACACGCTGGAGATCTGCCGGGGCAGCGATGTAAATAAGGCGGAGTGGAAAACGCTCAAGTGCCCCAAAACGCCGAAGATTTACCAGCGCTTTATCAACAGTATTTTGAGCGGGCAGAACGACCAGCCCGATTATGGGCGTGGGGCGCAGGTGCAGAAGATGCTGGACCTGTGTTTCGCCTCGGATAAATCGAGGAAGCGGATGGCGATGTAAGAAGAAAAATTCACCGCAGAGGCACAGAGAACACAAAGAAGAATCAGGAAAAGGGAAGAAAAATAAAGGTAATAGAAAGATTTATCTGGAGTAGAAGCTTTATTCTCGCCCTGGTGGTGGGGATGGTGTGCCTTGCAGCCTGTGTGTTTTCGCCTCCAGGAGCTCAGCCCTTGACGATGGGCAGACAGCCGGCCAGGCTGGCGAGCCAGGCTGTGGCTGCCAGTCCTGCGGAAGTTTCAACTGTCGAAGCGGCTACGTCAACGGCAAGCGCTGCGCCGTCCGATACGCCCGCCCCAACCGCCCCGACGACTGAAACGCCGGTCCCAACTGAAACGCCCTCGCCAACCGAGACGCTCACGCCGGTGATACTGGTTGGGGCGGGCGATATCGCCGTGTGCGGCGCGCCGGGGGCAGAGATCACCGCCCGGTTGATCGAGCAATTTCCCGGCGCGGCGGTGTTCACTGCCGGAGACAACACCAACGAGCTGACCACCCAACCCGTCTCGCTCAAGCCGTGTTTCGACCAGACCTGGGGACGTTTCAGAGAGCGTATCCGCCCGGCGCCGGGCAATCACGAGTACTTTTACGAGGGAGCGTCGGATTATTTCGCCTACTTTGGCGCCGCGGCCGGCTCACCGGGCCAGGGCTGGTACAGCTACGACCTGGGCGGCTGGCACATCGTGATGCTGAACAGCGAGTGCGACCAGGTGGGCGGCTGCCAGGCCGGCTCTCCCCAGGAAACCTGGCTGAAGGCCGACCTGGCCGCTCACCCGGCCTTGTGCAGCCTGGCCATCTGGCACCGGCCGCGTTTCAGTTCGGGCTATCACGGCAGCGATCCGGTCACCCAGGACCTGTGGAAGGACCTGTACGCCGCCAGGGCGGAGATGGTGATCAGCGGGCACGACCATGACTACGAGCGTTTTGCTCCTATGGACGCCAGCGGCGTCTTGGACCCGGCGCACGGCGTCATACAGTTCGTGGTCGGCACCGGGGGCGTCCCCGGGCCAGGGGCAATCCGCTCGACCCACGCCGGTAATAGCCAGGTGATCATCACCGGGGTGTATGGGGTGCTCAAGCTGAGCCTGCGCCCAGACAGCTACGATTGGGAATTCATCCCGGAGCCGGGCAAGACCGAGGGCGATGGGGGCAGTGGAACGTGCCATTGAGCGACTAATGGCCTGGTTTCAGCTACGCTTGGAAAGGTTGGGAGTAAAATTAGGCGATCGAGCAAAATCTTTACCTGTATAGAACAGAAAATATCTGGTACTTCTAGGGAGACCCTCACAATGAAAGCTCCTCAATCCAAATCCAGAAAAACTGTGCGCTTGCTGAATACCCTCGCCGCCTGCCTGATCCTGGCGGCGCTCCTGGGAGCGTGCCAGCCCGCCTCGACCCCTGCGCCGCCTACGGCGACGCCCGCGCCAACGCTGACCTACACTCCGCTGCCAACTGCTACGATCACGCTGACTCCCACCCCCGCCGATACGGCCACCCCGGAGGTCACGTCCACACCCGCCCAGATCGAGCTGATCGGCGCGGGAGAGATCGTCAACTGCGGCAACCCAGGCTACGGGATCACCGCCAACCTGCTGGCGCAGTTCCCCGGGGCGACCATTTTCACTGCCGGTGATAACTCCAACGTGATCGGCACCCCGAATGAGTTCAAGAAATGCTTCGGCCCGACCTGGGGGCGCTTTTTGGCCAGCATCCACCCGGCCGTGGGCGACCACGAATATTACAACAAGGGCGCCAAAGCCTATTTCGACTATTTCGGGGCGGCAGCCGGCACGCCGGGCCAGGGCTGGTACAGCTACGACCTGGGCGGCTGGCACATCATCGTTTTGAATAGCCAGTGCGCCCAGATAGGCGGATGCCAGGCCGGCTCAGCCCAGGAAAAATGGCTCAAGGACGACCTGGCGGCTCACCCGGCGCACTGCTCGATGGCAGTATGGCACATTCCACGCTACAACCTCTCGTTGGCGCAGGGGCTGCCCTTCCTGGACGACATCTGGAATGACCTATATAAAGCCGGGGTAGAGTTGGTAGTAAACGCCCATCATTATTACTACGCCCGCTATGCCCCCATGGACCTGTCGGGTAAAGTCGACGATGCGCGCGGCATGCGCGAGTTCATCGTCGGCACCGGCGGGGCGCCGCTGGATAAGCGCAACTGGACCTGCAGCAGGAACTGCCAGGCGTTCGAGCACGATACCCTAGGCTTGCTTAAGCTGACCCTCCATCCGGACGGCTACGATTGGGCTTTCGTTCCTGAGCCGGGTAAGACGTTTAACGATGCGGGTAGTGGTACATGCCATTAGGTGATTCTGTGCACCTGAAAACAACCGCTTCGGCGCGCAGGTTATTGGCTGCCGCCTGCCTGGTGGGGGCGGGGCTGCTGAGCGCCTGCGCTGCAGGCAGCTCGTCTCAACCGTTGTTACAAAGGGTAGCGGCTGTATTCGTCAGCCAGACGCCCACCCCAACGATCACCCCGACCCCCACCCGCACGCCCACGCCTACCCCCACCTCAACCGCCACGCCGGTGCCTACCCACACGCCCACGCCGACCTATACCCCCACGCCGGTGGTGCTGGTTGGAGCCGGCGACATCGCCGAATGCGCAAATCAAAACGACAAGATCACCGCCGGCCTGCTCGAGCAGTTCCCGGGCGCCACCATTTTCACCGCTGGCGACAACTCGGACGACTTCATTCCAGCGTTGTCCTACCAGAACTGTTTTGACCCAACCTGGGGGCGCTTCAAGGACCGCATCCATCCTGCCGTGGGCAACCACGACTACGATGATGAGGACAGCCCGGCCGCGTATTTTAAATACTTCGGGTCGGCCGCCGGCGAGCCAGGTAAAGGTTGGTACAGCTACGACCTGGGCGGCTGGCACATCGTGGTGCTGAACAGCGAGTGCGAGGACGTGGGCGGCTGCCAGGCCGGCTCGCCGCAGGAACAATGGCTGAAAGCCGACCTGGCGGCGCATCCCACACGGTGTTCTTTGGCCATCTGGCACCGGCCGTTCTTCAGCGCCGCCTATGCCGAGGGGCTGCCTTTCGTCGAAGATTTCTGGGAAGACCTCTACCAGGCCGGGACCGAGCTGGTGATCAACGGCCATTACCATTATTACGAACGCTTTGCCCCGATGGACCCGGAAGGCAACCTCGACAACGCCAAAGGCATCCGTGAGATCATTGCTGGCACCGGCGGGGCCCACCTCGAAACGCGGGCGCGCTCCTGCAACGGCAACTGCCAGGTTTTTGACCAGACTACCCATGGCCTGCTCAAACTGACCCTCCATCCTGACAGCTACGACTGGCAGTTCATCCCAGAGCCAGGCAAGACCCTGGCCGATTCAGGGAGCACAGAGTGTCATTGAGTCGTGAGTTTATAGGTCTTCCTTTTTCCACAACAATACGAGAAAGGCCATAAAATATGGGAATAGGAAAAAGCTCCATTGTTTTATTGGTAAAAACCGGGATTATATGTCTGCTGCTGCTGGTAGCTGGGCTGGTGATCAATCACACTCTGCTTCCAAAAGGGGAAACTTTTATCGGGGCCGGCGACGTAGCCTTCTGCGACAGCAACGGGGATGAGCTCACCGGCAAAATCCTCGACCGCTTCCCCGGCACGGTCTTCCTGCTGGGAGATGCTTCCAATGACTCGGGGCGGATGGAAGAATATACCAAATGCTTTGACCCGGCCTGGGGGCGCTTCAAGCCGCGCATGAAGCCGGCCATCGGCAATCACGACGATATCACCGACAACGGGGCGAATTTTTTTGCCTATTTCGGCGCCATCGCCGGACCGCCCGGCAAAGGCTATTACAGCTACGACCTGGGCGCCTGGCACATCATCGTGCTCAACAGCCAGTGTGGGACCAGCGACTGCGCCACCGGCTCACCCCAGGAGAAATGGCTGCGCAAGGATCTGGCCGACCACCCGGCACGATGCAAACTGGCCTACTGGCACGCTCCGCCCTTCAGCTCGGGGATCGATGCCGACGAACCGCGCACCCTGCCGCTGTACCAAGAGCTGGACGGTGCGGACGTGGATGTGCTGCTCACCGGGCACCAGCACCATTACGAACGCTTCATCGCCCAGGACGCCGACGCCGACTCTAAACCAGGGGAAGGTATCCGCGAATTCATCGTGGGCACCGGCGGCGTCTGGACCGACCCGGTCAGAGTGCCGCCGCTGCCCAACAGCCAGATGCTCTTTACCGACACATTCGGCGTGCTCAAAATGGAGCTTTACCCGGGCTGGTATACCTGGCAATTCATCCCGGTGCCGGGTAAGCCGCTCAGCGATTGGGGCAGCGACAATTGTCGTAATAAGGAAGATCCCGACTGACAACTGACCGCCTTGTTTGACAACTCCCCTTCGTAGATATACAATACAAATAATAGAGGGGCTCTACATTTTACAGCACATTAATAGGGCCGTGTATACAGTTTCTCTTGGGTGATCCTTTCCGTCATTGCCATGCGGAAAGTTGTCCGAAAACCCCCTTCGGGGACCAACCCTTTTTCAAGGAGGAAATGTACATGAAACGCCTTCAGATCGTGCTCACTGTGATCGTCATGCTGGCATTCCTTGCCAGTTGTGCTCCACAGGCGCCCCAGGTCGCGGCGACCCAGGCGCCTGCTGCCGCCCAGATGCCTCAGAAAATGAGGGTCTGGATCACCTGGGGCGATAACCCGGCTCAACTGCAAGACCTGTTCAATAAGTTCGGCGCGGCCAACGGCATCCAGATCGAGGTCAACGCCCCGGTAGATCCCGATAAAGTCGACGCCGCCCTGTCTGGTACCGAGCCCCCGGATGTGCTGATCCTGGGCGGGCCGGACAACGTCGGCACCTGGGCGCGCGAAAAACTGATCCTGCCCCTGGATGACTACATGGCTGGGGCCAATATTGACAAGTCAGATTTCTACGGGGCGCCCCTGGCCATGTGCCAGACGCTGGGCAAGTACTACTGCCTGCCATGGGGCACCGATATCTATGCCCTGTATTGGAACAAAGATATGTTCGAGGCCGCCGGTCTGGACCCCGAGAAACCCCCGCAGACAATGGAGCAGTTGGCTGAATACGCCGACAAGCTGACCAAGAAGGACGCCAGCGGCGAGCTGACCCAGGTTGGCTTTATCCCGGACTTCGCCTGGGGCCATACCGACCTGTACCTGGCCATGTTCGGCAGCAAGATCTACAGCCCTGATGGCACCAAGGTCAATGTCGATACGCCGGAATACGCCGCCATGCTCAAATGGGAGCAGCAGTTCTACTCCAAGTACGGCTACGACAAGGTGCTCAAGCTGTCCTCAGCGGGCGGCAACTACATGTCGCCGGACCAGGGCTTCTACGCCGGCAAGATCGCCATGTACGTGGATGGCGAATGGCAGCCCGGCCCCAACTTCATCTCCAAGTTCAAACCCGAGCTGAACTACGGCGTGGCGCCCTTCCCGCCCCTGGCCGACCATCCGGAACGCAAGAACACCGCCGCGGTAGCCGGTACCGTGGCGGTTATTCCCGCCGGAGCGGCAAATAAGGATGCCTCGGCCAAGCTGCTGGCCTGGATGGAGACGCCGGATATCGTGGCAGAAGAAATGTCGACCAATTTCAACTTGCCGACCAGTAAGAAGGCCGCCGCCGATCCGCGCTTCCACAGCAGCCAGAAGTTCGAGGTCTTCCTGGGCCTGATCGCTGATAAAAACGCCACTTACACCCTCACCAGCCCGGTCGGCACAGAATTGAGCACCGAGCTGGGATCGATCGAGGAACAAGTCGTCCACAACGGCCAGGACCCCGGCCCGCTGCTGAAAGCCGCACAGGCGAAGATCCAGCCCTTGCTGGATAAGGCTCTCACCGGGCAGTAATCGACGCATCTTCGGCAAAACCCTAACGGTTTCCAAAAACCGTTAGGGTTTGAAGCCGAATTGAACGGGCTTATCCCTACGTGGGGAACGCCATGGCCCGATTATTGCCTGGTCGAAGAAAAACTGCCAAAACACAGGCTGTTTTTCAACGAAACGGAATCCATAATGTCAGGTAGGGGCGACCCAGAATTTAACCTAACGGCAATTTTACGAATAACCCGGGTCGCCCTGCTGCCGCAATCGCAAATCGCCCACATCTAGAGGGAAAACCCTAACGATTTCCGAAAACCGTTAGGGTTTGAAGGTGAATGGAACGGGCCCTCACCTACGTGGGTAACCCATACCAGACATAGGGCATGATAAAGACAGGAGGCATGGTGGCACAACTTCCAGCAGAAACCAGGAGAAGGGGTAAGCCCCCGCTTTTTTGGGGGAAGCCCCCGCTTTTTTGGGGGAAGCCCCCGCTTTTTTGGGGGAAGCCCCCGCTTTTTTGGGGGAAGCCCCCGCTTTTTTGGGGGTGGAGCCGGCAAACCCGGCGGAATTTCGCCACGGGGATGGCTTTTATTTCCCTGTGGATCATCGGGTTCCTGGCCTTCAACCTCTACCCGATGATTGCGTCGCTGTATTACAGTTTCACCGAGTACCACATCAAGTTTCCGCCAGTATGGATCGGCCTGCAGAACTACTCCGACATGCTGGTCGACCAGCGTTTTTACAAGGGGCTGGAAAACACAGGCTACATGGTGGTGATCGGGGTATCCCTCGGCCTGGTGTTGTCTTTCATGTGCGCCGTGCTGCTGAACCTGAAGGTGCGCGGGCAGTCGATTTACCGGGTGCTCTACTACCTGCCCTCGATCGTGCCGACTGTGGCCGGGTCGCTGCTGTTCATGTGGATCCTGAATCCCACCAGCGGCATGATCAACCGGGTGCTGGGCTATCTGAGCCTTCCCGGGCCAGACTGGCTGCACGACCCGCTGTGGGCCAAACCCGCTCTGATCATGCTGGGGCTGTGGGGCATCGGCGGGACGATCATCATTTACCTGTCGGGTTTGCAGGACGTGCCAGTTTCGCTGCTGGAAGCCGCCCAACTGGACGGAGCTTCGTGGCTGCAACGCCTGCGCTACGTTACCATCCCGATGGTCTCGCCGATCACGCTGTACAACCTGATTACCGGGGTAATCGGCATGTTCCAGTATTTCACCCAGGCCTACGTCTTCGCCAGCGCCTCCAGCCCTATGGGGGCCAGCCTGGGCAGCCCGCTCGATTCGACCCTTTTCTACAGCGTTTACCTTTACCATGTCGGCTTCCAATACCTGAAAATGGGCTACGCCTCCGCCATGGCCTGGGTCCTGTTTATTATCATCCTGGCGTGCACCCTGCTCTTGATGCGCCTCTCTAACCGTTGGACCTATTACGCAGGATAAAGCCATGACGAAAATCGCTGTTTACCCATCCGAACCGGCTGCATATCCCTCCGAACACACCGCGCACCTGCGTTACCTGGCCAGGCGAGTGCTGACCAGCCTGCTGTCGCATGGCTCGTTGATCCTGGTCGGGTTGTTCTTCTTTTTGCCCTTTTTCTGGATGCTGTCGACCGCCTTTAAATCAGACCAGGACGTCTTCCGCATCCCTCCCACCTGGCTGCCGCACGACAACCTGCGGGTCACGATTAACGGCACACCGCTGCCGCTGTACGACGTCATCCAGCCAGATAATTCAGTTAAACAACTGGCGATGACGAAAGTGGGAGAAGGTGTGGGCGCCTTCCTCGACCCGGCCAACCCCTCTGCCCTGGCCCAGGAATTTCGCATGAAGTTTGCCACGCCGGTGCTGGTGGTAGGGCTGCGCTGGCAGAATTTCTCCAATGCGATGAGCCGCGCCACCCGCCCGGGCGTGGGAGTCACTTTCCTGACCTACATCCAGAACAGCCTGGTGGTGTCATTCTTTTCGATCATCGGCACTCTGATTTCCTGCACGTTGGCGGCCTACGGGTTTGCGCGCGTGCGCTGGCCCGGGCGCGACTTGATCTTTATCCTGGTTTTGAGCACGATGATGCTGCCGTTCCAGGTCACCATGATCCCGTTATACATTTTCTTTACTGCCAAATTGCACTGGGGGGATACATTCTTACCCCTGATCGTGCCTACCTTTTTTGCCAACGCCTGGGATATTTTCCTGCTGCGGCAGTTTTTCCGCACCATCCCGGAGGAGATGTGCGACGCGGCGCGGGTGGATGGCGCCAGCGAGTGGGATATTTTCTCGCGCATCGTCATGCCCCTGTCGGTGCCGGTGCTGGCAGTGGTGACGATCACCACCTTCCTTTGGTCGTGGAACGACTTCACCGGTCCGCTGCTCTACCTGACCAACCCCATCCATTTCACCATGGCGCTGGGCCTGCAGGACTTCCAGGGGCAGCACTCGGTGGCCTATAACCTGCTCATGGCAGCCGCAGTGGTATTCACCGTACCAATCGTGATCGCCTTCTTCTTCGCCCAAAAAACGTTCATCCAGGGCGTGAAGCTGACCGGGCTGAAAGAGTAAGAGAAGAATTCACCACGAAGCCACAAAGTTAACAAAGAGTAAGCCGTAGGGTGGGTTTCCGAACCCACCTAAAAACTGCCCTATCAATCAAGGCACAGCGGCACATTAAAAATATTCTTAATATAATGTGTTTCGCAAGGGGAAAAAACCCTGATCCTCACCATCCAATATCTCGAAGACGCGCCCGAGCTGGAACAGCTCGATGAAAGCGCCGTGGTCGAAAAATTGCGCCGCGCCGCCGACATTTTGCCCATCACCCACTTGCTGATCGGCTGGCGCCTGCCGCCGCGCCTGCTGGAGGCCTGCCGCAAAGAGGCCGGGCGCCGTGGGATGCGCTTCATCCGCTGGCACCCGCTGTTAACCGGCGATGGCAGCTTCCAGCCGCGCCGGCCCTGGCAGGTGATCAACCTGCTGGGCGAGCCGGTGCGCGGCTTCCACGATATGCCCGAGTTCACTTTCGTCTGCCCCAACCACCCGGCCGTGCAGGACGGCATCCAGCAGCGTATCGCCGACCTGCTGAACGAAGGCCTTTACCAGGGTTTCTTCCTCGACCGCATCCGTTTTCCCTCGCCTGCCGCCGGACCGCTGGAAAACCTGGCATGCTTCTGCCCCTGCTGCCTGGAGAAAGCCGCCGCCTGCGACCTCGACCTGGTGCAACTCCAGCGCAGCCTGCCGCGTCTGACCGCCCAGCCCGGCGGTCGCCGCCGGTTGGTGGAGGCGCTGCTGGGGGGTTCCGCAGGCGCTGAGCTGCCCGAGCTGCTGCGCTTCCTCGATTTCCGCCGCCAGAGCGTTACGGCATTTATCGCCTCCTTGGCGCGCCAGCTCCGGGCGTCCGGGATGGAGATCGGGCTGGATTGTTTTTCGCCCTGCCTGACCGGCATGGTCGGGCAGGACCTGGCGGCGGTCAGCCGCTCCGTAGATTGGATCAAGCTGATGAGCTATGCCCACACCCTCGGCCCGGCCGGGCTTCCCTTTGAGCTGCTCGGGCTATATGACGAGCTTACCCAGGGGGCAGGCCTGGGCGAAAGCGCGGCGCTGGCCTGCCTGGGCCAGGCCGCCGCGCTGCCACTGCCAGTCACCCGCCAGGTTTTGGAGCGCCAGGGCCTCTCGCCGCAGGCATTGGAGAGCGAGCTGCGCCGCGGCGTGGCTGCCTGCGCAACGCCGGTGCTGGCCGGTTTCGAGCTGGTCGAAATCGAGGGCGTGGCGCAGCTCAACCCGCCGCAAATCTCCGCCGACCTGGCGGCGGTCCGCCGCTCCGGCGTCGCCGGGCTGTCCATCTCGTGGGACCTGCGGCACATCCCCCTCGACCGGCTGGAACAGGTTCGGCTAGAAAATTTTTAACCTGTTAATTCTCCGCCTACTTCAGCTCAGCCCCAGGTTTTTTATCCTTTCAATCCGGTTAAAATGGCTCCCTGGATGAAGAAGCGCTGTGTGAAGAAGAAAATCAGCAGCGGCGGGATCAGGGTCAGCAGGGTAGCAGCCATCAGGTAATTCCAGTGCGTATTGCCCAGCGTGCTCATGTACGAGCTCAGACCAACCGGCAGGGTCAGCAGATTGTCGGAATTCAAGTAGATCAACGGGCTGCGAAAATCATTCCAGCTATCATAGAAAGCAAAAATTGCCACGGTGGCCAGAGCCGGCTTGGAAAGCGGCAGCATAATGCGCCAATAAATATCCCAGAAAGTCGCCCCGTCAATTTTGGCCGCATCATCCAGCTCGGATGGGATGGTCATAAAGAACTGGCGCAGCAAGAAGATGTAGAAGGCCCCGCCAAACCAGTAGGGGACAATCAATGGGCGGTAAGAATCCAGCCAGCCCAGGTTTCGCATGATCAGGTAGATCGGCACCAGGGTTACTTCCGAGGGCAGCATGAGCGTGCTTAGCAGGATGATAAACAGGATATTCTTGCCCGGCCCGCGCAGGCGGGCAAAGGCAAACGCCACCAGCGAAGACGACAGCACCGCACCAATCACCGACAAACTGGCAATAAAAAGGCTGTTGCGGTAATAAGTCGGGAAAGGCACATAGGTAATCGCATCCGGATAATTTTGGAAAAGGATCTTCCTGGGGATCCAGCTGATGGGAAGGTGAAAAACCTCGCCGTTGGCCTTTAGTGAAGTGGAAAGCATCCAGGCCAGTGGCACCATCAGGATTAACGCTCCGAGCAGGATGATGATCGTGTTGGACCATAAACTGATCCTTTTGCGCACGCTTTTGCGTTTATACCAGATGGGCCGTTCAGCCTCCGTTGGATGATAATCAGCGTGAGAAGTAGTTGTAGCCGTCATCGTGACCTCTTAGCTCTGGATGCTACCTTCGTAGTAAACCCAGCGACCGGTAAGACGGAAAATCAGCAGGGTCAGGATGAGGATGATCATGAACATCAACCAGGCCAGGGCGCTGGCGTAGCCCATCTTGAGGAAGCGGAAGGCATTGTCATACAAATATAACCCGTAAAACAGGCTGGCATTGGCCGGTCCCCCGCTGGTCATAATATATGCCGGGGTAAAGATCTGGAAAGAACCAATCACCCCCAGCACCAGGTTGAAGAGGATCACCGGCGACATCATCGGGATGGTGACATAGAAAAACCGCTCAATGGTGGTGGCGCCGTCGATTTCCGCCGCCTCGTAGAGGTGCTGGGGAATGCCCTGCAACCCGGCCAGGAAGATCACCATCGGGGCGCCCACGTTCCACAAACTCATCATGATAAAAGCCGGAATAACCCACTCTCGATTGAACAGCCATGCCGGCCCTTGGATGCCAATCGTCCGCAGGGCGGAATTGAGCACACCGAAATCCGGGTTGAGCACCCACATCCACACCAACGCCACCGGCACGCCGGAGATAATGGCTGGCAGGTAATACACCGTGCGGAAGACGCGAATGCCATGGATGCCCTGGTTCATCAGGATGGCGATCAGGAAAGCGGCGGTCAGCCCCAACGGGACTGCCCCCAGGCTGTAGAGGAAAGTGACCTTGAGCGCCTGCACGATCAGTTCATCCGTGATCATATTTGCATAATTCGCCAGCCCGATCCATGTGGGGGCAACAATTAACGGATACTCGGAAAAACTGAGCACAAACGAGGCGATGGTAGGCCCTAAAGTAAAAAACAGGAGACCCAGTAGCCAGGGACTGGCGAAGAGATAAAAAGCGAGATATTCTTTGCGCAGCAGCTTCGAGGGTCGCTGCCGGCCTGTAATGCGCGTTGCTGTAATTTCTGTCCCTGACATAAAGGGTCTCCTGAGTTAAAGTGCCGGATGGTTGGTCAGCTTAGACCCGCGGTGGTGTCCTTGATCAACTGGTTCATCTTGGGAGTGACATCTTTGATAGCCTGCTCTGCCGTTTTTTCGCCCAGCCAGACCGTATCCAGCATAGGTTGCATCGCCTGGGTTTGAATCGGGCTAAAATTGATTGTCCAGTTTTCCAGGTCGATTTGCTCGTTCTTGGGCGCATCGATCATAGTCTGAAATTCCTGGTCGGTCTTTTTGGGCATGAGTTTTTTCTGCACTTCGACCCAATAATTGGCCAGTGATTTCAGGCTGCTCTGCGGGCCGTATTCGATCGGGTAGATCTTCTGGGCGTCGGCGCTGACCATAAATTTCAGCAACTGCCAGGCGCCTTCCAGGTTCTTGACGCCTTTGATCATACTCCAGAAGTCAATCCATACGTGCCAGTGGCGCGGGAGGCTAGCGCCGGGTGGGAAGGGCAACGCGGCGAGGCCCCAATCGAAATCGGTGATCTGCTGGAGGGTGCTCAAATCTCCGATGTTGCCGACATACATGGCGACCTTTCCGGTCGTAAAGGGGTTCTGGTTCGCGGCCGCCAGGCTTTTCTCCTGGGCCGGGGTGGTGGCAGTTTTGTCTTTGAGCACCATGTCGGCAACCCACTGCACCGCCGCGATCGTTTGCGGGGTTTTGTCGCCAATCCAGGTTTTCACAATGCCCGTCTCATAGACATCCGGGGTGAACCAGTCCGTGCCAAAAACCCAGCCTGCGGGCCAACCACTGCTGTATATTCTCGATCCCAAGGTTTGGGTCGCCGGATCGGTCAGTTTTTTTGCAAGCTCCGCATAGGCATTCGTATCCCAGGTCTTATCCGTCCAGTCGGTGGTCAGATCGGGCAGCCCGGCTTTTTTGAACAGGTCCCTGTTGAATATGACCAGGTGCGGCCAGGCATCCAGCGGCAGTGCCATGTACTGACCTTTGTATTTGCAGCCCTTCAACGCATCCTCGAAGAAGTCGCTCATGTCGACTTTATCGCGGTTGATGAAATCATCCAGCGGCTGGCTCAACCCCTTGGAGGCGTAGTAGCGGTAGCCGCGGGCAGAGAAGGGTGCATAGATAGCCGGCGGGTCGCCGCCCGCGATCATCAGGTCCAGCTTGGTTGTGTAAGGTTCCTGGCCTGGAGAATAAACGCGGGTGACCTTAATGGTCGGGTTCCTGGACTCGAACAGGGAAATTGCCTTCTCGAAATAATCTTTCTCCCCTGCATCCGAGCGCAGCAGGGCTGGCACCGGTGCGCCAGCTTGCTGGGCGGGCGGGGCGCTGGTCGCTGCAACAGCAGGCGCGGATGTGTTGGGGGTTGCCGCCGGGGCGCAGCCTGCCAGCGCTAAAGCACTGGCGCCGGTAACCATACCCGCCATTTTCAAGAAACTACGTCGGTTCAATTGATTACGCATGGTCTCCTCCTTACTTGAGTTGGTATTGGAAACACCAGCGCATTTCCAATGTGGATGAATTATTTGGTTTTTATGCCCGGACGCTGGCCCAGGCAGGCGAAAGGATTACGGAATAAAAGGGGAAAATAAGTGTGAAAATCTGATATGGATGGAACGCTAAGTATATTGTACACAATTCATACTAAGAGTCAATTAGAGTGTTGAAAAACAAGTACGAATGGTATTTGCTTAGCACACTAGACAATTCCGAAAAAAATTCACAAGACCACCCCCAGCACTTTACGGCTTGACAAAAAATGGATACTTTTCTATACTGAAAGCGCTTTCAAATATCCTTTTTTTGATAAATGAATGAGTGGAGATGTCCAAGAAGGCGAAACACACACCCAACCTGCAGGCCCGCTTGTGGGAGGCGCTCAGCCAGGGCATCCCCCCGGCGGTTGCCATGGAAACAATTATATGGGATGGTTCCGCCGGAGACGCCGACGAAGTCCGTGAAGAGAAAATTTTATGAAAGGATAAAAATCATGAAGGTATGCGTAGTTGGCGGTACCGGTAACATTAGCTCGGCCTTTGTGCCTCTCCTGCTCGAAAAAGGTCACGAAGTGACCTGCTATAACCGCGGTAAAAAGGGCGCCGAGCCGCCCGGGGTGCGCTGGATCCAGGGAGACCGCCGCGACGAGGCGGCTTATGAAGCCACCATGCAGGCCGAAAAGTTCGATGCGGCTATCGACATGATCTGCTTTAACAAGACCCAGGCGGAGAGCAGCCTGCGCGCTTTTCGGGGCGTGCAGCACTTCGTGTTCTGCTCGACGGTGTGCGTCTACGGCATCCAGTATGACTACCTGCCGGTTAAAGAGGATCACCCGCTGCGGCCGATCACGGATTACGGCAGACAAAAGGGCGAGGCGGAGAAGGTCTTCATGGACGCCTGGGAAAAAGAACATTTCCCGGTGACCATCATCCGCCCTTCCACCACCTTTGGGCCGATCCAGGGCGCCATCCGCCAGATCGGTTGGGACTATTCGTGGATCGACCGCATCCGCAAGGGCAAACCGATCGTGGTGTGCGACGAAGGGCAGGCGCGCCACCAGTACCTGCACGTGCGGGATGCGGCGCTGTGCTTTGCCAACGTGCCCGGCAAACCACAATGCCTGGGGCAGACCTATAACATGACCAAACAGGGCTACACCACCTGGCGCGAGTACCACCTGACCGCCATGGAAGTGCTCGGCCGGCAGGTCGAGCTGGTGAGCTTCCCGTTCGCCACGCTGGACCAATGCGACATCCCCGATTTCTCCCTGTGCCGGGAAATCTTTTCCCACAATACTTACTACAGCCCGGACAGGCTTTTCCGGGATGTGCCCGAGTTCCGGCCCGCCATTTCGCTGAATGCAGCTCTGGCGGACACCATCGAAGCCATGGACAAAGCCGGGCGCGTGCCCGATTCAGATAAGCTCACCTGGGAAGATGATCTGCTCAAAATGAAAGGGTAAAAAGTATGAGCCCCGCCTTCAAGATCGACATTCCTAACCTGTACGACGCCAAAAAGGTCCTGGCGATCCAGCCCCACTACGACGACAACGACATCCCTGCGGGTGGCACGATTGCCGCCCTGGCTCAAACCGGGATTGAGGTCGTCTATCTGACCTGTACGGACGATCAGAAAGGCGTGATCGACGAGAACTGGTCGTTCGAGGAAGCCGAGGCGCGCCTGAGGAAAGACCAGGCGGAAGCCGCCAAAATCCTGGGCGTCAAACGCCAGTACTGGCTGGGTTACCCGGACGCCGGCGAGTACAACTACTTCGAGCTGCGCCGCAACATCATGCGCGTGATGCGCATAGAAAACCCGGATTGTGTGCTCACGGTTGACCCGTGGCTTGCCTACGAGGCGCACACCGACCACATCATCACCGGCAAGGCCGCCGCCGAAGCGGCCCTCCTGTGCGATTTAAAACGCATCAAGACCGACCCGGAAGTGGACGCAGCCTACGAACCGCACGAAATCAAGTGCGTGGCGTTCTACGGCTCGCAGTACCCGAATACAATTTTCGATATCAGCAGCACGCTGGAAAAGAAACTGCAAGCCGTGCGCTGCTACCATGCCCAGTTCGGCGAGGAAGATTTGGAGAGAATGGCAGCTTATGTGGAGTGGAGAGCCAGCCAGGCTGCCGATGGGCAGCCATTCAAGTACGGCGAGAAGTGGAAGGTAGTCACGCCGCGGCTCCTGCACGGGTTCCCGGAGACGTGGAGGCTTTGGGTTTGACAATTAATAAAATGCCGTTATAATAGCCCTGTAAGCGCTTACAGCAACTGCTAGCTTTTTGAAATTCAAACAGAAAAGGAGTTCTTATGTCAAAATTAGCTGTCCTGGGCGGCGCACCTGTGCGCAGCGAGCCGTATCCGCAGTGGCCGGTCTTTGACCAGCGCGATATCGATGCCGTTACCAACGTGATTCGCTCCGGGCGCTGGGGCGGCTTCCCCTACCCCGGCCCGCAGTCGAAAGAATTCATCCGCCGCTTTGCCGAATTGCAGGGCGGAGGCTATCCCGTCCTGATGGTCAACGGCACGGTCACCATGGAAGTGGCCCTGCGGGCGGCCAACATCGGCTGGGGCGATGAGGTGCTGGTGCCGGCGATGACCTTCCAGGCCACGGCGGCGGCGCCCATGGCTGCCGGGGCCATCCCGGTCATCGTGGACATCGACCCTGAGAATTACTGCATGGACCCCAAGAAAGCCGAAGCGGCCATCACCCCGCGTACCAAAGCCATCCTGCCGGTGCACCTGGGCGCTCAGATGGCCGATATGGACGCCATTATGGATATCGCCGAGCGGCATAACCTGGTGGTGGTCGAAGACTGCGCCCACGCCCACGGCGCCAAATGGCGCGGCCGCGGCGCCGGCACGCTCGGTCATTTCGGCTCGTTCAGCATGCAATCCTCCAAGATCCTCACCACCGGCGAAGGCGGTGTGCTGCTGTGCCGCACCCAGGAATTGGCCGACCGCGCCGCCAGCATCATTGACTGCGGCCGCCCTCACGACCCAGAAGGCAAAATCTTCACCATGGGCGGCAACTACCGCATGTCTGAGCTGCATGCGGCCCTGGGCAATGTGGCCATGGAGCGCTTCCCCGCCCAGGCCAAACAGCGCGAAGAGATGCTGGGCTACCTGGAAGAATCGTTGAGCGAGATCCCCGGCGTGCGTATGCTGCGGCGTGACCCGCGCCACACCACGCGCTCCTTCTATATGTATGGCTTTGCCATCGACCCCGACCAGTTCGGCGGCGAACGCCTGGGCGTGGTGGCGGCCCTGGAAGCAGAAGGCATCCCGGCCGAAGGCGGCTACTCACCCATGAACCGCTACGACCTGTTCCAGCCCGCCAATTCCAAATTAGCCGTGCCCAACGCCTTCCCCGAGTATTTCAAAATGGAAGAGCTGCACATGCCAGAAGCCGAGCGCGGCGCTGAGCGTGACTCGATCTGGCTGGACGAGCGCGTCTTCCGCGCCGGTCCCCAGGGCATTAACGACATGGCCTCCGCCATGCGCAAGATCCAGGACCAGCGCGAAGAGCTGGCCCAATGGGTCGAGGTCCAGAAAGCCGCCCGGAGGCACTAAACTCGATGACCGCCCAGGCTGGGGTACGGCACGCCACCATCGCCGACGTAGCTGAACGAGCAGGAGTATCGATCGCCACGGTCAGCCGCGTGCTCAACCGTACGGCCAGGGTGAGCGACGAGACAGCTGCGCGGGTACAGAAGGCCATCGACGAGCTGGGGTTCGTCCCCCAGGCCGCCGCCCGCCACCTGGCCAGCCGCAAGACCAGCACGATCGGCCTTCTCCTGCCGGAAGTGAGCAGCCAATTCTTCTTCCCCATCCTGCAAGGCATCGAAGCCGCCACTCGCCAGGCCGGTTTCGACCTGCTGATCGCCATCCAGCCGGAGGAACAGGCGCGCCAGTTGGTACACAGCCAACTGGGCACCCACAACACGGACGGGCTGCTGATCTTCGGCGGCCTGGCGGACAGTCCCTCACTGGCGCAGTTTACCCGCTTGAATTTCCCGGTGGTGCTGCTCTACCAGGCTGCCCCGCCGGGTTCGGGAATCACCTCCATCCAGATCGAAAACAAAAACGGGGCGCACCGCCTGGTCAGCCATCTGATCGAAGTCCATGGCGCCAGGCGGATCGCCTTCCTGCGCGGCCCGCAGGGCAACCAGGACTCGGGCTGGCGCGAGACGGGTTACCGCCAGGCGCTGGTTGACCACCAAATAGAATTCGACCCGCGCCTGGTTGAACCGGGCAATTTTTCTGAACAAGGCGGGCGGGCAGCCGTCGAAAGGCTGCTGAAAAATGGCATCCAATTGGATGCCATTTTCGCCGGCGACGACGGCACCGCCATCGGAGCCCTGGCCGCCCTCAACCAGGCCGGGCTGAGGGTACCCGAAGACGTGGCGTTGGCCGGCTTCGATGATATACCGCCCAGCCGCTACCTGAACCCACCCCTGACCACCGTACGCGCCCCCACCGAACAGGTCGGCCACGCAGCGGTAAAGCAGCTCGTACGGCGCATCCGCACCGGCCAGGCGGATGCGGAAGTGCTGTTACCTACCGAGCTGGTGATCCGCCAATCCTGCGGGTGCAAATAAAGGTCAGAAAATGAGTCTAAAAGTAGCCATTATCGGTACAGGCAATATCGGCCACGTGCACGCCAGGGCGGTACACAACACGCCTGGGCTGGTACTCAAGGCCGCCGTCGATAACCAGCCCGACCGGCTGGCAACCTTCGCGACGGAATTCAAGATCCCAACCCAATACTCCAGCGTGGAAGAGCTGCTCAAAAGCGGCTACCTGGACGCCATGGTAATCGGCGTGCCCAACTATCTGCACGCCCCCTTTGCCACAGCCGCCCTGAAGGCCGGGATCCCGGTGATGGTGGAGAAACCGATGGCGACCAGCGCAGCCGAAGCGGAACAAATGGCCGAAGCCAGCCAAAAATCCGGGGCAGCTCTGATGGTGGCGCACTGCTGGCGCTTTGATAAAGAGGTGGGCTGGCTCAAGCAGCAGGTGCAGGCCGGCCGGCTGGGCAAAATCATCCGCACCAAGGGTTACGGAGTGCACGTGCATTGGGGGCCGGCTGGTTGGTTCACCCAGAAGCAATCCGCCGGCGGCGGAGCCCTGGCCGACATGGGCATCCATGCCATCGACACGGCGCGCTTCTTGGCCGGCGATCCGCAGCCGGTAAGCGTGTACGCCCGCCTGGACACCTATTACAAAGAGCTTGACGTGGATGACACCGGCGTGATCCTGATTGCCTGGGACAACAGCGTCACTTCCTATATCGAATCGGGTTGGTGGCAGCCGCACATGGATGGGCCGGAGGCCAGCACGCAGCTTTACGGCTTAGCCGGTTTCGGGCAGGTATTCCCAACCCGGCTGGAGCTGCCCAATGTGAAAGAAATGAAGGTCGAGGTGATTGACCCCGGCTTCCCCTTCCCGCGCCAGGAACACGCCCAGCAGGAAATGTATGATGCACAGATGGCCTGTTTTGCCGCCAGCATTCGCAGCGGGCAGACGCCCACGCCGGGCAGCCGGGAAGGGCTGGCCAACATGAAAATCGTCGACGCAGCTTACAAATCAGCTCAAACAGGAAAAGTGGTGGAGCTATGAAAATTACAGTGATTGGCGGGGGTTCAACCTACACCCCCGAGCTGGTAAACGGCTTCCTGGCGCGGCATGACAGCCTGCCGGTGGATGAGCTGTGGCTGATGGACATCAACGCCGAGCGGCTTGAAATCGTGGGTGGGTTCGCCAGGCGCATGGTGGAAGCCAAAGGAGCGCCCTTCAAGGTGGTGCTGAGCACCAACCAGCGCCAGGCTGTGAGCGGGGCCTCCTACGTCACCACCCAACTGCGCGTGGGCATGATGCCGGCCCGCGTGGCGGACGAATACCTGGGCCGGCGGCACGGTCTGATCGGGCAGGAAACTACCGGCGTCGGCGGCATGGCCAAGGCCCTGCGCACCATCCCGGTCGTGCTGAACATTGCCAAAGACGTGCGCGAGGTGGCGCCCGGGGCGCTGCTGGTCAATTTCACCAACCCCTCCGGGCTGGTCACCGAGGCGCTGCAGCGCTACGCCCCGGATGTGCCCTCGGTGGGCGTGTGCAACTCCGCCATCACCACCAAGATGGACATGCTGGCAGGCCTGAAAGAGGCCCTGGGCGAGGAAATCCCCCCCGAGCGGGCTGAGATCAAGACCCTCGGCCTGAACCACCTGACCTGGTACTACGGCCTGACCATCGACGGCGAAGACATGTGGCCCAAGGTGATCGAGATAACCCTGAAAGAGCTGCGCACGCCGCAGGCGTCTGAACCGGAATGGGACCCGCGCACGATTGAGACGCTGGGGATGATCCCCAACGGCTACCTGGGCTACTATTACTACACTGACCGGCGAGTTGCCAGGCAGCAGAAGTGGCCGCCCTCACGCGGCGAACAGGTCATGCAGATCGAAAAAGACCTGCTGCGCCAGTACGCCGACCCGAAACTGAAGGAACCGCCGGCCGACCTGATGAAGCGCGGCGGGGCGTATTACTCGACCGTCGCCACGCAGCTGCTCAACGCCCATTACAACGACCTGGGCGAAGTGCACGTGGCCAACGTGCGCAACAATGGCGCCGTGCCCACCTGGCCGGCCGATTGGGTGCTGGAACTGCCCTGCCGGGTCGACCGTGGCGGCGTCCATCCCCTCCCGGCCCCGGCCCTCTCGCCGGTGTGCGCCGGGCTGATCGCCCAGGTAAAGGCCTACGAGCTGCTGACCGCCGAGGCGGCCCGCACCGGCGACCGAAAACTGGCGTACGAGGCCCTGCTGGCCCACCCGCTCGGCCCGTCCGCCGACCAGGTGCAGGCGGTGCTGGACGATATGCTCGAAACGCACAAAGCCTACTTGCCATTATTCTGGAAATAAAGGGACTTACCTTTGGCACGTTACTTTCTTGGCATCGATGTGGGTGGATCGAAGACGCACGCCCTGATCGCCGATGAAGAAGGCCAGGCCTGCGGCTTTGGCAAGGCCGGGCCGGGCAACCATGAAGGCGTCGGCTACGACGGCCTGTCGGCTGCCATGCAGACCGCCACGCTCCAGGCCCTGGCGCAGGCCGGTATCTCGCCGCTGCAGATCGCCGGGGCCGGCTTTGGCCTGGGCGGCTTTGACTGGCCCGCCGAGCTGCCGGAGACCCTGGAGGCGATCCGCCCGCTGGGGATAGCCAACGCGGCCGTGGAAGTGGTCAACGACGCCATGATCGGGCTGGTAGCCGGGGCGAAAGAAGGCTGGGGCCTGGGGGTGGTGGCCGGTTCGGGCTGCAACTGCTGGGGGCGCAACCGCCAGCACAAGTACGGCAATGTGACCGGCATGGGCTACTTTATGGGCGAAGGGGCCGGGGCGGGCGAGCTGGTCAGCGAAGCCGTGCGCCGGGTTTCACGCGCCTGGTCGCGGCGTGGCCCGGCCACCCGGTTGACCGAGGTGTTCTGCGCGCTGGTGGGGGTGAAGACCGCCGCCGACCTGATCGAAGGCCTGACCCAGGATCGCTTCGAGCTGCGTGGCCGGGCGGCCCCCTTGATCTTCAAGACCGCCGAAAACGGGGACGCCGTGGCGTGCGACCTGATCCGCTGGGCCGGCGAGGGTCTGGCCGACCTGGCCGCCGGGGTCATCCACCAGATCGAGATCGAGCACGAGCAGTTCGAGGTAGTGCTGGTCGGCAGCCTGTTCAACGGCGGGGCCATGCTGATCGACCCTATGCACGCCGCCCTGCTCAAGACAGCCCCAGGGGCCACGCTGGTCAGGCTGACCACGCCGCCGGTGATCGGCGGGGTGCTGCTGGGCATGGAGCAGTGCGCCCTGCCGACGACCCGGCTGCGCGAGAAGCTGATTCAAACCACCCGGGCGCTGCTGGCGGTCGAGACGCCTTTATCCCTGTAAATTTTCGAAAGCCGGCCCGGCACTTTGCCCCCACACAGATGGGTACATCACAGCGAGGTTCCCCATCTCCTGCCTGCGAATGAATTCGCAGGCTATACGGACATCAAACCCGGTCAATCGGGTTGGAAGAGAGGCGGAACAAGGATGCAAGGATGGAAAGGGTTAAATTTGGAAAACTGTAAACTCGAAAGGATCCTTTCGTTTCCTCGATAAAGTATATAATAATCAGTGGGGATTTACCGGTACCTCGATCATTTAGCGCAGAAAAAAGGACCGCCATGTCCGGAAATAACTCAGAACTTGAAAAACGCCTTTGGAATGCCGCCGATGAGTTGCGCGCCAATTCCAACCTGACCTCACCCCAATATTCCATGCCGGTCCTCGGCCTGATCTTTTTGCGCTTTGCCGACCACCGTTTCAGCGTGGCCGAAACAGAAATAGAAGGAAAAACGGTTGGCAGGCGCGCCGTGGGGAAGACCGATTACCAGGCCCAAGGGGTCATGTACCTGCCGGACCAGGCCCGCTTCAAGAACCTGATCAACCTACCCGAAGGCGCTAACATCGGCAAGGCTATCAATGACGCCATGCGCGCCATCGAAGACGAGAACGAGGATCTGAAAGAGGTCCTGCCCAAGACCTATAACCGCTTCGACAACCGCCTTTTGATGGAGCTGCTCAAAATCTTCAACTCGATCCCCATGGACATCGAAGGCGACGCTTTCGGGCGCATATATGAGTATTTCCTGGGCAAATTCGCCCTGGGCGAAGGCCAGCGCGGCGGGGAATTCTTTACCCCCACCACCCTGGTCAAGCTGATGGTGGAAATCATCGAGCCTTACCACGGCTACATTCTCGACCCGGCCTGCGGTTCAGGCGGTATGTTTGTGCAAAGCGCCGGGTTCGTGCGCCGCCGCCAGCTGGATCCCATGGACGAGATTTCCATCTACGGCCAGGAACGCGTGGCGGATACCGTGCGCCTGTGCCGTATGAACCTGGCCGTCCACAACCTGCATGGCGATATCCGCCAGGGCAACTCCTATTATGAAGATAACCACAGCAGCCCGGGACGCTTTGACTTTGTCATGGCCAATCCTCCTTTCAACGTCAACAATATCGATAAGGCGCGCATCAAGGATGACCGGGCGCATTATCCCTTTGGCATGCCGCGCCCGGATAACGGCAACTACCTGTGGATTCAGTTGTTCTACTCATCCCTGAACGAGAAAGGACGCGCCGGTTTCGTCATGGCCAACTCAGCCAGCGACGCCCGCCAATCAGAGCTGGAGCTGCGCAAACATCTCATTCGGGCCGGCGCAGTGGATGTGATGGTGGCGGTCGGCTCGAACTTCTTCTACAACGTGACCCTGCCGGTGACGCTGTGGTTT
>Ga0315282_10002898_pt1 | contig 31067 bp, 23 predicted proteins | sample YL17G07_20_MG_FD_203693 | JGI IMG/M metagenome (GOLD analysis project Ga0315282, IMG submission 203693) | Sediment microbial communities from Yellowstone Lake, YNP, Wyoming, USA - YL17G07_20 | ecosystem: Environmental > Aquatic > Freshwater > Lake > Sediment | place: USA: Wyoming | collected... | reverse complement strand
CCGGCCAGCGACATTTTTTCTTTCGGCATCGTCCTCTACGAAATGGTGACAGGCGAGCATCCGTTCAAAGGAAACACGCCGCTGGATACCATGCATGCCATCGCCTTCGAGGAGCCTAAGCCGTTGGCCCTGGTGCGGAAAAACATCCCTCCCCAGATCTATCGAATTATCACCCGCTGTCTGAGGAAACGCCGCGAGGACCGCTATCCGAACGCGCGCCCCCTGGCCGACGAACTCAAGAACGTAAGACACGAACTCGAGACCGGGACGAGGCCCGTTCTCCCCGCTGGCGCGCGCCTGATGGGATGGATTGAGTGGCTGAAGTCCGCGTTTCCCTTCGGAACCACGGGATTGCTCATCTTGATAGCCGCCTTTATTGTTTCCGCCGTCTTTTTGTTCACAAAGATCCAATGGGGAAACATGATCGGGCCGGCCGTCTTGGTTTTCTTCGTCTATCGAGCCCTGAGGAACAGGCGGCAGCGGAGGCTCAAGGCGTTCGTCAAAAAAATCTCGGCGCTTCCCGAAGTCCGGGCTATCGTCATCCAGGAAAATACGGTGACGGTCGCCGTCGATAAGGCGCCGGCCAAGACCTACATCCGGATCACGAGCCTAATCGACGAGATCAACGCCAAGCGCTTTATATCCAAGCCCGTCACGGCCGTGATCAAGGACGATCTCTCCCAGCCGGATTTCCGCAACCTGCTCCGGACATCCGGAGTCACATACGTGAGAGACGAATAAAGAAAATTTCGCTTCGCTCTTAAGCGTCTTCCTTTCGCCTGATCCCTATTTTCTTAAATCTGTTCTTTGGCTGTCAGCTCTTCGAGCTTTTTATCGGACTCGGCCTTTTTGAGCTCGTATTCTTGCAAGAGAGGTTCGAGTTCTTCAAGATAGACATCGATCATTTTCCGAAGCTCGTGGACGGTTTTTGACATCTCGCCGATCCTGGCGCCCGCTTTGGCCCGGGAAGCTTCGACGATCTCCTGGGTCAGCCGGTTCGCCTCTTTTTCCGTTCCCTCCAGCGCCTGTTCGAGCTCCCGCATCTTCTGTTCCAAGGGCTTGAGCGCGGCCGAGCGCTCCGCGAGAAGATCGGTGCGAATCTTGCGCAATTCCTTCTTTCCCGGTTTTTCGGCGCTGCCCGCTTCTGCTTTTTCTCCGGACTTTTTCCGGGGGCGCTCATCCTCGCCCTCCCAACCGACCTTTTCCAGAAAACGAGGGTAGGTCCCTTCAAAGACCGCCAGACCGCCGGCCTCGAAGACGATCAGGCGCTCGGCGAGGGCATCGAGAAACATCTCGTTGTGGGTGACCATGACCACGGCCCCATCGAAATTGTCGATGGCGGCGAGCAGGGCGTCGCTCGATTCCATATCCAAGTGGTTCGTCGGCTCGTCGAGAAGGAGAAGATTGAGCGGCGTGGCGATCAATTTTCCGAGCAGGACCCGGCTTTTTTCACCGCCGGACAGGACGCTGATCTTTTTGAGGGCGTTGTCCCCTTCGAACATCATCAGGCCGCTCAGGATGCGCGCCTTGGATGGTTCGACATTGGGCGATGCGGAGGCGATCTCCTCAAGGACGGTGTTGTTGTCGCTCAAGCTCTGGACATTTGTCTGTTCGAAATAGCCCGGAGCCACGGCCAACGGACGCGTAATGGCCCCTTGATCCGGCTGGAGCACGCCGGCCATGAGCTTCAGCAGCGTCGTCTTTCCCCGTCCGTTCCTGCCGATGACGAAGACGCGGTCATGAACGCCGATGCTGATGCTGAAATTCCTGATCAAGGGCTTGTCCGGCCCATAGGCGAAGGAAACATCATTGACGCCCATCACGTACTTGCCGTGAAAAGGCTTGAGGCCGAATTCGAACTCGAGCGACTTGAGCTTTTCGAGCTTCTCTTTTTTCACCATCTTGGAAAGGGTCTTCTTCCGCGATTGGACGAGCCCGGTCAGTTGGGCGCTGGCGTGGAACTTGGCGATGAACTCCTCGATCTCCTTCCGCTTCCGCTCGTCGTTGATCCGGGTCTTCTCGTAAGTTTCCTCCTCCATGGCGATCTGGTCGTAAAGCTTGGACGTATCGCCCTTGATTTTTTTTATCTTCCGCCGGTGGATGGCCAGGGTGTGGGTGACGACCTTGTCCATAAAGCTTCGGTCATGGGTGACCAGCATGAACTCGCCCGGCCAGCTGAGCAAATACCTCTCCAGCCAGCGGATCGAGGTGATGTCGAGGTAGTTGTTCGGCTCATCGAGGAGCAGCATGTTGTAATCCGCCAGAAGGATCTTGGTCAGGTTCAAACGAACTTGGAAGCCGCCGGCGAGCTCCGCGGGAGGCCTAGCGAAATCCTTCGGTCCGAAGCCGAGCCCGGTCAGGATTTTTTCCACGCGCCAGGATTGGTCCTGAATATCCGGAGCAAGCCCCTTGGAAGCTTCCTCGAAGACCGTCTCTGCGGTGAAATCGAGTTGCTGCTCGACATAGCCTATTCTGTAGTTTCTCGGAACGGCGATGGCACCCTCGTCCGGCTCTTCAAGCCCGGCCAGCAGGCGGAAGAGAGTTGTCTTTCCGTGGCCGTTCCGTCCGACCAGGCCAATCCGTTCTCTGCGGTTGATCTTGAAGCTGATGCTCTCGAAGAGAACCTGTTCGCCATATTTTTTGGTCAGATTATCGACGGCAATCATGGCTAAGATACAGAACTCATTTTAGACCCGGGGAATCCAGCGGAATTTTTTATTCAGCAGCTTGGCAATCTCCATGGCCCATAAAGGCAGCGACGAGATTATGATGAGGATTATCATATCCAGCCCGCTCAGAGCTTCCACTCGGAAAACTCGCTGCGTAAAAGGGATGAAAATAATGGCGATCTGGAGAAGCAAAGAAGCGCCGCAGGCAAAGAGGAGCTTCATGTTTGTGAAAAATCCGATTTTGAAAAGCGATTCCGATTGGCTCCGGCAGTTCAAGGCGTGAAAGAGCTCGCTCGAGGTCATGGCGAATAACGCGGCCGTCCGGGCTCTGATGATCCCTTCTTTTTCAACAAGCAAGACGAAACAGAAAGCGAGCAAACTGCAGAAGGCAATGAACACGCCCTGGGCCAGGATCAGTCTCATTCTGGTCGGGGTGATGACGGCCTCGTTCGTCGGACGCGGCGGACGCTCCATGATCTTTTTATCAACGGGGTCCATACCCAGGGCCAGGGCGGGCAGCCCGTCCGTGACCAGGTTCACCCAGAGAATCTGAATCGGAAGCAAGGGCACGGGCAGGCCGACGAGCGAGGCCACGAACATGACCAGAATCTCGCCGCTGTTGCAGGAAAGAAGATAATGGATGAATTTCTTGATGTTGTCGTATATCCCTCTTCCCTCTTCGACGGCGGCCACAATCGAAGCAAAATTGTCATCGGTGATGACCATATCAGAAACTTCTTTTGTGACGTCCGTCCCGGTGATGCCCATGGCCACCCCGATGTCGGCTTCTTTCACGGCCGGGGCATCATTGACACCGTCGCCGGTCATGGCCACGACATCTCCCCGTTTTCGCCAGGCGCGGACAGCCCGCAGCTTATGTTCGGGCGAGACGCGGGCATAAACCGAAGTCCGCTCAACCTCCCGTTCAAAATCGGCCTCGCTGAGGTTATCCAGCTCCTCGCCCGTCAGCGCCAGGGAATCTTCGGAAAACAAACCGAGCTCTCGGGCGATGGCCACGGCTGTGTTCCTGTGGTCGCCCGTGATCATCACGGTTTTGATTCCCGAATCCCGGCACTTAGCGATGGCTTCTTTCACTTCTTCCCGCGGCGGATCGATCATGGCGATGAGTCCCATAAAGGTTAGGTTTCTTTCGATCTTCCCGGCGTCAAACTGATCGGGCTTTTGATCGAAAGCTCGGGAAGCCACAGCCAGGACCCTCAACGCCTGGTCCGAGAGTTGGGCGATAATTTTCGAGATCCTGGCGATATCCTCCTTGTGCAGGGGACGCGCCGTGCCCTTGTCCAGAATCTCGGTGCAATTCTCCAAAAGAATATCGGGCGCCCCTTTGACATAAGCGACATACTTTTTCCGGAATGGCTCGTGACGGATAATCGTCATCTGTTTCCGTTCGGAATCAAAGGGGATTTCTTCGAAGAAGGGGGATTGTGAGGCCAACTTCTCCTTGTCGAGTCCGGCTTTGGCCGCCGCCGTCAGAATCGCCCCCTCCGTCGGATCGCCCAGAATTTTGTATATTCCCCCGTCCTCGACGAGCTCGGCGCCATTGCACAAGACTCCGCATTTCAGGCAGTCCAAGAGATCGGAATGTTGGCTGACATCCAGAGGATGACCATCGAGGAAAAATCCGCCGACGGGTTCATAGCCGGCGCCGCTGACATGATAAATCCCGGCCGGCGTATAAATGACGCGGACGGTCATCTCGTTTTTCGTCAGGGTTCCCGTTTTGTCCGAACAGATGACCGTCGCGCAGCCGAGAGTCTCCACGGACGGCAGTTTGCGGATGAGGACATGCCGTTTGATCATCCGCTGCACGCCCAGAGCCAAGGCGATGGTGACGACCGCCGGCAGCCCTTCGGGGATCGCCGCAACGGCCAGGCTGACCGCGGTTAAAAACATATCAAGAATCTTTCCGCCCCGCACAAGCCCCATGATAAAAACAATGCCGACAAGCGCGAAGCAGAGATAGACGATCCACTTGCCGAATTGCTCGAGCCTTCTCTGGAGGGGCGTGGTCTCGTGGACGATGGACTGGATCATGCCGGCTATCCGGCCGAGCTCGGTCTCCATGCCCGTCTCGACGACCACGGCTCTGGCTTTGCCCGAAACGACCGAGGTCCCCAAATAGACGATATTCGCTCTGTCGGCAAGCGCGGTCTCTCGTTCCTCGAGAATAAGACAGGTTTTTTGGACGGGCGTCGATTCGCCGGTCAGGCTCGCTTCCTGGACGGCGAAGTTAGCCGTATGCCAGGTGACGCGGCTGTCGGCCGGGATGTAGTCGCCCGCTTCGAGTTCGATCAAATCGCCGGGCACCAGCTCGGCAGCGGGGATCGAAGAGCGAACACCGCCGCGGACCACTTTGGAAGTGGGCGAAGCGAGCTTTTTCAAGGCCAGAAGCGATTTCTCCGCACGATGTTCCTGAATAAAGCCAAGGATGGAGTTCAATATGACGATGGCGATGATGGCCGCCGCGTCGATCCATTCTTGGAGAAAGCCCGAAACCAAAGCAGCTCCGATGAGAACCCAGATGATAAAATCTTCGAACTGCTCGAGGAATATTTTGAGAGGGCCGCGCCCCTTATGTTCGCGCAGCTCGTTCAGACCGTATTTCTCCAACCGGGGTTTGATCTCTGTTTCAGGCAGGCCTGCGGTCAGGTCTGTTTTCAGGATTTCGGCCGCCTCCAGGGCGTCCAAATGCCACCAATTTTTCATCGTCCGGCTCTCTTCAAAACGATTTTCTCCGAATTTAATTCAAGGCTCACTATTATACAAAAAATATCAATGACATGTCCCACGAAAAAATTCGGATATAATATAGTTTCCCCGGCTTCCCTGGGGAGAGAGACAGGAGTGAGGCTGAAAACAATAAAGCCTACGTTTAAGATTCCCTTTCCCCCAGAGGAGGGGAATAATTAATGAAAATGCACAGAGCCGGATTTTAATATTCAAGGAGACTCGTTATGATGCACCTGCCCGAATCCTGGAATAGCGCGATCTTCGAACGAAAATCACGCCGGAGCTTCCATCCGAGGCTTCCCGAAGAAGATAAAATCGCGCGACTTGAAACGGTCTGCCGTGAATTCCGGCCCTTCTCCGGCGCCCGGGCTGAATTCATCCGCCAATCCCCGCAGAGCGTCTTCCGGGGTATCATCGGAAGCTACGGAAGGATTAGCGGCTCCCCTTTATACATCGCCCTTATCGGCTGCCCGGAACCCTCCAACGCAGAAGAAAAAATCGGCTATACGGGCGAAGGGATTATTCTTGAAGCGATCGCCCTAGGGCTTGCGACATGTTGGGTCAGCGGCTTCTTCCGTCGAGAGGGGGTCCGAGAACACATCGCCCTCGCCAACCAAGAGCGGGTTTTTGCCGTAACGCCCATCGGCTACGCGGAAGAGAGATACTCGTTCAAGGAGAAGCTTTATCGAGGATTCGCCGGATCAAGGAAACGAAAATCCCTCCCTGAAATTGCCGACGGCTTGGAGGCCGCCGCGCCTTGGCAGGCGAAAGCCCTGGAAGCCGCCCGCATCGCCCCCTCCGCGGCCAACCGGCAACCGTGGCATTTTATCGTTGGAATGAGCTCGATCACCATCCGCACGGACAATCCTAAAGACAGTAACCGCTTTCCCAAACGCCTGGACTGCGGTATCGCCATGCTTCATCTTGAGCTGGGCGCGAGAGCGATGGGCGTCAGCGGAAAATGGACGCTCCTTCCGCCTCCGGATGTCGCCCGCTTTGAAATCAACCAGTGATCCCGCTCCCCAAATTCTTCTTTAAACTCTGCCTTATTCCGGATATAATAAGATACCCTTTTCGGGGAGTAGCGCAGTCTGGCTAGCGCACAGCGTTCGGGACGCTGGGGTCGTGGGTTCAAATCCCACCTCCCCGACCACGTTTCCCAAAACTCCCGTAAAGATAATTTTTAATTCGGCTAACCATTAGGATGATCAGGCAAATCAAAGGCCAACTCAACGGCCGGATCAGTTGGCGGCAGACATTCACGGCCCTGAAATACCCGAATTATCGGTTATGGTTCAGGGGCCAGATGATCTCTCTCGTCGGCTCCTGGATGCAAACCACGGCCCAGGCCTACTTGATCTTCGATCTGACGAAGTCTCCGGCCTACCTGGGCTACGCCGGATTCGCCGTCGGCATCCCGACCTGGCTCTTCATGCTCTATGCCGGCGTCGTGGCCGACCGAATGTCGCGCCGCAAATTGATGATCATCACCCAGACGTCCATGATGATCCTGGCCTTCCTGACGGCCTGGTTGACCTTCAGTCACCTGATCCAACCCTGGCATATCATCCTCCTGGCCTTCGGCTTCGGCACGGCGAACGCTTTCGACGCGCCGGCCCGGCAGGCAATGGTCCAGGAACTCGTGGATTGTGAGGACATGACCAATGCCATCGCCCTGAATTCGGCGATGTTCAACACATCCGTCGCCCTCGGGCCGGCTTTCGGCGGCATGACCTACCACCTCTTCGGCCCGGCCTGGTGCTTTACGATCAACGGGCTGTCGTTTATCGCCGTCATCGCCGCCCTGGCGGCTATGAAGCTCAAGCCTTTCAGGCCGAAAGCCGAAAAAAATTCCGTTTTGACCGAGCTCAAAGAAGGGCTTGACTATGTCGTCCAACACTCGGTCATCCGGACGATCATCAGCCTCATCGGCATCATCGGCTTATTCGGGATGGCCTTCGCCACTCTGATGCCGGCCTGGGCCGTGAATATTCTCCACGGCAACGCCAAGACCAACGGCTTTCTGCAGTCCGCGCGCGGTTTCGGAGCGCTGGCCAGCGCCCTGCTGATCGCGTCCCTCGGCCGTTTCAAATTCCGGGGCAAACTGTTGACCTTCGGCTCCTTCGCTTTTCCCGCGCTGCTCGTCATCTTCTCCTTCATCCGCGGGATGCCGCTGTCCATGCTCTTCCTCTTCGGAATCGGGTTCGCCCATATTTTGGTCTTCAACCTGGCCAACGCCTCGGTCCAAACGCTGACGCCCGATGCCCTGCGCGGCCGGGTGATGAGCATCTATTCACTCGTCTTTTTCGGGTCCCTGCCGATCGGAGCCTTGTTGATCGGCTGGATGGCGACCAAGGCCGGCGAGCCGACAACGATCGTGATCAATTCATTAATTACATTAACTTATGCGGCCATTCTGTGGACCTTCATGCCCAAGCTCCGCAAGCTGGAGTGAACGACGGAGCAAGATCAAGAGAATTCCAGCTTGACCGTCTAACAATTTAGCTTTTATTATTGAGATCGGGCGGCGCCGATCGGGGCGCCCCAGAGTTCGACGCGAATGGGACCCCCCGAAGGTGGGTGATGAGCGAGAACTCTGGGGCTGATCGGCGACAGGACCCGCATCAAACTGTTCGACGGTCAGAATTCCAGCTCGAAGCTTTCCGCGTAGGGTTCCCGAATCCCTAGACGGACGGCGTTTTCTCGGTCGACCCTTAAAATGCGTTCGTCAAAACCGTAGCCGCGGACATTCAGATTGCGCTGCTGCTGGGATCTATGAAACCGCAACAGCTCGGCCTTCCAGGCCCCTCGTCTCTCATCAAACGGAATAAAGACATCATCCCGCATCTCGAGCGTTTTCGGGTCGCGCACGAGTAAGGCAGCCCCGGGCCGCGCCGAATTCCGAGCCAGGCGTCGCCACCATTGATAGGTCAATCTGTGGTCGCTGTTCGTATCGTTCCCATGGGGAAGAAAAAAAAGGTCCGGCGAAAAGAGATCGACCTGCCCTTTCACAAGATGCAAACTCTCCGGACGGTCGAGGAGAAATCCTCCCGCTGAATCAACGGGAAGCCTCAAAAATTCAAGGCTGGATTCGGGCAATCCGAAAAAACCGCAGCTCGCCCGCTGTTCGTTTTCGCGCAGCGCGGCTTTCACCTCGGGCGTCGGCGGGTCGCAGAACGAATCTTCGACGCCGTTGGCGCTCGAGCTGAGAACGAGAAGACGAATCGGGTGGCGGCGTTTCCAGAAATGGCGAAGAGCCACCCCCATGGCGTCGAAATCATCGGGGTGCGGCGCCAAGACGAGCAAGCGCCATTCCGCGGGACACTCGAGCCGGTCGAGCCGCAGGGGGCGGGGTCCGTTGAAATGATCCTGAAAAGACATGGCGGGCTAGTGCCCCGTCTCATAAATTTCTTGTTCAATTATTTCGCAGAGCCGGGGCACTTCCAAGGGGGAGTTAAGCTCCCCCTTCGGCGCTCCGCTCCGCTCCGCTGAACCCCTGAGGGGGGCCACTCCGCCCCCCTCAAACTCCCCGGCGGTTGCGCGTTCAAAGTAGTATCCTTTATTAATGCTAGATATTTGTGAGACGCGCAACTATATCTCGATCAACTCATAGTCCATCGAGCCGAGGCCGATCTTGACCCCGTGCTTGAGCTGGCAGGACCAGTCGATATCGTATCCGGCCTTGAACACATCCTTGCCTTTGCTTTGTTCGAGGACGAGATCGGCCGAAGCCTTATCGATGGCCACAGGATCCCGGGAGGCCAGGATTCCGATGTCCTCGACGATCCGGACTTGGTCTTTAGCCATGCAGTCGCAGTCCTTGGTGATCTTGATCAGGAAATTGAGAAACCCGACCTTGTCCTTGAAGATCTGCCGGACATGGAATGCGTACTCGGCGACTTTTTCCTGGATGCGTTTGAAATCCTCGTCCCAGCGCAGTTTGATCGCCCCGTATTTGCAGACGATAAGGCACTCACCGCAGCCGATGCATTTTTTATCGTCGATGAGGACACGGCCCTCGGCCTGGACGATGGCCTGCGCGGGGCAGTCATCGACACAGAGGCTGCAGTTGCGACAGGCCTTGGGATTGATGCGGGGATGAGCGACGGAATGTTGATCGAGCTTGCCGGCCCGGGAGGCACAGCCCATGCCCAGGTTTTTGAGGGCGGCGCCGATGCCGGTCTGGACATGCCCCGTGACATGAGTCAGGCAGAGGAAAGCGTCCGAGTCCAGAAAGGCGCTGGAGATCTTTGGAGACACGATGCGGCCGTGCGTTCCTTTTCCTTCGTGTTTGTCGCGGCCGATCAAGCCGTCGGCGATGATGACGGGAAGGCCGACGACGTCGGGCGTGAAGCCATGGCTCCAAGCCAAGCGGATATGGTCCACGGAATTCGACCGGTGTCCGACATAGAGGGTGTTGGAATCCGTCAAAAAAGCGCGGGATGTCTTTTTTTGGATCTCAACAATGATGCCGCGGAGCCAGGCCGGCTGGATATAGCCGCTGTTGTTCTTTTCGCCGAAATGGATCTTCAGGGCGACGAAATCCTCCTGACCAAGCATCTCCGGGAAACCGATCCGGAGAAAGATATCGCGGGCTTTCTCGGAGAGCGTCTCGGGGCCTTCCTCGGCGCGAGCTTTAATAAAGAAGACTTGACTGCTCATGATCATCCTTAAAGACGGGGACGGACGCCCCGGAGACATGAAGTCTTGACCTTAATTTCGGCGTCCATGTCTCCATTTATTCTAAGATCGTCTTGGCCGCCTTGAGGCCGGCGCCCAACGCAAGCTTATATCCCAGCGAGCCAAGGGTTCTCTCCAGGGCTTCCAGAGCAAAAATGATCTGCTCGGTGCTCAGGTTGCCCATATGGCCCATCCTGAAAAGCTTGCCCGCCGTTTCGGCCAGCCCGCCGGCGACGACGACGCCGTTCTGACTGAGCTTCGTCCGGAACGTTTTATCCTCGATCCCGGCAGGATAATTGACGACCGAAAGCGTATCCGCGAAGAAGGCCTCTTCCGTATAAAATGTAAAACCCAAGGCCGCCAAAGCCGCCCGAATCGCCCGCGCCGTCCTCCGGTGCCTCGCGAACCGGGCTTCCAGGCCCTCTTCGAGCACGATCTTCGTCGCCTCGGACAACGACCGGATTTCGTTGACGCAGGGGGTCGAGAAATATTTGAACGGATCCTTCATAATCGGCAGCCAACGGAGAATATCAGAATAATAGGCCGGGATGGACGGAAGGCCCTTTCTCTTGGCCATGGCCCGCTCAGAAAAAACCGCGATGGCCAGCCCCGGCGGCGCGCCGAAACATTTCTGGGCGGCAGTAAAAACGACATCGATGCTCCAGTCGTCCATCCTCTCTTCGATTCCGCCCGTGGCGCAGACGCCGTCGACGATGTATAAAATCCCCTTCCCTTTCAATATCTTCGCGTATTCTTCGACCGGCGCGCAGGCGCCCGTTCCCGTGTCCACGTGCGTCGAAACGACGATATCATATTTTTTCCGCTCAATCTTTTTCTCCAGCTCCTCCGGAACGACCGCGCTTCCCCACCGGCTTCGGACGAGGTCATGGCCGATCCCAAAGCTTTCGCAGATTTGCCCCATCCGGTCTCCGAAATATCCCTGGGAAAGGACCAGGACCTTGTCGCCTTTGGCCGCCAAGTTCAGCAGGGCGATCTCCATGGCCAGCGTTCCGGCGCCGGCGATAATGAAAGGCTCTCCTCTCTCACAGAAAACGATTTTTTTCAGATTCTCGAGCGCCGTGGTCAAGTCCGAGGCCATCTCCGGACTAACATGGGACACGGTCGGTTCGGCCAGGGATTGCAGAATCCTCGGATGCACGGGGCTGGGGCCAGGAATCAAGAGCAATTTTTCCATCGGCGAGCTCCTCAAAGATCGATTCGAAGCTTCATTTTTACCGATTGCGCAGCACAAATCAAGGCAAATTAGTGCGGTCTTTTTTGACCGCAGCCAGCCAAATTTTATAGAATAGGGGGCATCATGAGCAAACGAATAATCGCCGGTTTGGCCGCCGCTCTGATATTTTGTTTCGCTTTTTCCGTGAGTGCCCAGCAGCAAGCGGCGGATCTGGCCCTCATCAACGGCAAGGTCTTCACGCTCGACGCTGAAAACCCCAACGCCCAAGCCGTAGCCGTCAAAGACGGAAAGATCCTCGCCGTCGGCCTCATCAATGAAATCAGAAAATTCATCAACCCCTCGACCAAAATCCTGGACGTCAAAGGCAAGCTCGTCATTCCGGGCTTAATCGACGCCCATGTCCATTTCTCAAACGGCGGACGGTCGCTCGCCTCTTTGACCTTCCGCGGCGTCGCGTCCGTCGAGAAGATCCAGGAAATCGTTGCGGCCAAAATCCGGGAACTCGCTCCCGGAGAATGGATCAAGGGCGGCGAGTATGACCAGACTCTCTTCCCCGGTCAAAAATGGCCGACCAAGGAAGACCTGGACAAGGTCGCGCCCGACAATCCCGTCGTCATCCGCCGGGTGGATGGACATTCGGTTTGGGCGAACAGCGAGGCGCTGCGGGAATCGGGCATTACCAAAGATACTCCGGATCCGTTCGGCGGGGAGATCGTGAAAGACCCGCAGACCGGCGAGCCGACCGGCATCTTGAAAGAATCCGCGGTGAGGCTATTAAAGGTCGAGAATTTGGACGCGTCATCCACGTTCGAAGAGGATATCGAGCGCGGCTTGCGGTACGCGGCCAAGCTCGGTCTCACCGGCATCCACACCTCGGCCAGCTTCCAGGAGTTAGCGGTCTATAAACAATTGAGAGACGAGGGCAAGCTGACCCTCCGCGTCTATGCCTGGCTACCTTTTGACGAGCTCGACAAATGCATCGAGCTCGGCCTCAAACCGGGCCAGGGCGACGACATGGTCAAAGTCGGCTTTCTGAAATCCACTATCGACGGAACGCTCGGCTCGGGTACGGCGCTCATGTTCGCCCCGTTCAGCGACGAACCTCAGAAGATCGGCCTGCCCCAGCATCCCGAGGACGAGTTCGCGGCGATGATCGAAAAAGCCCACAAGAACGGCTATCAGACCGGCACGCACGCCATCGGCGACAAGGCCGTCAACTGGGTCCTCAACGCGATCGAGAAAGCCGAAAAAAAATATGGAAAAAAAGACCTGCGCCACAGGATCGAACACGCCCAGATCATCATCCCCGATGACGTCAAGCGATTCAACGCCCTGGGCGTCATCGCTTCCATGCAGCCCAGCCACTGCACGACGGACATGCGGTTCTGCGAAGCCCGGATCGGCCCGGTGCGTTCCCAAAACGCGTACATTTGGAGGACGCTGCTTGACGCCGAAACCCGGATCGCCTTCGGCAGCGATTGGCCCGTCGAACCCTTGGACCCGATGCGCGGATTGTATTCGAGCGTGACGCGAAAAAAAATCGAGTCCGGCTATCCCCGGGGCGGCTGGTTCCCCGAGCAGAGGCTGACGATGGCCGAGGCCATTCGGCTGTTCACTCTCGGCTCGGCCTACGCCTCCTTCGAGGAAAACATTAAGGGCTCGCTCGAGCCGGGAAAGCTCGCCGATATGATCGTCCTCTCCCGGGATATCTTCAGGGTGGATCCTAGCGAAATCCTGACGACCGAGGTCCTGACCACGATCCTCGGAGGAAAGATCGTCCATCAGAAGTAATTTAGGCTATACCTCTCAAACATGCGGGTTGCAATTTACTTTGGATGATTTTAATATAATCATCCTATTCTTGATCCACAACTGCGAGTTTGGATCTAAGATCTCTACCAATCGTCTTGAACAGGAGGAATCATGAAGAACATCGGAAAGTATCTCTCGATCGTGGTGCTCCTCCTCGTCCTGGCCCTCCTCTCGGGGGCCGACGAGGGCATGTGGATGCCCCACCAGATGAAAAACCTCAACCTCAGGTCCCTGGGACTCCAGATGAATCCGGACGATCTGTACAAGAAGGACGGCACGGGGCTAATGAGCGCTGTGGTCAACCTCGGCGGCGGGACGGGGGAGTTCGTCAGTCCCGACGGCCTTATTCTGACCAACCATCATGTCGCCTACAGCGCCATCCAAAGGGCCTCGAGCAAGGAAAAAGACTACATCAATATCGGTTTCTTGGCACTGACGCGGGGCGAGGAAATCCCGGCCCAAGGCTACCAGGCGGGCGTCCTCCTCGGCTACGAGGACGTGACGGCCAAGGTCAACGCCTATTTCAAGCCCGGGATGACACCGCGCCAACGCTTCGACGCCTTTGACAAAGCACAAAAAGATCTTATCGCCCAGGGCGAAAAAGCGGGCAGCGACCTGCGCTGCGTCCTGGCCTCGATGTACAGCGGCAACTTCTACTACTTCTACACCTTCAAGCAGATCCGCGATGTCCGGCTCGTCTATGCCCCTCCCTTGGACCTCGGCAATTTCGGCGGAGAGACGGACAACTGGATGTGGCCGCGCCACACCTGTGACTTTTCCTTTCTCCGCGCCTACGTCGCGCCGGACGGCACGGCCGCAGACTACAGCCCGTCCAACATCCCCTACAAGCCCAAGGTTTGGTTGAGGGCCTCGCTCGACGGTTTCAAAGAGGGCGACTTCACTTTCGTCATGGGCTATCCCGGCCGGACCTACCGAAACTATGCGCTCCCCGAGCTCAAGGCGGACACGGAGAACATGGCCAAGCGGATCAAGGACTTTCAGGACCTTATCCGTTTCTACGAGGATGCGGGGAAAGCCGACAAGGAGGTCGAAATCCGTTATGCCTCCCAGGTCAGAAGCCTCTATAACGGCCTGAAAAACATGCAGGGCAAGCTCGAAGGTTTCCAGAAGTACGACCTCGTCGCCAAGAAGGCCGTCCAGGAGAAGGAACTGCTGGATTGGATAAACGCCGATCCGGCCCGGGCCAAGAAATTCGGCGGCGCCCCCGCCGCCCTCGAGGCCTTCCTGGCCAGACAGAAAGCGTTCGGCGCGAGGACAGAACTCCTGAACGGCATTTTTTCGGGCTCGACCGTTCTCTCCCAGGCCTACAACATCCTGCGCGCCGTGGACGAACTTCAGAAACCGGACAAAGACAGAGTACCGGCCTATCAGGAGCGCAACCTTCCCCGGTTAAAGCAGGGCATCCAGCTGGCCGAGCGCGGCTATGTTTTCGCAACCGACAGGGAGTTCCTCAAGTGGACCATCAAGCGGCTCAAGGCTTCCCATCCCGACGAATCCAAGTGGCCCGCTTCGCTAAAGGGCATGGTCGCCGGTGCCGAGCCTGAAGTCGGCTCCCGTATCGACGGGATGTACGCCCAGACTTCCCTCGGCAACGCAGCCAAGAGGCTCGAACTCCTCGGCCTCAAGCCGACTCAGCTCGCCGCCGTGGACGATCCCTTCCTCAAGCTGGCCGCCGAAATGGAAAAGGAACTCAAGATCGTCCGGGAGGAGAGCAAGGGGATGGGCCGCGAAGGCGCCGACCTCAAGATGGCCTACGAGGCAGCTATCCTCGAGATGAAAAAGGGGACTTATCCGCCCGACGCCAACGGGACGATTCGGTTCACTTACGGCCCCGTTCTCGGCTACCAGCCGCGCGACGCCGTCGCCTACCTGCCCCAGACGACTGTCAAGGGCGTCATCGAGAAGGAGACGAGCGAGTTACCTTTCAAGGTGCCCGCGAAAATCAAGGACCTCTGGAAAGCTAAGGACTTCGGGCGCTACGCCGATACGAGGCTCGGGGATATCCCGGTCTGCTTCCTGAATACGACGAACATCACGGGTGGGAACTCCGGATCGCCGACGCTCAACTCCAAGGGCGAGCAAATCGGGATCATCTTCGACATGACCTATGAGAGCGTCGTCGGCGACTACTACATCATTCCCGAACTCCAGCGCTCCATCAGCGTCGACATCCGCTACGTCTTGTTCGTCACAGAGAAGTTCTCCGGCGCGACGCACATCATCAAAGAGATGGGGCTGTGACGTCGACCGGTTCAAAGCATCAAAACACCGAGGAGGTCGCCACGGCACTTCGTGCCTCGCGACGACAATTTGACAAACGATATTTCTTTTTATTTCAACTAGATATGAAGATTAAAGGATAAATCAAGCAAGAGAGATTTCCATTTGGCAATTTTTATGCGTTTTTACTCCGTAATCCTGTAGTTCACTCTTTCAAAACAGACGACGAGTTTTGCGGCAACGGACAAATATTTGGCCAGCCCCGGCTTTTCGGCCAACAGACGGAAGAATTCGTCAGAATTGTATTTGATCTCCTTCACGGGGCCATCTTCTTTGTAGATGCTGTCCACCCAGATGCCGTTCCTGAGATAGAACGTTTTATCATCTTTGAAGCGGATGAGCTCGGAGGCCGTCTGAGCAGCGCGGTCTTCAAACTTCATGGCCTGCGTCGCCGAGGCCAATTTTACCGCCCCGGCTCCGCTCACGCGCCGGGCGGCCAGGGCGTCCTGGGCCTCGGGAGCTGCCGCGGGGATCGTCATTCGCTCCTTCTCCGTGACGAGGAATGATGTGTATGGGGTTACGATCCCGAACTTAAGACCCAATTTTTTGACTTCATCAACAAGCTCGGCCGCAGCGCCGTGCAGTCGGATCTCTTCCAGGAGATATCCGATCCGCCGCGTCGCCCAGAGCCGCGGGAGGAAGTTATAGGCATCGTCCTTGAGAAACTTCTGGTTCTCCAGGACAAACTTTTTTTCTTCCTTGCCGACTCGGCCCTTGAGGATGACCGTCGCCGGCCCCGGCCCGTCATATTTCCCGACAAGGACGAGCTGCGAACCTTTGAACAGGTCGGGCAGCGTCTTTGGATAGACATCGCGGACAGAGATGCCTGTCAGAGAGAGATCCAAGTCGGACAAGAGAGGCGCCGATATTTTTTCATAGTAATTCGAAAGCTCGACCTCGATGTTCTCGTTTTCGCCGACATAAACCGACGTCCCGCGGTTTTCCAAGGAAATTTTGTCCAGGAGCTCGGTGTTGACATCGTTGCCCAGCCCGAAGACGAAGATCCGCGCCTTGGTTTCGTTCGCGGCGGCGATATTCTTGAGGATTTCCCCCGTTTCCGTGAGGCCGACCGTCGGCAGTCCGTCCGTGAGGAAGAGAATGTAATTCGGACGATCTCCCGCTTGAGCCAGGCGCAGCGCTTTGAGCAAAGCATCGTTGATGTTCGTCCCGCCTGAGTCCCGGATGTCGGCGATGAACTTCAAGGCCTTGTCCCTGTTTTGGGCGCGGGCCGGCTCGATCTCCGGCGCGAAAAGGCTGACGCCGTCGTCGAAATCGATGATCGAGAACCGGTCGTTTTCGTTCAGGTGGTTGATGATGAAGCGCGCCGCCTCCTTGGCCTGGATGATCTTCGGCCCGCTCATCGAGCCCGAGCTGTCGAGGACGAAAATGAGGTTTTTATTGACGACTTTTTCCTTGGGCGCGGCATAGCGGGGCGCGGCAAGGAGCATGAAGTAATGATCTTCGGGACCCGCCCAGTTGATGAGCGAAAGCCCGACATCGTCCGGAGAGAGCGTATAATAGAGGATAAAATCCTTGTCCGGCTTGGTGTTGGCTTCTTCGAAGCCGGCCGTAGCCCGGCCTTCGGCTTCTTTGTGGACGGAGATCTTGTGCGTCGGAGAATAAATGTTCGAGATGGGGACCGGCGACGAAATCTTCACGGAGAGGCTGACTTCTTTGACCGGCTCGTAAGAAAATTGCTCGGTGTTGAGCGGATAACGGTAGCGGACGAAATTATTCTCGGATTTCAGGATTTCCGTGTAGGAAAGCTGGATCCGTTTTTCGCCGCGCCCGGGAATCGGAAAGACACGGGCGCGGAACATGTTGCGGCCGATATATTCGAGGATCGCCGGATCCTTCAACCGCCGGACGATGTCTTCGTAAACTCGGCGCGCCTGCTTGGCGTCCAGGATCTCCCCGCTGATCTTCTGCTCGCCCACCCACATCGCGAACTCCGAGATCGAGGCTTGCTCGGGCAAGGGAAAGATGTAGGTTCCTTCGATGTCCCCGGCGAAATTGTTGAGAAAAACTTGGTCGATGGTCGTTTTGGCGACCTGCTGGCTGATCTCGACTCTGACGCGATGGTATTTGACGGTCAGCGGCGGGACCACATCCCCGGGACGCGGCGGATGGGGGATGATAAAACCGTCGGCCAAGAGTCGGCCCGCGGAAAAGGCCAAGCTTAAAAGAACGAGAAATCCAAAAAATGGCCGAAGCCGGCTTTTCGTGTTCATGGCGAAGCTCCTTGCGCTTTTAAACGATCTCCATCTCTTTAAACCCTGAAAACATCCAGACTGTTTCAGGGAAGGCCGAGAGACCACGGCCTCCCACTCTCTATACAACCGAGAGGGCCGTTCATTTCATAAAAGCGGGACGATCCTCTTTTTGAGAGCCGCCGCGGAGGGAATGATCTCGGCGGTTTTGAAGCACGAGAATTTTCTCCGGTCGCGGCTCAGGATAAAAATGCGAAGGATTCCCGCCCCCTCGGCGGCCCTGATGTCGAAATGGGAATCGCCGACCGCGCAACACTCGTTTCGTGCCAGGCGCAGTTCGTTCAGGGCGGCCAGCAAAGGCGCGGCCGAGGGCTTCCACAGGCCGCTCTCCCTGGTCAGGACACAGTCGAAGGCCAGCTTGAAACGGCCGAGCAGAATGTCCGTGTTCTTCCGGGAATTGTTGGTGATGAGCGCCGTTTTAATTCCCCGCTCCGCTAAAAAATTCAGGAAGCCGCGCATCCCCCTCTTGAGAACGGCCTGCCGCGTCGCCTCATCCTCGTACTTCTGAAGGACCGCCCATTTTTGGGACCTCTCAGGCTCCTCGAGGCCGCTGAGATAGGAAAGAATGGGCTCGCCCCCGGTTTCCAATTCCGACTTGATCCGGGGCCAGTCGTACGGGACCTCGACGATCGTCCCGTCCATATCGAAAAGAACGCCGCGGATTCCGGTCATTTTTTGATGCGCCCGACCTCGAACAGCGGCTCACCTTTGTTCGCCGGCGGCGTGTGGATGATATAAAGGATGACCCCCCCGAACGGCGACTTGACCTCTTCCTTGAGATTTCCCAAATAATCTTTGACGAGGCCCACGGTTTGGCCTTCGGCGACGGCGGCGCCCATTTCCACCTTGGGATAGAACAGGCCGTCATGATTGGAATTGACGACTTCATACTTGTCGATCCAAACCGGATCGGCGGCGAATTCGGGTTGGCCCTCGATCATCTTGAAGAGCTTCATGACGCTCAGGGCGCCCTTGATGTTCCGGACGACGTCCTCTTCATCCGTGCGGCCGAGATACCCGGACTCGGTCGTGATCGCCGCCTTGCCGCGGAGGAGGGCCGTATTGCCCAGGTATTTGGAATCGGCCGGGTCCTTGGTCCGGGAGGTGTCGATGATGATGTGCCGGAGGCCGAAGGCTAGGGCCATGTCTTTGGTCTCCCGGTCCAGAGACTTTTTTTCGCTGATCATCCAATAAGAATAAGGAATGAGAGCCTCGTTCGCGTCGCCGCAGTGCATATCGATCAAGGCCTCGCATTTCTTGACGACCTCTTCGGTCAGGACAAAGGCCATCCTCTGGCTGAGCGTGCCGTTCGGATTTCCGGGAAAAACGCGGTTCAGGTTCTTCCCGTCATACGGATTGAAATAAACGGTCCGTTTTTGGAACGACGGCAGATTGGCGATATGGACGATGACCAGCGTCCCCGAGAGTTTCCGAGGATCGATCATTTCTTTCAGCCGGTAGAGAGCGAGCAGCGGCGGATATTCATAGCCGTGGACGCCGGCCACAAGGGCCAGGACCTTGCCCTTTTTTGCGCCGTGAATGACGGTCACCGGGATGGACGTCCCGACGCCGTCTTTTTCAGGAACGGGCAAAAATCCCGACTGGATCTCGCCCCGTCCCGCTTGAACGGAACCGACTTTAAAACCCTCCTCAGAAGCGGTGAGCGCTGGGCTCAGCCCCAGAACCCCTAAGATCACGACTATCAATAAAACTTTTTTCCGCATGGAATCAGGCCCTCCTTCTAATTCATCTTTTCCAGGATATCGCCCATTTTACTCCTTTTGGATATCCATGAAAATCTCCCTCTTGACTTGCTTCTTAAAATTCATTTTGTTATAATCCGCGTCGCTTGAAACTAATAATCGAAGGGAGGTCATTTATGGGTAAGTACTTGGCCATCATCGGCGGCTTGATTGCCATGGTCGGAGGAGTTATTCTCGCGTTACCGAAAATCTGGTGGTTTTACTTCAAAGCTGTGGTATTAGGCTTCATTCCTCCAGTCCTCTTTTTCGGCGGCCTGATCGCTCTGATCGCCGGCATCAGCAGCATCAAAGACGCGGCCAGAACCAAGAAACTCGAGGAAGAAACAAAAAAAGAAGAGAAAGCCTGATCCTTCGCTTGTCCTTGAGTGTCCCAACTTGGCCTTTTTTTTCTATCTTTTTTTCTGTTATTAAGTTCGCCCATAACGGAGAATATCGAGAAATCGTTTCTTCAAAATAATCCGCGGTTTCTCTTCCCGCTCTTCTCCACGGCCCAGCCGGTCAACATCTCGTTGCCGGAGCCAATCTCTTTTTCCGACCAGCTCTCTTGCGAGCAGGCTTATTTTCTATTCCAGAAGATCTTCCGCACGTACACAACCTTTGAATTTTTTCCAGAACCGAGCGTCCAACAGACGCCCGACAAGGGCCGCTTCATCTTCAAAGCCCGCTGGTCGTTTTTGAACAAGAACAAAACTCAGACCGTCTTTCAGATCTTTTTTTATATTCGAAGCCTTCCTCAGACAGACAAGCTCGAGAACCCCTGGAAGATCACCGAGATCAAAGCGGAGAAGCTTTGATATTCCGCGTTGTCCGAGAGAATAAAAGAGGGCTGGCCGCAGCCCTGATCATCAGCCTGGCCTTGGCCCTTCTCTTCCTCGTTCTGTCCTTCACCCTTCCCCGCCTTTTATCCGCAAATTATTATGCCAAGAGCCTGGGCCTTCTCCGAGTTCAAACGAAGTCCATCAAAAAAGAATTTGCGAACGTCATCAAAGATCAGAGTCTGAAGCTCCGCCGGGCGGCGGCTCAGGCGTTCCCGGAAACGACCGCCCTCCGCTTCAGCCTTTTTAAAAATCTTGGTCTTGATCCCGAGATCGAGGGAATCGCCGCCTACACCGAGGACGGAAAATTGGCCCTCTGGTTCGGCAACGTCCTGAACTTCGAAGACGTGGTCCCCGGCGGTATCCCGGACGCCGTGCTCCAGGAATTCGGACAGACGCTTCTCATCAAGGACAAAGCCTCTTCCTACCTCGTCTCCCTGCATTGGGTCAATGCCCAAACGCTCCTCGTCCTCTACCGTCTCCTGGCTTTTATCCCGCCTTTGAAATCTCCTTATCTCGAGGAATACCATTTCATATCTTCCCGTCTGAGAAAAAACTGCTCCATCGATTATTTCGATTTCCGCGAAGACGTCTCCGGCTACGACAAGATCTTCACCCGGCACAAGGACGAATACATCGGACAGCCCGGTCTCCAGGGTGAAATCCAGTCCATCTTCTTCCCTTTGCGGAACGAGAAAAACCAGATCCTGGCCAGGATCTCTCTTCACTCGCCCGCCCCGGCCGCCTTCCTCCTTTCGCAAAAAGAGTCGTTCGTCATCATTTTCTATCTTTTGCTCTTGGCCTTCCTCGCCTTGTTGTTGATCGTTCTTTTTCGGCTGCCGTCTTTCTTCCAGGCCCAAAAAATCTGGCCAGGCATGGCCATTGTCGCGGTCCTGGCGGGCCTGCGTCTCCTCTTTTTCCCCCTCAGCCAGTTGGAGAAAGTCCAATCTCTTCCGATTTTCTCCCCGACTCTGGCCGGTTTTTTTTCCGTCGGAAATCTGACAAGATCGCCGGGCGATATTTTTCTCACGTCGCTCTGTCTGTTCGTCTTCTTCTCCGTCCTGTCTTTCTATGCGCGAAAAATCCGTCGGCCGCGGGCCCGAGCGGCCCGTCTTTTTTTTCAAATTTTCTTTCTGGCCTTATCCGCCGCGCTCCTTTTCGGTATTTGGAGCTTTGGCACGCGCCTGGCTCTCCATTCCAACCTGAATCTTCTCAAATTCAGCCTCTCGGGGACGTTTATCTTGCTCCATCTCAGCATCCTCCTCAGCACCGCCGGCTGTTTCTTTTTCATCTTGTCGCTGCTCAAAAGCGCGATCGGCGTCGCCCCGCGGCCGTGGCCAGCATATTTCAAGAAAGGAATCATCTGGGGCGCGATCATCCTTCAGCTTTTCTTTGTCTATGGAGCCCTAGAGCGAGCCATCTCCGGAAAGGAACGCTCGCTCACGGAGAATTTCCTCAAAAACACGGTCCTCTCCCAGGAAGACTGGGCGCGCTTCATCATGGACCAGTCCTTCCAGGAACTGGACAAACAGCGGAACACTCTTCTCGCTTATCTGAAAAATCCCGGAATATCTCCAGGCCCGACCCATATCCTTTGGAAAAGGACGCTCGCGGCCAAATTCAATTGGTACTCCGGGCTGGAAATCCTTGACACCGAAGGGACGACGCTCTCCCGTTTTTCCCTGAACGTTCCCAAGATCTTTCGGATCGGCACAAGCCTGTCGCCGCGCTCGGATTGGACGGTCTCCCACCTGACCATTCCGTTCATGGGCAAAGAGAAGGACTTGCTCGTCGGGACCAAAGACTGGGACGAGAACGGGACGGTCCTGGGACGGACAATCTTCTATCTTTCTCTCGATTACGACATGCTGCCCTTCCTTTATTCCGCCAATCCCTATTTCGAGCTGCTGCGGGTCAATTCCGTGCCTTCTTTGAACCAATTCGATTTCCGGATGGCTGTCTTCGACCAGAACGGAAAGATCCTCTTCAACCCGAACAAAATTTCCACGGGGCTGCCCTCCGCGCTGCTCTCATCTCTGGCTCCCGGCGACCGCGGTCTGTGGACGGCCTTTACAGACAAGGGCCATAAATTCCAGCTCTTCGTTTTCCGTTCCGGCAACCGATTCTATGCTCTTTTCTCGCCCAAAAAGGCCTTTATCCAAAAGGCCATAGATTTCTTCAAGCTTCTGTTTCTTTACGGGGTGATCCTCATTTGTCCCGCCGTCCTCGTCTATTTCATCTACGCCCGAAAGAAGATCCAGCATCCTCTCTGGTCGTTCGCCAACCGGGTCTACATCTCTTTTATCGCCGTCGCCCTTGTCCCGCTCTTCCTCTTCACCTTCTTCTCCCGGAGCTTTTTTAGCCGAATCTTCACCCAGCAGTTCGTTGAAAAGGCCGAGATCCACGCCAACATGGCCCGGAGCGTGATGGATGATTTCATCTATTTCCAGCAGCAGGAAAAGGCCGAGGTCCAGACCCCTCCCGAAGACCTCATGCTCTGGATCAGCACGACGATCGCCAACGACGTCAATCTTTATCGGGAAGGGCGGCTGGTCTCTTCGAGCCGAAGGGAATTTTTCGATGAGGGGCTCTTTCCGGATCTCGTCGACGGCGAGATCTACTACAAGATCCAGTTCGAGAACAATCCCCTCTACACGCAGAAGAGGAACATCGGGAATTTTTCCTTTCAGACCCTGACCATTCCCTACGCCTCCCTCGGCCCGCGCCTCATGATTTCCCTGCCTTTTCCGTTCGAGCAGGAGGAAATATCCAGCGCCACCCAAGAGCTCTTCGAATTCTTTCTCTTCATCTCGTTCTTTTTCATCGCCACCGTCCTCATTCTCGCCCGCGGGATCGGGGCTATGATCGTCACGCCCATCCACAAAATTCTGGCCGGAACGAAAGAAGCCAGCCTGGGCAACTTGGATTTCGCCATCGACTACAAGCCCCGGGACGAAATGAAGACGCTGATCGACGGCTTCAACGCCATGATCAAAAGCCTCAAAGACCATCAACGGGAACTGGCGGACTTGGGGAAAAAAGCGGCCTGGGCCGAAATGGCCCGGAAGGTCGCCCACGAGATCAAGAATCCCTTGACGCCGATCCAGCTTTCGGCCGAGCACCTCCTCCGCGTTTATGAAGACAAGCGGGGCGACTTCGACCAGGCGCTCAAAGAATCCATTTCTTACATCATCGGCGAAGTCGATAACCTTCGCCGGATCGCCCAGGAATTCCTGGAGATCTCCAAAGAAACCGTCCTTCACAAAGAGCCTTTGGCCTTCGACGACCTCGTCCGCGAGACGGTCGAGCCCTATCAAAAGCTGCTGGTGGAACGCATTCATTTCAAGGAGGATCTGGAGGGCCAAGATTTCCACTTCGAGGGCGACCGGGCCAAACTGAAGATCGCCCTTCGCAATCTTCTGACCAACGCCATCGAATCCATTCGCGGCAGGGGTGAAATCCGCATCCGGCTGGCGAGCCGGCCGGGACTGCTGACCGTCCAGATCGAAGACACGGGCGTCGGGATCGAAAAGGACATTTTGGACAGGATCTTCGAGCCTTACTTCTCGACCAAAGACGTCGGGACCGGACTCGGCCTGCCCATCGCCAAGAAGATTGTCGAAGACCATCAAGGCTCGATCGAGATCGCGAGCGAGCCGAAAAAAGGAACGAAGATCACAATCCGTTTTCATCTCAAGAAGAGCTAGAATTTTTTCCTGGACTATGGAAGAATAACTCCATGCCTCAAACTCTGATCGCCTATTTCAGCCGCACGGGCAACACGAAAAAAGTCGCCGAGGCCATCTTCGAAGAGCTCGGCGGCGACAGCGTCCTCGAGCCGATCGACAAGGTTGCGGGTGTGGACGAGTACGAGCTGGTCTTCATCGGATTTCCCGTCCAATCCCACAGCGTGCCGTACAAGGTCGAGATGTTCCTAAAAAAATTTCCAGCGGGCAAAAAAATCGCCCTGTTCTCGACGCACGGCTCCCTGCCGGGTCACCGGCTCTCGCGGGAAGCCCTCGAACACGCCGCTGTTTCCGCCTCCCAAGCGAAGTTGTTGGGAACATTCGCCTGCCGCGGAAAAATATCCCTCGAAGCCCTGGAGGCCATCGGCAAATCGCCCGAACATCAAGAGTGGACCGAAATGGCCGCCTCGGCCGCCACCCATCCCAATGACATCGATCTGGCCGAAGCGAAAATTTTCGCCAGGCAGATGAAGACCCAGAGTCGCCACGGAACGTCATAGGCGTATTTTTGAACCTCCGGCTCCCGCTTCCTGCTCTCCCCTGTTGGGTCGATGGATTGGAAGGAAATAAATTTAAATCAATATCACAAGGAGGTCTTATGAAACGCATCTCTCCAAAAAAATGGTTTATGGCTTTCGGTTGGGCCATCATCTTCGTTCTCGCGGCATTTTCCATCTCCGCAACTAAGGCCAACGAAATATTTCCCTCGGATGAACAGTCCTTCGACAAATGCACGAGCGTTTTCGTGGGGCGGCTGGCCACGGCCGACGGCTCGACCATGACCTCGCATTCCTGCGACAGCGGCACGGACCGGACCTGGATCACGATCGTCCCGCACGCCCAACACGCTCCGGGGGCCATGGAAAAAGTCTATTTCGATCCCAAGCGGACGAAGGGGCCCAACGATACGGACCGGATCGAGACCGGCGAAATCCCCTACCCGGCCGAGACCCACGCTTTTGTCAACGCCGCCTATCCGATCATGAACGAATACCAGCTCGCCATCGGCGAGACGACGATCGGCGGCCGCAGCGAGCTCAAAACCGACAACGGCCTCATCGACGCCCCCGAGCTTTACCGCCTGCTCCTCGAACGGGCTAAAACGGCCCGCGAGGCCATAAAAGTCGCCGACGAGCTGACGAAAAAATACGGCTACAACGACTACGGCGAGAGCTTCACCTTCGCCGACACAAAAGAGGTCTGGCTTTTCGAAATTTACGGCCCGGGCAAAGGCAAGAAAGGCGCGGTCTGGGCGGCCCAGCGCGTTCCGGACGACGAGGCCAGCGTCTCGGCCAACGCCAGCCGTCTCCGCAAGCTCGACCTCAAGAATAAAGAGTATTTCCTGGCCTCGGACAACGTCTTCTCGCTCGCGACCGAAATGGGCTTCTGGAATCCCAAAGCGGGCGAGCCGTTCGAGTTCTGTTATGCCTACGCCCCCGGCTCGCGGACGAGCCTCGGCTGCCGCCGCCGCGAATGGCGTGCCCTGAGCCTGCTCGCGCCGTCCCTGAGGCTCAATCCGGAGTCGGAAAACTATCCTTTTTCCGTGAAACCCGAGAAGAAGGTTACGATCCAGGACGTGCTGGCCATTTTCCGCGACGCGTACGACAACACCCCCTATGATATGACCAACGGCCTCGTCGCCGTCAACCGCAAGGGCGAAACGATCAAAAGTCCCGTAGCCGGCCCCTTCATCAGCAATGATCTAAAAGAGCTGCTCCGGGTCAAGCGCGAGCGGACGATCTGCTCGCCGTCGGCCACCTATCTCCAGATCACGCAGTCGCGCGGCTGGCTCCCCGACCCGATCGGCGGCGTCGTCTGGCTCGGCTACGACAATCCGGCGACAACGCCCCACACTCCCTTCTACTGCGGTATCTCGAAAATGCCCGAGCCCTACATGGTCGACGGCCGGTGGGGCTACAAGGCCGACAGCGCCTGGTGGACGTTCCGGATGGTGAGCAAGCTGGCCAATCTCCGCTGGCAGGACATGACCAAAGACATCGAAAAAGCCTGGAGAGCGATCGAAGACGCGGCCTTCGCCGATCAGAAAAAGATCGAAGACGAAGCGCTGGCCCTCTTCAAGCAGGATCCCGACAAGGCAAAACAATTTCTAACGGATTACTGCCTGAAAATCGCCAACCAGGCGGTCGAAGATTATCGGAAACTGTTCCTCGCTTTATGGACCAAATATAATTACCAGTTTTAACAGCCGACCATTCGTCGAGCGCTGAAACGGAGAATTTCCTGAGCTAATCGAACCAGACCTTTGCCTTCCGTGGCTGATGTCTTGACAAGGGACGGACGTTTTGCCTCTTCGGCGCCCATCTCGAGCATGCCCTTCAGCTGAATCTCGAGCTTCTCCGCTCCCGGTTGGTCGGATTTGTTCAAGACAAAAATATCCGCGATCTCCATGATCCCGGCTTTAAAAACTTGAATATCGTCCCCGGCGCCCGGCGTCAGAACGACAAGAACGACATCCGCCAGCTCGATCACTTCGACTTCACCCTGACCCACGCCCACGGTCTCGACGAGGATCACCTCTTTTTTTGAGGCGGCCAGGATGGCAACGGCATCTCCGGCCGCTTTCGCCAATCCGCCCATGTGGCCGCGGGCGGCCATGCTGCGGATGAAGACGCCGGGGTCGGTGCTGTGGCGCATCATCCGGATCCGGTCGCCCAGAACGGCGCCGCCGGTGAAGGGGCTCGAGGGATCGATGGCCAGGACCCCGACCTTCATTCCTTTTCGGCGGAGAGGGTCGATGAGCCGGTCGATGAGCGTGCTTTTTCCCGAGCCGGGAGCGCCGGTGACTCCGACGACCAGCGCCTCTTGTCGGTGGGGACGAATGCTCCTCATCAATTCCCTGGCGCCCGCCCCCCCATTTTCAACCAGGGAGATGGCGCGGCCGACAGCCCTCGCCTGTCCGTCGAGAATCTCTTTCAATAAGGTCATGCGCCGCATTTCTTCCATCATACTTTTTGCCTTTCGGCGAATCAAGAGCGCACGGCAACCTGACCGTATATCACTTTTCGGGGACATGACTGGAAAATTCATGGGACACAATCCCTTTTCGAGAGAAAAGGGTTATGTCCCAAATTTTCCGGATCGTGTCCCTCTATCTTGGAAAGTGAGATACGGTCAGCTCGTTGACAAATTGACAACCCCGTCCAAATCATCTAAAGTCAGGGCGTGATGCTCGAAATATACAACCTGCTCAGATGGCTTCTCATAGCCTACGTCATCTACCTGGCCTATAGATTTTTCAAGAAACTCATCACAAGAACTCCGCCTCCGCCGCACAAGCCGAGCCTCTCGGGAATGATGGTCAAGGACGAGATCTGCAATACTTATGTTCCTAAAGAAGAGGCCATCCGGGAGGTTTTCACTGGAAAAGAATATTTTTTCTGTTCCAAGGAATGCCGCACAAAGTTTCTGGAGCAGGGGAAAAATCGCGGCTGAAGCCCCCGCTTAAAAGTCCGTCCAGGCGATCCGGAAATCCTGGAATTCGCCCTTATAATCTTCCCAGCGCACGTCCACGTTTTCGACGCGGGCGAGAGACGGGCCGATCTTCAGCCAGTCGATCATAGCCTCGACGTTCGATTTTTCACCCTCGGCCAAGACCTCCACGCGCCCGTCATAAAGGTTGCGCACCCAGCCTTTGAGGCCGAGCTGGGCGGCTTTCCTCAGGGTATATCCGCGGAAGGACACTCCCTGAACTCGGCCCTGGACATAGGCATGCGCGCGCGCGTTCATGGGAAAGGAATCTTAGCACATCGGAAAACGGCGGTAAAGACGAGCGAGGTCATTTGACAACCAAAATCGGCTGGTGTATGAATTCAAGCGGAAGACCGGGGAGATGCAATCATGAAAAGAATCCTTTTGAGCGCGGCCGGATTCGATCCCTCGTCGGGAGCGGGCGTGCTCCAGGACCTCAAGGTTTTCGAGAGGTTCGGTTTTTACGGCGCCGCCCTGATCACGGCCGTCACGACGCAGAATACGCGGTCCGTCAAAAACGTTTACGTTCTTTCCGGCCGCCTCCTTAAAGAACAATACGAAGTTCTGGCCGATGACCTCGCTTTTTCAGGAATCAAGGTCGGGATGGCCGGATCGCTCGAAAATTTGAGAGCGCTTCGAAAAATTCTGTCCGGGCACAAAGACATCCCGAGGGTCGTCGATCCCATATTCCGGTCAAGCGCCGGCGCCTGGCTGCTGGAAAAAGAAGCCGTGCCGCATTTTTTGAAAGAGATCCGTGAAAAAGCGACCGTTCTCACTCCCAATCTGGAAGAAGCCGGGCTCCTCGCCGGCAGAAAAGTCCGGAATATCTCCGAAATGAAGGACGCCGCGCAAGCGATCTTCGACCTCTGCCGCATTCCCTGTCTCGTCAAAGGCGGGCATCTCGAAAAAGAAGCCGTCAATCTTCTTTACGACGGCCGGCGCATTTATCTCTTCGGCAAAACAAAGATCACCAAGGACGTTCATGGAACGGGGTGTTTCTTATCGGCCTGTCTGCTCGGTTATCTGGCTCTGGGGGAATCCTTAGCCAAGGCCTGCGAACTCGCAACAGAATTCACTCATAGAGCTATCCACGGCGCCTTCCGCATCGGCCGCGGCCGATATGTTTTTGGGGACACAATACTCTGTCCCTGAATTTCATAGAAATCAGGGACAGAGTATTGTGTCCCCCTGATCGATTATTTTTCTTCGGCCGCAAAAATCTCGCTCGCTTTCTTTATGACCTCGGGCGGGAATTTCACTCCCTGTCTTTCTGCGGCTTTCAAATTGAGGTGGAGTTTGACACTGGTCATGCTCTGGAAAGGAATCGCGGCCGGGATTTCTCCGGCCTTGACGCGCAAAACGATCTGGCCGGTTTTATAGCCCATGTCGAAGAAATCCCAGCCCAGGCCCGCACAGGCACCGGCGTGCGTCGAGAGCAGAAATCCGCCGAAGAGCGGCAGGCCGTTCTCTTCGGCCACCTTGCCTAGGGCCTCGAAGGAAGCGTTGATCGTGTTGTCTGAAATCTGATAGATGACATCGATCTTTTTGTTGACCAAGACCTGGGCGGTGAGCAGGACTTCGTTTGAGTTGACCACAGGGACGGCGACGATTTCGAAGCCCAATTCCGCGGCGGCGGCGCGTGCCAGCTCCAAGTAATATTCCGAGTTGCGTTCGGACGGCGTCCAGAGAGTGCCGATCCGTTTGGCCTGGGGCAGAGTCTCTTTTATCAAAACCAGGGTTTGCCGGATGGGGATCGCGGAATCCGAGGACACGCCGGTGACATAGCCGAGGTGTTCCGTCGGAGAAATTCCGGCCCGTGTCAGGTACGGATTGGCGACCGAGGTGAAAACGATGGGTATTTTTTGGGTGGCCATGAGAGCGGCCTGCAGGCCGGGGGTTGAGACGGCGACGATCAGGTCCACATTTTCGTTGACGAAATCCTGGGCGATTTGCTGGACCTGCGAGATATCGCCCATCCCATTCCGGATTTTCAGCCGGACATTCAGGCCGTTTTTCAATCCCCGTTCATCCAAAGCCTGGACAAAACCTCGGCGGACATCATCATTGGTCAGGGATTCAACGAGCTGAAGATAACCGATCGTGTAGAGCTTCGTTTCGGATTTGCGGCAAGAGGTCAAAAGAAGGCCGGACGCCAGCCAAAAAACGAGAACTTTCCGCACTTCAATACCCTCTCAATTTCAAGGAAGATTCGATTAAAAGGCCCAGAAAATCCGAATTCGGGCAGTGCCTCTTAATTTTCTCTCTCCTAAAAAATGATAATCAAAATCCCGGCCCGTGGCAAATACTTTTGAAGAGCTGGGGCGAGATATTTTTCCCGCTCACGACGAGTACGATCCGGCGGCCTCTAAATCTGCGGGAGTGTTTCAGCAAACCCGCCAAAGCAAGCGCCCCCGCTCCCTCGACGGCTTTTTTATGGAGATCGTGAATCGTCCGCATCGACTCTTTTATGAGGCCCTCGCTCGGGGTCAGGATCTCGTCCACGTATCTCCGGCCCAAGGGAAACGTCACCGAGCCGGATTCGATCCCGCCGGCCACGGCATCGGCCACGGTCTTCTTTTCTTCGATCTCGACCAGCCGGCCGGCCTCAAAGGCGGCTCTCATGAAAGCGGAAAAGGCCGGCTCGACGCCGAAGATCCTGACATCCGGTTTGAGGCTTTTGAGATAACCGCCGCTGCCGGCGATCAATCCGCCCCCGCCTACGGGAACGAGGATGTCCTCGACACCGGGAAGCTCTTCTAAGATTTCCAGGCCGACCGTCCCCTGGCCATGAATGATTTCAAGGTCATTGTAGGGCGAGATGAAGATGCGGCCTGCGGCTTCGGCTTCCCGCCGGGCATGCCTCTCCGTTTTCTCACAGCTCGTTCCATAAAACTTCAGGTTTGCGCCCGACGCCCTGAGCTTCCCGATCTTGTCCGGGGAGGCATTCTCGGGCAAATAGAGGATTAATCTCAGCCCTTCGAGCCGAGCCGCATGGCTCACTCCGAGGCCATGGTTTCCGGTGGAGGCCGAAACGAGGCCTTTCCTCTTTTGGGCCGGAGAGAGCGTTCGGATCTTATTCAAGGCTCCCCGGAGCTTAAAAGAACCGGTCGTCTGCTCGCATTCCCATTTAAAATAGACATGGGCCTCGAGCCTTTGGCTCAAGACCGGCGAGTATTCTAAAGGAGTCTTGATGATGTCTTCCCGAATCCGGCCGTAGGCTTTTTCGACGCTCTTCGCCAGATCAAGATTTCTCTTGGAGAGGACCACGGCTCTTTGCTCCTCCGGCCGACTTTTTAGTTCTTCCGAATAGTATCAGGGAAAGGGTTTAACGAAGTCCGAAATCAAGCCTCCGCTTTTTGCCTGGCCGGGCTTCGACCGAGATTATTATAGCTTATTGAAATAAAAAAAGAGTCAATTTGACCCCAATTTTTTTCTTCGTTGGACATTTCATCCTTTTTTTTTAAAATAGAGGCGCATGGCGAGCTATTATATCGGAACGGCCGGGTGGAGCTACGAAGACTGGGAAGGAATCGTCTATCCGGCCAGGCGCGATTCCCGATTCCATCCCCTCACTTA
>Ga0315282_10002897_pt1 | contig 31067 bp, 23 predicted proteins | sample YL17G07_20_MG_FD_203693 | JGI IMG/M metagenome (GOLD analysis project Ga0315282, IMG submission 203693) | Sediment microbial communities from Yellowstone Lake, YNP, Wyoming, USA - YL17G07_20 | ecosystem: Environmental > Aquatic > Freshwater > Lake > Sediment | place: USA: Wyoming | collected... | reverse complement strand
ATCCCCACAATGACCAAGACCAAGAACAGGATCAGAGAGGTGAGGAAAATATCGGCCGGAGACTTGGTCAGCTGACCCAATGAAAAAAAGCTGGCTAGAGTTGGGGAAAAGATGGCCAGGAGACGAACCTTCTCCAACTGGCCGAGGGGGAAAAAGAGGAGTCTGAACCCGATAAGAGCCAGGATCAAAACGACTCCCTGAGCCTTTTTTTTGTTCTTAAGAAAGTCCGGTGAAGAAATCAGGTAAACAAAAAGAAGCACGAATGAGAAGGCCAGCCCGAGATAGAAGGCAAGGAGCAGCTTTTCTCTGAGCCCGGCCACCCGGGCCTCCCTGGAGAGGGAACTAATTTTGACCGTGGCGACGATCACTTTTTTCTCGTTGCGCAGGGGGAAAAAGAGCGTTTGGATTTCGCCCTTGGCGCGCGGCTGGCCGATGAACTCATCCTGGTGGCGGGAAAATATCTTTTCGTAACCGGAGAGGTCCTCGCGGAAGTCCCAGTAGTCGATATCCCAGTTTTTCTGAAGCCTCTCCGGAAGGAAATGATATTCCCGGAGGGAAGGCGCCTTGAACTGGGGGAGAAAGGCCAAGAGGCGATAGAAAACCAGGCGTCTGTTTTTGTCCAGCGGCGCAGAAGAAACGAGATAAACCGAGGTCTTGGCCTGGATGAGGACTGAGTTCTCGGAGTTCAGAAGGACAGAGACAGCGGCGGCGTCGGGCAGCTGGGTGCGGAGGTCGATCACGTTCCCGAGCCAAAGACCGAGGTCTCCGGTCTCATCGTAATAGGCGGCCCCCTCGACTGCGGGCCTAAGATTGAATTTTTTGAGCGAGGCGAAGATCTCCTGGGGGGTATTGGGGAAAAGCGACGACCGGGCCTGCCCGCGCAGCCTGGCCATCGAGGACAAGACCTGGTCAAATTCCGCCCTGATGGCCGCGGCCTGGCCCCTGAGCGGCGCTAAGTTTTTTTGTTCGTCATCGCTGACGAGCCAGCGGGGGACAAAAAACGAGAGCGCGAGGGACAGGGTGGACAGCAGCAGGCACACATGAAAGATATAAAATAGCCCACGCCTTTTGGATGACAATCGGGGCAGGATCAAGGTTCCCCCACCTTAATCTCAGCGGCCTTGATTTCGGCAATGATCCATCGAGTTTTCCGGATCCGAAGTGACGACTGCTCCGCTCCGGTGGGCCGGAGATCCGCCCTCGCCAAGTAGAAAAAAAGCTCCAGGACGTGCTGGTCCGAGGTTTTGTTATTCTTGAACGACCAGCGGGCCTTCAGGATGACTCCTCCCTCTTCAATAAAATAGGGGGATTCTCCTTCCGGGTAGAACTCGAAGGTCGTATAGGCAGAGAATATTTGCTGAAACAAAAAAAAGGCCTGCTGGGCCGAGATCTGGTCGGAAAAAGAAATGGGGTCGGGAAGAGAAATGCTGATGCGGGAATCAGCAGGTAGAAGCTCATAGAGGATCCGGGGATTATTTTGAAGAAAAGATTTCTCGATCGTCTTGGTGGGAATCGCGAGGAAAGGGAGGATCAGAGACAGAAGAAAGATTCCGAACTGGGCCACTCTTCGAATCTTAACACAGGTATTTTGAAAGAGGCAAGGCGGCTTCCTCTAGACCGGCCTCTCTGAAGGGGTATTCTTTATTTAGCTTCAGGTTTTGGCTGATCTGTTGTCTGTTCCGTCTCGGCCTCGAGCTGTTTTGTCCGGGCGGCGTCTTTGATGCTGCTGATCCCCGCGACGAGAGCAATAAGACCGCCGAAGAAAAGAAGGATCGGGATGCAGCCGAAGATGAGTTGATAGAACTCTTTCCACCAGAAAGCCGCCACCAGGACGACACCGAGGACCATGGCCAGCAATCCGCCAAAAAGAGCTAAATATTTGCCCATGCTTTTCCTCCCTTTAGAACATCCATCTGGGATTCTTGTCGTGCCGGATTATAACAAAAGTGACTAGACCTTGCAAGCGCAATGGACTAGAATAAGCCCAATTCAGAAAAAGGAGGTTTCAGATCCGATGAATTTAAGGAAAATCTGCGGCCGAGCCGCTCTCAGCCTGTTCGTATTTTGGCTCCTGACCGGCGCCCCAACCTCGCCCGGACAAGTCAAATCCTTTGTCCTGGGGAGATTCGAAGTCGCGCCGGGAGGCTCCTGGGCGGGGTACCTCCCCGTCCCCGAGAAGGACGGGATCGGAACATCGATCCCTGTCATTATCTTCCACGGCGCTCAGAAAGGAAAAGTCCTGGCCCTCGTCGCCGGGGTTCACGGCTGTGAATATCCCCCGATGCTTGCTCTGTATCGATTAAAAAAAACCATCGACCCCAAGCGGCTCTCCGGGACGCTCCTGATCATTCCCATCGCCCACCTTCCTTCTTTTCAGAGGAGAACCATTTATTACGACCCCTCGGATTGGAAGAACCTAAACCGCGTTTTTCCGGGTGACCCCCAGGGGACACTCAGCCAGCGAATCGCCTCTGTCCTGACCGAAAACGTTGTCAAGAAATGCGACGTCCTGATTGATCTCCACTGCGGCGACGCCAATGAGGCCCTCATCCCTTATACCTACTGGATGGTCAGCGGCAACCCAAAACTCGATGAGGAGACCAAGCAGCTGGCCCTGGCCTTCGGACTCAAAAACATCATCATTGATGAATTCAAGCCCAAGGATCTGGCGGACTCCAGGTATCTCGGAAACACCGCCATCGTGCTGGGGAAGGCCGCGATCACCACGGAGCGCGGCTTTCTGGGACGAACGGACGAGGAGATGATCGAAGAGAACCTCAACGGCGTTCTCAACGTGATGAAGCTCTACAAAATGATCGAGGGTTCGCCGCAGACTGTTTCAAACCCTGTCTGGGTGGACAAGTATGAGGTCGTCTTTTCCAAGCACGACGGCCTGTTCTACCCCGACCTGAAAATGGGAGATGCGGTGGCCCAGGGGCAGAAGGTCGGTTCGGTGACTGATTACCTTGGCAATGTCTTGGAAGAAGTGAAAGCGCCTTTCAATGGCGTGCTCTTGTACATCATCGCCACTCCTCCGGCCAACAAGGGAGAGCCCCTCTTCGAAGTGGGGAGAATCCAACAGAAATGAGATTGCGGGCCGCGGTCTTCGACCTGGACGGGACCATCATCGAGACCTCCTACGATTGGCCGAGGATCAAGGCGGATCTGGGGACGGGAAGCGAGCCTATTCTTGCCTATCTGAACGGCCTGAGCGAGCCCGAGAAATCCCGCAAATGGAAGGTCCTTCGCCGCTATGAGGACGAGGCCACGCGGGGGGCGGTTCTCAAGGAGGGGATCCCTGACTTCCTCGAATTTCTGGCCGAGAAGAGGATCAAAAAAGCCCTGGTCACCAATAACTCAAGAAAAAACGTCAAGACCATTCTGCGGAAGTTCCATCTCAGGTTCGATCTCGTCCTCTCGCGAGAGTGCGGTCTCTGGAAACCGTCCGGCGCTCCCTTCACCAAAGTGATCGAGGAACTGCGGCTCAATCCGACCGAGTGCTTTGTTGTCGGCGACTCTCTTTATGATGTTCGGGCCGCCCGGGACGCCGGCATCGAGCGGATCTTCATCCTTCACGAAGACGGAGAAAAAGCCCCCCCCTTGCCGGCCGAAACTTTCAGCACAGTCGCCGCCCTTCGGGCCAGAATCGACGAGCTCCTCCTGATTTGAAACTTTTGTGCCCCGGCGCTTGTTCTACCTAATGAACGGCGAGCGAGCGAGGCAAAATTCAGGAGGATGTTATGAAAAACACGCGTTCTTTGAAGGCTGTCTCGGGAGTGGCTCTGCTGTTGGTCCTGGGGCTTGGAGGAAACGCCGATCTTTTTGGCGACGGTTTCATTATCCCGCGGCCGAGGCCCGGCGAAATCATTCCGCCGCTGAGCGTCAAATATCACCGCGTCCGGGTCGAGATCTCCAATCAGGCCGCGAAAACATTTATCGACCAGGTTTTTATCAACAATCACAACCGTGATCTCGAGGGGACTTACATTTTCCCCCTCCCCGAAAAGGCGGCGATCTCCGAGTTCGCTATGTACGTAGGAGACCAGAAGGTTGAAGGGGAGATCCTTGACAGCGACCAGGCTCGCCGCATCTACGAAGATATCGTTCGCCGGATGCGGGACCCGGCGCTGCTGGAATATATCGGCCGGAACATCTTTCGGGCCAGGGTTTTTCCTATCCCAGCTAAAGGGGAGAAGCGTATCCAGCTTTCCTACACCGAGGTCCTGAGCGCCGAGAACCGTCTGGTCAAATACCGCTATCCCCTCAACACCGAGAGATTTTCTCTCCATCCGCTTCAGGAGGTCAGCCTCACGGTGCGGATCGAATCCGCTGTTCCCATCACCAACGTCTATTCACCTTCTCACAAGGTTTCGATCCGCAAGGAGGGAGCGCACAAGGCGACGGTCGGCTTCGAGGCCGCAAACATGAAGCCGGACCAAGATTTCATTCTTTACTACTCATTGTCTGAGGATGATATCGGCCTCTCCCTGCTCAATTGGCAAGAGAAGCCGGAGGACGGCTATTTTATGTTCCTGGCGTCGCCCAGGTATTTGGAGGACAAGAGCAGAGTGATGAACAAAAACCTGGTCTTTGTCCTGGACAGCTCGGGAAGCATGAGCGGGAAAAAAATCCTCCAGGCCAAGGCGGCGGTCCGCTTTGTGATCAACCACCTGGACCAGAACGACAGGTTCTCGATCATCGATTTTGACGACGGCGTAACCCTGTTTACGCCGGAGCTCGTGCCGGCCGTCTCTCGGAACCGAGAGAACGCCCTCAAATTCATTGACCAGATCGAGGATTCGGGCGGGACCAACATCAACGAGGCTCTGCTCAGAGCGCTCAGGATGACCGAGGCCGGGGACAGGCCCAACTACGTCCTCTTCCTTACCGACGGCTTGCCTACGGTGGGCATCACCGATACCGCAGAGATCTTAAAGAATATCAGCCGGGCCAGCGAATCCAAGGCACGTCTATTTGTGTTCGGCGTGGGCTATGATGTCAACACCGAGCTCCTTGACAAAATCTCTTCAGACAATCGGGGCACTTCCGTTTATGTGGGTGAGAACGAAGACCTGGAAGTGGCGGTTTCAGGCTATTACGACAAGTTGTCTTCTCCGCTCCTGTCGGATCTGAGCCTCACTTTCTCCGGAGTCGAAGTCGGCCAGTCCTATCCCCAGACGCTGCCCGACCTCTTCAAGGGGTCACAGCTGGTCGTCCTGGGAAGATACAAGGGCTCCGGCCCGATGAGTGTCGTCCTGACCGGCCGTTTCGGCAGGACGGAGAAAAAGTTCGTCTTGGAGGGACAAAAACTGGCCGGAAATGAGGCCAGCAATTTCCTGCCCCGGCTCTGGGCCACCCGCCGGATTGGTTATCTCCTCGAAGAAATCAGGCTCCATGGCTCGAACACTGAGTTGGTCGATGAAATCAAGAAGCTCGGCCTGAGATACGGAATCGTGACCCCTTACACATCCTTCCTTGTGACCGAGAAGGAACGGTTTGCCCTCGAGGCGGCCGCTCCCGAAGCTGCTGACGCCATGAAGGCCCGCCAGGTGACGGGAGCCGGCGCCTTCAAGGCGGCAAAGATCAGCCAGAAACTCAAGATGGAAGAGCAGGCTTCTCAGGTTGAATCCGCCCTGATCCAGTACAGAGAGAACAAGACCTTTTATTTGAAGGACGGCTTTTGGGTGGATAGTCTCTACAGCGAAGGCAGCCCGCTCAAAGATATTAGGTTCAATTCTGATGATTATTTCCGGCTGTCGGCCGAAAAACCCGGGATCACAAGATACCTCTCTGTGGGGAAGAATTTGATCGTCACCTACGAGGGCGGAAATTACAGAATCACGGAATAGCCTTCACTCGCCGCCGGGCGACGGTTCGCGTCTGGAAAGGGGGACGGCTCCGATAACCGTCCCCCTTTTTTGGCGGGCGGAGTCGGCTGTTAGACCTTTTTATAGATGACCTTTCCTCCGACGATCGTGCAGAGGACTTCGGTCGTCAGGATCTCCTTGGGAGCGATGGTGAAGACGTCTTTAGACAGGACCACGAGGTCGGCCAGTTTCCCGGCTTTAAGGGAGCCTTTGCGGCTTTCCTCAAAAGAGGCGTAAGCCGCGTCGAGGGTATAGTGTTTGATGGCGTCGGCCATCGAGATTCGTTGTTCTGGGAACCATCCTCCCTCGGGATTGTCGAATTCGATGTTCTTGCGGGTGATGGCCGAGTAGAGGCCTCTCATCGGATCCAGAGGCTCCACGTCCCAATCCGTGCCGAAGGCGATCACGGCTCCCGCATCCTGGAGGCTTTTCCAGATATAGGCGTTCTTGGAGCGTTCGAGCCCGATCCTCCGTTCGCAGAATCTCATGTCCGTCGTGCAATGAGTGGGTTGCATCGAGGCGATGACGCCGAGCTGCTTGAATCTCGGGACATCGGAGGGAATGATGACCTGAGCATGCTCGATCCGGTTCCGCAGGTCTTTCTTCCCATACTTCTGTTCGGCTTTTTCGACTGCGTTGAGGACCCAGTTGGTGGCTTTATCGCCGATCGAGTGGACGCCGATTTGGAATCCGTTGAGATAGGCCTTGTCCACAAGCTGGTAGAATTTCTCTTCGGGGTATTGAGGCAGGCCCCTCTTCTGGGGTTCGTCGACAAAGGGCTCAAACATCAGCGCCGTCCCGGAACCCAGCGTTCCGTCGATGAAGGCTTTGAGGAAGCCGACCCTGACCATGTCGTCTCCCTGCCCCTGGCGGATCCCCTTGGCGATGTAAGTGTCTAATCCCTCTATCGGAAGCCAGGCATAAACCCGCAGCGTCAGTTTCCCCTCCCGAGTCAGCTTCCGGTAGATTTCTATTTCGCTGAGGTCCGACGAGGTGTGGATGCCGGCGAGACCGAGTTTCGCGGCGTGGTCGAGCGCCCGTTTGATATCGTCCTCGGGGGAAGATTTTTCGGACCGCACCTTGATTCTCACCAGACTCGTCGCCGCTTCGGTCAGGATTCCCGTTGGCTCCCCCGTTTTGGGATCTCTGAGGATCTCTCCGCCGAAAGGACTTTTTGTGTCCTTGTTGATCCCCGATTGTTTCAGAGCCAGGCTATTGACCCAGACCGAGTGTCCATCCACCCGCTCGATGACTACGGGATTGTTCGGCGACACGCGATCCAAGTCTTGCTTCGTCGGCCAGTTTCCTCCGGGGAAGAGGGTGTGGTCGTATTGGCTGCCGAAAACAGGCGCGCCCGGCGGGAGTTCCTTGATCTTGGCGGCCACCATGTCTTGGATTTTGGCGATCGAATCCACACCGCGGAAGGTGAGGGTGATCAGAGAATGACCTCCCGAGGCGAAGTGAGTATGGGCGTCGATAAAACCGGGCAGGACGAGCCTGCCCTGGGCATCGATGATCAGAGTTTTTGGACCGACATACTTTTGAGTTTCGGGATTAGAGCCGAGCGCAATAATCTTGTCGCCTTTGACGGCGACAGATTGGGCGGTCGGCCCAGCCTCATCGACAGTGTAGACCTTGCCGTTGATGAGGACCAGGTCTGCCTTCTCCTCCTGGGCAGCCGTCAAACAACTCAAGCAGACGACAAAAGAAACCAGTAATCCAATCAGATATTTTTTGCTCATGGTTTTTCAATCTTACCAAAAGTGGCTCAAGCAAGTCCATCAACATCAATAGTGAGCTGTGAGCCGTGAGAACTGAGCAGTTAAAAAGCACCATGACTTGGTCCCAGCCTCCCAAGGGAGCATCATCTTTTTTTCTGGGTTTACGATAATGACTGCTCACTGCTCAGTGTTCACTGCAGCTTGAGCTTGATTTATGAAAGGCAATCAGTGAAAATGGAACAGTCGTTACAGGAAGGAGAAACGATGAGAGAAAAGCTGCTTCTGATACCCGGCCCCAGCCCCGTACATCCAAGGATCATCCAGAATCTTTCCCTGCCCACGGTTTCTCATGTCAGTCCGGAAATGGTCGAGGAACTCAAGGACGCTCTAGAGAACCTTAAGAAAGTCGTCTTCTGCGCGAACGGGGAGCCTTTCATCGTCTCGGGCGCGGGGACACTGGCCATGGAAATGGCCCTCTTGAATACGGTCGAGAAGGGCGAAAAGGTTCTTGTCCTGTCCCAGGGATATTTCGGCCAAAGAATGGTGGACGTCTGCCGGAGTTTCGGGCTCGACTGCGATTTCATCGAGAATCCCTGGGGAAGGGGAGTTTATCCCGACGAGCTCGAAGCCAAGCTCAAGCAGGCCGATTATAAAGTTGTGGTCTCGACCCACGTCGATACGGCCACGGGAGCGTGCGCCCCGGTCCGGGATTACTCCCGAGTGCTGCGGAATCGGGGAATCCTTTTTATCGTGGATGGGGTCTGCGCCACGGGAGGCATCGAAGAGAGGATGGACGATTGGGGCATCGACGTCATCCTCACGGCTGCCCAGAAGTGCTTCGGAGCTCCGCCCGGGCTGGCCATCCTTGTTCTTTCGGCCAGGGCGATGGAAAAGCGCAGGAAAATGCCGTCGATTCCCGCCTATTACGCAGACCTTCTCCGCTGGCTTCCGATCATGAAAGACCCGTCAAAATATTTCTCGACGCCATGCGTCAACGAGATCAGGGCCTTCGCCGAAGGGACGAGGCTCGTGCTCGAGGAAGGAATCGAGCAGCGGTTCGCCCGTCACGCCCTGTTTGCCCGGGCCATCCGGGCCGGCCTTACGGCCTTGGGGTTCTCCCTTTTTACCGAGGAGCCATTTTTAGCCGACACGCTCTCGGTCGTCAGATATCCGGCAGGAATCGAGGATGTCCTCTTCCGGACCTTGTACGATGAAAATGGCGTTGTTGTGGCCGGCGGATTGGGACCGACGGCCGGTCGTGTCTTCCGGATAGGACACATGGGCAACCTCTCCGTCTCCCAGCTCACTTTTGCCCTCGGTGTTCTGGAGACAACGCTCCAAAAAATGGACTTCAAGTTCGAAGCCGGAGCCAGCCTGGCCGCCTCCCGCAGGGTGTTGGAGGCTCACTGAGCTGGAAGCATGATGGCCATGAGGAGTGAAGTCTATTTTGTCCGGGCGAAGGGAAACGAGGACCCCGAGGCCCTGGCTGCCAAGGCAGAAAGGGTGTTTTTGAAGATCGGGCTTCTCGAAAAGATCGAGCCCGAAGCTTTCGTCGCCTTGAAAATCCATTTCGGTGAGAAGGGAAACAGCGGCCACATCAAGCCAGGCTGGCTGCGTGGGGTCCTGGGTCTGGTCAAGGCCAAGACGTCGCGGTTTTTCCTGACCGATTCTAATACCCTTTATATCGGCCAGAGGTCGAACGCTCTGGACCATCTCCGCTTGGCTTGGCAGCACGGCTTCACTCCGGAGAACCTGCTCGGGGCTCCGGTGGTCATCGCCGACGGCTTGATCGGCAGCGAGGGCAAAGAGATCAAGGTCAATCTGCCCAAAATCAAGTCCGCCAAGATCGCAAGCGCTATCGTCAACTCGGACGTCCTCCTCTGTCTGACCCACATGACCGGACATCTTGCCACAGGCATCGGCGGCTCGATCAAGAATCTTGGGATGGGCTGCGCGGCTCGGGCGGGCAAGCTGGACCAGCATGCAGAGCTTCATCCCCGAGTGAGCTCCAAGGCCTGCCGGAACTGCGGGATCTGCCTCGACTATTGTCCGGCTCGGTCCATCCGCCAAGCTCAGGGCTGCGTCATCATCGACGATAAAACCTGCATCGGCTGTGGCGAGTGTGTGGCCGTCTGCAAGTTCGGGGCGATCAAGTGGCGATGGGATGACGACTCCGACCGGGTTCAGAAAAAGATGGCCGAGTACGCCCACGCCACCGCTCAGCTGTTCAAGGGGAAAATCGGTTTCCTCAATTTTTTGATCAAGGTCACCAAAGACTGTGACTGCATGTCCAAGGATCAGCCGCGGATCGTCGAAGACATCGGGATCCTGGCAAGTTGCGACGCGGTGGCCATTGACCAGGCTTCGGCGGATCTGATTTCGAAAGCTGCCAAAAAAGATGTTCTTCGTTCCGCCTACGACATCGATTGGTCGGTTCAGCTCCGGCACGGAGAGGAGATCGGGCTTGGCAGGGGCTTGTACAACTTGATCGAGATTCCTTAAACAGGACGCCTCAATACAATTCCCTGAGCTTGGGCACGAGGAGATAGATCAGAAACGCGAAGCTGATCGTGACCAGGGCCCCGATAATGACGGCGGTCGGCGCCCCCAGCCGCTGAGCGGCGAAGCCGGCCCATAACCCGCCAATGGGGATCGATCCAAAAAAAGTGAAACTGTAGATCCCCATAACCCGCCCGCGCAGGGAGTCCGGGGTCAGGGTCTGGACGAACGAATTGCACAGGTTGAAGATAAAGATGAGGCTTGCTCCAACACCGAACAGAGCCAGAAGTGAAAGAGGGAGACTGCGGAGAAAAGAGAAGACCAGCAAAAAAACCGGAAACATGAAACTCCCCACGGCAAGCATCCTGCCCCTGAATCTGGAGCGTCCAAGCGAGGCAATCAGGAGGGCCCCAAACAAGGCTCCCACACCCCGAGCCGATTGGAGGAGGCCATTGGTCTCGGCGTTTCCGTGCAGAATTTTTACGGCCCAGGCCGGAATCAATGTAGCGAAGGCCATTCCGAAAAGGCTGACGACCATGATCAGACTGACAAGCGTCCGGACAAGGCGGTGGTTGATGACATAATTCAGGCCCGCGTTGAGCTCTGAAAGGGTCGAGGTCCGGCGCGGCCGCTCGGCCTGGGGTTTGAGTTTCATCATCTGCAGGGCCACAATGACGGCGATGAAAGAGAGCCCGTTCACCGTGAAGCACCAGGCGGGGCCGACCAGGGCATAAACGACCCCAGCGACCGCCGGACCGATGGCCGTCGCGGTATTGAACATGGCAGAATTGAGAGCGATGGCATTGGTCAAGTCATCGGGCTCGACCATCTCGAGGACGAATGCCTGCCTGGCTGGAGCGTCAAAGGCGGTGGCCACTCCCAGTCCGAAGGCGAGCAAGACGATATGCCAGGGTTGGACCCAGCCCAAGAAGGTCAGCGCGGCCAGAATGAAAGCCAGGACCATCATCGTGGTCTGGGTGATGATGAGGATGGTGCGGCGGGGGAACCTGTCGGCGATGACTCCGGCATACAGCATGAACATCCAGGTCGGAATGCCGGAGGCGAAGGCGACATACCCGAGATAAACAGGGGAGTGGGTGATCTGGAAGATCAGGAAACCCTGAGCGGTTGTCTGCATCCAGCTTCCGAGAAGTGAGACCAGCTGGCCGCGGAACCAGAGTTTGTAGTTCCGGTATTGGAGCGCGGCAAAGGTTTGGCGCCAGCTCATCCGCCCTCGGAGTCGTGCCAACAAGCTCGCCATAAGTCCTACAATCTAGCCGGTTTTGTCTCTTCCGTCAACGACGGCAACCTCTTTTTGGTCTGCCTCGTCATCTCGTCTTTTTCGTTGGAAATCTGAAAAGTGAAACGAAGATATATACCAGTTAGAATGTTATCTACTCAATGCTCCCTGCTCACCGCTCATAATGATTATCCCAGGATTTCTTCGTCTTCCGGGCGCCAGGCCGGATCCACGATGCAGAGGAATCGCAGCTCTGACCGGCCGCTATTTTTGATAAATTGGATGGCGTCCGGAGGGATATAGACCGCCTGCCCGATCCTCACGGTCTCGCACTCGGCGTCAATATGCATAACCCCTCGCCCCGCCAGGATGTAATAAACCTCGGACGTCTTCAAGCGGTGAGGACGCGTGCTTTTTCCGGGCATGACCACAGCATGGGCCAGACTGAAGCGGAGATCCAGCGGCTCCCGGTTGGGGTTCAAGAGTTCCCGGAGGATGGCCCGGTCGCCTGAGACAAACCTTCGACTTTTTTTTAGATCTTTAACGAACATTGACTTGAGGACAGTGAAGAAAAATCGGGGAGAGGGGATTTGAACCCCTGACCCCAGCGTCCCGAACGCTGTGCGCTAGCCAGGCTGCGCTACTCCCCGATTGAGGCTTTTTCATTATAGCGATTTAACTCGATTTTGGAAAGGTTTTTGTCAATTCCGGCCGTGCGATAAGGGTTTCCTTTGTTGGCATCTCCTGTTCCGTGCCGTTGGACGCCACATCCAGGTGACGGGCACGAGCCGGTGGTCACTTCGCTGTGAACTGGGCGACGTCCGGGCTTTCGAGAAATTCCCATCGCCCCTTGACGCCTGCCTCCAACGCCCCGAGCTCGAGATGGAGCATCGCGATACCGCAATCCAGACGCTTGGAGATCATGGAAACGTCTCTCTTGGTGTCTGTCGACACGAGGATGGAGTCTTCCGTCAAGCTGAACCGCCATGGCTGTCTGTTGGCGGCCGAGGGTGCGAGCCTGGCTGATTCTAAGGCTTTTTTCATCCAGGAAGAGTCCGGGTTTCCCTGGACGATCAACTCCTTGAGAGATTTCCTTTTTGCCGACCCGGCGATACCCCGAAAGGTTCTTTCCGTCAAATTGAGGGGCTCTCGGGCATACCCGAGGGGACTGACTGAGAGGACCTTCTCTTCCTCCTCCAAGGAAAGGCGCTGCCGTACGATTTCGGGCTTGAAAAACCCCCCGACCCAGCAGGTGTCGAGTCCGAGAGCGGTTGCTTCCAGGACGGCAGCCTCCCCGACGTAACCCGCAATCTCCTGAACTCTCGGAGAGGAAAGCCGACCGATAAATGCTAGATAGAAAGGTGCGCCTGTGACCTTGCCGTAGCGGCCAACGATGCCTTTAAATATCCCTTCCGGGGGACTCTGGACAAATTCCACCCTCGCCTCCCCAAAGGGCCGGAATTCCCGGCAGACTCTTTCGAGCTGGTCGATTTTCTCCCGTTCGGGCAAACGGGAAGAAAAGTTGCGCCGTGATCGCCGCTTAAAAATTGCTGGATACCATTTTTCAAAGGGCAGTTCCATCCTTCACCTCGCCGATTTTCGAGCTCATTTATTATTATCGCAAAACCTCCAAGTTTTTGCCAATCCGTTTCTGCGAATGGAAGCATTTCTTTTTCTGCGATAAAGGGGCTTTGGAAAGGGCTTTGCTGCCAAAGCCCCTCCTCCACCATCACATGATTGGAGATGCTTACATCGCGCGGCTTCGGGTTGACTTTGTGACCAAATCAAAGTAAGAATGGACTTTCCAAATTCGATTTCAGGAGCGAAAGAGTGAACAAATCCCACCTCAAACTTTTTGGCCTTTGTCTCATTATTTGCTTCTCCCTCATCGCCCTAGCGGATGAGGGAATGTGGCTTCCTCATCAGATGAAAGACCTCGACCTCAAGGCATTGGGGCTCCAGATGGATCCGGGGTACCTCTACAAGAAAGACGGAACGGGCCTGATGAGTGCCGTTGTCTACCTGGGAGGCGGAACGGGCGAGTTCGTCAGCCATGAGGGTCTCATTCTCACCAATCACCACGTCGCCTTTGGCGCCGTCCAGCGAGCCGCGACCAAGGAGAAGGACTATATTCAGGACGGGTTTGTGGCTTCTTCAAAAACCGTAGAGATCCCGGCTGAAGGTTATGTGGCCGACGTCCTTATGGGATACGAAGATATCACGACTCAAGTTACGGCGGGGCTCAAACCCGGCATGACGCCTCGCCAAAAGTACGACGCCCTCGAGAAAACCCAAAAAAAACTCGTCGCCATTGCCGAGAAGACCGGAAAGGACCTGCGCTGCACGATCTCTGCAACATACAGTGGCAACAACTATTATCTTTATACTTTCAAGAGGCTGAGAGACATTCGTCTGGTTTATGCCCCTCCTCTCGACCTGGGGAATTTCGGGGGCGAGGTGGACAACTGGATGTGGCCCCGTCATACCTGTGATTTTTCTTTTCTGCGGGCCTATGTCTCGAAAGACAACCTCGGAGTCGACTACAGCGTCGAGAATGTTCCTTATCAGCCGAAATCTTTTCTCAAGATCTCTTTGGAAGGCTTCAAACAGGGCGACTTCACTTTTGTCATGGGCTATCCGGGAAGGACCTACAGGAACTACACCCTGTCCGAAGTCAGGTTCGATCTGGAATCGATGAAGAAGAGGCTGGATCTTTTCAAAGACGTAATTGCTTATTATGAGCAGGCCGGAAAAGACAACAAAGATGTGGAGATCAAATACGCCTCGCTCGTCAAAGGCCTCTATAATTCTATGAAAAACATCCAGGGAAAGCTCGAGGGGATGGACAAGATGGACCTCATCGGGAAAAAGAAGGAGCAGGAGAAGGAGTTCGGGGAATGGGTCGCTCAAGACGCTTCCCGGCAGAAAAAATACGGCGGCATCCTGACAAGAATCGATGAGTTTATGCTGAAATATGCCGGGAATTACTGGAAGAATGATATCCTCCAGGGCTTGGTGGGCTCGTTTTACGGCTCGACCCTTCTTTCGCAGGCAGACACGATTTTCCGGACCGTTGAAGAGAGGCAGAAGCCCGACCTGGACAGAGATCCGGCCTTCCAGGAAAGGAACCTGCCTTTCATTCGAAGGAACATCCAGCTTGCCGAACGCGGCTATGACCTCAAAACGGACCGCGAATACCTCAAATACCGGCTCAAAAAAATCCTGGCCCTGCCCGAAGAACAGCTTCCGGCCGCTTTGAAGAGTCTCGCCGCCGAGCAGTGCGAAAAAGCCGTCGATGATTTCGTCAACGAACTCTATGACAGGACGGTCCTGGCAAGCCCGGAGAGGAGACTTTCTCTCCTTGACCTGAAGCCTGATCAGCTGGCTAAGCTCAACGATCCGATGGTCAACTTCATTTCAGACCTGGAAAAGCAGCTGAGGGGGGTGAGAGAAGAAAGCAAAGGGACCGGGCAGGAAAGGATGGACCTCAAAAAGGTCTATGAGGCCGCCCTTCTGGAAAGTAAGGCCGGGAAGCTCGCGCCCGACGCCAATTCGACCATCCGTTTCACCTACGGGCCGGTTGAGGGATATACCCCCAGGGATGCCGTTTATTATTTGCCCCAGACGACGCTCAAAGGGGTTTTGGAGAAGAACACTGGAGAATTCCCTTTCAAAGTCCCGGCCAAACTCAGGGAACTCTACAAAGCCCGGGATTTCGGCCGTTACCTGGACCCGCGGCTGGGCGAGGTGCCTGCCTGTTTTTTGAACACGACCAACGTCACAGGCGGAAACTCAGGCTCGCCGACGTTGAACGCCCGGGGAGAGCAGGTCGGGATCATTTTTGACATGACTTGGGAGAGCGTCATCGGAGATTATTACATCATCCCCGAGCTCCAAAGGTCGATCAGTGTCGACATCCGCTATGTCCTGTTCGTGACCGAGAAATACTCCGGGGCCAAGTCGATCATCCAGGAGCTCGGATTTTGAGGTTTCGTTTCTTTGCCCGCGAGGTGATGCCATGAGAAAAAAAATTATTAGTTTTCTTATGTTGGTTTCTTTAACTTTGGTTTTGGGAGCCGCGGAGGAGGGCCGATTCATGCGCTTTCCGACGATCTCCAAGGACAAGATCATATTTACTTATGAAGGTGACCTTTGGCTGGTCAGCGCGCAAGGAGGGATCGCCGCAAGGATCACTTCCGCGCCTGGGACGGAATCCATGGCCAGGTTTTCGCCGGACGGAAAACTCGTCGCCTTTGCGGCGAGCTACGACGGAACGCAAGGCGTCTATGTCATGCCGGCCGAAGGAGGAATGCCTCGGCGCTTGACCTATAATCCGGGAGGCGCCCAGACCGTTTGCTGGACGCCCGACGGCCAGAGGATCGTCTTCCGGTCGTTTTTTGAGAACTTCGTCAGCCGGGATCCCAACCTCTATTTTGCCAGTCTGAGCGGCTCGGCTCCCCAACGGTTTCCGCTCGACCGTGGCCTCCTCTGCAGTTTTTCTCCGGACGGCAAACGAATACTGTACTGCCGCAAAGGCCAGGAGGAATATTACTGGAAACGCTACAAAGGCGGATGGTACCAGGACATTTGGATGTACGAATTTGAGTCAAGGACTTTCACGCCGGTCTCAGACTATGTCGGGAAGAACAGCTACCCGATGTGGATCGGCGACTCGATGTATTTTGTTTCGGACAGGAATAACGGCATCTCCAACATCTACGCCCAGAATCTCAAGGCCAAAGACGTCCGCCAGGTCACGCATTATGAAGACGTTGATGTCATGATGCCTTCCACCGATGGCGACCAGGTCGTCTATCTCCATGATGGCTACCTGCACGTCCTGGACGTCAAAACGGAGCAGGGCAAGAAGATACAAGTGCGGGTTCCTTCGGACCGCTGGACTTTCCGGACCAAGGTGATCAACCCCAAGGACTATATCCACTCCATGGCGATCTCCAATGACGGCAAGTCCGCGATACTCGAAGCCAGGGGGGATGTCTTCAGCTTGGGGGTCGACAGGGACCAGGCGCTCAACCTCTCTAACAGCCCGGGAACGAGGGAAATGTATCCCCAGGTTTCGCCGGACGGGAAGTCGGTGGCTTTCTTCTCCGACAGGAGCGGCGAGTACCAGCTCTACCTCCAAAAGATCGCGGGCGGGGAATGGACCCCTTTGACCACGACCCTCGACCGGACCAGCTACCAGCTCCTCTGGTCTCCAGACGGGAAGAAGATCTTGTTTGGAAACAAAGACTTTTCTCTCTTTTATATCGATGTCGCCACAAAGAAGCTCACCAAGATTGATGAATCGAACCAGATGAAGAACGATGAGTTCACCTGGGAGATCAGCGATTACAATTGGTCTCCGGACAGCCTCTGGATCTGCTACAGCCTCGTCCAATACAATCGCAATTCCCAGATCTTCATCTACAGCCTGGACCAAGGGAAAAGATTTCCGATCTCAGACGATTTCTTCGACAACCTCAACCCCCGCTTCGATGCCAACGGCCGATATCTCTATTACCTCTCCAGCAGGAATTTTGCCGTCCAGATGGATTTCTACGAGGACAATCATGTCATCGCCCGGCCCCAGCAGGTCATGGCCGTCCAACTCAAGGCGGGGCAGAAACCGCCGTTCGGAGAGGCGGGTCCGGCCGAAAAAAACCCTGATAAGAAGCCCGAGCCGGAACCTTTCCGGATCGACCTGGAAGGCCTCCAGCTGAGGACTTTCCCTCTTCCCGTTCCGGCAGGGAATTATTTTTATCTTCGAGCGGGCAAGGGAAAGGTCGCCTGGTGTTCCGTGCCCGCCTTTAGCGAAGCGGAATATGAAGAGATTTTTAGCCCTCGCGGCGAGAACAAGTGGACGCTTCACATCTTCGACCTGGAAGAAAAGAAAGAAGCACTCCTAGAGGGAGAGATTACAGATTCCCGGGTGTCGACAAATGGCGAGCACATTATCATTCAGAAGGGCACAGACCTCTACACGACGCCGGTCGACAAGGCTTTTCAGACCAAAGCTCTGGGTGAAAAACTGAAGCTAGAGGGCATGACCTACACCGTGGATTACCGCCAAGAATGGAACCAGATCTTCAGCGATGCCTGGCGTTGGTACAGGGATTTCTTTTATGACCCCGGGATGCATGGCCGCGACTGGAAGGCGATGGGTGAAAAGTACAGGGCCTATCTTCCTTCGCTCTCTTCGAGGGAGGAGCTGAACTGGGTCCTTCAGCAGATGGTCGGTGAGCTCTGCGTTTCTCACACCTATATAGGAGGAGGAGATCCTGGGCCGCAGGCCCCGGCGCCATCCCAGATCTTCACGGGATTGCTCGGGGCGGACTTGGTCCCCGACACCAAGGCCGGATATTACAAGTTCGAGAAAATCTACGGGCCCACCGAGTACAACCTGGACCTCAAAGGTCCCCTGGTTCGGCCGGACCTGGATATCAAAGAAGGCTATTATTTGCTGGCCATCAACGGCACCGAGATCAAACCGCCTGATGACTACTTCAGGCTTCTCCAGATCGGTCCCGGGAAAAAGGTGACCTTGACCGTCAACTCTGCGCCGACGTCCCTTAACGCCAAGACCTGCGAGGTCGAGCCGATCAGGAGCGACCAGAGCCTGCGCTATTTGCGCTGGCTCACGGAAAATATCCACAAAGTTGATAAGGTGACGGCCGGACGCGTGGGCTATATGCACATCAACGCCATGGGTTCGGGCGGCATCGGAGAGTTTGACAAGTTCTGGCGGGCTTTCAGGTACAAGGCCGGGATCATTCTCGACCTGCGCAGGAACTCCGGAGGCTGGACGGAGTACTTCTTGATCGACAAACTCGAGCGCCAATTGGTTGCCTACAACGTCCTCAAGAACATGATCCCGTTCCGGTACCCGGGATCGGCGGGAAACGGACAATATGTCGTGGTCTCGAATGAGCACAATGGCTCGGACGGCGAGGCGTTTGTCGAGCATTTCAAAGCCCGCAAGCTCGGGACGGTCGTCGGCGTACCTTCCTGGGGCGGCCTGGTCGGCATACTCAACGGACAGACGACGATCGACAACGGCCGTGTCGAACAATCCAACAATGCCTTTTACGGAAGAGAAGCGAAGTGGTGGGTCGAGAACCACGGCGCCGATCCGGACATCCTTGTGGACAATGATCCGGCTTCGGTGGCGGCGGGAAGAGATCCGCAATTGGACAAGGCGATTGAAGTCATCTTAGATAAGATCAAGAAGAATCCGTTGATTTTTCCCGAGAAACCACCCTATCCGAAAAAATAGGGTTTTCTTTCTTAGAGTTCTCTCCCCCGGGCGAGGTTTCTGCGCGACGGACCTCCTCTGGTTTGTGCTAAAATAGCTCCTTAACCATGATTTCCATTGATAATCTCTCTAAGAATTACGGTCGGCAAGTCCTCTTCGACAACATTAGTTTCAAGGTCAACCGGCGAGAGCGAGTCGGGGTCGTCGGACGGAATGGCCATGGGAAAACGACCCTGTTTCGCCTGATCAGTGGGCTGGAAGAGCCTGATTCCGGGGCGATCACCATTCCCAAGCATTATCGGATCGGCTACGTCGAACAGGAAGTCCATTTCAGCGAGGGCACGGTCCTGGAAGAGGCCGCGACCGGCCTCCCCGCCGCCGGAAAAGACGAGACCTGGAAAGTGGAGAAAATTCTATCCGGCCTGGGATTCAGTCAAAGCGACCTCCACCGGGCTCCGGCCGAGCTGTCCGGCGGCTTCCAGGTCCGCCTCAACCTGGCCAAGGTCCTTCTGGCCGATGACAACCTGCTTTTGCTCGATGAACCTAATAACTACCTGGACATAACATCGATCCGCTGGCTGACCCGGTTTCTCCTCAACTGGCCGGGAGAACTATTGCTCATCACCCATGACCGGGGCTTCATGGACAATGTCGTGACCCACACGCTGGGGATCCATCGCCGGAAGGCCCGCAAAATCGCCGGAGACACTGAAAAATACTACGGCCAGATTGCCCTGGAAGAAGAAGTGTACGAAAAGACCAGGGTTAATGACGAGCGGAAGATGAAGGAGATGGATCTCTTTATCACCCGCTTCAGGGCCAAGGCCAGGCTGGCGGGGCTCGTGCAGTCCCGGCTGAAGAGCCTCGCCAAGATGGAGAAGCGCGAAAAGCTTGAAAAAATCAAGACTCTCGATTTTGCCTTCGCCGAAAAACCTTTTCACGGGAAGTATGTCTTAGGCTTGAACGGCGTCTCCTATTCGTACGATCCCGAGAAGCCTTTGATCTGCGAGTTCACGATCTCGGTCGGCGCCCGGGACAGAGTCTTCGTCATCGGCCCCAACGGAAAGGGAAAGACGACCCTTCTCAAGCTCATGGCCGGCGCGCTCAGGCCTCAACTCGGCGAGGTGACAGGTCCCGCGGCTGTCTCCGCTGGATACTACGAGCAGAGCAATGTCGAGAGCCTGTCCGATTCAAATACCGTGCTCGAAGAGGTGGCCAGCGCCAACCCCGAAATGGACTCCAAGAGCCACCGGGCGATCTGTGGGGCCATGATGTTCGAGGGTGACGATGCGCTCAAGAAGATCTCGATCCTCTCGGGCGGAGAAAAGAGCCGAGTGACCCTGGCCAAACTCATCGCCACTCCGCTCAACCTTCTTCTCCTGGATGAGCCCACCAACCACCTCGATCTCGAGTCTTCCGATGCCCTCCTGGCGGCGATCGAAAATTTCGACGGCGCGGTGGTCACGGTGACCCACAACGAGATGTTCCTCCACGCCTTGGCCGACCGGCTGGTCGTCTTCCAAAGTGATGGAATCAGGGTTTATGAAGGCGACTACCAGCGTTTCCTCGAAAAGATCGGCTGGCAGGAAGAAAAGGACCTGCGGCCGGGAATTCAGCCGATGCCCAAAGAAGAGGCCCTCAGGGAAAAGTTGAAACGGAAAGAATTTCGACGGCTTCGATCGGAGCTCCTGGCGGAGCGGGCCAGGGTGCTCAAGCCCCTCGAAAACAAGATCGCCGGCTTAGAGCAGGGGATAGAAACGGCCGAGAGTGACCTGGCCAGGATGAACCAGGAAATCATCGAAGCCTCTCAGGCCAAAGAAAGCGTCAGAATCGTCGAACTTACCAAAGCCATCCGCCGGGCCCAGGACGCCGTTGATTCGCTTTTTCTGGAACTTGAGAAAGCCACTCAGGAATTTGAAGCCAGGAAGCCCGAGTTCGACAAACAGCTCCGAACCCTGGAAGAAGAAGGTCAGTAAGGCGCTGCGCCCCATGCTTGTCAGCACTTGGAACTTTGGTCCAGTCCTTTGCCTTTTTGCTTTGGTGATCTCGGTTGGATTGTGTGTTTTGCGGCTCAGTGCTGAAAGCTCACGGCTGACTTTTTTAAGGGTTTGGGGCACGCCGGACCCGGGAATTGCCGATATCCGGATATGGCTCTCTGATAAAATAAATTCCGACGGGTGGCGAGGTTCGGGGGCCCCCCGACGACCGGAGTGTTTCAGGCCACGAGCTATCCTCCTGTAAAATCAGCACGATCGTCCATGAGGACGGCGGGGGTGAACCGAAGCAGGACCCGTCGGAAGTTTTTATCGGCAATTTCGGGCCATACGTGGCAAATTGACAACCGTTGATTCGTGTGGTAAATCTCACGCTGCTAGAAGACGTTTTGCTCCAGAGGAGGTCGGAATGAAGAAAAAATCGGTTCGCAAGATTGCCGGAATCTTGTTGACGGGAATGATGATGGCTGGGATTGCCCTGGCCGGGGAGAAAGTCACTCTTCAGACACTTTTTGATATGAAGATATACTCACAGCTGTCTGTACCCCAGCATGCCTGGCTGAACAACGGAAAGGTCATTCTGCTCGACGGGCGTGTTCCCCGCGAAAAGCAGACATTGGAATGGTATGACCTTCAAACTGGAAAGAGAACCCCCGTTTTTGAAGCCGAGAGGTTCAGGACCGTTCTTAAGGAGGTGGCGGGAGAAAGTGCGCCGGAGTCTGTGTATTGGCCCGATGCCCTTGACCTCAATGGAAATGCCGCCGCCTATCTCCTCGGAGGAGACATTTATGTCATCGATCTGGCCGCGATGTCCGCGAAGCGGCTCACCAAGACCGATTCGGAAGAGGACTCGATAGCCTTTTCCCCAGATGGACAGTGGCTGGGCTTCATTCGGGATAACGAGCTCTACGCCGTCGATTGGAAAAGCGGGACGGAGAAAAGGCTGACTTGGGGCGCAACCAAGGACCTCCTCAACGGCGCACTTTCCTGGGTTTATTGGGAAGAGATTTACGACCACACGAGCGTCCCCTATGCTTGGTCGCCGGATTCAAAAGCGATCGCTTATCTCCAGACGGATGACTCGCCTGTCTCGATTTCCACTTTTGCCAATTTCCAGCCACAGACTCAGGGGGTTGTCCGCCAGCGCTATCCAAAGGCCGGCCAGACTAACCCGACGGTCAGGCTGGGAATCGTGGAACTCGGCTCCGGCCAGACAACATGGGCGGACTGCGGGTATTATGAATATCTGGCCCGTTTCAACTGGCTTCCGGAAAGCCGGGAGATAGCCGTCCAGACAATGGACCGGAAACAGGCGGAGCTGAGGCTCCTCTTCGCTGACCGGCAGACCGGGAAAAGCCGCGAGATTCTGGTCGAACGGCAGCCTGCCTGGATCAACCTAAATGATTCCCCCTATTTCCTGAAAGACGGGAAACGTTTTATCTGGATGTCGGAGCGGGACGGATATCAGCACCTTTATCTTTATGGACGCGATGGAAAGCTTCTCCTGCAGTTGACCAAAGGGGAATTCATGGTGCTCCCCTCGGAAGGCGCGATCGTCAGCCGGAACGGCGGCCTGGCGGGAGTGGATGAAAAGAAAGGGCTCGTCTATTTCACCTCGAACCAAACGGGTTTAAAAGAACGGCAGCTCTATTGTATAAAGTTCGACGGGAAGGGGCTGAAAAAGTTGAGCAACGGCCCAGGTGTCCATGCGGCGAGTCTCTCGCCCGACGGTCGCTTCTTCCTGGATGCTTTTTCAAGCGCGACTGTCCCCCCCGAGTTATCGCTCTTCAAGGCCGAAGGGACCAAAGCGGCGACGATCACTCCGCCGGCCAAAGAGTTCGTGGCCTCCTTTGACCTCAATTACCCGGAATATGTGACCTTCAAGACCGAGGACGGGCTCGAACTGCCCGCCGCCATGACCAAACCTGCCCAATTTGATCCCGGCAAAAAATATCCCGCGATTGTCTATGTCTACGGCGGACCCGGGGCCCAACAGGTTGTCGATCAATGGAGCGGCCGAATCTTCTGGCACACTCTGCTCGCCCAGGAGGGAGCCTACGTTCTCATTTTCGAAGTCCGGGCCGGCATGGGGAAAAGCAAGGCTCTGGAGACTTCGGTTTATAAGCACGGCTACGGCATCCAAAATGTCAAGGATATAACGGATGGCGTCAAGTGGCTTAAGCAGATGCCTTCCGTTGACCCGAATAGACTCGGCATTTGGGGAGGCAGCGGCGGCGGCTGCACAACTCTTTTTGTCATGACCCATTCTGACGCTTTTAAGGCGGGAATCTCTCTTTATCCGGTCTCCGATTGGAATTATTACGATACGATTTACACCGAGCGCTATCAGAGCACTCCCCAGGAAAATCCCGAAGGCTATAAGGACACTTCTTCTGTCCTGGCCGCGGCGAACCTCAAGGGACGGTTGCTCATCGCCCATGGCACCTATGATGACAATGTTCACCCCCAGAACACGGAGGCCTTTATCAACGCTCTGATCGCCAATAACATCCAGTTCGAACTCATGATCTATCCCTGGCGGAAACACGGCATCGGTGATCCGCCGGCGAGAAAACACCTTTATACTTTGATGCTTGATTTTTGGCGTAGGAACCTGCTGCGGTGACGGACACCGCGCTAAGAATTTGAGCGCGCGCCGCCATCCGCCTCGCGCCGATATACTCAGCGAACGTTGATTGGCAGGATAACAGAGAAAGTCGTTCCTTTGCCCGGCTCGCTTCGGACGGAGATCCGCCCTTGATGGGCCAGGACGATGTGTTTGACGATGGCCAGTCCCAAACCCGTTCCGCCCAACTTCTTAGAACGGGACTTGTCCACAACGTAGAATCGCTCGAATATTCGGTCCAAATGCTCGGGAGGAATTCCAATTCCTGTATCTTCTACCGCCAGCCAAATGTCCTTATCCCTTTTTTGCAGGGATACGCGCACCCCCCCGTTCTCGGTGTATTTTAGGGCGTTGTCGATGAGATTGATCAACATCTGTTCGAGTGCGAACGGGTCGGCGGAAATCGGGGGAAGTTCCGGATCGGCCATGAGTTCGAGGGTCAACCCCTTTTCCTTGGCTCTCAGCTCAAAAATCCTGATGATATTTTCGGCCAGGGTTCGGAGATCAACCCGTTCGGCTTGGATCACGATGCCCTTTTCCTCCAGCTCGGCGAGAAGAAGCAGATCCTCCACGATCTTGATGAGACGGTCAGTGTTTCTTTTGATAATGCCGAGATAATGTTTGTTGTCGGCTTCGCCTTCCAGAGTCTCGACGAACCCCTTGATCGCGGTCAGAGGGGTCCGCAGCTCGTGGGAGACGTTCATAACAAAATCTCTTTTGACTTTTTCCAGCCGTTTTGTCTCTGTAAGATCATGAACAGTGACCACGATCCAGCCTGAGGACGCAAGGTGGGCGGTGCTGCAGAGATAATCTTTTTGGTTTAAATCAAATTCCCCTTGGAGGCTGATTTTGTCTGCTCTTGTCTTTTTGATGAGGTCTCCGAATCGGGAACTTCGCGCCGCTTCCCAATAGAATTTCCCCTCGACGAGATCATTCCGGACGATCCGTTTGAAGGCCTGATTGGCCAGGATGATCTTGTCCTGCCTGTCTAAGACGACCAGGCCCTCCTGGATAGAAGACAAAATGCTTTCCAGTTCCTCTTTACGCCGGGTCAAATCCTCGAACAGAGCCCTGATTTCCCCGGTCATCCAATTGAAGCTTTCGGCGAGGTCTTTGAGCTCATCGTTTGTTCTTGGATAAACTCGAACGTTGAAATCTCCTGAAGCTACCTTCTGCGAGGCCACGATCAAATCTTTGATGGGTCTGTTAAGGCCCCCCGAGACGAAGAAGCCCACAACCAAGACGAGCAGAGTCAGAATTATGGCGGCCTTGGCAATGTCTTTTTTGACCTGAGCCAAAAGATGCCCGATGTCTCTCAAGAATAGGCTCACCCGTATAACCCCGATGACATTCCCCTGATTTTCCAGAGGAACGCTCACATAGAGCATATCTTGTTTGACTGTGTCGCTGAAGCGGATGGATTGTCCCGACTGCCCTTGGAGAGCTTGATAGATTTCGGGCCGATAGCGGTGATTCTCCATTTTGTGAGGATCTTCTTCTGAATCGGCCAGGACGCGGCCTTCTTTGTCAGTAACCGTTATTCGAGTCTTGATGTCCTTGCCGAGACTCTTGACGAAGCTATCAAGCTCCTCCGGGCGAGGAACCTCGGCCAGGGGGAGGACTTTTGATCTCAGGGCCAGTGCGAGATTTCCCAGGTGCTGGGCTTGGTTAGCAATGAAGTGTGACCGGATGGTTCCGAAAGCGAATAAAAGAATGAGCCCGCTGAGAACCAAGATGATGACGAAGTACCAACCAAACATCTTCAAGAAGAAAGGTCTTCTCATTCTTCCAGCTTGTACCCGACGCCGCGAATATTCTTGATCAACATGGCTGCTTCAGCCAATTTTTCCCTCAAGTTTCGAATGTGGACATCGATGGTCCGGTCGACAACCACCTTTTCGTTTCCCCAGAGGTGATCCAGAATCTGGTCGCGTGTAAAGACGCGACCTTTGTTCAGGGCCAGGAATTTCAGAATCTTAAACTCTGTCGAGGTCAGCTCGATGATTCGCCCTTCGACCCGGACTTCGTATTTTTCCAGATCGATGGCCAGCCTGCCTGCGATCTCCAGCCTTTGCACGTCCTCCCCATGATCCTTTCTCCGGAGGACGGCTTTGACTCTGGCGACAAGCTCATTAACGGAAAACGGCTTGGTGATATAATCATCCGCCCCCAACTCCAGCCCCAAGACTCGATCGATCTCATCGCTTTTGGCCGTCAGCATGATGATCGGGATGGACGAAAATGCTTTATTCGACCGGAGATATTTGCACAGTTCAAAACCGTCGGCGTCAGGGAGCATGAGGTCCAGAACAACCATGTCGGGCCGATGCCTGTCCAGGGACTTCAGGAGGCTGCGGCCATCCAAGTAGCTATCCGTTTGAAAACCCGCCTTCTTCAAATGAAGCGAGACGAGTTCGACGATGTCCGGCTCATCATCAACGATGGCAATACGTTTAGTCAAAAGCCGTTTTTGCTCCTGGACCGGATCTCGGTCTTTCCTATTATAGAAAATTGGGCCCCAAAAGAGAAGAAAAACAAATCCTAGGATACCTGCTTGCAGCGGTGTTTGATGGTCTTTCCCTCAACCAGGTAAATGACGTCTTCGCTGATGTTGGTCGCATGGTCGGCGATCCGCTCGAGATGGCGACCGATCAAAATCAACTCGATGGCCCGTGGAATTGTGGCCGGGTCTTGGATCGTGTAGGTCAAGAGCTCCCGGAATACCTGGTCGTTGAGGTTGTCCACTTCCTGGTCTCTTTCGCAGACATTCCTGGCCAGGCCCGAGTCCAGGTTAATGAAGGCCTTGAGCGAGTCTCTGACCATGTCCTGAGCCAGGGAAGCCATGCGGGGAATGTCGATCAGCGGTTTAAGAAGGGGCACCTTGAGCAAATGCAGCGTTCTTTCGGAGATATTGACCGCCTGGTCGCCCATCCTCTCCAGCTCGCCGCCCATTTTCATCGCTGAGACGATCAACCTCAAATCCCCGGCCATGGGCTGTTTGAGGGCGAGCATCTTTAAAGCCATCTGTTCGATCTTTGTGTCCAAATGATTGACCGTCTCTTCTCTCTCCAGGACTTGGCGAACGAATCCTTCGTTTCGTTCTTTGAGCGCCCGCACCGAGAGAGCGATCGATTCCTCGACCAGGGTCGCCATCTCAAGCAGGGTCTGCTTTAGAAGGGATAGCTCCTCGTCGAATTGTCTTTTCATGCCGCCTCTTCGCTTCATCCAAATCGGCCGGTAATATAGTCTTCGGTGAGTTTGTTGGACGGGTTGGTGAATATTTTTTCCGTGTTATCAAACTCAATCAATTCCCCGAGCATCAGGAACGCCGTCATGTCGGAGACTCGGGCTGCCTGCTGCATATTGTGAGTCACGATCACGACGGTATATTCTTGTTTGAGCTTGTGGATGAGGTCCTCGATCTTGGCCGTGGCGATCGGGTCTATGGCTGAACACGGTTCATCAAAGAGAATGACTTCTGGCTCGACAGCCAGAGCCCGGGCGATACACAGCCGCTGCTGCTGTCCTCCTGACAAAGCGAAAGCATTTTCATCGAGACGGTCTTTGACCTCGTCCCAAAGGGCGGCGTGCTTGAGGCTCTGCTCGACTGTCTGCGTGATGATATGATGGTCTCTGAGCCCGTTGATCCTCAATCCATAGGCGATGTTGTTGAAAATGGATTTCGGAAAAGGATTCGGCTTCTGAAAAACCATTCCGACTCGTCTTCTCAACTCGACAACATCGATTCCGGGAGAGACGATGTTTTCGCCATCCAGTATGATCTCGCCGCTGACTCTGGTTCCAGGAATGACATCGTTCATCCGGTTCAGAGTCCGGATGAAGGTCGACTTGCCGCAACCGGACGGCCCGATGATGGCTGTGACCTTTTTTTCAGGGCAGATGAGATTGAGGTTTTTGAGGGCATGCGTCGCCCCGTAATAAAAATCCAGGTTTTTCGTCTCGATTTTCGCCTTCCCGTTTTGCATATCAGCTTCTCCTCTTTTTCCTCAGCCGGTACCGGATGACGACCGCAGCCATGTTCATGCCGAGGACCAAACAGATGAGAACAAGCGCGGTGCCGTAGGCTAACGGACGCACAGCGGTGATTTCGTGATGTTGCGTCGCCATGATGTATAGATGATAAGGGAGAGCCATGAATTGATCTTTGAGAGATCGAGGCAACATCGGGAGATAAAAGGCCGCACCCGTGAACATAATGGGCGCGGTCTCTCCCGCGGCCCTGGCCAGCCCCAGAACCGTGCCCGTGAGCATTCCTGGAACTGCATAAGGGAGGACATTGGTCCGGATAGACTGCCACTTGGTCGCGCCCAAGGCCAGGGCGCCTTCCCGATAAGAATTGGGAACCGTCTTGAGGGCCTCCTCGCTGGCGGTAATCGTCCAGGGGAGAGTCAGAAGTCCGAGAGTCAACCCGGCCGAAAGTATCGAAGTCCCAAACTTCAGCAGGTTGACGAAGAGAATGACGCCGAAAAGGCCATAGACGATGGAGGGGACACCTGAGAGGTTCCTGATGGACAGCCGGATAAGCCGGGTCAGGCGGTTTTGCGTGGCGTATTCATTGAGATAAATCGCGGTGAACATACCAAGGGGGACGGCACAGAGGGCCGTGATCAAGGTCACCAGGAATGTGCCGAAAATTGCGGGAAAGATCCCTCCTTGGGTCATCCCTCGTCGGGGCGCTTTCGTCAGGAATTCCCAGCTGATCGCTCCTGCTCCCTTGTGGATCACATCATAGAGAAAAAGAAGGAGGATAGCCAAGACGATGTAGAGACAGGCGCGCAGGATAAAGAACCCGATCAATTGGAAGATCTTCTTCTTCATTGTTCTCTTTCTTGGTATTTATGGAGAATCAGATCAGCGATCAAATTGACAAAGAAAGTCATCAGAAAGAGCACCAGGCCGATGGCAAAAAGCGCATAATAGTGCGTTGTAAAATAGGAGACTTCGCCGAGCTCTATAGCGATATTGGCCGTCATCGTCCTGATGGAACTCAAGAGGCCGTGAGGGAAAGAGCGCGCGTTGCCGGTGGCCATGAGAACGGTCATCGTCTCCCCGATGGCCCGTCCCATGCCGAGCATGAAGGAGGCGGTGATTCCGGAGAGAGCGGCAGGGATCTTGACCCGGACAAGGGTCTGCCAGCGGCTCGCGCCCAACGCTAGGGATGCCTCGGTATAGGCTCGAGGCACAGCATTGAGGGAATCTTCCGAGATGCTGATGATCGTGGGCAGTGACATGATGGCCAGAAGAAAGCTCCCGTTCACGGCATTGAGGCCGTTGCTCTGATGGAAAATCCTGGCGATCACAGGCCCGAAGAGTACGATTCCGAGGAAACCAACCACGACCGAGGGGATGGCGGCCAGAATCTCCACGATCGGTTTGACGATTTCCCTCACTCTCCAATGGGCCACATCGGAAAGATAGGCGGCGACTCCAAGGCCAATGGGAATGGCGATAACCAAGGCTCCTAGAGTGACCGTGAGAGTGCTGGCCATCATGGAAAGAATTCCAAATTCGGCGTTGACCGGAGAGGTTGGGTCCCACTTCGTGCTGGTGAAGAAATGACCGATTGGAACCTCTTTAAAAGCGGGGAAAGCCGATGTCAGCAGCAGACCGAAAATGCCGATGAGCACGACGACAGCCAAGATCCCATTCGCGAAAAAGAAGGCCTGAATGGCTGATTCCTTAAGCCGGGAAGACGCTCTCTTCTTCATCCTTCTGGGTCCCGTGGTCTCTGCCCGTTCGATAAAACCTGAAGGGCCGGGGAGAATCGCTTCTCCCCGGCCCTCTTGCGCTGACTCGAAAAGGGACATGTTTTATTTGAAATTCTTTTCGTTATTTGCCTGGTGAGCAGCGCCGATGGTGAAGAAACCTTCTTTTTCCACAATCTTTTGCCCTTCGGGGCCGACCTCGAACCTGAGAAAATCGGCGACGCCGCCCCCTGGTTTTCCATTGACAGCTTCATAGAGCGCTCGGGCAATTGAGTAATTCCCTGAATCGATGTTGGCCTTGTCGAGCGGGGAATACGCCTCCGATTTGGCGTCTTTGGAGATATTTAGGACCTTGAGTCCATTTCTGGCCTTGCCTGTCTGTTTATCCAAAACATAACCTACGCCTACGTACCCAATCCCAGCCTGGTCCTGCATAATGGATTCGATGATCTGGGCGTTTCCGTTCATCTCTTTCATGTCTGCAGAATAGTTCTTGTTGCCGAGGACATGCTCCTGGAGGAATACGTAAGTGCCAGAATTCGATTGCCGCCCATAGAGGGAGATCGGCATGTCCGGGCCGCCCACGACCTTCCAGTTCTTGATTTCGCCCCGATAAATTGCGCCGACCTGGTCCTTGGTCAATTTGTCGATCAGGTTGGAGCCATTGACGATGATGCTCAGGCCGTCAACGGCGATAACAAAAAACCTGGGTTTGACGCCTTTTTTCCAGGCCTGGTTAATTTCACTCTGTTTCCATTCACGGGAGTGAGTGGCTATCTGACAGGTCCCGTTGATGATGGCCGAGATCCCGGTCCCCGATCCTCCGCCCAAGACGGCGATCGCAGTCTGCGGATTATTGTTCATGAATTCTTCCGCGAGAATTTGGGCCAGGTTCACCATCGTGTCCGATCCTTTGACCTGGATCATTCTTTTCTGGGCCTGGGCGAGCTGGGGAACCAGCATCAGGCCCACGATGATCAACCCTGTTAGAATCGCGAATTTGATCTTCATGGCGTTGCCTCCTTATTTAGAATGAGAAGTAAAATGTGAGATTGAAGGCCGTGTCGGCCTTCTTGGCTGAGTCCGAATAATTGTAATACCAGATATTTGGCTGGAGCTTGAAGCTCGAGTGGACGGGGGCCCAATCGACGCCGGCGATGACGAGATTAGTTTCATCATTGCTCAACGTGGTATTGGGATTATAACGGTCGTAGCGGGCAAAAAAGTTGAGTTTGTCCCGAACACCCACCACCCTCCCGAAAACGGAATACCCGGAAACATTATAATGGCTGAGATCAGCGTTCTTATTATTGCCGTTATCATAGGTGAACCATTCCCCGCCCAGGGTTAATCCTTGTATCATCTCGAAATAGCCATCGAGCTTGTATGTATAAGCTTTGCCCGTTGGAGTCTGCTTTTCAGAATCGATGTATCCAACCAGGGACAGGCCGGCCAGAGGAACAAGTTGGAGCTGACCCGCAAACTTTTTGAACTTGTCCGCCTCTGGATGAGCGTAGCCGGCGCCGTTCATAACCATGAAACCATAGCGGATTTCCTTCATCAGACTCCCTGTCAGACTGGCGCCGACATCCGCGCTGCTGGCTTTGATGTCTTTTCCGGTCACATCCTTGTAGTTGTCGGTCAGCGTTTTGGCGACACTCCGGTAGCTCCAGCGGTCTTCGGCGATCTTAAAGGTGAGGGTCTCGATCATTCCGATTTTCAGGCTGGAGTTGGGAAACAGGCCGGCGTAGTCAACATAGAGGTGTTTGAGGAAGGGCCTCAGCTTGTCATCTTTGTTCCCTTTGGCATCCAAGGCCGTGACATAGTCGGCATCATAGCGGAACCGGAACTTAAGCACGTCGCTGGTCTTGTTTTCAAAGGTGAAATAAGCTCTTCGGAAATTGAACCTGTTGTTGAGATCCTTCTGGGACAGAGTCTTGTAGCCATCATTTGTCAGGTTATAAGTGTAATCATAATAAATCGTCGTATTGAAGGTCTGTTGAGCCGAAAGAGCAACCTCACCTAGGATCCACAAGGCGACCGTGAGAGCGATCTTTTTTGTTCTCATTTTTTCTTTCTCCTTTCTTTTTTTGTTTGTCCTTCTGGACACTTGATAAGTTTCCTCCTCAATCAGGCCTGGCT
>Ga0315282_10002896_pt1 | contig 31071 bp, 30 predicted proteins | sample YL17G07_20_MG_FD_203693 | JGI IMG/M metagenome (GOLD analysis project Ga0315282, IMG submission 203693) | Sediment microbial communities from Yellowstone Lake, YNP, Wyoming, USA - YL17G07_20 | ecosystem: Environmental > Aquatic > Freshwater > Lake > Sediment | place: USA: Wyoming | collected... | reverse complement strand
TTGGGGGATTATCCTGAACCAACTTCAGGTCTATTTCGGTGAACGGGTGGATCCTTATTTATGATCGTGAGGTAGACCAGAATGTGTAGTTTCAGCAAAATATGTTACACTACCTAGATAAGTTGCCCTCCATCAACACCAATAATCTGACCTGTAACATAATCTCCGAGATTGGATGATAAAAATAATACCACTCTTGCGACATCTTCCGGTTTTCCAATTCGTTCAAGAGAATTGTTTGAACGTATTTTTTCCATATTTTCTTTTTTAATGCCTTTTATTAAATCTGTATCAATATAACCGGGGGCAATCGCATTCACTGTTATACCATAATGGCCCAATTCTTTTGCCGCAGACTTTGTAAAACCGATGACAAAAGCTTTACTGCCAGAATAGATTGCATGTCCCGGGCTTCCCTGAATTCCAAAAATTGAAGAAATATTAATAATTTTCCCGGATTTTTGCTTCATCATCATTTTTACAACATATTTTGTACACAGGAAAATTCCTTTACAGTTCACATTAATTGTATGCTCAAATTCCTCGTTAGATGCAAGCAATATTGGACTACTATGCGCAATACCCGCATTATTAACTAATATATCAACACGACCGAATTCGGTTTTTATGTATGAAAAAATCTTTATTACGTCCTCCTCTTTACCAATATCGCCTTTGATGATTGAAGATTTAAGACCCCTTTGAGTAATAAAATCAGCAAGATCTTTTGCCTCGTTCTCGCTGTGAAAATAATTTATGAGAACATTAGCGCCGCTTTCAGCACATAGTAACGCCGTCGCTTTTCCAATTCCTCTGCTTGCACCAGTTATCAGGACAATTTTATCATTGAGCATGTTCATTTATTATCACACTTTTTTAAGGATTAATGCCAAATCGATTGGTAATTTTTTATTCAAATTATCTTCTATGCTGTATTTATCATAAGCGGGTGCAAGGAAAATCTCTTGAATCGAAAAATGGGCATCTGACATCATTTTTTCTATCGATTCTATTGAATCAAACAGGTAGATATGATCGATGACTGGGGCGTTGATAACTGTTGTTAAAAAAATGAATGAATCGTAATTAGCAATTGAATGAATTTTTCTTAAGAGAAAATCGGGCCTTTCGACATGCTCAAGAACCTCCCCCATAATAATTGCGTCATATTTTTTTTCTGGAGTGAATCGTGTAAAATCTGCTTGAACAATGGAATAATTTTCAAACCCCCCAAAAAAATTTGATTTGATCATCTTATTAGTTAGGAGAACACTCTTGGGACTGATATCGATCCCTTCGAAAAAAGTATATGCTGATCTTTTGATTGCATCCATGAAAAAGAATCCATGACCTGGACCAATTTCCAAGTAATTTCCCTTAGCATTAAGGGGTAGTGACTTTAAAAAAAACCTGTGAATTTTCAAATGTTGTGGCCATAAAAATGTACTAATGCCCAAGCCAATCATATATTTTTCCATAAATGTATCATTATAATATACATGAGATTCAACATCCGAGAATTTTGAGAATCTGTATCTTTTATGTTTCAAAAAAAACAATTGTTCTTTAACGACATCAGTTACAAGTTTATTATAGCATTCAGCAATATAGGGAATTGATTTCCCATCTTGCACTAAAAAGGTAATATAGGAAGAAAGTATCTGTTCTTCTTCTTTGGTCAGCTGATTCAATGAATTTTGTAAAAATCTGCAATGCGATTCATTATTTTTTTGTATTTCTTCTATCAGTTCAGTAAATAAATCCATACTATTCCTCAAAAAGGATTGGAGTATATCATATCAATTAATTTTTCAGTTTATTATGAATTATTGTAATAAATTCACCAACATTTTTCAATTCACTAATTTCGGCAGTTTCAAATTCTATATTAAATTCATTTTCCACGGCCACAATTAATTGGATGTGGTTCAACGAATCCCATTCCTCAATATCCTTCGCAGACATATCATCATACAGGATAATTGACGGATCATCAAAAACATCACGGAAAATATTCTGTAACTTATCTTGGATCTCATCCATACCTGTGCACCCTAATATTTCTCCGTTGTGATATGATGTTCTTTTCGGTTTGCAGAAATCAATTCCAGCCGATATAGAATACCTTGGTCATGAGTAGAATCAAACCAGTTATTTGGAGCTTTTTCAAATCCTAGATCTGGTAAAAGATCAGCGACCATGTGATTTTTTTTCGTGAGAAGATATTCTCCCACTATCCATTTGCAATCCCACGCACGTGCATATTCACAGATTGCATTGAATGCAGCCTGTTCAACCCCACGTTTAAGAACCCGACAGCTCATTACCCATGTATCAATAAATGCGGCATCATCGCAATGAGCAAGAATGATGCAGGAAATAATTCCATATTTCCCGAATTTATCTTCAAGAGAGATTCCGATAAGGGAATACTTCCCAGCATCAGTAATCATCTGCGAGATTGTAGCTTCAGAATATCTTTTTGTACGCAGATTAAACTGGTTGCTTTTATTTATCAATTGTGTGAAACGGGAGATGTCAAGAGATGTTGGATTCCCGATCACTGCCTTCATTTGAAGTGCCTGAAGATAACTATCATAATCAACGGTTTTAGTTGATAATTCATCCCGTTTTCGGTCTGTCAAATATGTATCAGATCTCAAAAGATCTTCATCGGTCAGCTGATTCCATTCAAAACACATTGCGGAATCAAGTGCATGAATATATAATGCAGGGTCCTCAGGAACATCGATAACCCGGACCTGGGGTAAGTATTTTCTCACAATATCTCGTTCGAAGGGATTATCATCGAAAAAAACCAATGAATCAATACCGATATTCAAGGAATTAGCAATCTTCTGAATATTTGTAGCTTTATTTTCCCAGTTCGCCAGAAAACAAGCAATATCATTTAGGGATAGTATCATTTCCGGATGGTTTTCAAAGGGTGTTTTAGCTACCGATTCGTCATTTTTACTACAGACCGCTAAAATTACCCCTCGTTCTTTGAGTTTTTTCAGGTATTTCTGAAACGTGAGAAATGCTTCTCCCACTGCATGAGATGAATTCAGATTGATACCATCAAGTCCGTCATCACCGATAACACCCCCCCAGAGTGTATTATCCAGGTCTAAAACCAAACATTTTATTACAATTCCTGCGTTATTTGAGAGAATTTTTGAGAAAGCAGTACAAACCAAACCGTACGCATCAAATGAAAATCCCTGCTTACTCAAATAATAATGTTTATCGTCAAACCACCGTCTTTTTCCAAAATATGAAGAGAGATAATCCATATCAATGAAAGTTACATTCGGGGCTTTTTTCCGTATAAGTTCAAGATTGAGAAGCTTCAAACAATTTGTCGGTGAAAAAAGAAAATTTGCCTCCATATTCCCCAAAGGACGATATATCGGGGTTATAAAAGAAGTCTGAAAAACCTGGCAACCAGAGATTGTTGATGCCTGACTCCAGAGATTTAAATAAAATTGGATTTTTGAATTTATCCATTTATCGATAGATTTCTGATCGGAAAATAACGGAGGGAATTCTTTGAGATCTTTCTGATCTGTGAGAAGCAGCAATATTTCGGGTTGAAAATTAAAAATTTCTGATTGGGGATCCAGTAATCCCATAGCAATTCCATCATATTCACCTTCATAGAATAGAGGAGAGATGCCTTCTTTATACAAGAATAATTTCATCACACCTATGAGGTGATGGGTTGTATACGAGGCAAGAACCGCTATTTTTTTATAAATTAGTTTTGTTGAGTTTTTCTCTTTGTATTTTTCTTCTATTTTTGAAAACTTGCGTGCTGTTAGAAGAAGACCACTTGCCTGCATGGAGGATAATTGGGAACCGCAGAAAAGATTTTCAAAATAAGTAATTTGTTCATTAATGTCTGCCATTAGGAAAGACACCTGACCTGGCATTTTCCTGTTGCGACAATCTCTCCTGTATCATTTGAAAATGATAATGATAGTTCAATGACGTTAACTGCTGGGCTTTTCAGGGCAATTTTTCCTTTGAGTTCAATAACGTCACCAGAATATACCGGCTTCTTGAAGTTTATTTTTTGCGAGATCAGCATGACATCTTCTGACCAAAGATGCATTCCAATCAGTTGCGAGACAAGCAGCCCTAATATATTTCCATACGCCACCCTGTCTTTAAATCCTCTCTTTTTAGCATATGCCTCATTGACATGAAGGGGGTTGTAATCCCCGGAAATGTCTCCAAATTTTTTGAGGAGTTCTTCTGTAATTACTATTTTTGAAGTATAGACCGCCTTATCGGGAATTGCGTCATAATAACCCTCTTCAGACATCAAATCACCATTTTAATAATTCAAACTATACTTTTCGTTGATCATAATTATTAAATTATCATATCTCTATTGCGGAGGGAATGAAATATTCTCTATGCTTTGAGGGAAAGAGTTGTTCAGACTGCATACGACTAATTTGTAGTTTTGATCAATAATGTACTGTCTGAAATAATAGATACTTCCTTCATAATCCATCGAACCATTTCCATTATGATCCAAGAAAACGGAAAAATTTTGCAGACCAATTCCCAATCCATTCCCCATTAATTTTATATAACTCTCTTTTAATGTCCATTGGGTAAAAAAAAAGGTTTTTTTTTCATCATCAGCCAAATTAAAATATTGAATTTGTTCACATTTATGAAAAAACCTTAAAACAATTGAGTCCATTCGGTTTTGAGGAATAGAAATGATCTTTTGGATGTCAATACCTATTAGTTCACAATCAAGAGCACAGACAACCCATTTATCAGAATGGGAAATACTGAAGTAAATTTGTCGGGCGGAGGGGCAATAAGGTTTACCATATGAATCCAATACAATGGATAAAGTTTGCAGATCACAACCAAAATTTGCTGATAATATGTGTCGAATTAAAAAATTTCCTGTGCTACCTTGTAAATTTTTCAGTGATTGTGAAGGGTTGAAGATTAATTGTTGTTTTTTATAGTGTTTATGGAAAAATTCATTACGTTCTGTTGTTATTGCATCAGAATCAATCTTTGTAGCATAAACTTTAATCATAAAATGTATCAATTGTTTTTGTAATTCTAGGATTTTACAATTTGTCATAAAAATCTGAGGAATCATCCAGTCCCCAGTCTATATGTATCGGCATCGATCGGAATTTCTTATGTCGATATGTTGATATTAATTAAATGCAGATTTTGTAAGATAGTGAGATCTTAACCGATTTTATGACACGACCAGATTTTTGCAGACATAATCACTTAATAGAAAAGGTTCTGAAATGTTGAGAATTGGTGCAATTGTCCAAGTGAGAATGAGTTCTCGACGATTGCCTGGAAAAGTATTAAAGAACGTGAACGGCAAGCCTTTATTACAATATGTTTTGGAAAAGCTCGAACATTGTAGTTCCCTTAAAGAATTTGTAGTTGCGACATCCCTGGAAAAAAGCGATGATCCGATTGAAGCATTTTGTAAAAAATATAATGTATCGTATTATCGCGGATCTTTAAATGACGTTGCCAGCCGGTTTAAGGAAGTATCGGAGAGAAACCAATGGAATGCATTTGTTCGGGTTAACGGGGATAGTCCTCTGATCGATTCTTGTTTGATCGATAAGGGAATCGATTTATACGGTGACGGAAATTTTGATCTTGTGACCAATATATTTCCGCGAACATATCCTTCGGGACAATCAATAGAAGTCGTTAGAGTTAGCACTTTCAAGAACGTGTATTCAAGATTCTCGAATAGTGATGATTTTGAGCATGTTACAAATTTTTTTTACAGGAACCCTCAAGAATATAAAATATTTAATTTCTCTTCAAAAACGGACTACGGCAAAATTCACATGTCTGTGGATACACCTGAGGATATCCAATTATTTTCGACCATTATCTCTAAAATGATAAAACCTCATTGGGAATATCGCATAGATGAGCTAATTAAATTAGTTCGGGATATTTAGAAAAAAAAGGGGGAGATCTAAAATGAAACAGTTGCGTGTTGGAGTCATTGGTCTGGGTGTTGGAGAACAGCACGTGAAAGCATACATGCAGAATCCAGATTGCATTGTGATGGCAATCTGCGATTTTTCTGAAGAAAAACTTGCCCGATTCAGAGAGGAATATCCTGGTGTTAAACTAACAAAAAACTCTGATGATCTCATTTTGAATCCAGATATTGATTTAATTTCTATTGCTTCATATGATGATGCCCATGCAGATCAGGTTGTCGCTGCATTAAAATCCGGAAAACATGTTTTTTGCGAGAAACCGTTATGCCAGACACTTGATCAGGCTTCGCATATAAAACGGATTTTGTTAAATATAGAAAACGAACTTAAACTTGGATGCAATCTTGTTCTTCGTGAAGCTCCGTTGTATAAATGGCTTAAGGATAGAATCAATGAAGGTTTCTTTGGTCAGATTTTTGCGTTTGAAGGTGAGTACTTGTATGGAAGAATTCACAAAATCACTGAAGGGTGGCGGAATGAAGTTATTGATTATTCTGTAATGGAAGGCGGCGGAATTCACCTGATCGATTTAATGCTATGGTTGACAGAAGAGCATCCGGTTTCAGTATTTGCATCAGGAAATAAAATATGCACCAAAAATACAAAATTCCAATATGCCGATTATGTTACAACTATCATGAATTTTGAAAATGGCATGATTGGACGTATCACAGCCAATTTTGGATGTGTTCATAAACACCAGCATGTGATTCGGATTTATGGTACTAAAGCGACATTTTTATATGATGATGCAGGCCCGAGGATCCATACTACCCGGGATCCAGATACTTTATCAACACGAATTGATCTCGACTCGCTTCCTGCAACGAAGGGAGATCTGATTCCTGCGTTTGTATCAGATATTCTGACCGAGAAGGATATTACGGATGATACTCAAATCCTATTCGATGGAATAAGTATCAGTGCGGCATGTGACAGTTCATTGAAAACACAGAAACTAGAGTTGATCACATATCTATGACAGTAAAACGTTCGATTCAATTTGCGAAACCCTGGATTACGGACAGGGAGCGTCAGGCTGTACTGGAAGTCCTGAAAGGAGATATCCTGACCCATGGGCCTCAGAATAAGGCTTTCGAAAGCGAATTTGGAAAATTTATGGGTGGAAAGGATGTTCATTGTGTTGCCGTAAGTTCCTGCATGGCTGCACTTCATCTTGCCTACTGGCAGATGGGTATTGGACCGGGCGATGAAGTGATTGTAGCAGCACAGACGCATGTCGCGACGGCACATGCAGTGGAAGTGGTCGGAGCAAAGCCGGTTTTTTTAGACTGTAATCCACAGACGGGGAATATCATTCCGGATAAACTTGAATCACTCATAACACCGAAAACCAAGGCAATCGGGCTTGTTCATTTTTTGGGAATCCCCTGTGAAATGGATGTAATTGTCGATATCGCAAAAAAACATAATCTGAAGATTATTGAAGATTGTGCTCTTGCTGTAGGTTCTCGGTTTAAGGGAAAACATGTAGGATTGTTTGGAGATGCCGGCTGCTTCTCCTTTTATCCGGTCAAACATCTTACCACCGGCGATGGGGGGATGTTTGTAACGCGGCATAAAGAACTTGCCGATAAAGTGACGAAAGCACGGGCTTTTGGTGTGGATAGAAATTTTGGCGAGAGAAGCATTCCAGGTATGTATGACGTTCCCACACTTGGCATAAACTATCGCATGAGTGATATTAATGCATCTATTGGTCGTGTTCAGTTAAGTCGTGTCGATGAAATTCTGAAACGAAGGAAGGAAAATTTTATTCACCTCAAGAAAGAACTAAATGGAATTCCCGATCTCCCCATCCTTGATGTACGACAGAGTGATGCGATCAACAGTCACTATTGTTTAAGTGTTGTTCTGGATGGGATATATGCTAAGAAACGTAACAACATGGTCAACCTCTTAAACCAGAACGGTGTTGGCACAAGCGTATATTATCCCCAACCAGTACCCCGAATGATGTATTATCAGACTAAATATGGGTACAATCCATATGAATTTCCGCAGGCTGAACGGATCAGCGATCAATCTATTGCCCTGCCTGTCGGCCCGCACCTGAACCGTGAAGACATGGAATATATTGCAGATAATGTTATTGATATTCTCAGGGAGATAAGAACATGACAACTGATCTATTGGATATCAAAGATCTAAGGATAGCCCTTGTTGGCGGCGCCGGATTCATCGGGCACAATCTGGCACTCCAGTTGAAAGCAGAAGGTGCACAAGTTGAGGTTATTGACAGTCTTCAGGTAAATAACCTGCTCACGTTTGCCTCAGCAAGTTCAGATCTACCAAACCGCGACCTGTATCTCAGCATGATCAATCAGCGCCTTGAACTGATGTCCAAGGCAAACATTCCGCTGCACATCCAGGATGCACGTGATTATCATATGCTAAGCAAGATTCTCACTAAAATCAATCCGGAAGCAATCGTCCACCTTGCTGCTGTATCACATGCGGGAAAATCCAATAAAGATCCATTTAGTACGTTTGATCACAGTCTTCGAACTCTTGAAAATTCATTAGATTATGCTCGTGGATTTGTTGACCACTTTATCTATTTATCATCCAGCATGGTTTATGGAAATTTTTTAACACCCGAAGTAACTGAAGAATCCCCCTTGAACTCAATAGGCATTTACGGCGCTCTCAAAATTGCTGGAGAGAGAATGGTTACAGCATATAATCAGGTATTTAATCTGCCTTACACGATTATTCGACCCTCCGCCCTTTATGGCCCCCGATGTGTAAGTCGCCGTGTTGGGCAGGTCTTTATTGAAAGCGCGATGAAGGGACAATCGCTTCGGGTTGATGGGGATGGATCGGAGCGTCTTGATTTTACCTTTGTCGATGATCTAGCTAATGGAATTATCCAAGTAATACGGCATCCTGCTGCCCGCAATCAAACGTTTAATATGACCTATGGCGAGTCCAGATCACTTAATGATCTGGCGAAGGTTGTTCAACAAGAATTTCCTAATATCTCAATTGAGTATGTTGCGAGAGATAAACTGATGCCTTTCCGAGGTACTCTTAATGTTGAAAAGGCCCGCAAACTTATCGGGTATGATCCAAAGAATCCGGTTGAGATAGGTTTTCCGAAATATATTCGATGGTATAAAGAACTCGATCCAAGCGGAAAATTTTTTATTGATTTTAAGGAATAATCATGAAAATTATTTTTGCCGGCAATAAGGAACGCGGAATTACCTGCCTGAATGCATTGATCTCTGCAGGGCACGAGATTCTTTTAGTAATTGCACATCCCGATTTGAAAAGTCAGATTAATTGTGAAAATTTTGCGGGAATAGTAAAAAAAAAAGGATTTCCAGTTATTCAGCCCGTTGATGTTAATCGGGCTGATATCCTCAATCAGATTCGTAGGCTAGCCCCGGACCTCATCGTTCTTGCGGGCTATGGTCAGATTGTCAGAGAACCTTTTTTCAATATTGCACCGTATGGTTGTATAAATCTTCATGGGGGAAATCTCCCGGAGTATCGTGGTTCATCGCCAATGAACTGGGCATTGATTAATAATGAGCCGGAGTTTACTCTCTCTATAATCAAAGTGGATTGTGGCGTTGATACCGGAGATGTTCTGCTTGAACGGACATTTTCTGTTTCTGAAAACGATACGATTGCGGATTTGCAAAATCTTGCAAATTCTGTGTTTCCAGAAATGTTGATTCGTGTCGTAAATGATATCCAGGAGAGTAAGATCTTGGGTAAAAAACAGGATAATTCTTTTGCATCCTATTACCCACTTCGTTTTCCGGATGATGGATTAATTTTATGGGACCAATTAACTGCACTCCAAATTCATAACAGAATCCGTGCCCTTACAGATCCCTACCCTGGAGCTTTTACATATTTCAATGGTGAACGGGTAAAATTGCTACGGTCCTCATTGCCAGAAAACAATTATTATGGTGAACCGGGTCGGGTTTATCGCAAGACTAGTTTCGGATTACTCGTATGTGCATCAGATCGATGTATCTGGATACAACATGCGATCTTTGACAAAGATGGATCCTCTATTATCGATACAATCCAGCGCTATGAAAAATTTGCCACCGTGCGAGATACAATTGCATCATTACTGGCGAGGGATAAATTGTGATTATCGGAGATATTGACACAGAAAAAAAGGTTCTAATTATTGCTGAAATCGGGAATAATCATGAAGGGAATTTTGAGGTGGCTCAAAAGCTCGTTCGTGAGGCAGCTGCATGCGGAGTTGATGCAGTCAAGTTCCAGACGTATAAAACTGAAAAATTTGTAAGCAGGGCAGATACCGCACGATTTGAACGACTAAAATCATTTGAACTAACCTATTCGCAGTTTTCTCAGTTATCACAATTAGCCCATTCTCTCGGTATGCTTTTCATTTCAACACCTTTAGATCTGGAAAGTGCTCGATTTCTCAATTCAAGAATTGATGCATATAAAATCGCCTCCGGGGATAACAATTTTTATCCTCTTCTTGATGAGATTGCAAAAACTGGAAAACCCGTAATCATATCAACTGGTGCCAGTGAACCTGAGCTTATTGATAATGCGATTTCTACTTTTGAACAGGGTTGGGAAAAAAATAATTCACGAAGTGATCTTGCAATACTGCATTGTGTGAGTTGTTATCCCGTCCCCGAAAAACAGGTTAATCTTCAGATCCTGGCCACTCTTGCAAAAAAATACCAATATTCAATAGGATATTCTGACCATACTAACGGTATAGAAGCCTCTGTATTAGCGGTAGCATGCGGTGCAAGAATTATTGAAAAACATTTTACTCTTGATAAATCATTCTCCTCGTTCCGTGACCACCAGCTTTCTGCAGATCCAAAAGATATGTTTGAGTTGGTCCAAAGAATCCGATCTGCTTCTATTCTTATGGGGGCAAAAGAAAAAAAAATTCAACCATGTGAATCAGAATCCAGTATCGCAATTCGCCGTTCAATCGCAGCAGGGATGGATATGGAAATCGGGCATAAGATTAGTATGACTGATCTTATGTGGATTCGCCCCGGGGGGGGTCTTGAACCTGGAAAAGAATGCGAACTTCTTGGCAAACGTTTAAAACGATTTGTAAAATTTGGGGAGCAGTTGCACGAATCGGATGTTGAATAAGTGTCATTGTTTTATCCGTATTTATATGGATTACACCATTATTCATGACGGCACCTTTTTTTTAATATACGCGTACATTTATCAGAGTACATCCATCTGTTTTCTTTGTCTTGAAAAAGAATAATAATTACAAATCTTGAGGGAGGAGGAAACACCATGTGTGGAATTGCGGGATATTTTGGACAGGATACAATTCCTCCGGATCATATTCAAAAATGCCTGAATCTTATGAATCACAGGGGTCCCGATCATGCCGCATATCGGGAGTGGATTAACACAGAAGGATGGAATGCGTACCTGCTTCATACACGGCTCAGCATCATCGATCTTGATCAACGGGCAAACCAGCCGTTTAATATCAATAAGAAATGGATAGTCCTGAACGGTGAATTATATAATTATCTGGAGCGGCGTGAGGAGTTGACCGCCCAAGGGATCTTTTTCAACACGACTTCCGATACGGAAGTTTTCCTGCAGTCCATCGATCACATCGGGTGGGATGTTCTCGACCAGTGCGAGGGAATGTGGGCGTTTGCCGTTTATGATGAATCAGACGGATCTCTTTCGCTTTGTCGTGATCGATTTGGTGAGAAACCCCTCTATCTATACAAGACCGAAAATGGTCTCTATTTTGGGTCCGAAGTAAAATTTATTGTTGCGTTACTTGGCCACAAGCTCGACGTGAATTATGATCATCTTTTCAGGTATCTGGTGAATGGCTATAAAGCATTATACAAAAACCATAATTCCTTTTTCAGAGGATTAACTGAGTTGCCTTCAGGCTCATTGTTGCATATTGCCCGGGGTGGAACTGAGGATCAACGGTGCTATTGGAAACTCACCTATTCACCCAAGGAAGAGATGACCTATGAGGAAGCTGTTAAAGGTGTGCGAGAGAGACTAATCCACGCTGTTGACATCCGATTACGGGCGGATGTTCCTTTGGCTTTTTGCATGAGCGGGGGCGTAGATTCCAACTCGCTCATCAGTATTGCAAAAAAGATATTTAATTATAATGTCCAGGGCTTTACCATTGTCAATACGGATGCCCGTTATGAAGAGCAGGATATGGTGGAGTCTGCAGTTGATGAGTTAAAAATACGGCATACACCTATCCCGGTGAATACGAAGGATTTTCTCAAAAAACTCCGTACTCTAGTCCGAGAACACGATGCTCCGGTATACACAATCACGTACTATGCCCACTGGTTGTTGATGGAGAGTATTGCTACGCATGGTTATCGTGTATCCGTAAGTGGCACTGCTGCAGATGAATTATTTACCGGATATTATGATCATCATCTGATGTTTTTCGATGCAGTCAAAGACAATCCTGAATTATTGAAAACCGCCCAGAACGCTTGGACCACCCATGTAAAACCCCTTGTCCGGAATCCGTTTTTAAACGATCCTGATTTATTTGTTGATAATCCAGCATTCCGTGATCATATTTTTTTAGAATCTGATGATTTTAGAAAATGTCTGGTATCAGACTGGTTTGAACCATTCGATGAGATGAGATATTGCGATAATCTGCTAAGAAACCGTATGATGAACGAGCTTTTTTGTGAAAATGTCCCGGTTATTCTTCACGAAGATGATTTGAATGCAATGTTTTTCTCCATTGAAAACCGGTCTCCCTTTTTAGATCGTGACCTTGCGGAATTCTGTTATACTATACCCTCTCATCTCCTTATTCGTGACGGCACGGCAAAAGCAATTTTGCGTGAGGCAATGCGAGGCATAGTGCCGGATAAAATACTTGACAACCGACGGAAAGTGGGGTTTAATGCCCCGATTTTTTCGTTCCTTGATGTGAATAACCCAGAAGTGAGGAAAGAACTTCTTGGGGATAGTCCGATTTTCAACTATGTAAAACGTGAAAAAATCGAAGAAATTATCGACAAACCTTTTCTTCCCAACAGTGAAAGTAAATTTTTGTTCTATTTCATAAATTGTAAGATATTTTTGGAGGAATTCGGGAGATGAATTACTGTAAACGTTGCATCCTGCCAGATACACGTCCAAATTTAACCCTAGACGCGGAGGGTATCTGTAATGCATGTCGGGCGTATGAATCACGGCCGGAAATTGATTGGGTTCAAAGAGAACATATCTTTCGTGAGCTGATCGAGAATGCGAAATCACGAAGCCTTGGATATGATTGTCTTATACCGGTCAGTGGTGGGAAAGACAGTACCTGGCAAGTCATTAAATGTCTGGAATATGGACTGAACCCGCTTGCCGTGACTTGGAAAAATCCTGCCAGAACTGAGATTGGAGTGAAAAACTTGGAAAATCTCATTTCTCTGGGTGTTGATCATATCGATTACCAGATCAATCCCAAAGTGGAGCGAAAATTCCTGTTAAAAGCGCTTGAAAAATTCGGTGCCACTGCCATTCCCATGCATATGGCAATGTTCAATGTCCCTCTAACAATTGCGGTTTGCTTTAAAATCCCCCTTGTAATCTGGGGTGAAAACTCAGCAGCAGAATATGGTGGAACCGAAGATGAACGAACTGGGTTCCAACTTGACAAAAAGTGGATAAAAAAATTTGGCGTAACGCATGGAACGACTGCAAAAGACTGGGTGTCCTCCGACTTGACTAAGAAGGAGCTGACACCCTATTTTGGCCCCGGTGATCAGGAGATGGAAAATTACGGAGTGTCTGCAATATTCTTGGGATATTATTTCCCGTGGGATCCTCAGATCAGCCTTGCCGTCGCCCAAGCACACGGATTTCAGATTCGCAAAGAAGGTCCCAAAACGGGTTTTTACAATTATGCGGATATTGATGACGACTTTATTTCCATCCATCACTGGATGAAATGGTATAAATTTGGTTTTACCCGGTTATTCGACAACCTCTCTCTTGAGATACGCAATGGCAGAATGACCCGCGATGAAGCAATTCAAATTGTGAAAGAATTTGGTGAACAAACTCCCTATGATGATATTAAAAAATTTTGCAATTATGTGAATATTTCGACGGATCGTTTTTTCTCCATATGCGAAACATTCCGTAATTCATCCATCTGGACAAAAAACCAGGGAAAATGGATGATCAATGAGTTCCTCATTCCCGACTGGAGATGGAAATGAACATAATCCCGACAGTACCCCCAAGAAAATTTGAGGTGGGCTATAGTGAACACCGTAGCGTTATCAAAGATTGTGCTCATATCGAACTTGACACTGATGAACAGGTGACGTTTACAGCGATTACAGGACCCGCCGAGTACGATATTGTACGAAAAGATTGGGGGTTTTACGCCACCCCCTCCCTTAACAGCCGTTTATTAAAATATCATCTCCATGCAGTACTCTGTAAAAACCGCGATGGCCTTTATTATATTTTACTGGTTGAAGAAGGAAAACAAGATTCTTTCTGTGATTATGTCCGTCTTGAAAAAATGGATCTTGTCGCATGGCTGGATAATCCGGAAAATTTTCAATCCATTGAGGGAACGTGCATGAATCCAGAATCTGCACGGTGTTGCCCTATCTGCGGGAATTCCGGATTTAAGGAAATTTTTCATTTTACCTCCCCCCCGCCAAGTGAGATGCGGTTCGATTTCAGTTCGCATAATAATTATTCCCGAAAGATATTGCAATGCGTTTCATGCGGGCATTTCGTTTCCGTACACGAAATGGATGATTCCTCCCTTTATTCGGGAGATTATGTGAATGCGAATTACCGCGATGAAAACGGAATCCGGCAATCATTTGAAAAAATAATGAATCTACATCCGGAAAAGTCCGATAATGCGGGGAGGGTAAAAAACATCCTAAATTTTACGCATCACTATTTTTCGGGGAGAATTACCCCATCACGTGTTCATAGCGTATTGGATGTGGGGAGTGGTTTATGTGTATTTTTGGCTAAAATGAAAGAGGCTGGATGGAATTGTACTGCTATCGATCCGGATAACAGGGCGATTACCCACGCTGTGAAGAATGTCGGCGTTCGGGGGATTTGTGGAGATTTTCTCTCAACAGAATCCGGTGAAAAATTCGATCTAATCACATTTAACAGAGTTCTTGAACATGTGACCGCCCCGGAAAAAATGCTATCAAAATCAATTCAAAATATTTCTGACGAAGGGATTATTTATATCGAAGTTCCAGATGGAGAATGTGCGGCATTGGATGGAAAAGACCGCGAAGAATTTACTATCGATCATCATCACATTTTCAGTTTCTTTTCCCTTTTATTGTTGGTAAAGAATGCAGGATTAACGCCAATAAAAATTGAACGTCTTCGGGAACCCAGCACAAAATATACACTACGGGCGTTTGCAATCATCCCAGAAAAAACAAATGTCCCAAAATAATTGAAATAACGCATTTAGTCGAGGTGGTAATTATGTGTAGAGTGCCAGAGTTTTTGTCCTAAAATAGTGACAGTAGTTTTGTCCGCTTTCACAGCACCAAGTAGGTGCATCAAGGGTGAAAGGGACAATGGAGATCAGGACAAAAGCAGTTGTATTGTATGAAGAAAGACTACGGTCAGCGAAAGAGATCGGGCAGTCTTACGACATATCTGAACGAACAGTAAGACGGTGGGCAACGTCTCATCGCCTGGATGCAAATACTGGATTACAGCCCAAGAAAACCGGTCCGAAACGATCAAAGCGATCCACACCACCCACATTGGTTCAACGTATCCTTCGGCTAAAAGAGAAATATCCGACATGGGGAGCACGGCGTCTTAAGCACCAATTCAATCTCCCGTGTTCTTGGCGAACGGTACATCGGATTATCAAGCAACACGGTCTTCTGATAAGAATCAAGGCAAAGCCACAACCACCATGTAAACGATTTCAAAGGAAACACGTCGACAGCATGGGGCAGGGAGATACATTCCAATTTCGGATTCGTGGGGTCGGCAAAGTATATGTAACTGGTTTTACCGATGATTGTTCGCGGTATTGCATCAAGAGCAAAGTGTACCCCCATAAAGATGCTGTATCGGCAATCAATGCTCTCCGTTGGGCGCTTCGGATTGGACGTTTTCCCAGAGAAATCTATCTTGACAACGGAAAGCAGTTCATCACAAAGGCGTTCAAAGCAGAAGCAAAGAGGCAAGGCATCAAGCTCATAAACGGACGACCTTACAACCCTCGTGGGTGCGGTAAAATCGAAAATTATCACAAAACCCTCTACCGGAAACTTATTTGCCTCAAGAAATTTCGGTCGTTAAGTCATTTCAGGAAAGAATTGCGGAAATTCGATGAGCGTTACAACAACTGGCGCAAACAGGAGATCCTTGATTGACAAACGCCTGCCTCAGTCTACCTCAACGAAATGAATTTCAACAAGAACCGAAAATATCTTCCAAGTGGACAAAAATTGTGTCAACAAATCGGACAGGAATAGTGGCACTCTACAATTATGTTAAAAAAATATCAAAGGGGGTTAATTTTTTGGGATTATCTCAATTAAATGAAAAAGAACAAATGACTGCTGTCGTCTATGGGGACACATTTGGATTGTATGATGAAGAAACCTTTGATGGGTTTGTTGCACCATTCTACACGCGACTAAAGAATAATGGTATCAGAACGGATGTCTTTAAAGGTAAATGTTGTCTCGATGCCGGTTGCGGTGGTGGAAGGGGCTCCATCCTAATGGCACAATGCGGTGCAAAGGAAGTGGTTGGAGTAGATTTCAGTCCACGAACATTGAAAGCTGTAGGAAACGTGCGCAACAAAAGGGATTTACGAATCTTCATTTTTACGAGCACTCTTTGACGGAACTACCCTTTAATAACGAGAGTTTTGATGTTGTCTGATGTAATGGCGTTTTACAGCACACTGTCGATCCTGACAAATGTTTGCAAGAAATTTCCCGCGTATTAAAGACAGATGGGCAAATGTGGTTATATGTTTACGGATCCGGGGGGATTTATTGGTATATGGTTGACTGGGTACGTAAAACGTTACGTGATGTAGATGTCAAAGATTGTATTTATCAAATGCGTCTCATGGAGATGCCAATAAGAAGAATTGCGGAATGTATTGACGATTGGTTTGCAGGATATCTCAGACGCTACACCCAGACAGATGTTGAGAATCGTTTGAAAGAATTGGGTTTTTCAAATACGGAAAGACTGATGTACGGTACAATATATGATACATCCCAACGCAGACAGGGTGCCAAATCCATCGAAATTCAGCTTATGGGTGAAGGGGATTTAAGATACTTCTGCCGAAAAACTCGAGACCCAAGTGGAAATAATTACACTTTACCGGACTCCCCTGACTGAAAAGGATCACTTTATAACAATTCACCGATCGTTGAACAATTTGCAGCACAACTTGATGAACTATCAAAAAGCCTTGCGAGCCTTGAATCAAAACGAGGTCATGAAATTTCGACATATAAAATAATTGTTTGTCGATCGGTACACAGTAAGGTACGTAGTCTGCTTGAAACTGAGGGGCCTTTTAATGTAAATGATCTTCTCCAACATCTAGATAACGTGAATACATTAGTTGAAGAATATGCATCGTGAAAAAAGAAAAACAATAAGATTTTTCATTTCTTCACTCAATAATACAAAAGATTGGGGACTATCGTAGTAATGATGGATTGCATGAGAACAGAATGTATATTTGAAAAGGCATCCCCAAGAAGTGTTGATGAGAAGATACCGTATTCGCTCCTTTGGAGGGGCAAGAGCGATTCCTTATTTGTTGGCGGAAACAATATTTTTTACAAGGCAACCTAAAGTATGAATTTTTTGGTTGTGTCATAAGATCATCTGGTGCGAAGATTAAATAATACCGTAGATTGCGGCTGAACTTGCCATCGATGGATAATATTGTACAGTTACAGAAATCAAAGGGTGCGCCCCATAATTAATATAGAATGATGGTTTACCTACGATGAATTTATTTGAATTATTAAAGAAAATTAAAATAAGATCCCCAAAAAAATCTGATATTCTTATTTTTGATGAAGAAGGAAGTGATTTTTTATCACTTTACGTATTATATGGACTTGATCATTCTATACTTAATGCAAGGATAGAATATTTTTATCTGACTCCCCGCGTTATTTTATCGACATTAATCAATATACATTTAATAAATATACGAGATTACAAAAATATTTTTAATGATTGCTATAAATTATATCTCCTTGGATGTATACAATATATTCAACCAAAAGTAGTGATAACGTATATCGATAATGATCCAAAATTTCATTGGCTTTCAGGAGTCTATACAGAGGCTGTTTTTTATGCAATCCAAAATGGTTTGCGAGTTAGAAATCAGTCATTGAATTACACAACAGTGGAGTTACAGGAAATCTCCGTATTTCAGATGCGAGGTCCTACAAATTATGTATGTTTTGGGGAGATAGAAAAAGAATTTTATCCAAAATACGGGGTAAAAATTGATAATTATTATGTTGTGGGATCATTAAGAGGGAGTTATTATAAATATGTGATGGCCCGAAACCCCCAAAAAATCAAGTATACGCTTTGCCTCGTTTCAGCGTATCGTAGTGCTTTATTTGATAATAATTATGAATATCCACACTATAAAATGGAATTCGACACCCTAAATTTATTTTTAAAGAGATTTGTGCAGGAAACTGGTATTGACTTGTGTATTGCACTTTCTGTTGGATCACCCCATGAAACCGAAATTTATAAAGAAATTTTTAATGAAAGTGTAGAAATAATAAAAAGAGAATCGTGGCATACGACATACAAGGCAATGGATGAAAGCAAAGTAGTTATTACTACGTGGTCAACTGCTGCTACTGAAGCATTTGGATGGGGGAAAAAAGTATACTTCTGTTGTAGTAACATTAACGTTCCAGTTTATGTTTATGAAATTTTTGATACATGTATTTCATATCTAGATAATTATAATATCTTCAAAGAAAAGTTGCAAAAACTAATTGATATGGATGAAGATGTTTACTTAAGTGAAACTCGAGATGACCGTAAATCGATAATGAATTATGATCCCAACGAGCCAGCAACTGAATGTATTCGTAGAATGATAATAGAACATACCACCCAAAAGAGGCCATAGTTTGTTGGGCTCAATCCATTCACTATCGATGCAGGTAATATTCAAGAGGGGCTTCGTCAAAATTTTAAATATCATCAATTTGACTAAATAGATTCTCCCCTATCCTCGCGGCAATTCGGTTAATTTGAACATTGAGGAAAGATAATACAAACCGTTATTCAAGCAAAATTAATATGATTCAGATGTGAGATGCTCCTGCAGTTTATTTGTGAAATAAACCTCCATACCGATATCTTAAAAAAACTGAAAAAGGAATATTGGAGGATTTCATATCAAGATTTTTCTCAATCTTTTATCTGAAGAAAAGAACGATGAATCAAGCATTTCTTTATTGGCGTAGGAAAACAAAATAGAAAACAGACACTTACATTGGGAGTTTTTACATTGAGAGTGCTACTGGTGGGTCTGGGAAGTATTGGTAAAAGACATTTGTCTAATATTAAAACAATTGATCCAACTGCAGAAATCACCGTATGGCATCTTCACTCAAAAAAGGATGGATCGGATGTGAAGATTGATGGAGTTAATGAGGTCGTATATTCCTTTGAGGAATCAATTCACCCAAAGCCGCAGGTTGCCTTTATCACCTGTCCATCCATCTTTCATATCCCGATTGCAACAATGCTTGCACGGGAAGGAATCGATTTATTCATTGAGAAACCCATATCCTCCAATTTATCAGATGTTGAGACTTTTTTAAACATCGGAAAAACTCAAAAAATTCTCATAATGGTCGGATATAATCTCAGATTTCACCGCCCAATACAGTTATTGAAACAAAAAATCGGTGAAGGGTCAATTGGAAACCTCATCGGAATACATGCTGAGGTAGGACAATATCTTCCCGATTGGCGCCCGGGTATGGATTACCGACAGTCCGTCAGCGCGCGTAAAGATCTGGGTGGCGGTGCAGTATTGGAATTGAGTCATGAGTTAGACTACGCCAGATGGCTTTTTGGAGAAGTAAAATCCGTGTCTGCGCAAGTTGATCAATTGAGTGATCTCGAAATTAATGTTGAAGATACAGCGGAAATCATTTTAAAATTTTCCAACAATGCAATTGGTAGCATACATCTTGATATGATTCAAAGATCTCCCATCCGTGGCTGCCAAATAATAGGTAGTAAGGGTACATTAAAATGGGATGGGATGACCGATTTGGTTACTCAGTTCTCTGTAAAAAATAATACATGGTCCGTATTGCATCCCGCGGAAAAAATCAACAGAAATGAAATGTATGTAACAGAAATTCAACATTTCTTTGAATGTGTAAAAAACCGTAAAGAACCGTTAATTAATGGATATGAAGGGAAACGAGTTTTGGAAATTGCACTTGCAGCACTGGAATCATCAAAAGTTCAAAGGACTGTGATCCTATGACACAAAATATTGTGGGGTTTATTTTTGCCAGAGGAGGATCTAAAGGGGTTCCACGAAAAAACATCCGTTCTTTTGCCGGAAAACCACTTATTGCTCATGCAATCCAGACCGCTCTCAAAAGTAAATATATAAACCGGGTTATTGTCTCTACAGATGATCAGGAAATTGCACAAGTTGCCAAAGATTTTAGTGCGGAGGTTCCATTTATGCGACCCCTCGACCTTGCGAGGGATACGTCTCCGGAATGGCTTGCCTGGCAACATGCAATAAAAATGGTGGAGAGTGAAACAAATAAAAAAATTGATGTTTTCGTAAGTATTCCAACAACAGCACCATTACGATCGGTTGGGGATGTGGATGCGTGTATCAATAAATTTCTCACAACAGATTGTGATATTGTAATAACAATAAAAAAATCAGACAGAAGCCCATTTTTTAATATGGTTACTCTCGATGACAAAGATTTTGCCCATATCGTAACACCTTCATCCACAACAATGTCCCGGCGGCAGGATGTACCCCGTGTCTATGATATTACCACCGTTGCATATGTTGCTAAACCAGAGTTTATTATGAACTCGCAGTCACTTTTCGAAGGGAACGTGCAGACCATAGAAATTCCCCCAGAACGGGCATGGGATATTGACACTGAACTTGATTTTATGATCGCAGAATTTCTCATGACACAAAACCAAAACCCATCAATAAATGAAAAAAAATGTCGGTGAATCTATGAAATCAATCAATACACTAATGGATTTACAAGGACGGGTTGCTCTTGTTACCGGTGGTGCGGGTCATATTGGTTCGGCAACGTGTGATGCATTAGCTGAAACGGGTGCAAATATCGTCGTTATTGATTGCAATAAAGAATTATGTGAAGCTAAAACCAGACAAATTATTGATGAATTCAATGTTGAAGCACAATCCATCGTCATGGACTTAACGAACGAATCCGAATTACGAAAGATACCGGCTAGAGTTTTGAAACAGTTACACTCAATTGATATTCTGGTGAATTGTGCCGCCCTTGTGGGAACATCATCACTAAATGGGTGGGGGGTTGACTTTAAAGAGCAGAACGCGGACACATGGAGGCTCGCACTCGAAGTTAATCTCACGGTTCCATTTATTCTCACTCAAGTGTGTTCGGACGCATTAATTCAATCGCAGCATGGTTCGGTGATCAACATCGGTTCGATTTATGGTCTTTTAGGGCCGGATATGCAGATTTATCATGGCACTTCTATGGGGAATCCAGCTGCATATGCAGCAAGTAAAGGGGGACTCTTACAATTAACTCGATGGCTTGCCACCGTACTTGCCCCGGAAGTCCGGGTAAATTCAATATCGCTCGGCGGCGTAAATCGAGGTCAACCAAAGCCATTTTATTCGAGATACATTGAAAAAACACCGTTAAAACGAATGGCCTCCGAAGAAGATATCAAAGGTGCTGCTGTGTATTTAGCGAGTGATCTGTCATCCTATGTAACGGGACATAATCTTGTTGTTGATGGCGGCTATACAGTATGGTAATCTTATGTATTGCTTATCACATAAAAAATGAGGATTATGCAATATTTGAGAGTACGTCCCTTATTTGATCTTTTTTGAGAAGAGGTACCTTTGAGGAACAATAGGATTTCATTACGGATTTTATACATCCATTTTCAGAGGGAATTTTGGCTGGTTCTTCATACCACAAAGTGTTCGGAATGATAGTAATCATATTTTCGCATTCATAGGCGCGTTCAGTATCTTCTCCACAAACGAGTTCTTCATATATCTTCTCACCATTACGTTTACCGATAATACTAATTTTAATATCTTCGGGAGAAAATCCGAGTTTTGGTGCATATTGTTCGATCATAACTTCCGCCAAATCCATAATTTTTATTGCTGGCATTTTTAAAATAAAAATTTCCTTACCCCGTGCAATTATATTGGCACTGATGATAAGATCCACCGCCGTGGGAATGTCCATAAAAAAACGGGTCATTCTTTTATCGGTTACTGTTACCGGTCCGCCCTCACGGATCTGTTTCAGGAAAAGGGGGATGACAGACCCCCGGGAATTCAGGACATTTCCAAACCTGACACTTGAAAAAATAGTTCTTTTATTACCACAGTAATAATTGGCTGAAATAGTGAGGCGTTCAGCAAGGAGTTTGGTTGCTCCCATCACGTTTGTCGGGTTGACAGCTTTATCGGTGCTTATATTGATGACCTTTTCAACTTCTTGGGTAAGAGCCGCTTCAAGCACATTCTGGGTACCCAGAACATTAGTTTTTACTGCATCGAACGGATTATATTCACATAACGGGACATGTTTTAGTGCGGATGCGTGAAACACATAGTCGATCCCATCCATCGCAACATTGAGACGATCTCTGTCACGAATATCCCCTACAAGAGTACGTATTTTATTAGAATGCAATTCTTGTTCAATATCAAAAAGACCGGTCTCATTAATATCAAGAATCCGCACGATTGCAGGATCAAGAGTCAGTAATTTTTTCACCAGTTGACTTCCGATTGAACCAACCCCACCTGTTACAAGGATCTTTTTACCTTTATAGTAATTTTCTGACATCTAATCACCTTTATAGAAAGATTGGATCTTTCCTACCACAATATCTATTTCTTCACGGGTAATTCCGGGATAAAACGGAAGGCTGAGTATTTCTTTACTAATTTTTTCTGTCAATGGCAAGGAGTCTTTATATGCCATGACCTTTTTGTAAAAATGCGTCTCATGAACCGGGGAGAAATACACTTTGGTCATGATACCCCCCTCTGCCAGATATTTCATCAATGCATCTCTCTGTTTTACCCGGATAGAGAATAGTTGGTACACCGAATAATATTCGTCCGGTAACCGGGGGATATAAATTTCTGAACCAATCTTTTCAAGATTGTGGATGTAATATCCAGCATCTGATCTCCGATAAGAAATAATCTTTCCAACCTTTCTCAGTTGAGATCTTCCAAGAGCTGCAGTCATCGTTGATATCCTGAAATTATATCCCAGAGTGATGTAATCCATAGTTTCAGCAGTCGAAAAATAATCCGCAGTCTCAAGTCGCCCGTGGGATCGTATCAGCTTCATCTTTTCGTATATGTCACGAGAGTCAGTAACAATGGCTCCCCCTTCACCGGTGGTAATGATCTTGTTCTGGCAAAAACTCACCATGGCAGATTCACTAAAAGATCCCATCATTCTATCCTGGATCTTCGCGCCAAAAGATTCAGCTGCATCTTCGATAAGGATGAGATGATTGTCATCGGCAATCTCACGCAGCTCCCGGATTCTGCAGGGGCAGCCCCCATAATGTATAGGCATGATCGCCCGTGTTTTTTTGGTAATGCGTTCGTTTACATCTGCAGGATCGAGCCCATACGTATTTTCTTCTATTTCAGCAAATACTGGTTTGGCGCCAACAAATAAGGGTGCATTTGCCGTTGCAATAAAAGTGAATGACGGGACAATCACTTCGTCATCCTTTCCGATACTGTGTGCCATCAGTGCAGTATGGAGAGCAGATGTTCCGGAATTGAAGGTGAGACAATATTTTGTGCCAATATATTGAGCAATTTCCTCCTCAAATGCCAAGATATCAGGACCAGACGCCCAGGTCATTCCAGATTTAATAGCACTCGTAACAGATTGGATGTCATCCTCATCCCAATACATTTTAAAGAGCGGAATTTTCCAGATCATGGAATGCACCTTGAGACCTCAATAATAATGTGATCAAAAACGAATAATAACAATAATCCTCCATATTGTATATAGATTTAATTTCCAACCATTCTTACTATTTATGCGCTCATATAATTTATTTGTTCTTTTAGTCCTTCGCCTAATGAGAAAGCCGGGATAAAATTCATCTGGTTTCTTGCTTTTGAAATATCAAAAATGAATTTATTTGGGGTTGTTTTTTCGTCAGGATCATATAGGATATTACCAGTTCCCATAATTTTTATAATACATTTTGCTATATCTTCGATGGATGTGGACGTTCCAGAGCCAATATTATACTCTTCATTTATTACATTTTTATTAGTCACTGAAAGAATATTTGCCGTCACTATGTCCTTAACAAAAACAAAATCCGTTGTTTTTTTCCCCCCATCAAAAAGATGTAAAGGATAGCCCTCAATAACATTCCTGATGAAACGTGATATCACTCGGAATTCCGGCAATCCGGGGCCATAAACGTACGAATATCGTAAAATGGTTGAATTAATTCCGTAACTCCTCGCATATTCTTTACAATACAACTCTCCCATTAATTTTGACATACCGTAATACGTTTCAGGGACTTTTGGATGTGTCTCACTAACCGGGACATATTGTGCCTGGCCATACACTTCCATGGATGAACTATAGACGATCTGCCTGACATCCTTCTGCCTGCATACATCAAGGAGGTTTTTTGTCCCAATTGCATTAACTGAGAAATGATCCAAATCATTGCGATGATTTGGCGTGATTGTATTTCCTGCGACATGAAAGACAAGATCAACAGGGTAAGGTTTTAATCCATTCCTGACGGCATCACCGTTTGTAAGATCGATATTTACTGTGGTTACCCCAGAGAGTTTTCCTTTCCTTGATAATACTATCATATCGCAGCATTTACTCAGAGTTTTCACCAAGTGCTGTCCGATGAAACCCGTGCCGCCGGTGATTAAGATGGTATTCCCTCGAATTATCTCCGGATCGATAGTTTGAGTGAACGTTGCCATATTGTTCAAAACTCTAGAAATAATCAATTACTTGGGATTGTGATTTTTCGATACTATGTTCACGTTTTATTCGATCAAACTCTTCTAATGGAGCGTAGACTTCGTTCATATACCGCATTACCATACCTCGGGTAGGATGAAGCGGTGTTTTTTTGTTATAAAAAATATAATTGATAACCGCTTCCGGTTCATTAAACCGGAAATACGCCCGTATTCCGGTTGTTCCTGAGAATCGTGGGTTGATCTCAAAGGTAATCGGCCCCTTATCCGTAAGGCGCATCTGAAAATTTGACGGGCCGAATGGATTGAATACCCGGGCGATTTTTTCCACAGCATCCCGAACTTCATCATAGGAATCGATGATGCCTCGATAGGTATTACCTCCTTTGATTTCACGTTTCATGGTTAAGATGCCGAGAAGTTCGCCATCCAACATCATTGCACCGGAAGTATATTCTTCGTTTTCCGGTACAAGATATTCCTGAATGATGGGATCTCTCACTCGTTTTAAAAATGTTTTAAGTTCGTCATGGTTTTTTACAATATAAACATCTCTTGATGCTGAACCTTCTCGAGGTTTGACAATCAGAGGAAATCCCAATTTTTCAACGAGTTTGTCATCGTCCGCCGGAAGGGCAGATTCGGGGTATGGTAACCCGTTATTTTTCAGGAACTGGTATGTTTCCCACTTATCATTTCCGATCCGGATCTTTTCAGGAGAACTGACAATAACTTTGGCATCGGTCTCGTCTTCAATATAGATTTTCTGCTCTGCAAAAACCGGGAGTTCGGGATCCGATCCGACAAAAATTATGTCGATTTTATTGTCATTACAGATTCGAATAATTTGTTCGGTGAATGCGGGGTCTTGTGCTGCAGGTACGAGAAATCCCTTATCGCCACGGTATAGCCCCACCCCCATTGGATGCATATCTGTCGTGAAAATTTTCAGGGAAAGTTTGGAAAGTTTAAGTGCTTTAAAAATACTCTGCCCAACTCCTCCACCGGTACCTGTTATAAGAGTATTAATTACCATAGTGTCATTTTTCCTGTTTATTCATAAACTGAATAATCGAACCAAGTTCTTTGAAATTATGTGCATCCGAGCCGAGCGAAACATAGGGATTCAATAAAGAAAACAACATCATATCAAGGGAAAAATTTCCCCAGTAAGAGCTGTTAATCTCAATCACTTTGTTATATCTGTTTGCATGTTCCATTAAACCTTCTAGGTATTTCCTGGGAAACGGTTTGTTATATTTTCGAATGGACATGCCACCCGGATGGGCGAGAATTTCAGCTTCCGATTTATCGATTATTGCGCAGGATAATCTGAATTCTATCTCCGCATACTGCTCAGGGCTCATGGGTAGTTTATTTATGGTATCAGTGAAGCAGGACTCGGGAAACCGGTGTACTGATCCGAGGATGAGTTCTGCAGTATCCAGCATCTCATCTGTTGCATCAAGATCTCCATCCAGATTGAGGATTTTTGTCTCAATTCCGTAATAAATACGTATATTATCCTGATTTTTTTCCCGAAGTTGTTCGACCTTATCAACAAATGATGGATACCAGGATGATGTTTTGCGGACATGTTCAGTAAATGCAATCTCTTTAAGACCTAATTGAATCGCTATTTTGAGATAATCTTCGATTGAAGAAGTTCCATCTGTGATATTGGTATGGATATGGAAATCCCGTGGCTCTTGGCTTGACTGGATGCTATTAAATCGAAAAAAAACCGGTTTCATAGTATATCGTCAAGAAATCAGTATCTGAGTTTTTTCTGCAGGAGATTATTATTGATCTCAACTTTTGCAAGTACATCAGCGATCTTCGATGCTGCATCTCCCCTGTCATAAGGATTCTTTGTAGTGCAGATCCCGTCCCGGAATTTTTTATCAAATAACGCTTTCCTGATAGCCCTCTTTATTGCAATCGTGTCATATCTGACATTAATTACATTCCCCGCCTGCTCCCGGCCATCCTGCCGTGAGCCAATATTAATGACAGGAATACTAAACGAGGGAGCTTCAACTATGCCGCTGCTGGAATTACCAATCATGGCACCTGCAATCTTCATCAGGCTGAAAAATTCGGTTGAGGGAATTGAGCGGTATGGTTTGATCAGGGGGTTGTTTTTGTATTCCTGAATTACCTTAATCATTTCAATTCCACCGAGATCTGCATTAGGATAAATCAGGATGGTTTGAACATCAGATTCAATAACGGCAGTCAACGTTTGTCGAATCTGTTTTGGTGCATCTGCTGATTCGAGTGTTACCGGATGTTGGATCATCAGGAGAAACGGTTGAGAAAGATCAAGGTTATATCGTCGGGCAATTTCCTTTGGAGGAATTAAGTCTAAATTGAGCATATGGTATACCCCCGGAGATCCCACCACATAGATCCGCCATCGGTCCTCTCCCATTTTAAAAATGCGTTCTGCGCTTTTTTTGGTATACGGGAAATGAATCTGGGATAATTTGGTTATTGCATGACGTACGTGTTCATCGACAGTAGAGGATACATCCCCCCCACTGACATGAGCGATAGGAATAGAACTGTAAGAAGCAACAATTGCACCTCCAAGCATCTCTGCGCGATCTCCTGCTACGAGAATAAAATCCGGATTGATTTTCCGAATCTCTTTTGTCATGCTCGTGAGGAATGATCCCAGGAATTGAACAGGGGATACATCCGTCGTATCAAACCAGGCCGGGATTTCATGGAGTCCGAACCCGTCTTTCCTGATTACTGATATAGTATTGCCGAATTCTTCCATAAGGTGCATTCCGGTAACTGCAACATTCAGTTCCAGTTTCGGGTGCACACTGATCTTCCTGAGTACCGGCAGCATGAACCCGTAGTCAGCCCGATTTCCGGTAATATAGAGGACTTTTCGTTTCATTCAATCATATTCCAAACAATGATTGTATCTTTCGGTATGGTAACTCGCGCTTTCCGATTCAGAAGATTATTATAACATGTGGGATCAATACCAGTTCCAGGTCTCTTTATTTCAAGCATCGTGTCTTGTATGAGTTCCCCTGCCCGGATAGTTTTTGCCGAAACAATACTTCTCCGGGCAACTTTTTTTATTGCCTGCTCACAAGGGGTCAGGATTTTAATTCCGGTTCCTCTTGCTGCTTCAATCTGCCGAATTCCATTCACTAGAGATAGCAACTCCTTCGGGTTCAGCGAGGCTTTATGATCTGGCCCAGGAAGTGTCTTTTTCAATGTAAAATGCTTCTCTATAATAGATGCCCCCATCGCAACAGCAGCAATTGACGCAATAATTCCCATTGAATGATCTGAAAAACCCACGGGTAAATTGAATTGATTTTTCAATGTATCCATGACGCGAAGGTTTAGATCCTGAATTTCTGCCGGATAGCTGGTTACACAATGGAGAATGGCTATTTGAGGAGCACCATTGCGTTTCAGCAGATCTACTGCACCAGCTACCTCATCCATCGTTGACATCCCTGTAGAGAGTATGACCGGTTTGCTTTTTTTTGCAATATGGGTGAGTAATGGGAAATTGGTAATTTCCCCGGAGGAAATTTTGAATGCAGGTACACCAATTTCATCAAGTACATCAACGCTGTTTTTATCGAATGGTGTGGAGAGGAACAGGATTTTTTTCTTCCGTGAATAATTGGCAAGATGAGAAAATTCGTTATCTGTCAATTCCAGTTTTTTTATCATATCATACTGAGATTCTTCAGTACCGGTAGTTGCTTTCTGATACTCTGCTTTATCGGCAGTTTTAATTACAACCTTATCTGCATGAAAGGTCTGAAATTTGATTGCATCGGCACCAGATTTTTTCGCCACCGCAATCATTTTTTTTGCGAGGTTTAGGTCACCGTTGTGGTTTACCCCGGCCTCTGCAATGATGAAACACGGGTAATTATCGCCAATTTTTTTATTGTGAATATCTATCGTCGGCATAATTCACGAATGATTTCTTATACATTTCAATGACCCGAATATACATAATACTTCATATAAGGTATTCCGGTCATTTCCCCTCCTGATTTAAACCAGGAATTATCGGATAGATTGAATTCGAGGGAATATTGTGGGTGATTTGTAACCCAGTTTTTATTTCCTCATAATATGTCAGCGCGGCAATCAGTACGGTTTTCATTTCTCGATATCTGTTATCCTCGCTTGATAAAATCGGGCGATTATATACTGGTAAATATCGTCCTTGTTTCTGGAGATCTCCATCAAACAAATAAATTGCAGGATCATCGTGAATATCCAATAAACCCAATATGTTGTTGAGACCTACGCAACACCCATGCAATGCAACAGGGCCTCTAATCTTATATTGATCCAGTGTTGTTTTGATTAATTCAAGATTGGAATCTATGTTATCACGAAAATTCTCTATCATCTGTTTTGAACGTGCAATTCCATTTTTCTGGGATAGGTTATTGCTTATTGGTTTAGCCAAAACAAAAATGGTATCTTCCCAACTACTCATTTTTTCAATAGAAAAACCTGCATTTGTTAACGTTGAATTCAGGGTAGCTGGAGTAAAATATGTGAGGTGTTCGTGAACACATATGCCAAGATCCCCTTGAATAAATCCTCTGGAACAATCCGGAACGACAACAAAAAAAAGACCAGTCTCGGTTTTTAATAATCGGTGGACATCATCAAGATACTGTTTGAAGTCAAGAATATGTTCAAGATTATTTATTGAGATAATTAGATCAATATTTCCAGAGTTGGATGCTAAAAGATCATAAGAAAAAAATTTTTTTTCTATCAGTATTTTACTATTTACATTATTAATAATCAGTGCAGGATCACAAGCAATAAAATATTTCGCATTGAGATCGTTAATTATTTTATTTCCAATAAAGAGTGTTCCTGATCCAATTTCAAGTACGGTTTTTCCTGATAGACTTCCGATCCAGGTGGATAATATCTTAAAATAAAAATTACCTAGTCTGTTGCCCCATTCAGATGCGCCTGGTGGAGATGTTATAAAAGTGTAATCCCTATCTCCATAACTTTTCGCGATCTGTTTTTTTTTAATATCGGGAATCTTTAAGCGTACCAGATCGTTCTCTAAATATAATGAAAAATTCATTATCTCAAATCCTGGCTTATCTTGAACACCTCTCCAAACCGGTAAATCGCCAATTTCTACATACATTGAACTCTTCCTGAATTATGTTGCTTTAATTACATTATTTATACACTACTTATGGGAATAGATTCGTTTTGAACAATAAAAAAAGATCCAATGCGTTAATTGCAAATATGGGCAAATTCTATCAGAAAAGCCACTATTACCTGGCAATTAAATAATAAGTGGTTGAATTTTAGGACTATTCTTTGAGGATTTCGAATAACGCGAAAGATTTCGAGTGTAATAATACACTCGAGCGTATACTCTTGTTATTTCCCGAAAAATTCGGTATATTCCCTCTTAAAATATCCTGTTTTTTTTTCAAACAAGATAGCATCCGCTAAATCATCCCTCGGTGTTTGAAAGTACGGATAAGGCTGATGTTGAAACTCATTGCAGCAAAGATCATTTTGGCATGTACTCTTGCAATAGTCGTGACCATAGTATGTGCCGATTTGAATACTGTTTTAATGACGGCGTATGGTCTCTCGCCGGGAGATCGTTTTCTTGAGATCCGTTTGTTTCTCAGGTTATCCCAGATACCA
>Ga0315282_10002894_pt1 | contig 31094 bp, 37 predicted proteins | sample YL17G07_20_MG_FD_203693 | JGI IMG/M metagenome (GOLD analysis project Ga0315282, IMG submission 203693) | Sediment microbial communities from Yellowstone Lake, YNP, Wyoming, USA - YL17G07_20 | ecosystem: Environmental > Aquatic > Freshwater > Lake > Sediment | place: USA: Wyoming | collected... | reverse complement strand
GCCCCTTTGCAGGCACCCTGTGCCACAACTGCCTGAAGGAAATGGTTCGACAAAGAGTCCGAGCAGGGTGAACCTTGGCGGGGCCTATCATTACTATAAGTGGCCCCCACGGGACAGGTAAATCAACCTACGCCAGAGCACTTGCCGACGCACTCAATCTACGATACGTTTGCGCTGGAGAACTTTTCAGAGAACTCGCTAAGGAAAAGAAGATGAGTCTCGAAGATTTCAGCCGCTTGGCTGAGAAAGATCCCTCGGTCGACAGAATGATCGACGAACGAACCAAAATGAAGGCGAAGGAGGGTAGTGTGGTCATAGACGCGCAACTCGGTGCTTGGATGCTCAAAGATCTTGCAGATGTCAAGGTTCTTCTGGTCGCTTCTGATGACGTCAGATTCAAGAGAATCGCACAGCGAGAGCGAATGTCGCTTGAAGCAGCTAGGCGAGAGACCCTTGCCCGCGAAGAGATTCAGAAACGCAGATACGAGAAGTACTATGGAATTGACGTGGACGACCTGAGCATCTATGATCTGAAGATAAACACGGGTACCTCTCCGATCGATCGGACTAAGTCGATTATCATCGACAGTGTTCGGTCATTTCTCGCCAAGAAGAACGCAGATCGCGTTAGAACCTGAAATCGGTTACACTTATCTATTCCTCAGGATTCTACTGCGGGAAACCAACCAGTGTGACGAAACATGGCCAGCATAGAAGTTGGAAGAATTTGCGTCAAATTAACGGGCCGAGAGACAGGTAAGAAATGCATTGTCGTAGACGTGGTTGACAAGAACTTCGCCCTCATCACAGGCCCGAAGACCGTGACAGGAATCAGACGCCGACGGACCAATGTCGATCACCTAGAGCCCACCGCAGAAAAGGTGGAATTGAAGAAGGGCGCAACGGACGACGAGGTTGAGAAAGCGTTGACCAAGGCAAAGAAGACGAAGTTCATGAAGGAAGATGCCCTGCCCTCACAGGCACCAGTCGCAAGCTAAGCATCCGCGGCAACTCCCAGATCTGCGACACTGAATTTAGTTCTTCGACTTTTCTCGTTCTCAGGAATGATTCTGCCTTAATAGGACTGAAGCTCTAAGCACTCCTAGAGAGGTGAAACGTTTGCAGTCCGCAGTGCCGTCGGCAACCAAGAGGGAGCTTGTCGCAAAGGTCGACGATACAACTGACTCAAAGTACGGCTGTCGACCTGAAGAAAGACCCATGTCACTTCACATCAAGTACGGTATGATGCCAATCGATAAGCCAGGGGGACCCTCCAGCCACGAGGTTGTGGCGTGGATAAAGCGCATGATGAAGCTGGAACATGCCGGTCACGGAGGAACCCTAGAGATCTCCTAATCGGGGCTATCCCAAAGTCACCGGCGTTCTACCAGTCGCACTAGAGGACGCTACGAAAGTTGTTCAGGTCTTCCTCTACTCGGGAAAGGAATACGTCTGCCTAATGCAAGTTCACGCCGACGTCCCTGAACAGAGACTACGGGAAGTGCTGAATGAGTTCACTGGGGAGATCTATCAGAAGCCACCGCTAAGGTCTTCGGTTAAAAGAGAGCCCAGAAAAAGAACCATCTACAGGCTCGACGTGAACGAGATCAATGGCCGTCAGGTTCTATTCACCTGCGCATGCCAAGCCGGAACGTACATGCGAAAAATCTGCTCGGACATTGGGGAAGTTCTTGGCTGCGGAGCACACATGCGTGAATTGCGAAGAACCCGCGCTGGACCATTCAAGGAGGAGAATGGACTCGTAACGTTGCACCAACTGAGCGCGGCTCAGTCAGACTTTGAATCAGGCAATGAAACACCGCTCCGCTCGCTAATACAGCCGATGGAGGTTGCTGTGAGCACGATTCCTCAGATCATAATTCGGGACTCGGCTGTGGATGCTATCTGCCACGGAGCAGAGTTGGCTCTACCAGGCATTGTCAAATTGGATTCTGCGATTGACCGAAACAAACCTGTGGCTCTGTTCACTCTGAAGGGTGAGGCAGTCGCGTTAGGCCGCGCGTTGATGGCTACCCGGGAAATGCTGGATCAAGAGAAAGGCGTGGCCGTTAAGACTGAGAGGGTTTTGATGGAGCGTGGCACATATCCGTCGCTCTGGAAACACTAGGCGGACAACGTGCGAACAGACTTAAATCAACCGTGCAATTCTGAGAACTTCGGTGCCGGGGTTCCCTAGTCTGGTAAGGGGCAGAATCAACGACGCCCAAGCCTGGAATTAGGTAACCGCAAGCCTGTGGCCTTTAGGGGCCACGAGGGTTCAAATCCCTCTCCCGGCGCCATTCTGAACCTTCAGCTCAACTCCATGTAGGGGACGTTGATTTCTTGTGTTGACTTGTGCGTTCGCATAAGCGGTGCGGATACACAGGTGTCAGATGGTAGTGCATCCAAGATTACAACATTGGCAGATATTGACGCATTAGGATACCGCATTGCTGGCATCTTATGAGCCTTAGAAGCCTCCCGTCCTTATCGAAGTCTTGACCGATCTCGCGTGTCTGACTGTTTCGGCACAAACTTGCTGTGGCAGTTTCCGAATTTTGAGAGACGTTTGTGAAGCATTTCCTAATCAAATCGGATTCACCTAATTTGAATGACCCTCCAATTCTCTTCGAGGTTTCTATAGACGGTGCCATTGGTGGCGACCGCAGTGCGGGCAGTAGTTCATGCGTTGATCCGATGTGGCGACCAATGGTTGGTAACAGTACTTACAGTTCTCCGAGATGTGAATGCCATGCCAGTGTTCGCTCACCTGAGGATAGTGCTCCCAGTCGAGATGGGAGAATGAGGGGACTGAGGCCGCAGAGGTATGCGCGTACCAAGGTTCGTATGACTGGTGCCAATAACAGTAGGCTAATTCAGGATACATCACGTTCACGGCGTGCTCGTGATGACGTATGGCATAATTAAACGCCTTTCCCTTGTCCCTTAGAACCCATCCCTTCGAACAGGCTTGTTCGAATCTGTGTGTGGGACCGATTGATTCAACGGAAGCAGATCTGAACCGGAGAAAATTGCTTTAGTGCGGATAACGGACCCTAACCTTCTGCACACATTGTTCCCTCTGCGCCATGCCTTCGCGTCAGAGCCGTGACCCCACAGGCGCAGAATAGGCTTTCAGGTATTTGCCTTCACTGCGATTAAGGGAAGGAGTGGCAAGTCAGTTCCAAAGTCACATTCTCTCAACGTGATCGCAGGAGATGGTTGCGGGGAAGCTGCTCACAGATTGAAACGGCGATTTCCCAGTGCGATTGCCCAGAACGGAAACTCATGTCTTTGGCAGAGAAGATGCACTTAGGATTTGTGCAGAGATTCCGCGCTTGAACCGTATGGAGTATGAGGAAAAACGGAGAATCAATCATGCTGACGAATCACTTTGGATATCGTTTCCATGTTAGGGATCGCTATTGGCCTCGCAATGGATACGTTCTCCGTGGCTATCGGCGTAGGGATTTCGGTGGACAGACCAACAGTAGGGCACTATTTCAGGATCCCCTTTCACTCCGGGCTTTTCCAGTTCATGATGCCCATAATTGGCTACTTTGCTGGAGCGTTCATTGGACCTTGGATTGGTAGCTATGATCATTGGACTGCGATGGTTCTTCTGTCGCTTGTCGGAGTGAACATGATCAGAGGATCCTTTTCCAGCAAGAGGGAAACGTATACTTCTGATCCTTCTCGGGGATGGATGCTTGTCACTCTGTCGCTAGCGACCAGTATCGACGCGCTGGCTGTGGGCCTGAGTCTGGGTTTTCTCGATGAGTCAGTGGTATTGAGCAGTGTTGTGATCGGGATTGTGAGCGCGCTTTTCTCAATCTTCGGAATCACGATAGGCAAGAAAGCAGGTTCGCTTCTTGGGAAGCATGTTGAACGAGCAGGCGGGCTCATCTTGGTGATGATCGGAGCGAAGATTCTCCTAGATCACATTGCCTAGGCTGCACTTGAGCGAGAGCTGATTGCCGGATTTGCCATGCGTGTGGGCAACGACCATCAGACCTTTCCCCTAACTCCACAAGCAGGCAACTGTGTGCCTATGTTGGTGTGCACACGCAGAAAGCTGAGGTAATAACGCCCTAGGGGCTGCGCTGGTAACCTATCGGGTGGCATTTCTGGGAACTGGTAGTACAATACACATTCCATATTGGCAGAATTCATGGTTCCCCGATCTACATTCGTCACACAAACATGCGCACTTGTAGACATAATCGAGCTCAACACTTTCGCTCATTTCTGATATGCGCTCATCCCGCCAGTGCTTTCGTAAGAGACTAAGTGCCATATGTAACCGAAGTTCGGGCTGTTATGTTACATGTGTCTCAATCGCCGAAAATCCGAGCCAACGGCCAAGGTCACGGACTCACGGAGTTTCCGGTGCAGGACGAACGAATTAGCTTTCAATTGCCGATCGATAGTGGCAGACACTTCCGATGAGGCGGGAATCCATTGCATAAGAGTTCATGATCACAGACCGTGATTTCCTTGCAAGTCTATTAAGCCCGGCCAGCTCAGGACTTTTCCGGGGTCGGTTTTGTTCATGGCAGCAGCAGATCTTGTGACGATGGCGCACGGCGCGGGCGGTTCGGTCATGCAGTCCCTGATTGAGAAGTATGTTCTCAAGCATCTTGGAGGTGCAAAGGTGGATGTTCCACTCGATGCACTTGATGATGCCGCCGTCGTTCAGGGTATGGTTCTGAAATCCGATTCGTACACCGTGAAACCGCTCTTCTTTCCCGGGGGTGACATTGGGCGACTCGCCATCAGCGGAACGGTCAATGACATTTGCATGATAGGTGGCGATCCCTTGGCCTTGGCAGCGGGTTTCATAATTGAAGAAGGGTTCAGCCTCATGGAACTTGAAAAGATCCTTGAAAGCATGAGAAAGGCGAGCGACGAAGCGGGTGCTCCCGTGATTACAGGAGACACCAAGGTGATGGAGAGAGGTGCATTGGACAAGTTTGTGATAAATTTGTCTGGAATCGGGAAGCGCAACTCGTTGCTTGACCAGAATCTGCTTGAAGTCCAAAAGTACCGCGACTTGAACGCCAGATGGTTGCTTGACAGTAATGTGCGAGCGGGTGATAAGATCATTCTGTCCGGGACAATTGGCGATCATGGGATCGCGGTCCTTTCGGCTCGAGAAGGATATGGGTTTGAGACTCGAATCGAGTCGGATGCGGCACCGCTCAAAGGCACAGTGAATCGTATTCTCCAGGTAGGTGGGATCCTGGCGATGAAAGATCCTACCCGGGGAGGTCTGGCTAACCTCCTGAACGAGTGGAGCCAGAAATCTCATGTTGGAATTCTGGTGCAGGAGCAATCCATCCCTGTGAAGGATGGAGTTCAAGCTGCTTGCGAAATGCTGGGTTTGGATGTGTTGGAGATCGGAAACGAAGGCAAAGTCGTCGCGGCCGTGGTCCCTGAAAAAGCTGCGGCTGTGCTGACTGCTCTAAGGGATACTCCTCAGGGAAAAGACGCTGCGATCATCGGAGAGGCAACCTCAGAATTCGAACTAGTAGCCATGGAGACTGTTGTGGGCGGTAGGAGAATCATTGCTCCTCCGGCAGGCGACCCAATCCCGAGGATCTGCTAAACCAGATTAGATTCGGCATCGCATTGTCGCCAGAATCTTATGATCGGCCCATATCCTGCACGTACCCTCAGTTGACACCATGGTGGGACCTTTCGGCGACGCGGGTGTACATCCCTTCAAGTAAAGAGGGCATTCGGGCGGGTCGATCTTACCCAGAATCACGTCGCCACATCTTGCCTGCGGCACAAATTGCTCGCTTCCCGGCGCCTCCCTCAAACCGAAGCGTGCACGCGTATCATGCTCCTGGAATTCTTCTCGCATCCGGAACCCAGACGCTGGGATTGTGGCAACGCCACGCCAATAGCCATCCACACGCTCGAAGACCTTATCCATAGCTGCCTGTGCCCGCACGTTTCCATCCCAGGTCACGGCGCGAGTATACTCATTTTCCATCTTCGGCTCTCCGGCCGCGATCTGCCGTAGCAACATCGCTATAGAGATCAGAACGTCAACCGGCTCGAATCCTGAGAAGACCATTGGTTTCCGTGTTTTCCGGAAACAGGGCTCGTACGCTTTCATGCCGGTCACAGTTGAGGCGTGACCAGCGTTCATGAATCCGGCAACAGCTAGGTCTGGTGATGCTGCGACTGCTTCCACGGCAGGTGGGACGTAGCGATATGCGTTTAGGAAGGTGAGATTAGGTGGGGGGCCTTTTAGGATCTCATAGGCGGTTGGCGGTGCTGTGGTCTCAAAGCCAACAGCGAAGAACACATGCTCACGCTCGGGATTGGTTTCCGCAATCTTCACCGCGTCATGCACACTGTATACGACTCGGACATCGCCGCCCGAAGCCTTAGCTTCAAACAGAGACATGCCAGATCCTTTCGCTCGGGACATGTCGCCGTACGTGAGAATCGTCTTTCCTTCGAGAGACAGTCGCACAGCAGCGTCGATATCCGCCGCGGGTGTAACGCACACTGGGCAACCGGGGCCTGCGCGGACTTCAATATTCTCGGGCAGTAATGTGCGGATTCCGAAGTGCGTGATGGTCCATTCATGAGACCCGCATACGTGCATGATTATGACGTGGTCAGGGATGGCTTGGGCAAGGCGGTCGATTTCGAGGCGCAGTTTGCTTGCCAGCGCTGGGTCTCGATACCCTTCGAGAATCAACCTAGCCCACCTTTCAGTTGTTGCTCGTAGGCTGCGCGCTCGTCTGGGACGGCTGCGAGGATCTGTTGCCAATACTTCAGTGTCTCACGTGCTTCAGCTTCGTCGAGTATTTGGATTGCATATCCGGCGTGAACGAGTACATAGTCTCCCATCTTGGCTTCGACAAGGGAAACATTAACGCCCTCTCTGATCGTGCCTTCGCCAAAATCCACTCTAGCAAAGTCGTCGTTTAGTTCGATGACTTTCCCTGGATACGCTAGGCACATTATTCGGTCACTCGGTCCTCGGTTTTGTCTACTTATTAGCTTGTAGAACAATTACCAGTCTTGCTAGGTCAGCTTCCAGTATGAACGACCCGTACGATCTCGCGCAGGTCGGCAGAATAGTCGAAATTCAAGGCGAAATGGCGAAGATCGATTTGGGCGGCGGAACGTTAGTCACTGCCAACACTGCACTGACCGAGGCTAAGGTCGGCGATTATGTTCTGGTACACGCGGGCTACGTGTTGAAAGTCTTGGACATTGAAGAAGCGAAACGAATGCTTGCACGGTGGCGTTAGAGGAAATCGGAGAGAGGGTTTTCCAAGAACGAGGTACCCGCTGCGCTGGAAGGCGATCTCTATTCCAATGAGGCCAAGTAGGCTTGACCAAGAGCTATCCCACCATCTCCAGGGGGAACTGCCACATTACTAACGTACCGCAGTCCTGCCTCGGAAACAATTCTGCGAATCATGAGTGAGATTCTCTCGTTCAACGCCACCCCGCCAGAGAAGCCCACTGTCTTGATGCTCTCCTCTCCTGCGATCGTGATAGCCGCATTTGCCAAGGTATTGGCCATGTATGCATGCGCAGAGAATGCTAGATCTGGAGCGGGAGTCCTGGTTCTCTGATCATATATGCTTCGAACCATGTTCGTGGTCACGATGACTTCACCGTCTATCGCAGGTCTGACGTTCAGTTTATCCGTGCCTCCTCTTGAGCAAGCTTCGAGTTTCATGGCGGGCTCTCCTTCGTAAGTTCTTTCGTGACTAATGCCCAAAATGGCGGCGATCGAATCCAGAACCCGCCCACAGCTTGAAGTCCAAACAAAGTCCCCTCTCTCAAGCTGACGCCTGATTATCGGAATCTCAGCTTCACGATGGGGAAAGTATGACGCGTTGGTCTTCAGCCAGTCATGAATCGTGGGCTCATCTCTGAGAATGCCTGCCACCATTCTCGCTGGATATCGGGTCGCTAGATCTCCTCCCACCATTGGTTGCTTTTCCAAATGCGCGGCCCTTCTGACTTCGGAATCGTGACAGACTAGAATCTCTCCTCCCCATGCTTCACCTCCATATCCTAACCCGAATCCATCGCAAATGATCCCGACGATCTCATTCACAGAATGCTCCACCATAAGCGAACCCGCATGAGCGTGGTGATGCTGAATCCGTCGCAACGGCACACTGAGTTCTTTCGACATACGTTCTGCGATTCCGGTGGTTGTGAACTTCGGGTGAAGATCGCAGGCTATGACATCCGGCTCGAATCCGATGAGGCTTTCTAGGTGTGTGACTGCGTCTTCCAGAAATTTCGCTGTCTCCACTGTCTCTGTGTCTCCAATGTGCTGAGTCAAGTATGCCTTATTGTCAAGGATCATGCATGCAGTAACGTTCAGCTCACCGCCCAATGCCAGTGCTTTGCTCTTGGATGGGTTCGATAGAACAATCGGCGCAGGTGCGTAGCCTCGGGATCGTCGGATAGGAGTAGGTATCTCGCCAATACACCGAACGACTGAGTCATCTGCACGCTGCGCAATATCTCTATCATGTACTAGGAAGTGGTCTACGACGCTGCCGAGCCTCTGAACCGCTTTTCTGGTGTCGGTAATTATTGGTTCGTTAGGTGCGTTGGCGCTTGTCATTATGAGCGCGGGGTCGCTTGTTGAATCGAAGATCAGATAATGCATCCCGGTGTAAGGCAGCATCACTCCCACTGAGTCCAGTCCAGGCGAGATTAGGGAAGAGAGCGGAAATGGCTCCGTTTTGTGCAACAGAACGATGGGCCGAGTGTATGATTCAAGCAACTCGCGTTCACAAGGACGGACTTCACCGAACGTTAGTGTCGAATCAAGACTGCGTGCCATAACTGCGAATGGCTTGTATCTTCGTTCTTTGCTTCGCCGCAATCGCTCGATGGGATCGTCTTGGAGGGTCGAAGCCGCTAAGTGAAACCCTCCATTTCCCTTGAGGGCCAGCGTCTTGCCCTCTGAGAGTAGTCTTCCGGCTTCTCTGATCGGATCAGAGGCACCAATTGGGTCACCTGACTTGTCGAGTAGCGTGACTTTAGGGCCACAAGTAGGGCACGCTATGGTCTGGGCATGGAATCTTCGGTCCACGGGATTTGTGTATTCGGCGCGGCAGCTTGCGCACATTGGGAATTGGTGCATTGTAGTGTTGGGTCGGTCGTACGGAACTCCAACGATAGTTGTGAACCGCGGACCGCAGTTCGTGCAGGTAATGAAGAAATATCCATGCCTGCGATCTTGAGGCGAGCTCAGCTCCTTTAGGCAGTCGTCGCAAATCGCAATGTCAGGCGGTATTACGGAGCCGCTCTTCTTCCGCTCTTGGCTGCTGGTTTCGATGACGAAGTCAGGGAAACCAACCTCCTCAAGATATTCGACATGGACGCTGTCCAACCGTGCCAGAGGAGGTCGTTCCTTCTTCAGAGTCTCCAAGAAAGCATCAATTTGGGATCTGTCGCCTTCAACATTGATCTCAACAATTGCGTCAGCGCGGTTCCTGACGAAACCTCTCAACCTGCAGCGCTTGGCTATTCTGTAAACGAACGGTCTGAACCCTACTCCCTGAACGATGCCTGTGACTGTTATGGATGCGCGCATTATGTTCGCCAGTTCTTGTCGGTCATGGCATCAGGCCTTGCGTGAGAGGAGGCTGACAGGTCTTTCTCCAGATTGTCTAAATCCGGCAAGCCTTTAATAGGGTTCAGTCTTCTCGCTACCGCAATTTCGGTGTAAGCTGGGCATGTCCAGAGAATTTCGACACATACTTCGAGTGGCCGGGACTGACATAGACGGTACTAAGAAGATAGTCTACGGTCTAACGAAGATTAGAGGCGTTGGGCCAAGTTTTGCTGCGGCCATAGTCCGGGTCGCGGAGCTACGACCGGAGCTGAGGATGGGTGAGCTGTCCGAAGCGGAGGTTCAGAAGGTGGAAAACGTAATGCGGGATCCCGCCAAGTATGGCCTTCCGTCCCGCCTTTTCGACAGAAGGAAGGATCTTGAGAGTGGTCGCGACCTGCATTTGATTGGTCCTGACTTGTCTTTGAGTCTCAAGAATGATATCGATTTCATGAGAGACATTCGATCATGGAAGGGAACTAGGCATTCATTGGGATTGAAAGTCCGTGGTCAGCGGACTCGTACAACGGGTCGCAAAGGCAGAGCCGTCGGTGTGGCCAAGAAAGTGATCATGGAGGCTGCAAGAGCAGCAGCGCAAAAGGAGAAAGAAGCGAAATAGAGGGCATGAGGAATGGGAGATCCAAGAAGACAGCGAAAGAGCTACGAGACCCCTAGGCACCCTTGGCGAAGAGACCAACTCGAAGTTGAACTGCGTCTTATCGGAGAATACGGCCTTCGAAACAAGCGAGAACTCTGGCGATACAAGACGATGATTTCTGAGGTTAGAGGAATTGCACGATCCCTTCTGGGCGCCCCAGAACAAGAACGAGCTCGCACAGAGCGCGAATACCTAGCGAAACTGAGCAGAATTGGCGTGCTCTCCGAATCCGCATCGATCGACGAAGTCCTCGACCTTGACATCCGTGACCTTATGGAACGCAGACTCCAGACTGTGGTGTTCCGACGTGGTCTTGCAAAGACTCTGCATCAATCTAGACAGCTGGTTTCACACGGCCATATATCGGTGGCGGGGAAGATCGTGTCGGTGCCTGGCTACATTGTGAAGCGAGATGAGGAGCAAAGAATCAAGTATTTCGCCTACAGCCCGTTGTCTAAGAGCGATCACCCGCTAAGAAAGATCGCTGCGGCCGCTGCAGCTGGGCAAGCGGTTGCCGAAGAGTCGAAGTCTTCATAGGCTGACGCGCTGATCTCTCCATCAGACTTTCTTCCTACGGTATAGGAAGAAAACAAGCACGAAGATCGTCAGAAGTATTGCTAAGCCAACGAGAGCGGAGGAGTACTGTCCTGCCCCAAGGATTATGGGGATAGGGCCAATGAATATTATTGCGCCACCACTGACATTGCTCGGGTTGATGCTCGAAAGTGACCCCACGGTCATGAGCAAGATTCCAATGAAAATCATGGCGAACGCAGCGAAGAACAACCATGTGGCCACAGAGAACTGCGAGGACGGCGCGTAGCCTGCGGCGGCAGACGGTCTCAGTCTGGTTTGGCATTCGGAGCATGACCAGTGAATCGGGTCAAAGCAGTCGCTGCAGACTGTTCGCCCGCAGTCTCGACAGACATAGGTTGCGGTCCTTTTGCCGCATAACACGCATGCCAGTGCCATCATTGATCATCTCATCACTAGAGTGGGGATGAACATGAACGCAAGAACTATCACCATTAGGACAATCGCGAGGATCACCAGTATTTTCACAGATTCGCGGTCCGTTCCGAATATGATTGGAATTGGGCCAATGAGAAGGACTCCCCCTCCTCTTGTTCTATTGGTTCCGTTCCTGGCTTTGAATGCGGAGACGATCACGGCGATGAATGCTAAGACGAATCCGATGATGACCATTGTCAATCCAATTTCTGCAAAAGTCACTTGGGTCAACCTGCCAACGCCTTTGTCTCATTCGCATCTTTCGTGAACTTTAACTCTTCGAGAAAATCTCTCAATAAGTCTCGCGCGGAGTTGTAATAGTTTATAAGCCCCGCAGAGGCTACCTCCGAAAGCTCTTTGGCTAGAAGTGAAAATGCCGTGAACTGCGGACCCGAAGGACAGACTGCAGGACAAGATAGTTTGCAGAACATCGAAGCTCCGTGTTGTGTGAGGGGTCCGTAGGCTTTGGACGTCAAAATTGTAGAGGACAAGGAGAATCATATCAGGTTCCTTCTGAAAGGAACGAACCACGCCTATGCCAACGCACTCCGCAGGGCTATGATCGCCGAAGTTCCTGCGATGGCCATTGAAGATGTCATCATGATTGAGAACACCTCAGTCCTGTATGACGAAACGGTGGCCCACAGGTTGGGTCTAATCCCTCTGAGAACGGATCTTGACGCTTACATCTTGCCTGAGGAATGCGATTGCAAGAGTGAGTTAGGCTGCAGCAAGTGCCGAGCGTCTTTCACGCTTGAGGCGGAGGCGAGCGGTGAGTCACTAATGGTGTATTCGTCCAGTCTGAAGTCTGATGGTAGTGTTACGCCGGTCAGCGGCAACGTTCCGATCGTTAAGCTTGGCCCGAAGCAGAAGCTCCGACTTGAAGCTTACGCGAGGCTTGGCAAGGGAATAGAGCATGCCAAATGGCAGCCAGTTTCCGCATGCGCATACAAATACCTGCCAAAGGTCATTCTGAACTCGGACAACCTATCCAACCCGTCAGAAGTCATCCAGGTATGCCCAACGGATGTCTACGCTCATGATCCCGAGAACAAGATAGTCGTTCGCGACGAGATGGCATGTACCCTGTGCATGGATTGCGTGCAGAAGGCGGTGCCTCATGATCCTAAGAAGCCGTTTCCAATCAAGATAGAAGGCGACGAGACGGCCTTCATCTTCTACGTAGAATCAACAGGGGCGATTCCGCCCAAGAGAATCGTCGGAGAAGCCACAAATATTCTTGACAAGAAAGCTTCCGCCCTAACCGACTTGGTGAGAAAGGGACTCGAATAGAGGGATAACCTGTCGATGAGAAGAATGATTACAAACCCGGAACTGCTAGACACAATCCGATTTCTGAAGGTCCAAGCGAAGAAAAATGAGTCGAAGATCTGGGTAGCAGTGGCCGAACATCTTTCACGCCCTAGACGCGGACGGGCGGCTCTCAACCTCAACCACATATCACGCGCCGCCAAGGCCGATTCAGTTGTTATCATTCCTGGGAAAGTTTTGGGGACAGGTGTGATCAAACATCCGGTCGTCGTCGGAGCCTTTCAGTTCTCTCAGACAGCTCGAGCGAAGATAGAGCAAGCCGGCGGGAAATGCGTTGGCATCAAAGATTTTGTAGCCACGTACCCCAAGGGCTCAAATGTTCAGATCCTGAGATGAGTAGTATGTCAAAGGAACCTCTGCTAGTGGATGCGAAGAACCAGATACTCGGTAGAATCGCGAGTTTCGCCGCAAAGAGAGCTTTGAGTGGCGATACGGTAATTGTTCTGAACGCTGAGAAGGCTGTGATCTCCGGTAGACGAAGCAACATTGTGGAAGAGGCCAAGCGCCGCCTCAGGACGAGAACACTTGGCACGCAGACCCATGCTCCTGTCCATCAGCGGAGACCTGACCTCTACCTTCGGCGCGTCGTCAGAGGAATGTTACCTTGGAAGAAAGCCAAAGGTAAGTCCGCCTTCCATCGAGTTAGAGTGTTCATTGGTGTCCCCGAAGAATTCGCGAAGAAGGCTCAAACGAAGGTAGCCGGTGCGGACGCATCGAAATTGCTCTCACCATTCGTTACACTTGAAGAACTGGCGAAAGAGATATGGGGTTAATGGTATATGAGTGAGAAAACCGAGAAGACAGAAAAGACTGAGAAGGTTGAGAAGGCGGAGAAGAAACGAATTCTGCTCGTAACAGGGAAGAGGAAAACTGCCATCGCCCGAGCCATGGTGAGACCTGGGTCGGGTAACGTCATGGTGAACGGCATCCCCTTGGCAACCTACATGCCAGAGATCGCGAGGGTGAAAGTTTCGGAACCATTAGTCCTCTCTGGAGAACGTTGGAAGGTTCTGGACTTCAGTGTCAGGGTAAACGGAGGAGGCTTCATGGGTCAGGCAGAAGCAGCGCGAATGGCAATAGCAAGGGCTTTGGTTCAGTGGACGAGGAGTTCTGAACTTAGAAAGACGATGACGAATTACGATCGAACAATGCTTGCAGGAGACCCACGCAGAAAGGAGCCCAAGAAATTCGGCGGCCCAGGCGCACGGGTCCGAGAACAGAAATCCTACAGGTAGGTTCTGAGTGGACGCATGATAATTCCGGTACGATGCTTCACGTGTGGAAAGCTCGTCGCGGATCGCTGGGAAGAGTACGCGAGACGTGTGAAGGCCGGAGAGAGGCCGAAGAAGGTTCTTGACGATATGGGGATGACGAGGTATTGCTGCCGACGCATGTTCATATCGCAGGTCGACGTTCTCGATGACCTGTTGCGATATGCTCAGGTCACTGCAAAGAGACGCGCACAATTCGAATGAAAAAGGAGGATGCATGGATGTCTGAAGTTGAAGAGAAGGAAGGGATGCCGAAATCAGAAGATCTACTCATCCCGCTTGAAGATCTGCTCGCAGCCGGCTTGCATATCGGGACTAGGATCAAGACCGGTGACATGGAGGCGTACATATACCGCGTCCGACCGGACGGTTTGTTCATCCTCAACATAGGGAAGACCGATGAGAAGATCCGTCTGGCTGCACGTTTCATGGCCCGTTTTGAACAGGACCGTGTTCTAATAATCTCATCTAGACTCTACGGAAAGACCCCTGTCGAGAAGTTCTGTGAGCTAACCAAGACAATGCCAATCGTCGGACGATTCATGCCCGGACTGATATCAAACCCACTGCAACCCTATCATGCCGACCCGCAGGTCATAATGGTCACAGACCCCAGAGCGGATTGGCAGGCAATCAAGGAAGCATCAACCGCTGGCGTTCCCGTTGTTGCTTTGTGCGACACGGACAATGTCTTCAGCGGGGTCGACCTCGCGATTCCGGTGAACAACAAAGGGCGGCGCGCGTTGGCGATGGTGTACTGGCTTTTGGCTAGACAAGTCTTGAGAGAGCGGGGAGAATTAGCGCAGGATGGAACAATCACGGCGACCGTTGACGATTTCGAGACGAAACTGGCGGCTATCGCCCCGAGAACGGGCGGTGAGCTTTGAAGATACGGAAGCCCTGTGTCGCCGACGCATTCTACGCCGGAACCAGAACTGAACTTACAGATCAGATAATCGAATGTTTCAATCACCGCTTCGGCCCGGGGAAAGTGCCTGAAGTAACCGCACATGGGCCGCGAAAGATCGTAGGTCTTGTGTCTCCTCATGCAGGTTATGTGTATTCAGGACCAGTTGCAGCAAATGCGTACGCCCGCTTGGCGAGTGACGGACTTCCCGATGTCTTCGTGATTCTCGGACCTAATCACACGGGGCAGGGAAGCGGCGTCTCCATCCTGACCGAAGGTGCCTGGGAGACACCAATTGGAATCTCCAAGATAGACAGCGTCCTCGCAAAACAGATCCAGAAATCCAGTAGCATAATGGACATCGACGAAACCGCCCACTCACATGAACATTCAATTGAGATCCAACTGCCCTTCCTTCAATTTCTCTTCAAGGACGCAGTGAAATTCATCCCAATCTGCATGATGATGCAGGATCTTCGAACGTGCAGAGATATCGCGAAGAGCATCATCGAACAGACGAAAGGGAAAGATATCGTGATGATCGCCTCCAGCGACTTCACGCACTACGAACCTCATGAGACTGCGAGCAAGAAGGACAGGACTGCGATTGACGCGATTTTGACACTCGACAGTGAAACGCTGAACGAACTCGGCGAAAGTAGTCGTGTCACAATGTGCGGGTACGGGCCCATCACCACTCTGATGGAGGCGGCGAAACTTCAGGGTAATGTGCAGTCGAAGTTGTTGGCCTATCGGACGAGCGGCGATATTTCAGGCGACAGAAGCGCAGTAGTCGGCTACGCCTCGATACTCTTTCTCCGCGAGTAGGTTAGTCAGGGGAGTCGCGACACCACCGTCCGAGGTCATCACAGGACCAAATGACGTAGCGTTGATCAGGAAGTCTTCGTCGTAGACCAAACAGGAAACCATCCAACCGTTCACAGAGATTGCAGTCAGCTCAGTCTTGTCCTCAATCTCCGTTCGGCTTTTCTAGTAGCTCAGCAGAAGTCAGCCCAAGGCTCTGAATCTTGGGAATGGGTGTCGGGTTCGGGAAAGTGATACTGTTCAACGAGCACTTTGTTGTGCATGGTCTTCCAGCGATAGCTTCAGCGATCGGAGCAAAGACAACCGCACTGGTTGAAAGACGTGTAGGGTCAGGGATCGAGGTCAAAGATGAGAGGCCTGAAACGAAAGGGTACAAGGCCGAGAAGCTTGCTCAGCAGAGGGAATCCTTGGACAGAATGCTCAAGTTCATGAATATCGACACTGAGCACAACGCTTTCACGATTATTCTGGGCGGTGATTTGATCGCTGCAAGCGGGGTAGGAGCGAGTGCTGCCTCGTGCGCCGCAATCGCCCGAGCCTTCTCGCAGGAACTCGGTCTCAACTATTCAGATGAGAAAGTGAACGAAGTCGCCTACGAGGGAGAAAAGGGGTATCATGGTACACCGTCGGGCATTGACAACACCGCCGCAACATTCGGCGGCTTGATCTGGTACAGGCGAGAGGGCTCCTCGCAGCTGATGGAACGCATGAGGCTCCGGAAACCTGTAGAGATCGTGATGGGAAACACAGGTATGGTTGCTGACACGAAAGTCGTGGTCGCCGGCGTGAAGGAGCGGAAAGAAAGGGAGCCGGAGAAGTATGATCGCATTTTCAGAGATGCGGAGCAACTGGTACGCGACGCGAGAAAGCAACTTGAGATGTTCAACCTCGAAAAACTAGGTTCCTACATGAATGAGAATCACAGGCTTCTTCAGCAGATTGGAGTGTCATGCCCCGAGCTGGATGCGCTCGTGGACTTGGCACGTGACAACGGAGCACTAGGAGCAAAGATGACGGGGACAGGGAAAGGAGGTTACATGGTGGCCCTGACTCCGGGAAGGGAACTTCAGAAACGCGTCGCAGAGGAAATCGAGAGGAAGGGTTTTCAGGCGCTGCGCACCACGATTGGGATCTAGAGGTTGCGCTAAGATCGCTACTGGTGATTGAGAATGGATTTGGCGAGATTCATCAAAGTCCTTGATGAGAAAGGCATGCTGACTAGGATCAGCAGGCCTGTGGATCTGAAATATGAAGTCTCAACCCTAATGAAAATGCTCGATGGGCGCGTTCTCCTTTTCGACCGCGTGAAAGGGTCGACGATGTCGGTCATAGCTAACGTTTGCTCAACGCGCGATCTAGTTGCCACTGGACTTGGAGTCAGCAGAGGAGAGCTCATCGCGAAGCTGACGGATGCAATCGATCACCCGAAGAAAGCGAGAGTCGTTGAAGCTGAGGGCTACCAGGACATAGGCGCTGATCTCGGAAAGCTGCCCATTCTGACCCACTACCCGAAGGACGGAGGCCCATACATTTCGTCCGGAATAGTTGCTAGCAATGACAAGGAGTACGGTGTCAACCTCTCCTACCATCGAGCGCAAGTTCTTGGAAAAGACAAGTTGGTCCTGCGAATCTTGGAGAGACACTTCGACACCTACATCAAGCGCGGACTGAAGGAGTTCGCACTCTGCATATCTTCACCGATGCAGGTTCTGGTGAGTGCAGCGATATCTGTCGATATAGGGATCAGCGAAGTCGAGATAGCCAACGCCTTGGATGAGACACCGCTCGTGCGACTTGATGGGCATCTGGTCCCACCTTCTGACATCGTGATTACAGCTGAGTTGACCGGCGAGCTGCATGATGAAGGACCTTTCCTTGATCTGACTGAGACCTTCGACATCGTGCGGAAACAGAGAGTCGCCAAGGTGAAGAAGATCTACGTGAAAAAGGGCGCGATGTACCACGCCCTGTTACCAGGCGCGCTTGAGCACAGGGTTCTGATGGGTATGCCGAGGGAGCCAACGATCTACAGAGAGGTCGCAAAGGTCTGCGATGTCAAGGACGTTCTCGTAACGCTTGGCGGGTGTTCTTGGCTTCATGGAGCGGTGAGCATACACAAGAAGAATTCAGACGACGGCCGGAAAGCAATCGAGGCCGCCTTCAAAGGTCACAAGTCTATGAAACACGTCTTCGTGGTGGACGACGACATAAACATACATGACCCGAACGAAATCGAATGGGCGATGGCAACACGTTTCCAAGCCGACAAGAACACGATCATGAAGCGAGAGAAAGGATCATCGCTTGACCCGTCCTCCGACATGGACACACAAATGACATGCAAGGTCGGATTCGACATGACAATTCCCGAAGGCGGAAAGAAAGAGTTCAAGCGACCCACCCTCCCAATGAAACTAAACCTGGACGATTATCTCACACAAAAATAGACTGGAGTTGAATTGAGCAATATACCTCACAAACGCTGAGGAACGAATCCTGTCAGGCGAGAACGGAGAAGTAATGGAACGCATGTTCCGCTTGCTCGTCCGTCTCGGCGAGATCTACGAAGCAGACAAGATGATTCCTGTCAGCTCGTCGCAGGTTGCGGGGGTCTCGTACAAGTCGATAGGCGACCCTGGTGTCGAGTTCCTCGAAGACTACGCAAACAAAGGTGCCACGGTGAAGATCGTAACCTTCCTGAACCCGGCAGGGATGGACATTGAAGACTGGCAGAAGCTTCGCGTCCCGCAAAGCTTTGCAGAGAAGCAACTCCGCATCATGAACGCGTTCAAGAAGATGGGCATAGTTGTGAGCGCTACCTGTACACCGTACTTGGCAGGGAATCTTCCGAGATTCAAGGAACACATCGCTTGGTCTGAATCCTCTGCTATCGCCTTCTCGAACTCCGTCATAGGAGCGAGAACAAACAGGGAGGGAGGGCCGTCAGCGCTCGCCGCTGCGCTGTGCGGTGTTACCCCGAACTATGGTCTCCACCTGGATGAGAACAGGAAGCCTCAGGTGCTCGTGGAGGTTGACGCCAAACTGGAAGACAGCGCGGACTTCGGAGCGCTGGGCTACGTGGTCGGGAAACAAGTCAAGAACAAGATACCCTACTTTGTGGGAATCAAGGAGGCCGATACTGATCAGTTGAAAGCTCTGGGTGCCGCGATGGCGGCATCAGGCGCGGTCGCGCTCTACCATATCGAGGGCATGACTCCTGAGGCTCATATGATGAAGACTAAAGGCCTAGACAGACTGGCAGTTAGTGACAAGGAGCTGAACGAGACTTTCTCAAAGCTTTCCACAGGCAAGGAACCAGACATCGTCATACTAGGTTGCCCTCACTCCTCGCTCAAGGAGATAATGAGTGTCTCACGAAAGTTGGAGGGAAAGAAGCTGAAAAAACCTTTGTGGGTCTGCACATCAAGAATGGTCAAGGAAGCTGCAAACCGAATGGGATTCACTCAGACCATCGAAGCTGCTGGGGGAAAAGTCGTGGCTGACACATGCATGGTCGTCTCACCAATTGAGGACATGGGATACAGGACAACCGCAGTGAACTCGGGGAAGGCAGCCAACTATCTACCAGGCTTCTGCAAACAGAGCGTCGTCTTCGGCAGACTTGACACTCTACTCGAGAAAGTGACTTAAGGACATTCGAGGTGGTTGAGAATGGAAGTCTTGAAGGGAAGAACGATCAGCCCAGGTAAGGTCGAAGGAGAGAGCCTCGTATCGAAAGAGCCGATCGGATTCTACGGCGGAATCGACGCTAAGACAGGTCTCTTTATAGAGAAAGGTCACGAACTGGAAGGCAAGTCAGTCAAGGGTAAGATCTTGGTATTCCCGTGCGGCAAAGGCTCCACTGTCGGCTCCTACGTTATCTACGGACTCGCCAGGAACAATCAAGCGCCGGCAGCAATCGTGAACAAGGAAACCGAAACGATAGTGGCCACAGGTGCCATACTGGCCGGCGTCCCCTGCGTCGATCGCATCCCTGTAGAGAGGATCTCCACAGGCGATCATCTGATAGTCGACGCAACAGCCGGAACGGTCTCCATCGTCAAGAAGAGTCAGTAGCTCGCTAGGGCAATGAAAGTCAGAGCGGTTCAAACCGAAGCCCGGACAGGATCGAGCTTACAAATGCCTGAGGACCAAACAGCGAAACGAAAACTAGGCCACATCCAAACAACTCTCCGTGAGCAGGTCCAATCGCACGTCTCGACGGGTTTCGACGACGTTCGCCTAATCCACAGAGCACTGCCCGAAATAGATCGCGATGAGATTGACCTCTCGACGGAGATGTTCGGGCACAGGCTCCGAGCGCCGCTCATAATAGAATCAATGACCGGTGGCACACCCCAAGCCGCAAGAATCAACAGAACACTGGCCAAGGTTGCAGAGAAACTGGGGATTGCGATGGGGCTAGGAAGCCAGCGCGCTGGTATTGAAGCCGAGAGTCTCGCTTACACTTACAGGATTGCTCGAGAAGTGGCTCCATCAATTCCGCTGTTCGCCAACTTGGGTTGCCCACAAATTGCTCGTGATGACGGCCTTGACCGCGCAAGAAAGGCAGTCGACATGATCCAAGCGACAGGTCTGTTCATCCACCTGAACGCTCTTCAGGAGTCCGTGCAGTATGAAGGAGAGACCCATTTTGGCGGCATGCTCAAGAGAATCTCTTCATTGGCATCAGGCCTACCTGTCCCTGTCTTGGTTAAGGAGACAGGTGCAGGGATATCAAAGGAAACCGCGAAGGCCGTGGAAGAAGCCGGCGTCAGAGGGATCAACGTAGCCGGCTTGGGTGGAACAAGCTGGGCAGCGGTCGAATACTACCGAGCCCGCAAGAAAAACTCCAAGCTCCAAGCAGATCTGGGCATGACCTTCTGGGACTGGGGAACCCCCACCGTCCCAAGCATCGTGGAGGTCGCGAACTCCACAAGCCTCAACGTCTTCGCCTCGGGGGGCGTGAGAAATGGGCTTCATATAGCGAAAGCAATCGCATTAGGGGCGCATTATGGAGGACTCGCACTTCCCATGCTGAAGTCAGCCTCCGCAGGTGAAAAGGCGGCCACAACTCGACTAACAACAATGATCGAGGAACTAAGAAACGCAATGTTCCTGACTGGCTCGCGCAACTTGGAGGAACTTCGTAGCACACCGCTGATCATAACGGGAGCCACCTATCAGTGGCTGACTCAACGAGGATTCGACGTGACCAAGTACGCGACCAGGAGTAATCCAGAAGGTAAGTGATAGAGACTTGAGCAAGAGTTCCGAAATCTCGGGCTTCTACAAACTCCCAATCACGGAAAGAGTGAAAGTTCTCAAGGAAATTGCGGGGTTGAGTGATGAGGAAGCAGCACTTCTGCAGAAATCTGGAAGCCTAAGTCTTGATGCTGCCAATCGAATGATAGAGAATGTAGTTGGAGTCATGCCAGTGCCGCTTGGTATTGCTGTGAATTTCCTCATCAATGGAAGGGACGTGCTGGTTCCGATGGCTATCGAAGAGCCATCGGTAGTTGCGGCAGCGAGCAACGCTGCGAAGATGGCACGAGCAAAGGGAGGTTTTCACGCAACATCAACCGACCCTGTGATGATAGGTCAGATACAGGTTGTGGGTGTACAGGACGCTCACAGAGCTAGGTTTGAGATACTCGCACACAGGAACGAGATCCTGAAGCGAGCCAATGACGAAGATCCAGTGTTGGTGTCGTTTGGCGGTGGAGCGCGAGACCTCGAAGTTCGAGTAATAGAGACTTCTGTTGGCAAGATGATTATTGCCGAGCTCTTCGTGGATTGCCGGGACGCAATGGGAGCAAACGCCGTGAACACCATGGCTGAGGCAGTGGCTCCGATGATCGAGCAGTTCTCCGGCGGGCGCGTCTATCTTAGAATAATATCCAATCTGGCCATCAAGCGACTTGCCCGCGCCAGGGCAATCTTCACCAAAGAATCCCTAGGTGGTGAGGAGGTTGTCGACGGTATCGTCAGAGCCTATGCTTTCGCAGCCGCTGATCCATTCCGATGCGCCACGCACAATAAGGGAATCATGAACGGCGTGACTGCAGTTGTGCTCGCAACTGGCAATGACACGAGAGCGATCGAGGCGGGTGCACATGCCTACGCAGCTAGCTCAGGCCATTACACTTCTCTCACGACCTGGGAGAAGAATAGTGATGGTGATCTCGTCGGGACTCTTGAGATGCCGATGGCCGTAGGGACTGTGGGAGGAGCTACTGCTTCGCATCCCATAGCCAAGTTGGCTGTTAAGGTTCTGGGCATAAAGACGGCGAGAGAGCTGGCTGAGGTCATTGTTTCAGTGGGGCTTGCTCAGAACTTGGCAGCGCTAAAGGCTCTGGCAACTGAAGGAATTCAACGCGGACACATGAGCCTTCACGCGCGCAACATTGCGATCAGCGCCGGAGCAGCAGGTGACCTAATAGACAGAATAGCCGCGCAGATGGTGGCTGAAAGAAAAGTTCGTGTCGACCGCGCCAAAGAGCTGCTGGAAGAATTCAGGAAGCATTAGTGCGCCGTAGTTTCGACTTCGACAAGCGACTCCATGCGGCGGACCCTTGGGATGGCGTCTTTCTCCATCCAATCTGATATGGTGTCGTACAGCTTCCTATAGTACTTCTTCGTTGCGTGCTTAACGATCCCAAGCTTTTCCATCCTTCTTACGTACCGCCATTTCATGCTTCGCGATATTTTGTCACCCATCAATCCGTCAATATCCACTTTCTTGAAAACGCGCGGAAGGTGGGCGAATGTTCCAACAATCTCCTTCGGAAAGGCGGTCAACGCCTCTTTCGAGAGCTTCCTTTTGCCACGTGCTTCCAACCCACGGAGTGTTGAGTTGATGGTTTTCAATGACACCCCTTCTATTGAAAGGGGTAGAGTTTTAATCTCATAAAAACGTTTTGAGGTTGTCGCCAATCGCTCGAAATGATCAATACAGTACGTGTTTTCATAGAGTCCCAATTACAAATGCCAAGAGTCCGAAGGTCATCCATGCTAGCACGAAATTCTTGCCCCGCCTTGCGTTTCGCGGAGATGGGTTGGCCAGGATGGAATATGTGGTTAGTAGAAAACCTACGTCGCATACGACAACCAAAGGTACGTAATAGTTGGATACCAGTCCTAGGAGGATCGGCAGTCCACTCAGCGCTACCGCAGCCAGAAACAGTATCGCTCCCGCTTTTGCTGCATGCGCGTTTCCCCTAGTGACCGCCACCGACCTTACTCCTTTAGCGGTGTCGCCAGAGACGTCAACTATTCCTTTGATGATCTCCCTGCCCATGCTCGAAAGAAAGGCGAGTGCCGCGAATATTCCAAGGGACCAAGTTGGACTGCCAACAGCAAAACCTCCGTAGATAAATGGAACGGCCACATTTACGCTCACGAACGCGTTACCAATCAATCCAAGCCTCTTGACTCGCGCATTATAAGCCAACATGAGGATAATGCTGACAACGGCGATGAGTAAGGTCCAGACCCCAGAATTGGCGGCAAACAGCATTCCAACAGACGCAAGAATAATGGCGAATGAGACAGCTTCGGAAGCTCTTATGACGCCAGCTGGTATCGGACGTTGTGGTTGATTGATGGCATCTATTTCGCGATCGAAGTAGTCGTTTAGCAGCATCGAAGCTGCTAGGAGAAAGAACCCTGTCATAAAGCCGTAGAAGGCGGCCCGCGCAGGAACGGTTTGTGATGAAATGACTTCGCCAACTATGACCGCAAATCCCATCATCAGGCAGTTTGGCAAACGCATCATGGAGACCAGGGCCACAATTCTGGATGGAGATGAATTGGGCTGCAACAGCATTCGCCTTGACTGCGTGTTTCAACAAGTTCTTGAGTTGACGCACAAGCAGTTTTAATAATATCGCGGTCAGTTTCTGCAACTTACCTCTCGCGAGTTACAAGCCAAAATCGAGTGTTCCGTACTATGGGTGACATCAGAATTGGAGAAATCGAAGAGCGCTTGGAGAAGGTGATCAGAGATGAAGGTGTCGCTCATCTAACGTTGTTTGACCCTGAGAAGCTTACACCCATAGCAGCGAAGCGCTTGGCCTTGGAGGTGAAGAAAGCTGGGACGTCAGCAGCGATGGTCGGGGGTTCCACTTCACCATCAGTCTATCAATTGGACGCGACCGTGAGGGCGATCAAGTCGTCAAAGCTTCCAGTCATTCTTTTTCCAAATGATGTTGTGGGACTGAGTCAATATGCGGACGCAGTATTCTTCATGTCGTTGCTGAACTCGACAAACCCGCACTATCTTTCAGGCGCTCAGGCACTTGGTGCACCATTGGTCAAGCGATATGGTCTGGAACCGATCCCCATGGCGTACTTGATAGTTGGAGAACACACGGGTGCGGCTGGCTTTGTTGGCAATGCCAACCCGATTCCTTATGACAAGCCCGAGTTGGCCGTAATCTACGCCTTGGCAGGAGAATACCTTGGAATGCGTTTCGTCTACTTGGAAGCCGGTTCCGGAGCCAAGAAGACTGTGCCGCCTCAGATGGTTGCAGCAGTCAGGAAAACCTGCCGAATTCACATCATAACCGGCGGAGGAATAAGGACCGCTTCACAGGCAAAGGCCTTGGTTGACGCAGGAGCCCAGCTGATCGTCACGGGTACCATAGCTGAAGAAGCATCAGTTCGTAGGTTGCGTGAAATCATCAGAGCCATTCGGTAAAGACTGACTGAGGATACCTGCTTGGCTCATTCGATCGCCAAACGCGTCAGCGGAACAACTCCATACTACAACCTGGTCCGACGCGTAGCCTTCCCATCAGCAAGAGCAATCGCCATCTCCTCAGTCATACTGACGACCCTAGGCGTCGGCATATCCTTCCTAATCGCGGAGCGAACAATTACCTCATTTCTCCTTGGCGCTGCTTGGGGAGTCATCGTTCTGGCTGTTCCATCATTTGCGTCAAGTATTGTGCTTCACTTTACGATAATGAAGGAAGATCCACTATTCTACCTGCGACGATGCCTTGCACTCTCCCTCTTCACGATAACCACTTGGGTCATCATCTTTCTTGTGAGCTCCGCACTCGCCTTAGCGCTGCCGGGCTTCATATTCCCGGATTTCGCGATCATCATCGGACTATTCTCGGTGATTCCTCTGAGAGCGGTTGCTATTTTCTCGATGTCACGCACGAACTTTGCGAAGAGGACTCTTTTCACCCTAGTAGAGCCAACCTTGACGATTCTCTCTGTGGTTCTCGTGCTTGGGCTGTCTCCTTGGCGTATGATCTTCGGGCTCGTGTTGGCTTCACTTGTAGGTCTCACATTCGCCTTTGCTATGATCACAGTAATCGAAGTATACGGTCGCAAGATGGTTGGTTTCTCGCCTAACCGAATGTTTAGGGCGTTTCTGGCTAATTGGTTGGAAGGAAAAAACGACGAGCTCGAATCGTATCTAAATGAGATCGGGGTCGAAACCGAGGTTAACGTTTCTGCTTTCGCCTTTCGCAAGAAGGGCTCCGCGAGCCTGAAAGGCATTATTCTTGTATCAAACTTCCACCCCGGGCCCTTCACGAACGTTGGAAGCAGCGTGCTCCCCTTTCTCCTCCAGACAATAGTCGAAAGAAGATTCGGCGGTGTGGCCTTGGTTCCGCATGGAGTCTCAGGTCATGAACTGAACTTGGTTTCTCAGGAGCAGAATACCAGAGTGATAGGCTGGGTTCTATCCAATCTGGATCACGCCACTTACAACAGTGAGGCCACATCGGTTGTGCGTGTGAAAAACGAAATCGCCACTGCAACATCACAGATTTTTGATGGGTGCGCGATGGTGACTATGACGACTGCGCCCGACGATATGGAGGATATTCCGGCCGAAGTCGCGAACCGAATAGTCGGCCTTACTCAGGGGCGCTTCCGTCATGTTGCTCTTGTCGACGCTCATAATTGTCTTACTGGGCCTGCCACGATGACATCTGAGAAGACCGGGGCACTCCAGGAGGCGGCTCTGGCGACTCTGCAGGTAACCGCAGAATCTAAAAGGCACTCGTTCAGAGTCGGCGTATCGCGTAGAGTTCCGGCAGGCTTCGCTTTGAAGGACGGCATAGGGCCGGGCGGAATCGCGGTTGTGGGTACTGAAGTTGATGGTCAAAGGTTTGCTTACATCAACATAGATGGAAATAACATGATCAAAGGACTGCGAGAGGAGATTCTAGAAAACGTAAGGAAAACGGGGTTTGACGACGCGGAGGTCATGACCACTGATACGCATATGGTTAACGGGATTGTTTCGGCGCCGCTCGGGTACCGCTTGGTCGGAGAAGTGGTCCCAACGAGCGTTATAGTCAACGAAGTGGCAGCCGCTTGTCGGGGTGCAATGAACGACTTGGAGCCCTGTGAGGTCGGAGTGATTTATGGGCAAGTGCCTGTAACGACTCTTGGGTCGAAGTCGTTGAAACGTGTAATGAGCTTGGTGTACAGAGTCTCAAAGCTGACTGCCCTCACCCTCTTTCCAATGGTCGCAATAGTGACCGTGCTTTCCTTACTCTTCTTGGTGTGATCTACCATGCCTATCATCCCTGCCGATTCTCATTACATGCAGCTTCCCCGAGAAGTCTTAATTGGAAAAAACGTTGCAGGTTCTGTCGGGGAGACGCTTACAAGGCTGGGTTTCAGTGGACCAGCACTGGTGGTTACGGGCCCGAAGGTTATGTCCGTAGCAGCGAACATCGTCCTCGATTCACTTAAGCGGTCAAACTTCAAGTCGTCAACCATCATTGCTGAAAACGCCACAACTGCCCAAGTAACGAAGGTCCAGCGCGAAATCAAGCGCCTGAGTCCCGACATCATAGTTGGCGTCGGTGGAGGCAAGGACATAGATGTTGCCAAGTTGAGTAGCATGAAGAGCGGAACAAGGTTCGTGAGTGTCCCGACAGCAGCGTCGCACGATGGCATCGCAAGCCCATTTGTTTCAATGAAAGGATTGAATCGTCCCTATTCGTATGTCGCCCATTCGCCCATAGCCATCGTTGCTGATACCTCGATCATAGCGAGGTCTCCGTACCGATTGATTGCCAGCGGTTGCGGCGACGTTGTAGCAAAATATACTGCGGTGAGGGACTGGAAATTGGCTCACCGAATCAAGAACGAGTACTATGGTGACTATGCTGCCGAGCTTGCTCTGATGAGTTCACGTCTTGTGATGAGGAACGCGAATGCGATCAGAGCCATGTCAGATTCTGGAGTCCGAACACTTGTGGAAGCCCTGATCAGTTGCGGAGTGGCGATGAGCATCGCAGGAACAAGTCGGCCTTGTAGTGGTGCGGAACATCTGTTCAGCCATGCGTTGGCTATGATTGCGCCGAAACCCGCTCTTCACGGAGAGCAATGCGGAGTTGGGACCATAATGTGTGCATATCTTCACGGGGCAAATTGGCAATTGATCAAAGATGTTCTTCGAAGGATCGGCGCCCCTACCACAGCAAAGGAACTCGGCATTGATCCCGAATGCGTCGTGGACGCCCTTACCAAAGCTCATTCGATAAGGCCGGAACGCTACACGATACTTGGAGAAAGTGGTCTCACCAAAGAGGCCGCGCAGCGAGTCGCTTCAATTACAGGCGTGATTGAATAGAAGCCTGAGGATGGTTGCTGTTGGCTAGGGTGACGCCGTTAGCGCACATAATAGGTGAGCATTTCTTTTAGAAGGCAGCTATCAGAGTCAAATGAGCTCTCCATATGTCAAGCGATATTGAGGAAAGAGTTCGAAAAGCAGCCGTCTTGAACGCTGTTAGGCATGACGGAAAGGCCGATCCAAAAGCCGTCCTGGGAAATCTCCTCGGAGACCATCCCGACCTTAGGAGCAAAGCCAGAGAGCTCGTCTCGTTGGTGCGAAAAGTTGTTGATGAGACAAACGCAAAGGCTCTCACAGAGCTCTCGGAGATCGCGAACCAGAATTGGCCCGATGAGATTACGAAGGAGCGCGTGGAAGAAGCGCGGCAACTGCCGCCTCTGCCAAATGCTCAAGAGTATTCAGTCATCGTGACGCGAATTGCGCCTAACCCGGATTTCGTTCTGCACATCGGAAATGCTAGGGCAGCGGTGCTGAGCCACGACTACGCGAGGATGTACAAAGGCAAATTCATAGTCAGATTCGAAGACACCGATCCAAGACTGAAGAAGGCTCAGCTTGGATACTACGAGATGATACGTGAGGATCTGAGGTGGCTCGGTTGCGAATGGGATGAAGAATACATCCAAAGCGATCGGCTATCAATCTACTATGAGATTGGCCGGAGTCTGCTGGCTAAAGGTGCGGCTTACGTATGCGAATGCAAACCGGAGAGGTTCCGGGAGTTAGTCAACGTGGGAACTGCATGCCCAGACCGAGATGTGGCTGTGGAGAGGCATATCGAGCGCTGGAATAGGATGCTTGATGGTGGTTATGGGGAAGGCGAAGCGGTTGTCCGCGTCAGGACAGATCTTGGTCACCCCAATCCAGCGATAAGGGACTGGCCCGCCTTCAGAGTAATCGACACAAAACGCAATCCACATCCGCGCGTCGGGTCGACTTTCCGAGTCTGGCCGCTGTACAACTTAGCCTGCGGCGTGGATGACCATGACCTAGGGATAACTCACGTGATACGTGGAAAGGAGCATTTGACCAACATGGCTCGTCAGCTCTACCTGTACGAGCACATGGGTTGGAAGTATCCAGACGCCGTTCACTACGGGCGACTCAAGATAGAAGGAATGGATCTAAGCAAGTCTAGGCTAATGAAAGCACTCGAACTAGGAGAATACGCGGGGGTTGACGATCCCAGACTCGGAACCCTTGCAGCATTGCGGCGACGAGGATACAGCCCCGAAACGATACGCAAGCTAATCTGGGATGTTGGCCCGAAACCGGTGGACGTGACGATCAGCTGGGATAACGTAAACGCCCTGAATCGCAAGATCATTGATCCGACATCACGTCGCTTCTACTTCGTTTCGGACCCGGTCAGAGCGAAATTGAAGCGGGTTCAGAAGTCATATGAGGTTAAGGCTCCAGCTCATCCGCAGCATTCCGAGATGGGCACACGTACGTTGAAAGTCCAAGCAAAGGACGGAACGGCTACGATCTACTTGGCAGGATCGGACATGCCCACTCTGAAACCGAACGAAGCCGTCCGCCTGATGGGTCTCTTCAACATCAGAATAGTCGACGTTTCTGACGGCGAGCTCAACGCGGAATACATCGGGGAGACTCTGAACGAAACGGAGACCCTGCCGATGCTGCAATGGGTGCCCGCCGAAGAAAACGTCCCAGTGCAAGTCGTCTTGCCTGATGCAACTGTCAAAGAGGGGCTAGCTGAAATCGGGTTGAGGTCTGAGCAGGTCGGTTCAGTGATCCAGTTCGTTAGATTTGGTTTTGGCAGAGTGGACCGTGCTTCTGATACTGGTATAACGGTGTACTTTGCGCACCAGTAGTCAGAATGTCTCTATCCGTACCCACTCCGGGAACTTATTTCCCAGTAAGCCCAATCGGAGAAGAGAGGAGCCGCTAAATGCCTGACGAACTCTCAGCCCTGCAGAAGACCGAACTATGGAATATCCTTGTGGATACTGTCCACGCGCTTCCCATGTACAAGAACCACAAGCGCTACGTGGAAGGCGTGATGCTCAAAGAGAGACCTGATATCTCATCGAAGGAGCTCGCTATTCAGATCAATGTCACCTTGGGAGAAGCGATCGTCATCCTCGATGAGCTTCGAGGCGGAAAACGTGAACCCGATACCGCGAACGCGCCAACAAGTCCTCCAAAGGGAACAGATCGTTCTCTGTTGGATTTCGCTAAATGAGATCTCTAGGCAAGCCCTCACCTTAGCACGAGGCAAGGCTTCAACCCAGAACCCTCAGCCAGCTATCGCGCTAAATCGTAAAGGGTTCTCGGATGTCTGTCGGCGTATACAAACCGCGAATTTTGTATACAAAATTACGAGCAATCTCAATTGACCAACCGGTCTTGAGAAAGTCCCGTCGGCCTACTGACCGAAGTCGCGATTGTGATAAGGTCATGCGTTGCTTAGAGAAAGAGGACACGCCGATCTTAGCGGGTTATCAGATATTTCACAATTACATACGACCACACATGGGGCTAAATGGTCAAAGCACTAGAACAAGAACGCAAAGCCCGAAAACTTGAATCCATACCCGAAGCGGTAAGAGCCGTACCAGAAGAATACTTCAAGACGAAAGACTCATGAGTCATCAATGCATTCCAGCTGTTTCGCATCGAACGATTTCCAGTTGCGGAAGTTAATCTCGAACGCGGCTCTACAACCCTCTATGTCTCTCGCTTCCACATGCAAGTATAGCCTTATGATGCCCTTCGGATGACCGATTACTCTTCCACCGTATTCGCCACCGTAGATGTTATGCGGTACTCTCGTGTGAGCGGGAACATAGATGCGGTCATTATAGCCTTTCAGCGTGAAGAAGAGAACAAAAGACTCTCCTACTGGGCCCGGATGCATATTCCATCGCATCCTTCAACTTTCGATGATCTCTGAGCAGCGCGACAACAAAAGACTCGATTCCAAATTTGTCGAACTCCTCAAGAGTCTCAGTTCCCTCGAAGTCTAAACCAAAGGTTGACTTCCCAGTCAATGGAATGAAACGCATTTGATTAGATCCACACATGTCTATCATGTCATCAGCGGTTTTTCCTCCGTCATTCCGAACTTTGACGTAGTAGAACCGAACTTCGTGTTCGCGTACTTCTCCGTGAGGGAATCTGACAACAAGTCTCTTCACGCCGTCGGATTTGAGGTCTGATTCTGTGATGGTCAACTTGGGTTGAGGTTCTACGCTCTGCACGAAAGTAGTACCACCTGAACTCATTATTGCGCTGGAGCCTAGCGAACTCCTCCCCGCATATCCCGCCGGGGTCACTGAGAAAGAAGCGGACTTTTCCTTCACAGGCACATTGCTCGAAGTTAGATCGGGCCTATCCCAGACTCCGATTTGTACTACATATTGACCGGTGGGAAAGTCTGTAGGAATTTTGGCGTCCCATTCTGCCTTGTGGAGTTTTCGGCCATTTAGAATGCCCGTATCGTGCGACTTGCTGCGCTGAAACGTGGAATAGTCAGGCTAAAATGCATGGCGCCCGTTTGGTAGGGGCACTTCGCACGTAAAGAAGCCATTCTTGAGTTCACCCTTGAACCAAGCTTTGAAAGATATGGTTTCTCCTAAGACAAAGTGCTCTTTTCCGACTATTTGAGCGTGAAATGTGCGTAGCTTGTTTGCGACAGTTATCGCGATAAGAAGGATACCCGTAACGGAAAGGACTGTTGCCAATGCTACTATAAGCCACATACGGCCGGCCGGCCGTCGGATATCCCAAATGTTGCCTCAATGTATGAGGCTAGGGAACTGCCGGGAAGAAAGTACAATGCTGTTAGCAAAGCTCCAGCAATGGGGCCGCCGATTTTGAGGACGAGAGAGCGA
>Ga0315282_10002893_pt1 | contig 31095 bp, 30 predicted proteins | sample YL17G07_20_MG_FD_203693 | JGI IMG/M metagenome (GOLD analysis project Ga0315282, IMG submission 203693) | Sediment microbial communities from Yellowstone Lake, YNP, Wyoming, USA - YL17G07_20 | ecosystem: Environmental > Aquatic > Freshwater > Lake > Sediment | place: USA: Wyoming | collected... | reverse complement strand
GGATGCTCCGCCGCCTGTCGAGACATGGGAAACAGCTTTTTCAAGACCCGCCTTTGCAATCGCTGCCGCAGAGTCTCCTCCGCCGACAATCGTGACAGCGCCGCCCTTCGTCGCCTCTGCTAACGCATGAGCAATCGCGTCGGTTCCCGCAGCGAACTTGTCGACTTCGAATACACCCATCGGCCCGTTCCACACAACGGTTCTTGCCTTCTTGATCTCTGATGAGAACAACTCGACTGTCTTGGGCCCAATATCAAGTCCGCGCCAGCCCGCTTTTACCTGCCCGACCCCTACGACTTGCGTCGACGCCGTGCTCTCTGCAGCCTGCGCGACGACGCAGTCGACCGGAAGCAGAAGGCGAACCTTTTTCTGGGAAGCGTTGCTCAGAATCGTCTTGGCAAGGTCAACCTTGTCAGCTTCGAGGAGCGAGTCGCCGATCTCCATTCCTTGCGCTTTGAAGAATGTAAACGCCATTCCGCCACCGATGAGTAGCGCATCAACCTTGCCCATCAAGTTCTGGATCACGTCAATCTTGCCGGAGATCTTTGCTCCGCCGAGAATAGCGATATACGGCCGGGTTGGATTTCCAGTCGCCTTCCCGAGGTACTCCAGCTCTTTCATCATGAGATATCCAGCCGCCGACTGCTTGATAAACTTTGTCACACCCTCAGTCGACGCGTGCGCTCGATGCGCCGAACCGAACGCATCGTTGACGTACACGTCTCCCAATTCTGCCAGCTGCTTTGCAAAGGCTTCGTTGTTCTCCTCTTCCTCGGCATGAAAGCGAAGATTCTCCAGAAGAAGACACTCTCCATCTTTCAGTTGAGTTGTCATCTTCACTGCCTCAGGCCCAACACAGTCTGGACAGAACTCGACCTTCTGGTTGATAAGCGTCGAGAGGTGTCGCGCGACGGGTTCCAGACTGAACTCGGGCTTTCTCTTTCCTTTTGGCCGACCGAGGTGGCTCATCAAAATCAGCCTTCCACCATCGTTGAGTATTTTCTTGATGGTTGGCAGAGATTCCACGATACGAGTGTCGTCTGAAATGTGGCCTTGATCATCAAAGGGGACGTTGAAATCCACGCGTACGAGAACGCGTTTTCCTTTTAGCTTGAGATCGTCTATCGTCAGCTTGTTCATTGTTTCCCCTCCTTGCAATGAAAAAAAATGGCTAACGGAGATACCCGTTAGCCGTGGGTCAGAAACATCAGAACCTCAACCCAAACTTTCTGCAATTTTCTTGACAAGATCGATAACGCGGCACGAGTATCCCCACTCATTGTCGTACCAGGACATCACTTTGATGAGGTTGTCGATAACGAACGTCGACGGCCCGTCCACGATCGATGAATATGGATTGCCCTTGAAATCTGAAGAGACGAGCAGCTCGTCGGTGTACGCAAGATATCCCTTCAAGTAGGTATTCGCCGCTTCTTTCATCGCAGCGTTCACCTCCTCTTTCGTCGTCGATTTCTCAGCCTCGATGACAACATCGACGAGGGAAACGTTCGGAGTCGGAACGCGGATTGCCAGGCCGTCCATCTTGCCTTTGAGTGGCGGAAGGACGAGCCCAATTGCCTTTGCCGCGCCTGTTGAAGTCGGAATCATGTTTAGTGCTGCTGCACGCGCCCTTCGCAAGTCCTTGTGCGGAAGATCGAGGAGTCTCTGGTCGTTTGTGTAAGAGTGGATTGTCGTCATCATGCCCTTCTTCACACCAAATTTCTGCAGCAAGACCTTCATGACGGGAGCGAGGCAGTTTGTCGTGCATGAGGCGTTCGAAATCACGTGGTGCTTCGCTGGATCATACATGCTGTCATTGACCCCGAGGACAATAGTAACATCAGGAGTCTTTGCCGGAGCGCAAATGATGACTTTTTTCGCCCCATTCTTAAGGTGGGTACGGGACTCATCCCCATCGGTGAAGTGCTTCAGGCCCGTCGATTCGAGAACGATATCGACACCCAAATCCTTCCACGGAAGTTTCGTGTGATCCTTTTCAGTGAGAACCCTGAAAGCCTTTCCATTTACAACAATCATGTTGTCCTTTACTTCGACAGCAGCTGCAAAGTTTCCAATCACGGAGTCGTACTTGAGGAGATGAGCGAGGGTTTTCGCGTCAGTAATGTCATTTACCGCTACAAAATCCAGGTCACGGTCGTGGGCACCCGCTCGGAATATGTTCCGTCCGATGCGACCGAAGCCGTTAATTCCAACCTTGATAGCCATAGCTGCTCACCAAGTCTTGTTGTTAGGAAAAGAGAATTAGGCGGAAAAAAAACAGAAGAACCGAAGAAAAGGTAGGGAGAATTTCCTGAAAAGTCAATGAAGGGAAGCCTTCAGTCGTGTCTTGATCTCAATCGCGAACGGGGCGGTCACGAACCATTTCGTGACCGTTCGATTCTGTCACGGTCCGTACCGTGACAACTGTGAAAATGGTAACGATTAGAAGAAGAGAGTCTTGTTGCTAAGATAAGCTGGATGGATACGTAAGAAATGCTTCGTGTGACCGTCTTCGTAGTTGCTCCAGACGATATGAGCAATCCAATCAATGAATAGCAAATTGGTACTCGTGTGACTTTTGGTAGGATAATCCTGCAACTTGGTGGGTATGTTCCGGTCAAACCATAATACAGTCTGTAGGTAATCTATCAGACTCCTGCCGCTCTTCACTCTGATGCTTCTCTCATCTCGAATAATGCTGACTGTGGGAACCGGATCAATCTTGTCCGTCAGCGCTAGTCTTATCATATAGTTGTAAAGCTTATTCTCATCTACTCGAATGTGTGGCTGAACGTTTTCCTTTCTGACCGTAATCGCTCCCAATTGGAGATCGGGGTGTCTCGCAAACATCTTACAGGCTTTTGCCACGAAGAAGTCCAATTCGGCATCCGAGAGCTGGCTCCCTTTAACCTCCCCCCTTGGGTTGAGTTTGAACTTCTTGTACGTATCTCGAACCGCGCGTTTGGGAAAATGCAGGGTGGAGTCAGTCACAACCAGATAGGCTATTGTCAGGAATCTACTAGAACCCCCGCGCCTGTACGGTTTGGTGAGGTTCCAGCCGAGGTCACCGCTCTCATCGAGGAAAATTCGGGGAGGCATAAAAAAGGGCAGTCCCTAGAGGCGGTGCATTCAAAAATACACTTATGATGGCTTTCACCGTCACACTACTCTAGGATTTACCTGCCCAAACCCAATATAGCAGAAGAAATTGAGTTTGTCAAGGGAAAACTACAAAAGGTCGCCAACCGATCTGGGCACCGAACTCTTCTTGAACTAGCAAACTGCTCAGGTTTCACTTTGCTAGAGCAACCGCTGCAGCATGAACCCCCGCGGCGCCAGCATCCCTCAACTCTCTTGCACAAGCGTTGATCGTTGAGCCTGTGGTAATAACATCGTCGACGAGGATGAAGGACTTGCCTGAAATGTCGTCGCGTCTTTTTTCATTGATCTCGAATGCATCGCCGACATTTTCTTTTCGTTCTTCAAATGATAATTGGGTCTGTGAGACGGTATACTTTCTGCGACGGAGAAGATCAGTTCGAACAGAGATTCCACTAACCTCTTCGATCCCACGACAGATGAACTCGCTCTGGTTGTAGCCTCTCTCCCGCTTCTTCTGGGGATGCAGTGGCACAGGAACAAGAGCATCGGCTTTTGATAGATCGTTGTTGGCTCTGATCAGCTCGCCGATCTTACGGCCAGCTTTGACTCCCAGAGACGTGTATCCCTGATACTTGAGCCCGTGAATGATGGCTTGGAGCTTGCCGTCCTTCTCAAAGTAGAACAGAGAGATGAGCCTGGAAACAACACCATCACTTGTCAGTTTTGCAGCGAATTGCTGGTACAAGTCATCCTCAGAGTGAACGGTCTCGATGCTGAGCCAGCAGGTTTCGCAGACGAGACGGTCATTGTCCTGGAGATCACCCCCGCAGGCAAGGCAAAGATGAGGATAGACAAACTGGAGGATCGGCTCGAGAATGGATTTAGCAATGTTCAAAGTTCGATCTAATAATCTACTTGCCGCGATTGCTCTTTGCAGTCTTATGAGCAGCAGAAAATATGCCGACGATTTCTTTTACTTCTTGTATCAAATCTCTGGCCTTTGCTTCATTGATTTTCTTCGCCTCGCGAAGCATCTCGAACCAGAACAGCGTTTCATCTGCTTCCTCCTCAACGATTCCCAGCTTATAAGTGAAATCTGCTCTCGACCGCGCCCGACCTGCTGCCCGATAGTTTGCAGCAACAGATGTCGCACATCGAATCAACTGCTTCCCAATGACTTCACACGCATAATTTCTCGGCAAGTGCTCAACAAAATCGATCACTTGAGCGGCCAAGGATTTCGTCCGCTTCTGTAGCTCCACAGAGTTCATTCGCAACTTGACTTTATCAAATTGAAAATTACCACATCGCAGTTACATCTTCTCCAGCCTCTCAATCTCATCCCTCAACTCCGCCGCCCGCTCGAATTCTAAGTCCTTCGCCGCCTTCGTCATCTCGGCGCGGAACTCTTCGATCAAGTCTTCTCGCTGCTCCTTCGTCAGATACCGCACGACAGAGTCAGCAACAATCGAGACTCTCGCGCGGTGTCCGTGTTCTTCCCGCCCTGCTCGAACGTCGGCAACCGCAGTCGCGGCCAAAACTTCCTCCACCGTCTTGTAGATCGTCTTGGGCTTTATCCCATGCTCCTCGTTGTACTCTAACTGCTTCTGCCGCCGTCGGTTTGTCTCGTCGAGCATCCGCCGCATCGAGCCTGTTACCCTGTCAGCATATAGAATCACTTTCCCATTGATGTTCCGCGCAGTTCGACCTGCAATCTGGATCAGTGAACGCTCTGACCGCAAAAAGCCCTCTTTGTCTGCATCGAGTATCGCCACCATGGAAACTTCCGGCAAGTCAAGGCCCTCACGGAGGAGGTTCACGCCGACGAGGACATCAAAGTCTCCGAGCCGGAGATCACGGAGGATCTCGACTCGCTCAAGTGCATCGATGTCAGAATGGATGTATCGCACTTTCACCTTGATGTTGTCGAGATACTCGGAAAGGTCCTCTGCCATCCGCTTGGTGAGCGTCGTGACAAGGACTCGCTCATGCTTCTGAGAGCGATCCCGGATCTCAGCGAGGAGGTCGTCAATCTGATTCTTGACCGGTCGAACCTCAACTTGTGGATCGACCAGGCCCGTCGGCCTTATGACCTGCTCGACGAACACGCCCTTGCATTTCTGGAGTTCATACGGTCCCGGCGTCGCGCTAACAAAGATCACCTGGTTCACCAACTGCTCCCACTCAGGGAACTTCAACGGACGATTGTCGAGTGCAGAAGGAAGACGAAAGCCGAAGTCGACCAGGGTCTGCTTGCGGGACCGGTCACCCTCGAACATCCCTCCAATCTGAGGAACACTGACATGCGACTCGTCCACCACGAGAAGATAATCCTTTGGGAAGTAATCAAACAGGCAGTAGGGCCGCTCCCCCGGCTTTCGTCCACCGATGTGCCGCGAATAATTCTCGATCCCGGCACAGTAGCCAATTTCGCGCATCATCTCCATGTCGTACCGAGTACGCTGCTCGAGACGCTGGGCTTCAAGGAGCTTGTTCTGACTGCGAAGCTCGGCGAGACAGTCCTTGAGTTCTACCTCAATATCGACCAATGCTCGCTGAAGGGTTGGCCTTGTCGTGACAAAATGCTTTGCAGGATAGATGAACACGCTCTCCGCTGAACCAACCACTGCGCCAGTCAGCTTGTTGATGAGTGAGATTCGTTCGATCTCGTCTCCGAAGAATTCAATCCTGACAGCTTCCTCGTCTTCGTATGCTGGGATGATCTCCACAACATCTCCGCGGACTCGGAACGTGCCCCGGGTAAACTCGAAGTCGTTCCTGACATAATAGATGTCGATGAGTTGGGACAAGAGCTTGTTCCGCTCAATCCTGTCTCCTTTTCGGACGAGCACAACCAGGCGGCGCCATTCTTCCGGAGAGCCGATGCCATAGATGCAGCTTACCGAGGCTACAACAATGACGTTCTGGTCGCCGCTGAGAAGCGCACTCGTTGCTTTCAGTCTCAGTCGATCGATCTCGTCGTTGATCGACGCATCCTTTGCGATGTATGTGTCCGTCTGTGGGACATATGCTTCTGGTTGGTAGTAATCGTAGTAAGAGATGAAGAACTCCACTCTGTCCTGCGGGAAGAAAGCTTTGAACTCTCCATACAGTTGTGCTGCCAAGGTCTTGTTGTGCGACATCACAAGCGTCGGCTTGTTCACGTTGGCGATGAGGTTGGAAATGGTAAATGTCTTCCCGCTGCCTGTGACGCCGAGAAGTGTCTGGTACTTGTCACCACGCACCAGCCCCTCAGTGAGTTGTTGAATCGCCTCGGGCTGATCGCCGCTGGGTTTGTAGTCTGAGACTAAACGAAACGCCATGTTCCTTCAGCTCAATAATGCTGCTTTGTCTTGACGCGCCCCGCTTTCAGGGGGAAAAGCGACCAAAGTCTCGTCCCGCTGTCCGGGGTCCCAATGGAACTGAAATCAGGATAATTGACTCCTCTTTAATAATTGCTTATCTTAAATAAAGAGGTGACAAATGAAAAGCAACTTCAAGAACATATCGATCAACCCAAAAGTCTGTTTTGGCCGACCCGTCATCAAAGGGACCAGAGTTCCCGTCCACCGCATCTTAGACCTTCTCGCATCCGGCCTCTCAGCAACCGAAATCAGGACAAAACTTCGCGCAACGATCAGCGAGCAGGACGTCCTCGGCTGCATTCATTACGCGAGTGCCCTAGTCAAGAATCGCTACCGCAGACGCGCAGCTTGACCCATTTCGGCACCAGCGTCCCAGAAGGACGGGTGCACTTAATTCCCCTTGATCTTTTGTTTTAGGACTTCTAGACCCTTTTCAAAAACGGCGTCACGCCCCCGAAAGATGTCCTCCTGCGTCGGCGGGACTTCCACACGCGGAATTATTCCGACACCCACCCACTTCCTTCCGTCGGTACAACACCCCGACTGAACGAACATTTCCTTATTTCCTTCTCTCTTCCGTAGATGCTTCCAAATCCCTAGTCTGAAATGTTGACTCGAAAACAGACCGCCAAACGACGCGATATGCAGGCTTATAGGAGTCTGAATATTGCCACGAATGATGGACAGGCTGAAGGTTTCCCGCAGCAACCCGCACATCCCACTCCTCCACGTCCTTCATGGGGAACTCCAGAAAATCGTACCGGACGAGTGAGGAGAATTCACTCCAATCGTGGGAGAACCCCTCTGTGTCGGGCTTCGTTTCTGAAGCTGATCTGAACATCACTCTGATCAGTTTGTCTGGATCTAGCTTTAGCTGTCGGAAAGGTCTCAGGTTGATCCTGACAATCTCATCGCTTGTCGATATTCGCTCGATGAGCTGCTCGCCACGATCTGTCGTGTCCATGGTCGCCAGTTCATTGAGGAGGTATCGCCGCACCTCCGCTGTATCGGTCAGGAGATGCTCGACTCCCAAGTTCGCTTGATAGAGCATCTTGTAGACGTCCAGAACCTGCAGTTGCGGCCTCAGCTGTTGATGATATTCAACAAGCTGCTTAACACTCCAGTGATCAAATGTCGCCGGAGATTGAGCGTAGATTTGGAGCGCAGCAAAACCAACGAAAAGCACTTGAACAAAGTGTTTCTTAGATAGATCCATACAGGTGTACCGATGATTGTTGACCGAAGAATGAACAGATGACGAGGACAAACCGCACACGCGAATTCACAATTCCTCAACCCCCCTTTTCCCTGCAAAACCATCCGAGGTCCGATGCCAGTAACCAATATCTGCTTCCCCAAGTTTCCAGCAAAGATAGACCTCTTCCCCGTTTCCTCTTACGTGCGGAAAATCGATGAGACCCCGGTCAAGGTCCTTAATCACAACAGCCTTTGAGTTTATGTCCTGGGAAACCTCGACGAGGCGCTCGGCTTCTGGCGGGTAGACTTTCTCTCCGTTTGGCCCGGTCCCGCCGAAATACTGATGTCGGTAGACATCGCAGCCCCGGTCATCCAGTTTTCCCTTCAAGGAGACAAGCTCTTGCACAAGAGGAGTGATCTCAAGGAGAAGAGCGCGAGCCTCCGGGAGCGAGAAGTGCTTGCTGTGCAAGAAAGCCATGCGATTTCGGATTGCGAATTGTGAAGTGCGGATTGATTGGGCCTATTTACCTTTTGCAGTTCGACCCGAAGCAGTGAAGATCGCAACGAGTTCTTGCATTTCCTTCATCAAATCCTCGACTTCCCCAGGCTCCACTATCTTCGATTCCGAGAGCAGTTCCAACCAGTAGAGCGTTTCATCAGTCTCTTCTTCTACGACACCAATCTTGTTGACAAAGTCAGCCCGTGAACGGGCTCTGCACGCCGACCGACAGTTCGCACCAACTGACGTCGCTGAACGGATGATTTGCCTCCCTATTACATCCGCCTCTCGTGTCCGTGGCAGATCTCCACCAAGGCGAATCACTCGCAACGCCATCTCTTTCGTGCGTTTCTTCAATTCTTCAGTTGTCATGATTGCGGTCTTTTCTCAATCCGAAATTCGAAATCCGAATTCCACAATCGCCTAGGTTCAAACCCCAGCCCACAGACTCATGATCAGCACATCAAAAAACCACAGTACAGCCACCCCCCATCGGAAAAACCACACCCACAATTCATGGGGAAGGCGCCCTGCGAACATCCCTGCCACGAAAAATAGGGGAAATCTTCAGGAGATGCAAACGAGGAGCGGAAGACCGAAGGAGTCGAAGCGCTATCAGCTCGTGGCCGTGATTGTCTCCAAGCCATGTGCACCGGGACCTGTCTCGCTTTTCAGAAGGAGGAAGGCAAAGAAGACCGCAAAGAAGCCAAGGCAAGAAAAAATCCACATCCCAAGATGATAACCGGCGGGGTTCAAAGCGCTGGCACCTGAATAATCGTTTGCCCAGCCGATCAGAAGGTTGAAACCCGCTAAACCGATATTCTGAATCATTGTCATCAAGCCGTAAGCGGTGCCGAGCTTTGGCTGGTCTACGATATACGCGACGGACGGCCACATCACCCCAGGAATGAGTGAGAAGGCGATGCCCATGAGTGACATCGGAACATAGAGTGAAATATGGGTGTAGGCCATCATGAGGTAGACAGGGATAAGGAGGAAGGAGCCAAACATCATGAACAGCGAACGCTTACCCACTTTGTCGACCAGTAATCCGAAGATCGGGGTGAAGATCATGGCGAAGAGTGTGAGCATGCTGGAGAGGAAACCGCCGAATTCTCTCGTGGTCCCGTGAGATTCAATGAAGAACTTCACTGCAAACGTCTGGAACGGGAAGATGCCGGAGTAAAACGTAATGCAGAGCGCGACGATGAACCAGTATGACTTCCCGAATTTGAAGAGATCGGCAAAGACCACCTTGTCGGTCGCACCCGCAGCACCAATCTGATATGATTTTTCTGCACCTCGTTCAAGAATTCCATAGATGACCGCACCGACTATGCAGATTACGCCAGCACCAACTGAGATGAGCAATGGCGTTTGCCAGTGTGCGTAGTACGTGGAAGCCCAGGTGGGAGAGTTCAGTGCGGCAAAGGAGCCGAGGCGCGCGATGGTGAGATTGATGCCAAAGGCGAAGCTGAGTTCCTTCCCTTTGAACCACTTCGCAATAGCAGTCGTTACAGCGACGATGAGCGATTCGGCACCGATCCCGAAAATCAAACGCCCTGCAGCCATAACTTCGAGTGCCCCTGCCCAGACTGTGACAACTGCACCGAGAAAACAGAGAGAGGCGAAAATGATTGTTGACTTCTTCGTACCCAGCCGGTCGATAACAAACCCGCCAATGAGCACCATGAAGACATTTGGAATGCTGTAGATCGCATTGAGCAGCCCGATGTTCGAATCGGAAAAGCCCAACTGTGCCTTCAGAACATCGGCAAGCGGACTGATGCTGTCATAGATATAGTAATTGCCGAACATCGCCAGACTGATGAGTACGAGAACCATCCAGCGATGCCAACGGGGGGGCTGAGGACGAAGCGCTGCTTCACTTTGAGGGGAAGTCTCGACCATAGGGCCACCGCGCAGAGATTTGAGTGTCAAAAAGAAGTGACCGTCGCCCCGACGGCAGCGGTCACTTCCATGAACGAGTCGGCAAGACTGATGTTAGTTGACATTCTTCAGGATCGCCAGCAAAAAGCTCCAGAACTTCTCCACCGTATCGATGTAGATTTTCTCGTCGGGCGAGTGCACACCTTCAAGCGTCGGGCCGAAGGAAACCATATCCATCCCAGGAAACTTTTCTCCGATGATCCCGCATTCAAGTCCAGCGTGGATGGCTTTCACATCGGGTTCCTTTCCATACAGGGACCTGTATGTGTCCTTCGCGAGTTTCAGGATCGGAGAGTCGAGGTTCGGCTTCCAACCCGGATACCCATCCGAGCATTCAACCTTGGCGCCGCCCAAATCGAAGGTTGCGGACACTGTCTCCACCATCTCGGTGAGTTCGGACGCCACAGAGCTCCTCTGGCTTGTAGCAAGGACAATTGCTTTCCGAGTCGTGTTGATGACTGCAACGTTTGTGGAGGTTTCCACCAAGCCGGGAATATCTGCACTCATCTTCACGACACCGTGCGGCAGCGCGGTGATGGTCTGGTAAAGCTTTTTCTGCAGAGATTTCTTGATGACCTTTCCTTTCCTTGTGTCCTTCAGTTCTGTCAGACTGATCGAAAGGTCCTTGTCAACCGTAGCGAATTCCGCCTTGATGATGGAATTCCACTTTTCAACAACGGCACGCGCCTCGTCTAGCCTCTTCGCTGGAAGGAAGAGCACAGCCACAGTCTCCCGCGGAATTGCGTTGCGCTTGTTGCCCCCTTCGATCTTAGACAGTCTGGCCCCACAATCACTCAGGGAGACGAGCACCCTGGTCGCAATCTTGATGGCGTTGCCGCGCCCCTTGTCAATCTCTAATCCAGAGTGCCCCCCGCGCAGGCCAGTTACCTTCAGCTCCACAGCAACCGTTTTGGCGGGTGCGCTTTCAGAATCGACTTTCCATGTTCCTAGGGTGTCCTTCCCGCCAGAGCATCCGACGTACAGAGCGCCCTCTTCTTCTGAGTCAAGGTTCAGGAGCGTTCGGCTTTCGACGAAATCAGTGCTCAGATTGCTCGCCCCTGTCAGCCCAGTCTCTTCATCGACTGTAAACAGAAGGTCGAGAGGGCCATGCACGAGCGATCTATCCTCCATGATGGCAAGGTTTGTCGCAACAGCAATCCCATTGTCACCTCCCAGCGTCGTTCCGTTCGCCATCAAGGTGTTCCCCTTCCGCACAATCTCGATCGGATCCTTGGTGAAATCGTGGACAGTATCGGCATTCTTCTCGCACACCATATCAAGGTGACCCTGCAATGCAATACTCCGGACGTGCTCACGACCGGGCGATGCTGGCTTCTTCACCACAACGTTCCCGAACTTATCTTGCCTGGGATTTAGTCCAAGTCGTTTGGCTGTCTCCATCACGTATTTCGCAATGGCAGCTTCGTTCTTTGAGCCTCGAGGGATATGAGCAACCTCGGCAAAGTATTTCCAGACCAGTTCTGGCCTTAAACCTTCAATTGCTGTCGACACGGTTTGCCTCCTTTTTTCATTATGGTTAGGTGATATCGTTTGTTATGCATCCCCTATGCAGCGGAGCGGTGGACATCGAACACCAGAAACTTATCCCGAACAAGTCTCTGGAGGAACAGCCCAATCCGTTCATAGAGAGAGTCGACAGGCTGCTCGAATCTCTCCGCCATTGATCTTGCTATCTCAGCCACTGTAGTCGTTCCGTCACATTGACTCCAGATGAAACTTCCATACTGATCGAGCTTCACGTGGAAGTTTGGTTTTGAGATTCGAGGCATCAGCCATTTCACTGCGACACGATTTGTGAATCCCGGGACGAGCAAAACGGCCTGTCCGTTTTCATCGACTTCCCACTGAAGGTTCCGTTTCGGCGTTATATCAAAGAGGCTACGGGATCTCGCGTCGCTCTTCTTCATCACAAGACCGTTTTGAAATAGAAAGTCCTCTAACAGGAGAGAGGAGCGATCTCGCTGTGAGATTCCCCGCGCCTCTCAAAACCGGGTCAGTAGGAGCTACATGATTGCACTTGGCGGTGCCGGTTCATCGGGTCTTCCTGCTTTCCGCAGCGGGACACGGATCAGGTAGGAGGCCAAGACCGCGAAGAACAGGATGGCCAGCCATGGAGCGATATCGTTGAAGCCGGGCAAAACCCAAAACTCCGGCGCCTGGCCCATGCGATCTTTGATGAAAACGACCGCTGCGATGACCAACCCCATCAGCGCTTCTCCCGCAATCAATCCTGAGGCGGCGAGGATACCAGCATTCTCGACGCGAGCTTTTTGAGCATCGTTGTGACCTCGTTTCTTGCCCACTCTGTCCACGATACCACGAATAACGCCGCCTACGAATATTGCGAACGTCGTCCCGAGCGGAAGGTACATCCCAACCGCGAAGAGCATCGGACTTCGGACCTTGATGAGGACCATGGAGATCCCCAGTGCGATCCCAACAATCACGAGCGGCCAAGCCATCTCGCCACCTACAATTCCCTGAGCGAGAGCAGCCATCAGGCCTGCCTGAGGTGCCGGCAGATTCTTGCTTCCGAAACCGCCGGTCAACGGATTGAGCGCAAGGTCAGAGTTGTGCAACACATACAGCGGGAAGAACATCACCAACCCGGCGAGAATCACGCCAATGATGTCTCCGACCTGCATTTTCCAAGGTGTGCCGCCAAGGATGTGACCGACTTTCAAATCCTGAAGCATCTCACCTGCAACCGCAGACGAGACGCAGGCAACGGCCGCAACCCCAAGCACGGCAGCGACCCCCTGAACTCCGGTGACTCCAACAATCACCATCGTCAAGGCGGCAACTACGGTGGTCGCCAAGGTCAATCCGGAAATTGGATTATTCGAGGAGCCAATCAGGCCGACCAAGTTGCCTGAGACAGCCGCAAAGAAAAACCCGGTGACAAGCATGACCACTGCCGCCAGAATTGCACCGCCAATGGCCTCAGTGAAGTACATATAGAGCGCGATCATGAGGATGAAGACCACCGCGATACCCAGAAGGACAACACGGAACGACAGGTCACGGTCGGTTCGAGCAGTGGTGACCTCCGCTGCTGCCGCCTTGCGCACATCCGCAACCCCTCGCTTGATGCCGATAATGAGATTCTTCCTCATTCGCCAAAGGGTATAGCAAGCTCCGACGAGCATCCCTCCGACAGCGATCGGCCGCACGATGAACCTATAGAGATGACCAGTCAGCGCCGCCCAGTTTTGTGTTCCATCTGCAGCAGTGTATTTGTCAATCATATGCGGGCCAAGGAAGAAAACGAGAAGCGGTACGAAGAGACCCCAAGCGAGGAGCCCGCCTGCGAAGTTCAATGCGCCAAGTTCCGGACCGATGATATAACCGACCCCGATGTAAGCCGGGGTGATATCCGGCGCTGAGAACGTTGTTATTCCGCCAGCCGACACGGTATTGGCATCCTTGGTCAGACCCAACCGAACGAAACTCTCCTTCAGTCTTCCCACAGACAGTTGAAAACTGTTCTGGTAGAAAAAAGCTCCCAGTCCATCTCTCGTTGCAATGTCTGCTCTCGAGAGCAATTTGACTAACGCGCCGACACCCATCGCTTTGAAGAGCTGCATCGCCGCTTCTGCACCTCGCTGCCCTGCTTTATGGATTGCGCCCGCCGCTACCGATTCCGGGAACGGAAGCGTTTGATCCTCAACCATCACCCGACGCAGTATCGTGACGAACAAGATGCCGAGTATTCCACCCAGAATCATCAATGCGGTAGCCGTCAAGTACTCTTGCAGCATGGTCGAGGCATCGAACTTCCACAACTGCAGGATGACGAACGCGGGAATCGTGAAAATAGCACCCGCCGCTACAGACTCGCCAATTGATCCGACAGTACGGGAGAAATTCTCTTCGAGAATCGATCCCTTGGAGAGCCGCAAGACTGCCATACCAATGACAGCCGCGGGGTAGATTGCCGCGATCGTCATGCCTGCTTTCAACCCTAGGTAGGCATTCGCCGCTCCAAAGATCACGCACATCACGAGACCAATAATGAGCGCGCGGATCGTGAACTCTCTCATGTCCGTGGCCGCGGGGACATACGGCTGAAATTGCGTTCCCGACTTCTGGTCACTCACTGCTGCCATGATTCCCTCCAGATGTGGTGTTGGAACGGGAAGTGGATTCGCCTAGTTTACGCTGTCCTTTGAGAAAAGCGTCTTGAGAGCATATCCGGCAATGGCTGGATTCTCTTTCAACCTGCGAACCGAATACGGGTACCACTGTCTCCCGAAAGGCACATAGACTCGAACGCGATGACCATTCTCTCTCAGCTTCAGACGCAGCTTCTCACGCACCCCAAGCAGCATCTGGAACTCATACTTGTCTGGACTCAGTTTCCGTTCGGCGATTATCCGACACGATGCGTCAATCAACACATCGTCATGCGTAGCCACGCCGACATAGGCGCCCCTGTCAAGCATAATCCTCAGCAAACTGAGGAAGTTATTCCTGATCTCTTCCCGACCCTTGAATGCAATGGCTTCTGGTTCGATGTAGATTCCTTTGCACAGTCTGAAATTCGCCCTTTGCTTCACCAACTCAAGCACGTCGGCCTGGCTCCTTCGAAGGTAGGCCTGGATCGCAACGCCGGCATTTTCGAAATCCCTCCGCACACTCTTATACAAGTCAAGAGTTGTATCCGTACAGGTGTGATCCTCCATGTCAATGCGTATGAAATTCTTCTTGTCCTTTGCAACAAGAAGGATTTCGCGGAGGTTCTGCTCACAGAAGCTCTTGTCGAGTTTCAACCCGATCTGTGTAAGCTTCAGCGAGAGATTCGAATCAAGATGCTCGCGATGAATTGACCGAAGTATTTCCTTGTACGCATCCTTTGCAGTGGCCGCTTCTGAATGATCAAAGACATCCTCGCCGAGGAGATCCATTGTCGCCATGATCCGCTGCGCATTCAGATTCTTCGTCACACGCGCCGCATCGTCGAACTGAGCGCCCGCGATGTATCGACCTGCAACAAATCCTACGATTGGCTTGGGGATGATCGGGAGGGATGATACGATGAGGTTGTTCAATAGACTCATGAGACTGAGATTAAGTGCAGCGTAACAAAGCTGAGACTTGAAATGTGAACCAAGCCCCGTTTCGCCGCAAAATATACCTATCGACTTTCAGAAAAGCAAGGAAATATGGAGGCTTGTTCCCCACCTTGAATGCCACAAACGTTCTTCGAGAATACACTAATAGAGAGCGCAGATGGTCAGAGGATCGGGAATGGAGAGAAAAGCCAGACCGAAATGCAAACGGGTCTGGCTTTTTTGTGGAGAAAGTTTGGTACTACTCAGCGGACAAGCAGCATCTTCTTGCCTTCCCCCAAGCCATCTTGGGAATTTGCTGAGGAGTTTGACTTCCATCGTCTGAAGTGCTAAATTGTCATTAAACAAGGCTAAACATTCAAATCAGTGAGGAGAATATGGCACAGACATACACAGCTGTTTATAAGAAAGTAAAGGGCTGGTACATAGGATACGTTGAAGAGCTTCCCGGAGCGAACACTCAAGGTCGAACACTGAAGGAGGTTCGAGAAAATCTTCGGGAAGCTGTTGAGTTAATCCTTCAAGCTAACCGAGAGCTACTTGAGAAAGAAATGAGAGGTAAAGGAGTTATCAGAGAAAAGATCGCCGTCGCGATCGAATGAAACGACGCGAAATGATTCGTCACCTCCAGCAAGAGGGATGCAGATTCCTTCGGGAAGGCTCACGTCACACCGTCTACTTCAATCCCAGAAATAACCGTACCTCCACAATTCCCCGCCATAGAGAGATCCTCCATGTTCTTGTAAGGAAGATATGCAAGGACTTGGAGATCTCGCCGCCAGCGAATCAGTAGCATTATTCCGCGCGCTCTGCTGACCAAGGTGAGAGACCTAGATTGGTTCATGTGATGTCCATACAGGAGACCGAGCCCTGATCTGCGGCGATATCAGCGTAGCAGCAGTAGCCCCGCCAAATCCCGCTTTACGGGATTCCGTACAAGCGGAACAACCGCGGGACTATTTGACCAGCAATAGCTTCTTCGTCTCGACGAATTCGCCTGCTTGGAGCTGATAAAAGTACACGCCGCTTGCCAAGCCCCGTGCATCCCACTGCGCCTTGTATGTTCCTAGGCCGAGCTTCTCATTCACAAGCTCGCCGACTTGTCTCCCGAGCACATCGTAGACTCGCAACGTGACAAAGCTGGACTTTGGCAGCGCAAACTCGAGTGTTGTTCACGGCCTGGTGGGGTTGCGTAGAAGGGACGCGCGATCCAGCTCACGTGGGATTTTCAATATAGAGACTACTTGTAGACTCTCCCCCTCCAGTCAACGGCTTCGATGTACGCACGCTGGAGATCAAACTGAAACTCGACAAGAATCCTTATTCTACCGGCACGAATTCTATAAAACCCTTGCCATTCTCCCTTAAGTTTCTTGATATCGACATTTACATCTTCGCCTCGGAATCTCCTCAGTGCAAGCCCAATTTTCTCAAGAATGAAATCCTCTCCGAGATTGTTTTCTCTCAGGAACTGAAGAGACCTGGACGAAAAATCAATCCTCCAGTTCATAGCTCCAGTCTTCTGCTTCTGGCCACCCTCCGGGAAGGCTTGCCGTATAGCCGCTCGATATCTCTTTGTTCTTTTTCAGAAACGAAAGGTAGTAGCACGGCGTACCACTTCATTAATTCTTGATCGAGAGCCTCACGAACCCCCTCTCTCACAGCAGTCTTGAGTTCTTTCTTCGAGATGACAAAATTACCCATTTTTCCCTCAGCATATTTGGAGTAAAAGTATCTGACAGATTTAAAGATCTGGAGAACCCAACAACGATGTTGCACTCTCTGGCCAGAACCTATCCACCACGATGGCTTCTGACGCATGTCATCTTCAACAAATATACAATTAAGCTTATCCAAAATCAAAAAAGCCGATCCCGAATTCCTCGGAGCCGGCTTAATCGCCAGCGGCAGCCTGAGCCGCGAACTGGATACCTTTCCTGACGTCTGTATCTGCGAGAATCTGCTACAATCTGCGCCAAATCAGCGTAAGAGGATCAACTTCTTCGTCTCAACGAAGCTCTGCCCTGAGCCTGCCGAAGGCTCGCCTGCCTGCAATCTGTAAAAGTACACGCCGCTTGCCAAGCCTCGCGCATCCCAGTGCGTCGCGTAATTTCCTGGCGCGAGCTTCTCATTCACCAATTCTCCGACTTTCCTCCCGAGTAGATCATACACTCTCAGCGTGACGAAGGCAGACTTTGACAGCGCAAACTCGATCGTGGTTGATGGGTTGAAGGGGTTGGGGTAACTGTTTCCCAAGATATAATCTTCTGGTAATGGGTGATCTACCGGTGTTACAGCTGTAACAAACTCAGACAGCGGGCGACGCCAGACCCCGCTACCATCAGTCCCAGCAAACAGATCCGTCCCGGAGACCGCAAAAGACCGGACACCAGTGTTCGTCAAGCCGGTATTGACCGCCATCCAGCTCGTGCCGTTGCTGGTCGAAAGAAAGACACCACCATCAGTCCCGGCAAAGAGATTCGTCCCGGAAACTGCAAAAGACCGCACACGAGTGTTCGTCAAGCCGGTATTGACCGCCACCCAGCTTGAGCCGTTGTTGGTCGAAAGAAAGACGCCGCCACCATAAGTTCCGGCAAAGAGATTCGTGCCGCTTACGCCAAGAGACCGGACATCAAGGTTCGTCACGCCAGTGTTGACCGCAGTCCAGCTTGTGCCGTTGCTGGTCGAGAGAAAGACACCACCGCTGTAAGTTCCGGCAAAGAGATTCGTGCCGGAGACTGCAAAAGACCGCACACGAGTGTTCGGCAAGCCGAATGCAGTCCAACTTGTGCCGTTGTTGCTCAAAAGAAAGACACCGCCGCCATCAGTCCCGGCAAAGAGATCCGTGCCGGAAACGGTAAGAGCATAGACAGCAGTGTTCCTCAAGCCGGTATTGACCGCCGTCCAGCTCGTGCCGTTGCTGGTCGAGAGAAAAACGCCGCCGCTGTAAGTTCCGGCAAAGAGATTCGTGCCCGACACGGCAAGAGCATAGACATCAGTGCTCGTCAGGCCGGTATTGACCGCCGCCCAGCTTGTGCCGTTATTGGTGGAGAGAAACACACCGCCACCATAAGTCCCGGCAAAGAGATTCGTGCCGCTGACGGCAAGGGCCAAGACAAATGTGCTCGTCAGGCCGGTATTGACCGCCGTCCAGCTTGTGCCGTTGTTGGCTGAGAGAAACACGCCGGCATCATAAGTCCCGGCAAAGAGATTCGTGCCGGTGACAGCAAGAGACCAGACGTAAGTGCCGGACAGGCCAGTGTTGACCGCACTCCAGCTAGTGCCGTTGTTGGTGGAGAGAAATACACCGCCGCGACCAGTCCCGGCAAAGAGATTCGTGCCGCTGACGGCAAGAGACCAGACATCAAGGTCCGTCAACCCGGTATTGACAGCCGTCCAGCCTGTGCCGTTGTCGGTCGAGAGAAAAACGCCACCCAAACTCCCGGCAAAGAGATTCGTGCCGCTTACGGCAAGAGCCCGGACGCTATTCGGCATGCCGACAGCAGTCCAGCTTGTGCCGTTGTTCGCCGAGAGAAACACACCGCTGCCATCATAAGTCCCGGCAAAGAGATTTGTGCCGCTGACGGCAAGAGCATGGACAAAACCACCGTAAGGTCTGTTTGTTTGCACCCATTGGGCATAACCGGGCGAAACGAAAAGGACCAAAATCGCTGTGGCAAGCGTAAGCACATACCTCATGGCTTCTGCTCCTTTCTCCAAGAAAGATCCGGTCGCTGATTCTCCATGTGAGAGCCTGATAAAAACAAAATAGCCCTGAGCATGTTCCCCCTGCTGTCTTCTTATTTGCACAGCAGCAACATATTCAGGGCCTTTCTGCCAATGATGAAGGCAGACTGGTGCTTCCAAACAGAGGAAGCCGGCGCCACGCCGTGAGCGTGCGCCCGGAACACAACGCACAAAATATAAAACCTCAGATCGCAAAAGTCAAGGATGAGTTTACTGAGATCGATTAGCTCAACTTTCGTTGTAGAATACCCCCCAATGAAGTGCAAGAATCGTTGGTGAGACTGGAAGGAATTGAAAAGCCAGATCCAACACAGTAGGGTCTGGCTTTTTAGTCGAGAGATCACCAAAGTGATGACCGCAAGAGCAGCAGCTTCTTCCTTTCAACGCACCTGATAGCGGCCGCCCGAAACGACAGTCTCCATAGATTGCATCGTCGGTTTGTCAGAGCATGATACCGGTAGATTCCCGTATTCTCTCTGAAACTCTTTCAGTGACGACGAATGCATAATGTCCGTCCCTTTATCGCCAAAGTCGCGGATCAGAGTGATATATTCGGCCCCGACCTTAAAAAGCTCTTCATTAGGGTGTGAGGTGACGATGATCTCCGATCTAATCCAGGCGCTATTTCCCTCCACCTTGAGACAGGTGGCCTTTTGAAGCGTGAAGACAAGATCACTTGAGCCGGAAACACCTTGCCGATTGATCTCCAGATCAACTGTACCATCAACGCGGCCATCATCGGTCTGCATAACTGTCACGATAGCCTCCTCCGTAGATGACCCATCCAGCTTTATCCACCCATCTCCGGTCACACTGTGGGCTTCCTGCGATGTGATCGGATTAAGAACCTTCTCATTTGGGGTGTTTACACCCTGATCGCAGCCCGTCACTATGAACACACCCAACAGAGAGCAAACCGCTAGAAACATGATTGCGCGTCTCATGACGACCTCCATATAGAATTGTGAATGAGTGAGTGGACTAAATGTTACTCCCCTAATTTAAACAGGGAGCAGGGCAGTCACAATCGCATGAAGGTAGTAAAGTGGAGCGACGCGCAGGGAGGACGTACTACTTCAGTGTGATAAGATGGGGGATGAGGACTATTGAAGACTGAATGGTGAGCCGAAGCAGGGGTTCCCAACTGAACGGAGGCACCGTGCTATTTCCGATAAACTTTGAGCACAGCTTCACTTCTTGATCGGACGTGCAGCTTTTCGTATATGTTGCGGAGGTGTGTGCGGACTGTTTCAATGCTAATGAACATTGTCTCAGCTATCTCTTTGTAGCGGTAACCTTTGGCCAGGTAGAAAAGAATTTCATGTTCACGTTTTGACAAGTTCTCGGTCTCCTCTGATGATGGGCCCATTGCCTGGAAGGTTTGCACGACTGTGCGAGCGATGCGACTTGACATGGGTGAGCCGCCGTTATACAATTCGACTATCGCCTCCAGTAGCTTGGCCGGAGGTGTCTTCTTGAGAAGGTATCCACTGGCGCCCGCTTTGAGCGATTCGAAGATCTTTTCATCGTCGTCGTATACGGTGAGCACCATTATGGGAAGACCTGGCTGGTGTGCTTTCAATTGGCGTATACACTCAATTCCAGACATTCCCGGCAGGTTGATATCCATAAGCACGACATCGGGTTTGTTCTTCAATATATCGGGCAGTGCCTTCTCGGCGCTTGAATATCTTTGAACACAGCGGAATCCTTCGGAGCCGTTGATGAGCACAGCAAGCCCCTCTCGGACATCGTCCTCGTCTTCGACTATGGCTACATCGATCATTGTGTTCTCTATCCGAACGTATGCGATTTCTACGAGAGAAGAGGCCGTCCAAAAAGTCCTATACAAAGCGAAATCGTCAGGCTGAACGAAGTCGAAGCCTCGATTTCGCTTCAAGTTCACACTTCGACTACGCTCAGTGTGACGCTTAGGTTTCTTTTTGGACAGCCTCTCACGTAAGAGGTACGATCAACTTTATTCTTGTTCCATGCCCAGGCTGTGATTCGATCTGGAAGTTTCCGTCGATATCCTCGATACGTTTTTTCATGTTGAGTAGACCGTTCCCCCGTCCGGGAAGCTCCTCGATGATGAAACCCTTCCCATTATCTTGTATGCTGAACTCAACCTCGTGATCCGAGACCCTGCAGTGTAATTCCACTGATGTTGCGCCTGAGTGTTTCACGACATTGTTGGTCGCCTCTTTCATAGTCAGGAAAATATTGCGACGAGCCTCGGCAGAGAGCGGATGACCGGGGATCTGTTCCGGAAAATCAAAGCTGTACTTGATAGGTGTCATCTCAAGAAACTCAGACGTAGACTCCCGAATGTAACCTGCAAGGTTGTCCAGCCTGTCGTTTCTTGGGTTGATCGCCCAAAGGATTGCGCCGATGTTATCGATGACCTCTCGAGCTGTTTGTGAGATCTTGAGCAATTCCTTTGTTCCTCCATCTGGTGTCTGTCTATTCTTCAAGGCCAACTCGCTCATGACGGAGATCTTTGTCAGATTCGCACCCACTTCATCGTGCATGTCCCGGGAAATACGCAGGCGCTCCCGCTCAAGAGCCTCCTGTTGCTCTAGGGCTCTCAGTCTCCGGCGTAACTTTGTGGTTTCGATATACCGAATAGTGCCGCCAATCGAGATCGCTATTGTCAGGAAGGAAATAGTCCTGAACCACCAGGTTTTCCAAAACGGCGGCGTGATGATCACGAAAATCGAAGTTCCTGCTTCATTCCACACACCGTCGTTGTTTGACCCTTTGACCTTGAAGACATACGTCCCGCCATCCAGGTTGGTATAACTTGCATACCGCCGCGTGCCGCAGTAGATCCAATCTTTATCAAACCCTTCGAGCTTGTAGGCGTATTGGTTCTTCTCCGGACTCGTGTAATTCAGCGCGACAAATTCAAACGAGAAGACATCGTCTCTGTAGGAAAGCTCTAGTACTTTCTTCTCCGAGATTGCCGTATCAAGCGGCACAGGTTTATCAAACACCTTAAACGCCGTGATCACAATCGGAGGAACATGAGGGTTATCTTTTACGCTGTCGGGATAGAAGCGAACGAAGCCATTAGTCCCGCCAAAGAGCATTTCTCCCTTCTTGTTCTTATAGGAAGCTTTCCCCCAGCCCGGATTGATATTTACCCCGTCACTCGCGTCGTAATTTCTGAAGGTGCCTGTGCGCGGGTCAAACTTCGACACACCCTTAAGGGTTTTCAACCAAAGGTACCCGCTGTTGTCCTCCAGTATTGCCCCAATGAAGTCGCTCGCAATGCCGTCTTTTGTTGTGAAGTGTGTGAACGTTTCTGTTGACCGCTCAAATCTATTGAGACCGGCGGCAGTGCCAATCCAGAGCGTACCTCTGCTGTCTTCATAGATCGAATGGACACTGTATAGACTCAAACTCTTGATGTTCTTTGGGTCGTACAGGTAACGCGTGAATTTTCCTGTGGCTCTGTCAAGCTTATTAAGTGCGGTATCGGTTGAGGTGCCAACCCATAGTGTGCCCGACTTGTCTTCATAGATGGCGTTCACCCAGTTCCAGCCCAATGAGTTGGGGTCCTTTGGGTCATATTTGTGATGGATAAATATCCCAGAGTCCCGATCAAATTCATCAAGCCCCCCCCCAAGCGGTTCCAATCCAAAGTCTGCCAGACTTATCTTCAAAGAGTGACAGAATGGTGTTATCACCCAGACTATTGGGGTTCGTCGGATCATGAGTATAGTGTGTAAATTTCGCTCCAGCCCGGCCTGTCCCGCCGCTCTTGACCGGATCAAGTCTGTCGAGGCCGCCCCCCCAGGTTCCAACCCAGATCGTACCCTTGCTATCTACGAGCAGGGACCGGATAGCGTTGCCACCCAGACTCTGGGGGTCGTTGGGATCATTCATGTAATGTGTAAATGTTCCGGTTTCTCTGTTGAACCTGTTCAGCCCGCCCATTGTCGCAACCCAGAGCACACCTGACCTGTCCTCAACGAGACCAGTGACTATTTTATTACTCAAGCTCTTTGGATCAGCAGACTCTTGTGTATAATGGCTGAAAGCCTTCCGAACTCTATCGAGTTTATTGAGTCCGCCCCAACCCGTTCCAATCCACAGCGTTCCTGATCTATCCTCGTAGATTCTAGTGACAACGTTATCATTCAGGCTGTGAGGGTCCCTGGGGTCGTTGATGAAAAAAGTGAACTTGTCTTTGGCACGATCATACCTGCCGACTCCTCCACCGTAATTTCCGACCCAAAGCTCCCCTCTGCTGTCCTCAATAATTGACTGGATTCTTTTGTTAGCTGAACGAGCAGGAAAAGCTCCGCTTTCGTACTTTTTGAACGTTCCGGTTGCTCTCTCAAACCTGAATAACCCATCTCCCGTGCCGATCCAGAGTAAACCACTGTTGTCCTCATGGATTAGGAGGACGTTATTTCTCTCGAGACTTCCAGAAATTCTCTTGTCAACTGGATAATGTGTGAACTTTCCGGTTGCTTTCTCAAATTTGTATAGTCCCTCATTGGTGGCAATCCACAAAATGCCAAATTTATCTCCGTGAACTGTATTGACCAGATTTCTGGAACCATGCTCATAATGCGTGAAGGTTCCCTTTTCTCTGTCAAATCTATCAAGTCCGCGAGCGGTCCCGATCCACAGAATTCTCCCGTCATCGGGATCCTCGCAGATGGCGTGGAGAGTATCGGTGCTCAGACTATACCGGGTGAACGTCCCACTCGCTCGGTCGAACTTATTGAGGCCTCTCCCAGGCGTTGCATACCAGAGTGCGCCAGATATATCTATTTGGACCTCTGAAGGGAGATCTGAGCCCTGGCTCCACCAGTTCTGCATGCCCTCGTAATACGTGAACTTTCCATTTGCTCTGTCAAACCTAATAGAGCACCCAAAACCGCCAAACCAGAGCGTACCCGATCTGTCTTCGTAGATTTGAGGGATATTATTCCCAAGGATTGAGTTTGAATCGAGGGGATCATGTTTGTACACGGTAAAGCTGTAGCCATCGAATTTGCACAACCCAGCATCCTGGGTTCCAAACCACATGAATCCTCTGCTGTCCTGGAAAATGCCGTACACACCATTACTCGGCAGCCCCTGTTCAACTGTGAGGTGTTCAAATCTTACGTCATGAGCCTGTGAAACAGCCTTCGATTGGACAAGCAGAGTGAAGATGATTGCCAAGCTGTAGACAACGCGCATTGCCCTGTTGCCTACTATTTCGAGAATTCTACCGTGTGAGGTGTTCTGGCTCATCATTGTGGCAGGGTTGAAATCCCTTCCCTTAGTTTCTCGATGCAACGCCACGCTCTTGCGTTCTCGATCTGAACGTAGATGATTTCCACAATAGAAGCAATACTACAAAAGTAGTATTCCTCATGTGAGAGGCACAGTCAAACTCAAAAACAGGGAACGTGAAAGTCAAATACAAATCTGCTAAAAGATGGTTTTCAGAAGAACAACAAGCGACAGACGAAGAGAGCGCCGAGCATACCGGCGAGATCGGCTAGAAGTCCGGCTGGAAGAGAATGACGAATCCTCTTGATGTTGACGGAACCGAAATAGACAGCGAGAACATAGAACGTGGTTTCGGAACTGCCGTACATTGTCGAACTCAGGACTCCGATGAAGGAATCCGCCCCATGGACTTTCATCAACTCTATCATGATGCCGAGCGACCCGCTGCCAGAAAGCGGACGCATAAGCGCCATCGTAAGCGCTTCGGCTGGAAAACCAATCAAGCTCGTGATTGGATTCAGCGCGATCGTCAGGAAATCCATCGCACCACTTGCGCGGAAGATCCCGATGGCAACCAGCATCGCGACAAGGTACGGGATAATGCGAATCGCTACATTGAACCCCTCTTTTGCACCATCAACGAAGACCTCGTACACCTTCACCCGTTTGAAGATCCCCCAGAGAAGGAAAGTAAAGATCAGAACAGGGATCGCTATGATCGAGAGGAATGAGACAAGGCTCTTCAACATTTCTCCAGTCACGGCTTTGCTCCCTCCTCCGTTCCATCAAGCTGTTTCCTGAACACCGGCAGGCGTTGCAGCAGCTTTGCCGCGAGGATTCCAACAGTCGTCGAGCAAAGCCCTCCTATGATCGTCGCCCCTACGATGACGGTTGGATTTGATGAACCAGCCGCTGCTCTTACGGCGATGGCTGTTGCGGGAATCAATGTGAGGCCTGCAGTATTGATTGCGAGGAACGTGCACATCGCGTTTGTTGCGACACCTTTCCTGGGATTGAGCTTGTCGAGCTCTTCCATCGCCTTCAGACCGAGGGGCGTCGCAGCGTTGCTCAGTCCGAGCATGTTTGCAGAGATGTTCATGATCATCGAGCCGACCGCTGGGTGATCCGATGGAACATCCGGGAAGAGAAATTTCATAAATGGACGCAAGACGCGGGCAAGCAGCTTGATTGCCCCAGCTTCATCAGCGATTCTCATGATCCCGAGCCAGAGTGCCATGATTCCGATGAGACCGAGTGCGATGTTCACCGCCATCGTTGCATAGTCAAGAGCCGCCTGGGTTACCTGTTTGATCCTGACAAAAGTGATTGGCTCGAAGACGATGATAGCTTCCATTGTTCGGTCATCACCTCCGCGAGTGAAGGAGAGGATCTTGCCGGACAGCTTATCCTTTGTCACTGCAGCGCGACTCATCTCCTTCCAGATCGAAGGCGTGTGATCGTCGGCACTGAGAAGAATGGTGCCACTTCCGTCTTTCGTAAGCGTGACTGACGCCGGTTGAAGGATTGTGTCGTGTTGGACAGTCTTGGGACCGTAAAACTGCTCGAAATGTGCGCGCGATACCATCAAGGTCGCGTCCTGTGACGTATTCACCCCCACTCCAAACGGCTTCTGCAATTGAATCTCAGCTTGAAACTCCATGCCATTGCGGTACTTGTTCGAGGATTGATCATTCAGGTCCACTGTGATCGCCACCACGACACCGAAGACGATGAGAGAAATCCAGATGTAGTTCAGCATGGCGCTTTAGGGTCTTGTGATTCTATGGGTTCCGCGTGAGCAGCACTGAAGGTTCAGAGAGGTAATCGCCTGTGTCGGTTTGAAGGGACGCTAGAATGAGGCTCCTGAGCTACTTATCTTGAGTCCTTCGTTAGCTCAGCTTCGGATGGTAGAGTATAGCGATCAGCTTTGGGAAAGTCAACAGCGGATTTTGAGGAATGAGCAGAATCAGAAAAAGCAGTATCAGGAACTCTACGGCGTCAAGTTCCGACCTGATGGCTTCGTGCACTGTTTCAGGAGAAGCAGCTTTCCAAAGAGTGTTCCAGCTGCTTTCAGAATGATCGTTTCTTGCGAATCGGTTTGTGTGTATACTGAACGACTGGTTGGAACCTGAAGGCTGGTAATTTGCGGGATGGACCCCTTATGCCCCACAACTCGGCGAGGTCGATAATCATCATGGTTAAAACGAGCGTGGCATCTACAATGCCTGTCGCTGCTCGTGCCCCGAAGGAGCGAAAGAGTCTCATCATAATTGTTGGATTTCCCCTTCCTCTAAATTTCTCGGAAAAATATTACCCAAAACACTTCCGAATGTCAAGCGAATGGTGAGAAGATGTGGAACGATGTCTGCTCATAGCTACCCGTAAACACAAAAAGCCCCGCAGACCTGACGGCACCACGGGGCTTTTCACACCCATCGCAAGCGGATTTCAGATCCTATTTCATCAGCATCATCCGCTTCGTCTCGATCTTCCCCGCGGCTCTGAGCTGGTAGAAGTAGAGCCCGCTTGGCAACCCGATGGCATCAAACTTTGTCCAGTATACCTTGTTCGCCTCGACGCTTCCATCATGCAGCGTCGCAACTTCCTGACCGAGCAGGTTGTAGACTTTGATTGTCACCCAGCCAGCTTGCGGAACTACAAACTCGATGACTGTACTCGGGTTGAACGGATTTGGATAGTTCTGGGCGAGGATGAACCTGTCAGGCATGACTCCAACTACAACTTCCATCTCGGGGAACGTCTCTGCTTTCCCGTCAAGGTCGATTTGTCTAATACGATAGGAATAGTTGCCGAAAGGAACCGAGCGATCGACGTACGAGTAGAACTGCGGAGCGAGTGTGGTTCCGTGACCCTCGACAAATCCAATCTTTGTCCACGGGTTTACCTCTCCACGTTTTCGATGGATCTCGAAGCCGAAGTTATTTGTCTCCGAGAGGGTTTTCCATTCGACTTCCACATCATCTCCGCCGATAACTGATGCAGCAAAAGAAGCAAGTTGGATTGGCAACGGAGTATCAGACCAACTTGCAGCTATTCGAATCCCATCCACTGTGAGGACCATCGTAGTCGCACTCCCTTGGCGGAGAGCAATTGATCCTAAGCTTGATGGATCGCTCGTACTCGGGGCAAGCGCACCGATTGTAGGGACTAAGGGTTCGGTGGTTGGGACACCCGAGGTAAGAACAAAGAGACTAACCTCATCATTGCTTGCACCTGAAACGAATGTGTACTTCAGGACGAGCAAATAAGTGGTGTTGAGTGAAAAATCAAAGGTCGTATAAGTTGCCCCTTCCCCTGACTTGGAAAGACCAAACGCCAGATTGCCTGAAACATTATCCTTCTTCGCATAGACTCTGCCATAGAATGTGCTCGTGTTTAAATGGAGAAAATACTCTCCATCGGCGCCCGTTTTAGCTTGGCTAAAGTTCACCATAAAAGAAACGTAGATCGTCCCGGCATTCAATGAAGCAAAAGTCCTGTTCACATCTTCTCCCGTGCCATTCAAAGAAGCAGCATTACCTATGCCAGATGAGACATATCCCGCGTATGTCAATCCCTCCGACGAAACAGTTATGGGATTGTTACCCGCTCCGTCATGAGCCGTCCAGCCATTACTCGTAAGGTTCATACCGGCCGTGTACTCGAAATTCTCTTCGACTAAGATTTGTCCCTGTGCAGAGCTTCCCGGAATAATCATTAAGCCGAGGAGCACTGCGACCAGAATAACCGCTAGAGTTTTCATATCGTTCTCCTTTCTTGAATTGGTTCGTAGGTGGGTAGACATGAGGTGGAGAAGGAATTCTTGTTTTGAAAAGCCCCCAAATTTGAGTTCTCGAGGAAGGCGAGACAATGTCTAAACCAGGAAAGAAGGTGACTACAGAATGCGCTTTCTCCTAGAGGAGTGTGGACAATCGGAGAAAAGTGCTGCCCTTAATCTACGAGATTTAGAGACAATGTCAAGTAAAAAATTGCGACACGTATTCCTGGTCAGTGATAAATCGTTTGCGAGGGGCGCCTCCAGTTTCCTGACCTCTGGGTAGCCAATACAGGAGGGGAAAAATGTTCGGGCTGGCGCTCAGAAGGAACTTTCTCCGCCTGGCTTACCGTTAATTACTTTGGACTTGAAATAATTGAATAACGGGGAGGAACTATGAACAAGAGGCTCGCTTGGGTGGCATATGCAGTGCTGGGGGCAGCATTGGCAGGAATTTTGGGCTGCAGCAAGGATTCATCAAATCCCTATGGTACGGGTTCCCAGCCTTCAACTCCGCCTCCGCCGAACACCGTCGTCATGATGAATATCGCCTTCAACCCCGGAACGCTTACCATCTCGAAGGGGGCCACCGTGACATGGCAGAACAACGACGGAATAACTCACACTTCCACGAGCGATACTGGAGTGTGGGACACTGGCAACATCGCGGGAGGAACCAGCAAAGCAGTCACGTTCTCGAACGCTGGAACCTTCAAGTATCACTGTGCAATACACGGTCCCAGTATGTCAGGAACGATCGTGGTCCAGTAGGGCTTGTGCTTAAGGGGATGTGGAATTACCACTCTCGGGGGAGACTTCCAAGAATCTTCACTTCTGGTGAAGGATTATGACTCTCGGCGGGCTAGCGCAGGCACTTACCAACGCCAGCGGAGGGTTAGGAGCTGGCCTTCCCGACCAAATTGCAGGCTCAAATCATCACTGACGTCGAAGTCGGAGAGGCTCGCCGTCACATACGCATCAACGAGGTTGGCGAGATAGAGGATCCCGAAATACCACGCGTAGGAATCCCTCTGGTTGTGATAGAAATCCCTTAAGTTCTTTATCTCGAGATCTCCCTCAGCACTTGACGCAAGACTCCTCAAGTATTGATCGCGGAAATCGCGGTAGCGATTGTTATTCGTGATCCACCCGTTAATATAGTACCCACCAAGTCCCCAGATGATCGGCAGTTTCCAGTAGGACTTCGTGTAAATCTGTCCCAGGCCTGGCAGGAGTGCGGAGAGAAGTACCGCTTTGCCAGGCGATTTTGTTTGGCGAACAGAGACGGTGTCGGCCGGTAATGTGAAGTCTCCCGAGCCAAGTGACGCAGGCAGGGACCTGGGTTTTTCAAGGATAAAGCTACTGTCGCTCAGCTCTGGTAATTGAGAGACCAGCTGAGCACAGACGCGGCAGGAGGAAAGGAAGACTAGGAGGAACAAACAAGAGGCGCTCCTCATTAGCGCGTTTGTCACCACAAACCCGCTGGACCGACCTTTCATTTTGGGAGAACCGCAATGACCTCAATCTCGACCTTCGCATCTCGGGGAAGTCGGGCAACTTCGAGAGTGCTGCGTGCAGGAGCTGAGTCTTTGAAGTATTCAGCGTAGACTTCATTCATGGCGCTGAAATCATCCATGCTCTTGAGAAACACAGTTGTCTTCACCACATCACTAAGACTTCCACCAGCACTGCTCAGCACCGCCGTCAGATTCGCCAGAACTTGTCGCGTTTGAGCTCTAATATCACCCTGGACAAACTGTCCCGTCCGCGGATCAATTGCAACCTGTCCCGCAGTAAAGAGAAGATTCCCCTCAGCCACCACAGCCTGGTTGTAGGGACCAATTGGCGCCGGCGCTCTCTCTGTACGGATGATTCGCTTGGTCATGAGACCTGGCCATTAGGATTGTTTTTCGATAATGCTGAAGAGATCGAGTATTCTTCCCAGATCCTCATCTGAATAGTACTCGATGACAATCTCTCCCTTCCCGTCCTCCTTAGGATGGATCTTCACTTTGGTGCCAAGAATGTACCGTAATCTCGAAGCAAAGTTCTCCAGCACGAGTGTCGACCCTTCCAGTACTGCCGATGCAGGTTCAGCAGACTTTGGCTTTGCCATCGCGGGTGTACCGATGCGACGAACGATTTCCTCCACCTGACGAACAGAGAGTCCATTCCGCTGAATTCTTCGCCATACACGAAGCTGCGTTTTCTCACTCGGGAGGTTGATGAGAGCCCGAGCGTGCCCCATTGACACCTCTCCCTTCCTCATGCTTTGCTGAATCTGTGAGGGTAGTTTCAGAAGGCGAAGGAAATTCGTGACTGTAGTACGGTCCTTACTGACCTTTTGGGCAACTTCTTCCTGGGTAAAGCTGCACTCATTGATGAGCCGCTGGTAGGAGATTGCTACTTCCACGGGATTGAGGTGCTCACGCTGAAGGTTTTCGATGAGGGCAAGCTCCAGCATCTCCTCATCCGCCTTGACCTCAATGATGTAAGCCGGGATACGTGCCAGGCCGGCTTCCCGGGCAGCTCGAACTCGCCGTTCACCTGAGATCAGTTGATATGCACCATCTCGACCTCGCCGTACAGTGATCGGCTGAACAAGTCCCTTCTCCGCAATTGACTGCTTCAGCTCGTCAAGCGCCTGTTGGTCAAAATCCATCCGAGGTTGGTACGGGTTCGGCTTAATCTTCTCGATCTCGATTTCCGCGATATTAGCAGACCGTCCTCCTCCTACCTCCTCTGCTCGACTGGACTCTCTCTCACTCGGAGGTTCGGCGATCGACGGTTTGGGGATGAGGGCACCCAGGCCTTTGCCGAGAACAAACTTGCCTTTTGTTGCCATGTTCAGATCCGTCATTTAGTTCGACAGATGGTTGTTGCGCTGGAGGAACTCCTGCGCAAGCTGCATGTAGTTCCGTGCCCCCGTCGATACGGCGTCGTAGAGGATAATCGGCTTCCCAAAGCTTGGCGCTTCGCTGAGACGAACATTCCGCGCAATTACTGTGTCAAATACTTTACTGCCAAAATACTTCCTTACCTCATCCACAATTTGATTGGACAAGCGCAAACGGCTATCGTGCATCGTGAGAAGAACCCCTTCAATCTCGAGTCGCCCATTCAGGCTTT
>Ga0315282_10002892_pt1 | contig 31097 bp, 26 predicted proteins | sample YL17G07_20_MG_FD_203693 | JGI IMG/M metagenome (GOLD analysis project Ga0315282, IMG submission 203693) | Sediment microbial communities from Yellowstone Lake, YNP, Wyoming, USA - YL17G07_20 | ecosystem: Environmental > Aquatic > Freshwater > Lake > Sediment | place: USA: Wyoming | collected... | reverse complement strand
TACTTTCAGCTTTTATTTTAATGTTCTTAATTGCGGCGGGGGTGGGTGTCTGGGGGGTATTTACAGGAAAATTAAATACTAAAGCGGATTCATTCGCTTTTCCTGGGACGGGTGGGGGAACAATTTCCGGTCTTATTCATCCCGGAGGCAATTGCTCAATTGCTCACGATAGATCAGCAATCTCACTTGTATCAGCTGATGGTAGTATTAATGTAAATATTCCACTGACTAGGGAAAATACTGGTGATGGTAGTTATGGTTTTTATAATGTTCCGCTTGGTAACACTTACCGTCTAACGGCAGCTTCCTCTTGTGGTACAAACGGAGAAGAGGGTTATTGTTGGGTAGTAAGCAATGACATTTCTTCTTCGGCAACTGTAAATTTACAATTAGCACCTCATTATGGCGGAGTTAAAATAGATCTTATGAATCTTAATACTGGTGTCTATATCGAGGGTGACGTGAAAATCGGCTCAAATTCGTACCATTACAAACCCGGCGTGCAGGGGCCTCAAGTTACTGCTCAGGTCGGAACTTACACGGTCACCGGCTCTGCTCCTGGTTATAAAACCACCACCATTAGTAGTTATCAAGTAGTCGGTTGTTCCATGAACCAGTTGCACATTTCTCTAGCGCCTGATACTCAACCGACACCGACTCCAACTTCGACTTCAACTAAAACTCCGACGCCAACCCCGACTAAAACTCCGACGCCGACGCCGACATGCAAATCCAATGGCAGCAGTTGCTCAACAGCATCGCAATGCTGTAGCGGCAATTGCGGCTATACCATGACGGGTAAAAAATGTAAACCATAAAAACAATCACCCAATCAAAAAGTGGCTTGACAATGTTCTATTTGTATTATTTCGATATTTTCATATAAATATAGTTATTAAGGACAACAATGTCTAAAGGTTTAAAATGGGGGTTGCTGATTTTAGTTGGCTTAATAATTATCGGCGGAGGAGCCTATTTATATTGGCGGAGTCGGGCAGCGCAACCGCCCAGCCAGCAGATTTTACCATCAGCATCTTCAACGCCCACCCCGGCTTCATCAGAAAGTAACCAACCAGGCACAAAGAATAAAGCGTCCAGCTATCCCAAAGGAATCTATCTGATGATTTCTGGTGGGACTTCAACCGATAACGCTACCAACATTCTTTCAAAACCTTTTGTTGATGGCGCCTTAATCGGCGCCCAATGGAATAGCGTCGAGCCTAGCGAAGGCAAATATGATTGGAGTTCGATTGACAAATATCTTAGTATCGTCAAATCAAAAGGTAAAAAAGCGTCGTTGGTTCTTTTCCCGGGCAAGTTTACGCCCGATTGGGTCTTTGCCAAAGGTGTCCAAAAATGGAATTGGACGGATCATAATGGCCAAAATGTCACTTATCCCAACCCGACTGATCCCAAGTTCTACGAAATCTGGAAGGAAACGGTGAAGGCGTTTGGTCAAAAATACGGTTCAGATGATTCGATTGACCAAGTGAGTATCTGTGGCGGCACCGGCGCCTTGTGCGGTCTTCGTTTTTATGTTTTACCGCCCAATTGGAATGCGACCACGGTGGTTAGCCAGTGGAAAGGAATGGTGGATACTTATGTTTCGGCCTTCCCAAAACCCGACCTGACCTTCGAGATTCAAACGACTGTGGGCGAGGGGACAACACTTTCCGAACAAATGATGGAATATAACTTTTCGAAATACGGTAATAAAATCGGGCCGTTTGAGGAATTCTTGTCTGCCAACGCGCCAACCGGAGAATTGGTCTCGATTATGCAAAAATGGGGGCCGAAATCAAATAAGAGTTGGTGCGGTTTCCAAGAATCGAAAGCCCAAGGTGCCGATTTAGATAAGGCTTATTCTCACGGTCTCAACGATATCGGCTGTCAATATTTTGAAGTTTATAAAAATGATTTGACCGATTACGATTCTATTAACCAAAAATGGCATGATCTAATTTGGAAATAAAACTTAAAGAGGGGATTATGGCTAGGAAAAGTTTTACTTTAATCGAACTCTTGATTGTAATCGCCATTATCGGCATTTTGGCAGCGATGATTATAATTGCGCTTGGAGTGGCGAGGGAGAAAGCACGGGATGCAGTGGCAGAAAGTTCTATGCGTTCGGCACTGCCTGTGGCAATGATGTGCAGAGATAATGGTTATAATGTCGTCACGAACGGCCCTAGCAGTTTATCTTCTGGAGAAATGACTGAAGGTAGCGGAATTTGTAGTGATTCTTCAATCAGCGGAAATTGGCCGGCATTACCCAGCGGGTATCCCAATAAACCTTTCTTATACAATGGTAATACCGATAATTGGGGATTTAGCCTTGATTTGATTAAAAATGCTACCTTTGCTTGCCAAAGTACGGGGTGCGGTGAAATTGCCGGCATCCCGAGAGGAATCTATGTAATGGTGAACGCAGGTGATCCTGATGGCTCAATTAAAAATTCGGTAAATAAGTCTTATATAGATGGTGCCTTGATCGGCGCAGCATGGAGCCAGATTCAACCAAACCAGTCAACTATAGATTGGACTAAAATGGATCGCGCGTTAAAAATTGTTAATGATGCTGGCAAGAAGGCGTCTTTGGTAATTTTTCCTGGTAAAAATTCACCGGATTGGATTTATCTCTCAGCTAGAGAATGGAATTTTCATAATGATGATGGAGATTTAGTTAAATATCCAGATCCAACAGATCCCAAGTTTTATGATCTTTGGTTTACATTAGTTAAAGCTTTTGGCAACCATTATAAAGATAGTTCGATAACTCAAGTTAGCATGTGCGGAGGCACCGGGGCGCTGTGCGGTTTACGTTTTTATAAAATACCACCGACTGATTCAACCACCTTACCTGCTGATTGGAATAGCGCTAATCGTTCTTTCATCATTGATCAATGGGAAAAAACAGTTGATTTATACGCCTCAGTTTTTCCCCAAACAAGATTAACTTTTGAAATCCAAACTACTTCAGGCGAAGGAGTCAGTCTTTCTAAAGAATTGATGGATTACAACACTAAGTTCGGCAGCCAGATTGGTCCTTTTGAAGAATTTCTTTCTCCAACCCAACCGGCAGGTCAGACTGCTCAAATGATGAAAGATTATGGGCCCAAGGGTGGAAAAAGCTGGTGCGGATTTCAAGAAGTCAGGAACCAAGGGGCTAATTTAGATGCTACCTTAAATCATGGTTTTAATGATTTTGGTTGTAAATATTTTGAATTATGGAAAGCCGAAGTGACCGGTGCTAATCCAGCTCCCGAAGACACTTTCAATAAATGGCATCAAATAATCTGGCAATAAACAGACTCTAGACTTCATACTAAGTTCAAGCTATAATAGCTTTAGCACCAAAAATCTTTGTATAAGGAAGCCGCGCAAAACGCGGTACTTTTGGCATATTAAGAGGAAATATGTACGACCCCAGCATAACTCCTTCCTGACTTATTGAACTACGTTCAATCACGCAGGGGCGTCGTATGCGGGGCAGGCAAAATCATCATGTATGAGAAGATAATAATTCGCGGGGCCAGAGAACATAATTTAAAAAATATTAATCTTGAACTGCTGCGGAACAAATTAATTGTATTGACTGGACTTTCTGGAAGTGGAAAGTCAACTTTGGCATTCGATACCATTTACGCCGAAGGTCAGCGCCGGTATTTGGAATCGTTGTCAAGTTACGCCCGCCAATTTTTAGGCCAAATGGAGAAACCGAATGTTGAATCAATCGAAGGTTTATCGCCAGCAATATCCATCGATCAAAAAGCCGCCTCTCACAATCCTCGCTCGACCGTGGGGACGGTGACGGAAATTTACGATTATTTAAGAGTCCTCTATGCCCGTATTGGCGTGCCGCATTGTCCGATTGGCGGTGAACCGATTACTAAATTATCGGTCGAACAGATGGTTGAACGCGTTTTAGATCTAGGCGAAGGAACGAGAATTAAAATATTGGCGCCGATAGTGCGCGGTCGAAAAGGCGAGTATCACACTTTATTTGAAAATTTATTTAAACAAGGACACAGTCAAGCGCGAGTCAATGGAAAAATGCGGAGATTAGATCGTAAAATTGAGCTCGCGCGATATGAACAGCATACAATCGAAGTTCTTATCGATGAGCTTGAAGTTTCATCGGAAAACATCGGTCGGATTACTGACGATATTGAACAATCGCTCAAATTAGCTGATGGTTTAGTGCTTATAGTTTATGGCAATCAAGAAGTACTGTTGAATCAGAAACTAACTTGCCCCAATCATGATGTTAGCCTTCCGGAAATTGAACCGCGTATTTTTTCATTTAATTCGCCCTATGGTGCTTGCGGAGAATGCGATGGCTTGGGTGTCAAAAAGGAAATTGATGCTAATTTAATTATCCCTGATAAAAATTTATCAATTTCCCAGGGTGCGATCATGCCCTTGAGCTATAAACCCAATAATTATTATGGGGTGGTTTTGAGGGCTGCTGCCGAGCGTCTTGGTTTTTCCGAGCACACGCCGATTTCAAATATGTCAGAAGAGAGAATCAACGATATTTTATATGGCACGGGTGAAGTTCAAACCTTGCGCATCCGCTACTGGACCCACGGTCTTGCCAATAGTTTTTGGATCAATTTTGAAGGAATCCTACCCTTGTTGGAGCGTCGCTATCGCCAGACCGAATCCGACAATGTTCGACATGAGATCGAACGCTATATGAGCCAAACGCCTTGTCCGGCATGTCTCGGTGCGCGGTTAAAAAAAGAAAGTTTGCTCGTAAAAATAGCGAGTCAGAACATCTCAAATGTTACCGCAATGTCAGTTGCCAAAGCGCTGGAATTTTTTCAAGATTTAGAGCTATCTAAACGCGAGACTTTAATCGCCGAAAAAATCTTGAAGGAAATTAAAAACCGATTGAAATTTTTAGTCAATGTTGGTTTGGAATATTTAACTTTGGATCGCGCTGCTTATAGTTTGGCCGGTGGCGAAGCCCAAAGAATTCGACTAGCTAGCCAGATCGGCTCTGGATTGGTTGGTGTCCTCTATATTCTCGACGAACCATCAATTGGACTACATGCGCGTGACAACGGAAGATTGCTTGATACTTTGATTAAGTTGCGCGATTTGGGAAACACGGTTTTGATAATTGAGCACGACGAAGAGACAATGCGCGCGGCTGACCAGATAGTTGATATTGGTCCTGGCGCGGGCATTCATGGTGGTAAAATTGTTGCCCAGGGCACAATCCAGGATATCATAAAGACAGCCGATTCAATCACCGGACAATATTTATCAGGCAAAAAACAAATTGAAATACCAGAGATGCGTCGTAAAATCGATGATAAATTCCTAACTATCATTGGGGCAAATGAAAATAATTTAAAAAATCTGACCATCCACTTTCCGCTGGGTGTTTTCGTCGGTGTTACCGGCGTTTCCGGTTCTGGCAAATCAACCTTGGTCAATGAAATTCTGTATAAAGCTTTGGCGAGAAAATTAATGGGCGCTTTAGAAAGACCGGGCAAGCATGCTCGGATCGAAGGTGTTGAAGGCTTAGATAAAGTCATCATTATCGACCAATCGCCGATCGGCCGCACCCCCCGCTCAAATCCGGCTACCTACACCGGCGTTTTTAGTCCAATTCGAGAACTATTTAGCAAAACAAAAGAGGCACGGATAAAAGGCTATCTGCCAGGAAGATTTAGTTTTAATGTTTCGGGCGGCCGCTGCGATAATTGTGACGGTGATGGCTTGATTAAAATTGAAATGCATTTTATGCCCGATGTTTATATTCCTTGCGATGTTTGTTCTGGCAAGCGTTTTAACCGCGAAACTTTAGAAGTGAAATATAAAGATAAAAATATCGCTGATGTCCTGGAGATGACCGTTGAGGAAGCTTTAGAGTTTTTCCGCGATATCCCTAAGATCGCCGATGTTTTAGAAGTTCTAAACGACGTTGGTTTGGGCTATATTCATTTGGGTCAACCGGCAACGACTTTATCTGGCGGCGAGGCACAGAGGGTAAAATTGGCAGCAGAACTAGCCCGACGCGCCACCGGCCACACTTTATATATTTTAGATGAACCCACAACCGGACTTCACTTTGATGATATTAAAAAATTGCTGGCAGTTTTACAAAGGCTGGTTGATGCTGGCAATACAGTCGTGATTATCGAACACAATTTAGACGTCATCAAACAAGTTGACTATATTATTGATCTTGGTCCCGAAGGCGGCGATGCGGGCGGCAAAGTTGTTGCCCAAGGCGATCCTGAAGAAATTGCCAATAATCAAAATTCTTATACTGGGCAGTTTTTGAAAAAAATTCTACAAAAAAGATAAAATACTGTATAATACAAGGTCATGGCCACTAATTTAATTTCTAAAATTAAAAAATTCCCTGATTCATCTGGAATTTATATAATGCGGGATTCAAATCGCCGGCCACTCTACATTGGTAAGGCATCATCAATTAAACGCCGCGTCTTATCGTATTTTCAACGTCCACAAGAAACCCGATTAGAGCAAATGTTAGCACAAGTTCGAATTATTGAAACCAAAAAAACCGATTCTGTCATCGAAGCATTATTTTTAGAAAACGATCTCATCAAAAAATATAAACCAAAATACAACGTCAAACTCAAAGATGACAAAACTTTTTTAGGAATATTTATAACCAAAGAAGATTGGCCGCGAATTTTTCCGGCCAGAATTACCCAAAAACTTCCCAAAGGTGAGTTTTACGGACCATTCCCATCCGCCAATCAAGTACGCGAAGCTCTCCAAATCATTCGCAAAATTTTCCCATTTAGAGTTTCCTGTCAGCCGCTTTCTGGCAAGGCCTGCTTCGAATATCATCTTGGCCAATGTCCAGGGGTCTGTGCCGGCAAAGTCGAAATAAAAGATTATCAAAAAACGATTCATCAGATAAAATTGTTTCTTCGTGGCAAAAAGAAAAGTGTCATCAAAGAGATTGAGAAGGATATGAAGACCGCCGCCAAAAACATGGATTTTGAAAAAGCGGCTAAATTGCGGGATAAAATTTTTGCCCTTCGTCATATCCAAGACGTTGCTTTAATTCAAGAAGAAGATCTGCGGCATCCGGAAGATATCCCGGCGCGAATCGAAGCCTATGATATTTCAAATATTTCCGGCGCTTTTGCAGTTGGTTCAATGGTTGTCTTCCGAGAAGGCTTAGTTGATAAAAGCCAATATCGAAAGTTCAAAATTCAGATTTCAGCCGGTTGGGGGAGGGGACCAGACGATGTCGCGGCGTTAAAAGAAGTTCTAAGTCGGCGATTGAATCACGCCGAATGGCCAATGCCAGATTTAATTATTATTGATGGTGGTAAGGGACAGGTAAACGGCGCCAACGAAATCTTAAAGGCGCGTCGACTCAATATCCCAGTCATCGGTATTGCCAAGGGTCCAGACCGCGACAAAGATGAACTTATCGGGGTAGAAAATTTATCATTTGATAAAAAATTACTCTTAAGAGTGCGCGACGAAGCCCATCGCTTTGCGATCGAGTATTACCGGTTAAGACATCGAAAAACCGTAAAATAATCTTTGTCTTTTGGAGCTCTCTATAAGCGAAGCTTGTAAAGCAAGCTTACAAATGGCATGGCAAAGCCATGAGCTTTATAGTATATTGTAGTAAAGGAGGAAAATGCCAAAACCTCTTATTGTTGGCAATTGGAAAATGAATACAACACTTGCCGATGCAATAGTGCTCACAACCCAAATTAAGAACGCCGCCGAAGATTTAGAGGCTGATATTGTTCTTTGCCCGCCTTTTACATGGCTAGTCCCTTTAAATGATCTATTGGAGCATGCGCCGGAAAATCTAAGTTTGGGTGCTCAAAATATGTGGTTTGCCGAAAAAGGTCCTATGACTGGAGAAATTTCACCTCTAATGCTAAAGGATTTGGTAAAATATGTCATTTTGGGCCACAGCGAGCGAAGGTTTCATTTTGGTGAATCAAATGCCCTGATTAACGATAAAATCCACGCTGCTTTATCCCATAATATTAAACCAATTTTGTGTGTTAGTGAGCTCAAAAAAATGCAAGATGAAAAAAGAGGTCGCGGCCGGCCAACCGAGGCAGATTTACGTTCTGATATCTTTCAGCAAATAAAAATGGGTCTTAAAGGGATTGCGGAAAAAGATATTGCCAAAATTACAATTGCTTTTGAGCCGGTTTGGGCGATTAGTACAACTCCTGGCACAAAAGGTGCCGCGAGCGGGGTTTATGCGGCTAATGTAATGAGTCGCTTAAAGTCATATATCGAGGAAAAATATGGTGTCGAGCAGGCGGCTGATGTAACCATGCTTTATGGTGGGTCAGTTGACGCTGGTAATGTGGCCGAATTTCTTTATCAACCAGAAATTGACGGAGTTTTAGTTGGTGGAGCGTCCCTTAAAGCCTCGGAATTTCTTAAAATGTGTAATATTGCCGGAGGGCCAGACTAATGTTGATTAATCCTCAACAAATGATCATCAATGCCCAAAAGGGGGGCTATGCGATCGGTTGTTTTAATACCTCGGATTTAGAGATTACTAAAGCGATTATTAGGGCAGCTGAAGCGCAGAATTCGCCGGTGATTGTAGCAACATCAGAGAAGGCAATTGAATATGCTGGCCTTGAGCCTCTCGCAGCCTCAATTAACGAGGAAGCAAAAAAAGCACGTGTGCCAGTGGCAATGCATTTAGATCACGGCCGGAGTATTGCGGCAGTGGAACGTTCGATCCACTTTGGCTATACTTCAGTGATGTTTGATGGTTCTGGGTCAGAGCTCATGGAGAATGAAATTTTGACTCGTCATGCAGTAGAATTGGCTCATCATGCTGGCATTCCTTGTGAAGGTGAATTGGGTAGTTTGGGGAAAGCAGGGGTGAATGCGAGTAAGCTGACAGACCCTTCAGATGTTGGTGATTTTATCCAGAAAACTGATGTCGATTTTTTGGCAGTTTCGATCGGTTCAGAGCACGGTATCGGTGAAAACGAAAGATTAAATATAGGATTATTGAAAAAGATTGCGAAAATAACGCCCATACCATTAGTTTTGCACGGGGCTTCGGGGGTGCCAGATACTGACATAAAAGAATCAATTAGAAATGGTATCGCCAAAATAAATATAGATACGGACATTCGCCATACTTACGCTGAATCATTAAGGGCAATTTTGAAAAAATATCCGGAAGAAGAAGATCCGCGGGAAATTTTAACCAAAGTTATTGAAGAACTGCAAAAATTGATTGAGGACAAAATAAAATTATTCGGATCAAGCAATAAAGCATAAACTATGTCATATGACGTCATCACAATTGGCGATGCGATGAGAGATATTTTTCTTTTTCCCTCCCTCGAAGAGATGGAAAGGCCGGTTGAGGGCGAGAAGATTCATCCAAAAGAAAGTTTTGAGGAATTTTTAGTCTTTGGTTTGGGTGATAAAATTACTGTTTCAGACGTGGCCTTTTCAATCGGCGGAACAGCCAACAACGTCGCCGTTGGCCTCGCAAGGCTGGGTTTAAAGGTAGGAATATGCACTGCCTTGGGTGGTGACAATGCTGGGAGAGAAATTGAGGAACAAATTAGTAAAAAGAATGTTGATACTGCCTATATTAGAACTTATCGCGGCCAGCATTCTAGTTTTTCAGTCATCGTTTCTTATAAAGGCGAAAGAACAATTTTTGTCTACCATGCCTTCGGTCCAGACAATTTTAAATTACCAGACAATCCGCAGACTAAATGGATATATCTAGGCCCCATGGCCGAAGGATATGATCGAATTTTTAATCAAATAGTTAGTTTAAAAGTGAAAGAGAATATTAAAGTCGCCATAAATCCAGGGGCAGTCCAAATTGAAAAAGGCATGCATACTTTTGGTGGCCTGTTGAGAATGATTGACGTAATATTTCTCAATCGCCAGGAGGCAGAGGATATTTCTGGATTAAGAGGAGGAGTGCCGACAGTTAAAGAATTAGCGCGCACCATTCATTTAGAGGGACCAAAAATGGTGGTGATTACGGCGGGCAAAGACGGCGCTTATGCTTTTGATGGTATTGATTTTTTCCGCGTTGGCGCGTATCCTGGACATCGACTTGATGCAACGGGCGCAGGCGATGCTTTTGCTTCAGCGTATTTGGCAGCGATCGCAAGCGGCGAAGAAATGCAGACCGCGTTAAAATGGGGGGTGACAAATTCTGCATCAGTCATTGGTAAAATTGGCGCACAGGAAGGATTACTTGGTAAGGGGGTAGTCAAGAGGAGGGTGAAGGAGTATAAATGGCCCGCCGACACCTTGCGGTTTTCGTAAAGGGTATGGCCGGAAAAATTTTATCAGGAGAAAAGCAAGTCGATGTGCGACTTTCCCAAAGCCGTATCCCACCCTACTTAGCTGTCCAAAAGGAAGATGAAATTTTATTAAAAAGTTCAGGAGGCAAAATTATCGGTAAAGCCTCCATCGATAATTGTCTTTTTTATGACAAGCTAAGCCCAGCCAAAGTTGTCCAAATAAAAAATAATTATAATAGTGCGGCGATCCTCGATGAAAAATTCTGGGAATCAAAAATAAATGCCAAATTTGCGACAATTATATTTTTAAAAAATCCACGAAAATTTTTAACTCCTGTAATTTATAAAAAAAATGACCGTCGAGCCTGGGTTGTTTTAGAAAAAGAAGTTTAATAAAATATTCATATAGGAAATTTGAAAAAAGGAGAGAAATGAAGATTGCGATTAATGGTTTTGGTCGGATCGGCCGCACTTTTTTTAGAGCGGCTAGCGAGAAAAAACTTAATATTATTGCAATTAATGATCTGGGAGATATCAAGACGCTCGCTCATTTACTAAAATACGACTCATCCTATGGTAAATTCGATGGCGAAATCGAAGCCAAAGCCGGTAAGTTGGTTGTTGACGGGAAGGAAATTGAAGTTTTGCAGGAAAAAGAACCAGCCAATTTGCCATGGGGCAAATTGGGGGTTGATTTAGTTATCGAATCGACCGGCGTTTTTACCGATCACGAAACCGCCTCCGGCCATATTAAAGCGGGAGCAAAAAATGTTATTATTACGGCGCCGGCAAAGGGGGAGGGCGAGAAGGTTAAGACAATTATTTTAGGTGTTAACGAAAATGAGTTTAATCCCGAAGAAGATATACTCTCAATGGCATCTTGCACCACTAACGCGCTCGGACCTGTTGCCAAGGTTTTACATAAAAATTTTATTGTCCAGAAATCGATGATGACAACTATTCATTCGTATACGATGGATCAGTGTCTTCAAGATGATGCCCACAAAGACCTCCGCCGCGCTAGAGCGGCAGCGCTCTCAATAATCCCGACAACAACGGGAGCGACAATTGCCGCCAGCGAGGCCTTGCCAGAACTTAAAGATAAAATGAATGGCATCTCTTACCGTGTACCAACAGCAACAGTCTCACTTTTAGAGTTTGTGGCCTTAGTTTCAAAAAATACCACCGTCGAAGAAGTTAACAACGCCTATGAAAAGGCCGCCGATGATGAAGAATACAAAGATTCCATTGACGTCTCTCGAGAACCTTTAGTCAGCGCAGATTTTAAGGGTGATCCACACGGGGCAATTGTTGATCTCTTGTCAACGCAGGTGATTGATGGTAATCTTATAAGAGTTGTTGCCTTCTATGACAATGAGATGGGATATTCTTATCGTTTGGCAGAATTTTGTAAATATATCGAAAACAAATTTTAATACATTTAGAAGAGGAAAAGCATGCGAAAAGATTGGATTATCACTGTAATATTAGGTCTGGTAATTATTATTGGCTTGAGTATAAGCGGATATTTAAAATTGTCTAAGAAAGGGAATTCAACGAGCGCGGTAACACCATCGGCGAGCGCCACTGTCGCGGGGGCAGTTTCTTATTTTGCCGAGGACGCGAAAGTAATGTATTTCTATTCAGACTATTGTCATTGGTGCCAGCAAGAAAAAGAAGTTTTAGCAGAGCTGGGCAACGAAGGTTACAAAGTTAAACCAATGAACGTTGGCGAAAACCCAGATCTTTGGAAACAGTATAATATTGAGGGAACTCCAACTTTTGTAGCCGCAAATGGCGAGCGTTTGGTTGGTTTCCAAAAAAAGGACGCCCTAAAGTCTTGGCTTGATCAACATAAGTAAAAAATGAGGGGTATATGAAAAAAAGCGTAAAGTCGACCATTGGCATTGCCATCTTGCTGGTTGGCATTATTTTATTAGGTGCTGATAGAATTTTTGTTTCGGCAGATAGCTCCGGTTATGGCCAGTCTATGACAGCTATAACCATTATTGCTTTGATCTTTTTCTTAGTCGGGGCAATTTGGTTTTTCAAATCGGTTTTCGATTAGATCAAAAAGGACACGATGGCCGTCGAAATAAATGGAAAAGATTTTGAACTAAAACCACGCCAAACTGTTTTGGATAACCAAAAGGGAAAACCTCTGAAAGATTTTGATGACGTGGCAATCACCCGTGATGAGACAAAGTGCATTGCCTGCGGCCTTTGCCGCGAGGCTTGCTTGGAATACAATCATTTAGGTATTCCGGTTGAGACTAAAGTCGGCGAGTGTAGCTACTTTCGGCCAGACGGGAAAGAAAAAGTTCAAGACAGTAATTGTACTCGTTGCGGTCAGTGTGTCCTTGCTTGTCCAACCCAAGCTCTTTATGAAAAAGAAAATATCGCCGATGTTAAAAAAGATTTAGCTGATCCAGAGAAAATTGTCGTCGCTCAAACCGCGCCTTCCTCGCGAGTATCTTTGTCGGAATCCTTTGGTGGTCAGCCGGGAGAAATATTGGAAGGTCAAATGGTGGCGGCTCTCAAAAAACTCGGTTTTGATTATGTTTTTGACGTTAATTTGGGGGCTGATTTTACGACTTTTGAGGAAGCCTTTGATCTCATGGATCGAATTGAAGATAAAACCACGCCTTTGCTCACTTCTTGTTGCCCGGCGCGGGTCAAATATATTGAAGATTTTCACCCACAATTAATTCCCAACATAACTTCAGTAAGATCTCCCCAGCAATGTTTGGCGGTTCTCATCAATACTTATTTTGCCCAAAAGCTTAAAATAGATTTTAAAAAAATTATTGTTGTCTCGATCATGCCCTGCATCGCTAAAAAATTTGAGTCACGGCGCGAAGGCGAGGATAAATCGGGTTATTGGGATGTTGATTGGGTTTTGACCACGCGCGAATTTATCAAAATGGTCAAAGAGGCTAATATCGATTTAAAAAATATCGAGCCAATGAAATTTGATTCACCACTCGGCGAGGCTTCCGGCGCCGGGGCGATTTACGGAGCTGCTGGCGGAGTGATGGAATCAGCCATCCGGACTTTTGCCGACATTTTCCATAATGAGAAAATAGATAAGATCGATTATGCGGAATTTCGCGGGATGGAAGGCATTAAAAAAGCAACCCTCAATATCGGCGGCAAAGAGATTAAAATTGCGATTGCCACCGGCCTCGCCAACGCGGAAAAAATTATTGACGAAATTAAAAAGGGAGAAACTTATCATTATATCGAAGTCATGGCTTGTCCAGGCGGCTGCGTTGGCGGCGGGGGGCAGCCCAAGCCGCAAAAAATGGAAATTATCAACAAACGACGCGAAGCACTTTATCAAATCGATAAAAATTTGCCCATTCGCAAAGCTCATGAGAACCCGATTGTCCAGCAAGTTTACAAAGAATTTTTGGGTTGTCCCGGCTCCGAACTGGCGCAAAAATATCTGCATACCAATTACAATGTAAGACAGGCGAGAATATGCAAAATTTAGAAAGGAATACTATGGCAAATGTTCAAACAAAAATTTTAGCCAAAGTCAAATGGGAATCAATCGCCTGGTTTATTAGTTTAATGGCAGTGGTGGCGGTTGTGCCGCATTATGTTCACAACCAATTTATCACCGGGCCGATTGTGAATGCGGTTTTGTTTATAGCTGCTGCAGTTTTAGGAGCTGGTAATGCGATTTTGATTGGACTAGTCCCATCGGTTGTCGCTTTAGTATCGGGATTACTGCCAACGCCGCTGGCGCCAATGGTGCCGTTTATAATGATTTCCAACGCGATTCTGATTTTGGCTTTCTCGTATACTAAAAAGATCAATTATTGGGCAGGGGTTTTGGGCGGTACATTATTTAAATACGCTTTTTTGTATTTAACTTCGACAGTCGTCGTCGGCTTGATATCAAACCAAAATATCGCTACCAAAGCGGCCGCCACCATGATGGCCTGGCCCCAGATTGTCACGGCAATAGTAGGGGGTGTAATCGCATTCGGAGTATTAAAACTGTATGAAAAAAGTTCAAGAAGCAAAAGTTGAAGGCAAAAATGTTTTAATCCGCATTGATACTGATGTGCCGATGCAAAAAGAATGGACTGATGGTAATACGCGGGAGATCGTTGATGATGGAAGATTGCGGGCATCAATTCCGACAATTAAATTCTTATTGGAAAAAGGCGCCCAAAAAATCACCATTATGGGACATGCCGATCAGCCAGAAGGTATTGATTTTAATTATAGTTTATGGCCTGTGGCCACTAGAATCTCATCCCTTTTGGGTTACAAAAATGAATTTTTTAAACCACAGATAAACTATTGTCTTGATGAAAAAATTGTCATTTATGAAAACATGCGTTTTGATCCGCGAGAAGAAAAAAATGATCCGTCATTAGCTCAAGAATTAGCCAAAAATAATGATCTTTTTGTCCAAGACGCTTTCGCCACAGCTCATCGAGCCCATGCTTCGACTGTAGGTGTAGCAAAAATACTGCCAAGTTTTGCGGGGATGTCCGTCCAAAAAGAAGTTGAGGGTTTAAGGCAGATTTTAGCCAGCCCAAAAAACGGTTTCACGATTATCATCGGTGGTAAAAAAGTCGAAGATAAATTACCAATGATCGAAAATCTATTTGAAAGGTGTGAAAACTTTTTAATCGGCGGGGTAGTGGCGAGTACATTTTTGGCGGCCAAAGGTGTCAATTTGGGAAAATCATTGGTTGAAAAAGAAATTCTCTCACAGGCCAAAGAAATTTTGGAAAAATTTGAAAAAAATAATAAAAACATTCTTTTACCAGTTGATCTGCTGTTGTCTAAATCAGTTGAAAAACCGATTGAGACTAAGCATGAGAGTATCGAAAATCTTACGGGACTTGCCGATTATTTTGCGGTAGATATCGGCGTTGAAACAGCGGCCAACTTTATTTATACGATTAATAATTCATCGACTATTTTTTGGAATGGTAATATGGGCGTTTCCGAAGTCGAAGAATTTCGAAAAAGCACCTGGAAAATCGCGGAAGCAATTGCCAATTCAAACTCAAGAAAATACGCTGGCGGCGGCGATACCACCGCTTTTATCAGAAAAATGGGAATTGCGGAAAATTTTGATTTTGTCTCCAACGCCGGCGGGGCAACATTAGAATTTTTAGCGGGAAAAACTTTACCGGGGCTCGAAGTTTTAGAATAGTCTTGATTGTGTCTTAATAAAGCAAATATACTATAGGTAGTCAGGGAAAATAATTGCAAGGAGGATTTATGAAATCTCAGCGAGGGAAATTAGCGTTCTTGGGAACTCTTATTGTGCTTTTTCTAATTGGTAGCCTTTCTTTTTTTATTCTTCATTTTTATCCAATTTATGCAAATGTAGCCTCCCCAGCTTCTGAACAAAGCGAATACGTGCCCGGCAGAATTTTAGTAAAATTTAAAGATGGGGTAACCAAAGAGAAGAAGGATAAGTTTATCAAAGATTATAACCTCAAAGAAAAATCGGAAATTACTCAAATTGGTCTCAAGGTTCTTGAGCTTCCTGGACAAGGTACTGAAAAAGAATATGAAAAAGCTTTCAAGGAGAATAAAGATGTTGAATACGCTTCATTAGATTATAAAGTAAAACCTGATTTGATACCGAACGACCCTTATTATTCGAATCAATGGCATTTACCGAAAATATCGGCTCCCGCTGCTTGGGATAAAACAACAGGTTCGCCAAACATTATTATTGCAATCCTCGATACCGGGGTTGATCCAACGCATCCGGATTTGGCTTCTAAGCTAGTCTCAGGATGGAATACGTACGACAATAACAGTGATACTCATGATGTTTATGGTCATGGTACGGCTACGGCGGGTACTGCGGCAGCAATACTGAATAATGGAGTCGGTGTCGGCGGAATTTGCGGGGACTGCAAGATAATGCCGATAAGAATGAGTGATACTTCAGGATACGCTTGGTATAGTACCGCTTCGGCGGCTCTGACTTGGGCGGCGGATCATGGTGCAAGAGTGGCCAACATGAGTTACATGTTTAGTAATGATCTTCCATCTGCCGAATCTTACTTTAGGTCAAAAGGAGGGATAATTACAATTTCATCAGGAAACGATAGTTCACTTTTGACCGCTCCCAATGATCCTTATGCTCTGACGGTGGGGGCGACTGACTCTTCGGATAACCGGGCAAGTTTTTCAAATTACGGTAATATCATCGACATCTCGGGTCCGGGAGTCAGCATTTACACTACGGCCAATGGGGGAAGCTATAGGTATGCATCAGGTACATCCTTTTCCGCTCCGTCGGCTGCTGGTGTTGTTGGCATGATTTTATCAGCCAATCAGTCTCTTACACCATCTCAAGTCGAGAATATAATTGAAACCTCAGCGGATGACTTGGGAACAGCTGGTTGGGATCAGTATTACGGTTGGGGGAGAGTCAATGTTCAAAAGGCTGTTGACGCAGCTTTAGCTGGGCCTGCTCCCGATACGACTGCGCCGACAGCGACATTTACGACGCCAACCAACGGTCAAACCGTTTCAGGCACTTTAGCCGTCAAAGTCGATGTCAAAGATAATGTTTTCGTCAGTAATTTTACTTTAGATCTAGATAGTATAACTAACTATATCCCAACCTCAATCCAGACGATTTCGGATACCAACAAGATCTATAATTATTCAATTGACACCAATACTATTATTAACGGCACCCATACTCTCAATGCCAAAGTCTGGGACGGCTCCAGCAATACCGGCACTGCCACCGCCTCAATTAATGTCTACAATACTCCCGATACCACCGCTCCAGTAGTTACTATCACCTCTCCGGCCAATGGAACGACACTCAGGGGAACAAAGATTACTATTAGCGCGTCTGCGACCGATAATATCGCAGTCAAGAGAGTTGAGATATTCGTTGATGGTGTACTGCAAAAAACATTGACATCCTCGCCATACAATTATTCTTGGAACTTCAAAAAGGCTGTTTCTGGCGCCCATACCATCTACGCCCGAGCCTACGATGCTAAAGGAAACGTCGGAACATCGAGCACAATAACGGTTACCAAGTAATATAGCAGTTTATTATCTGAACTATTGAAGAAATTCGCTATTTATGATATTTGTTTAAGTTATGGAAATCAAAAAAGAGGTTTTACCAAAATCTAAAGTTAAATTAACAGTTAAGCTTTTACCGGCGGAAATGCGAGCTTTTTTTGCTCGTGTTTATAACCGAATTGCCCCACAAATTGAGGTTAAGGGTTTTCGTCCAGGACAAGCGCCAAGGTCAATGATAATTTCCGCGATTGGCGAAAATCGGTTGCAGTCGGAAATTGTTGACGAAGCTCTGAAAGAAAGTTACGGCCAAGCATTAAAAAAAGAAAATCTCGTCCCAGTTTCTCCGCCAAAAGTTAATCTTAAAATGATGAAAGATCTTTTAGCCGATACAGCGGAAATGGAATATGAGGCGGAAGTAGATTTATTACCGGAAGTAAAGATAGGGAAATATAAGGAAATAAGAATCAAAAAAGAGAGGAAGGAAATTAAGATAGCCAAAGAAGAAATCGAGCAAGTGCTTTCACATTTAGCTCGAGGGCAAGCACAATTTAAAGATATTGACCGACCAATAAAACAAGGGGATCGTGTCGAGATTAATTTTGAGGCTTTTGATAATGGCGTAAAGTTGGAGAATCTTTCGAGCAAAAATTACCCGGTTATTTTGGGTAGTAAAGTCCTAATTCCAGAATTTGAAGAAAAATTAATTGGCTTAAAGAAGGGTGACAAAAAGGAATTTAAATTACATTTATCGCCGAATTCCCAAGAAAAAACGTCCGCCAAAGGCGGATCCGCCGTAGGCGGAAAAAAGGAGATTGATTTTAAAGTTGAAATTCTTTTAACCCAAGAAGTGATTTTGCCAAAATTTGATGATGAATTCGCCCAAAAATATAAAAAAAAGAATATGGCAGAGCTCAAGAGCGCGATCGAGAACGATGTCATAAAACAAAAAGAAATTGAGCAAAGAAGGGCATTAGAAAACGAAATGCTGGAAAAATTAATAAAGATAACCAAAGTTGAAGTACCAGAAAGCCTGATTGAACAAGAAATTGCTAGACAAATTAGTCAAATACGTTCGCGCGTGTCGACCGCGGGACTCTCTTTTGAGCAATACTTAAATAATCTCAAAAAAACCGAAGAAGAGCTAAAAGAAGGATTAAAGCCGCAGGCGGAAAAAACCATTAAAATTGGCTTGGCTTTGGGGGAGATTGCCAAACTTGAAAAAATTGATCCCAAAGATAAAGAGGCGGGGAAAAAAGCTTTCGATAAATTGTACTCTTACGCGACCAAGTAATATCGCTCGTCGCAGCCACACTAAAACATACCGGGCCTAAAATTTCCCCAGCGAGGAAATTTGGCCCTACGCGCTCGGCCTCGCCCTTGACCATGCGGCTCGGCCTGCGCGAGTTAGTTTTAGGTGGCATACGACTCGCTTGACAAAGAAGGAAATGTAAAGTAAAATTTACATTGAAAGGAAGACATATGAGTAAAAAGGAACTCACCAATCAATATCTCGTTCCTATGGTTTTGGAAAAAAGCCAGTTCGGCGAACGGGCTTATGATATTTATTCACGACTCTTAAAAGATCGGATAATCTTTATCGGCGGACCAATTGACGATGCTGTCGCCAATCTCGTGATGGCGCAACTGTTGTTTTTAGATGCCGAAGATCCAAAAAAAGATATCTCAATCTATATCAACTCGCCGGGCGGGGTGGTTACCGCCGGCATGGCAATTTACGATACTATTCAATACGTTAAAGCCGATATCTCGACCATTTGTATCGGCCAAGCTGCTTCGGCCGCGGCGATATTGTTAGCGGCTGGGACCAAAGGAAAGCGTTTTGCTTTGCCTCAAGCCCGCATTCTGATTCACCAGGTTATGGGAGGTGCCGAGGGGCAAGCTACTGATGTCGAAATCCAAACCAGAGAAATTGTTCGCGTCAAACGGGCGATTAATGAGATCATGGCCAAACATACGGGGCAGACGATCGCCAAAATCGAAAAAGACACCGACCGTGATTTCTATATGACCGCGGTTGAAGCTAAGAAGTATGGAATAATCGATGAAGTTATCAAAAAATAAGAAGCCAACCCCGCTGAGCGGGGTTAAGGGACGCTTAGCGTCCCAAGAAATATGGTATTATTGATCAAGCGATAAGGTCTTAATTATATACCGCACCTTAAGAGTTAGGGATGAGGCAACGTGGGAAAGGAGAAACTCGACCATGATGCCCGTGAACCCGACGGACAAGCTATGGACCACATGGTTACCCGAGGTCGCGAAGCGACAAGATCCGGCCGAAGTAGATGAGGTCGTGGAGGCGATCTCAAAGACTGACTGTGGAGCTGCCGGTTTCCTACCAGCGAAGAAGTAGTAGCCGGCCCCGCCGTCCAAAGGCCTGGATACCTTCGAAGTACATGAGGGAGATCGTGGGTTCGACTCCCGCCGGGGCCACTTCACTATGTTCAGTGTAAACTTGCCCGTGCGACCGGATTCGGTCGGGCCCAGACCGCGGCAAGGGCCTTGAGTTCCCGGCCACGGGCAGAAAGGGTGCGAGGGCTCCTTCTTGTGAGAAGGGCGGGTTTGCGCATGATCCGTGTCTCCTCCCTCGCACCTTGTCTCATTGGTGAGCCCCGCGTCTGCGGGGCTCACCTCTTCATCCCTGATTCTTAAGCTACTTGACATCCATTTGAGCGATGCTATAATAACATTGAAAGATAATTGATGGAGGTAAATTTTTAACAAATTGACATAGAAAAATACATTCGAGGATAGATAAAAGAGTTCCGGATCCTTGGAGCTTTTTTGTTTACTCCGAGCGTAGTCGAGGAGTTTAGCGAGAGTCTAGATTTCCGATTGCGCTCGATGAGATCTCTCGATTTCACTCGAGATAAAAGAACCTTAACAAATACCGTAAGAAAATTGAATGCAAATTTTGACAAATTTTCAGGATTTCTACGGTTGCCCCGCACAAATCCTTACTGGCTTACAGAATTACATTCTGTCACGCCGTGCGGATTATGCGGGACGAACCATAAAAGATTCTTTCAGAACTTTTATGGTTGCAAGAACTTCTTATGAGTTAGAAGTAAAAAAACTCCCTTCTTTCTAGATAGAAGTAAAAGAATCTAAATCAGCATTTTAGACTCTGATGCAAATCAGAGCTTAAAATACTCAATTTTGAGAGTTTGATCCTGGCTCAGGACGAACGCTGGCGGCGTGCCTAACACATGCAAGTCGTGCGCTCGCAAGAGCGCGGCGAACGGGTGAGTAATGGCAAGGAACGTGCCTTATCCCGGGAAATACCCCCGCGAAAGCGGGGTTAATGTCCCATAGTCTCGCAAGAGTAAAGCTCCGGCGGGATAAGATCGGCCTTGCTCCTATCAGCTTGTTGGTGAGGTAATGGCTTACCAAGGCTACGACGGGTAGGGGGTCTGAGAGGATGATCCCCCACAATGGGACTGAGACACGGCCCATACACCTACGGGTGGCAGCAGTTGGGAATATTGCACAATGGGCGACAGCCTGATGCAGCGACGCCGCGTGGTCGAAGAAGCCCCTCGGGGTGTAAAGACCTTTTTTAGGGGACGATTGTGACGGTACCCTAAGAATAAGAGCCTGCTAACTACGTGCCAGCAGCAGCGGTAATACGTAGGGCTCGAGCGTTGTCCGGATTTATTGGGCGTAAAGAGTATGTAGGTGGTAATCTAAGTCGAATTTCAAAGCCCTTGGCTTAACTAAGGTTCTGGATTCGATACTGGATTACTTTGAGGATAGTAGGGGCAAGCGGAACTCCCGGTGTAGCAGTGAAATGCGTTGATATCGGGAAGAACACCAATGGCGCAGGCAGCTTGCTAGGCTATTCCTGACACTGAGATACGAAAGCGTGGGGAGCGAACGGGATTAGATACCCCGGTAGTCCACGCCGTAAACGATGCAAACTAGCTATCAGAAGTATCGACCCTTCTTGTAGCGAAGCTAACGCGTTAAGTTTGCCGCCTGGGAAGTACGGTCGCAAGACTAAAACTCAAAGGAATTGACGGGGACTCGCACAAGCGGTGGAGCATGTGGTTTAATTCGACGATAAGCGAAGAACCTTACCAGGGCTTGACATCTAGGGAACCCCAGAGAAATTTGGGGGTGCTCGCAAGAGAACCCTAAGACAGGTGCTGCACGGCTGTCGTCAGCTCGTGCTGTAGAGTGTGGCCTTAAGTGGTCCAACGAGCGAAACCTGTATCCTGTGTTATTTTCCACAGGAGACTGCCGTAGTTTATACGGAGGAAGGTGCAGATGACGTCAAGTCAGCGTGGCTCTTACGCCCTGGGCAACACACGTGCTACAATGGTGAAGATAAAGGGTTGCAAAAACGCAAGTTTAAGCTAATCCCTCAAAAATCACCCCAGTACGGATTGAGGTCTGCAATTCGACCTCATGAAGTTGGAATCGCTAGTAATCGTGGGTCAGCACACCACGGTGAATACGTTCTCGAGTCTTGTACACACCGCCCGTCAAGCCAGCCGAGTCGGCGGGGCCCGAATCCCGCGAATGCGGGACACGGCCAAGTCGGTGAGGAGGGCTAAGTCGTAACAAGGTATCCGTAGGGGAATCTGCGGATGGATCACCTCCTTTCTAGGGAGTAAACACCTAGCCCGTTTATCGAAAGATAGATGTGGTATAGTGTCGATCGCGGAGATATGATTGTGTAACAGTCAGCGTTTCTTGCAACCATATAAATTCTGAAAGAAATATTAAACGATGTTTCTTTTAGTTAAATTTTCAAAGAAAGGCCTGTTAAAGGGCTTCTTTTTGATATAAGATATAACAAGGAGGAAATATGTTTTTATCTAAAAAAAGAGCGCTTTGGAGTCTGGTTCTATCAGTTGGGCTTGTGATCTTTGCAATGAATTTTGTCGAACGAAGTATCAAGATTCTAGCCAACAGAACAACCGGCAGAATTATTTTTGATTATGCTCTCAATATCGTCATTTTCTTTATTGTCATCTACTTACTAATAACTTTTTTGATGTTTGTTTTTTTCAGGGCCAAGAAGTAGTTCTCGATCGGGCCCGCCCCTCACTTATTGAAATACACCTTTAGATATGATAAAATGATGTTAATTGGGGCGATTAGCTCAGCTGGTTAGAGCGCGTCACTGATAATGACGAGGTCGATGGTTCGAGTCCATCATCGCCCACCATAAAACAACCATTGGTTGTTTTTAATTTAGCTTAAAATCTGCTAAGATATATTTAGAAGTTAAAAAGGAGAGGGATGATCACCTACTTTTATTGGTGGTATTTTGAAGAACCATTGATTCTGTGGAGAGCAGCTAAAATTATCACCAAAAAGATATTTTTTAGTTTTTCCGTGCCAGTGCTCTTGAGAACTCTTTTTGATCCTTGGAAAAGAGATGTGGCTTATGTTGAAAACGCCTCGCTCCAGGAGCTTTTTAATATCTGGCTGGGCAATCTTATCTCCCGTATCGTTGGTTTTGTTGTCCGCTTCTTCACCATCCTCATTGGTTTTATTTTAACCATGATCTCATTCGTGATTCTTTTGGCTTTTATTTTGGCCTGGTTTTTGATGCCGATTATCATCATCCTTTTAATAATTAATGGAGTAGCAGCGATATTTAATGGTTAAGTTTGATTATTACAATTCAACGGCAAGGAAAAAATATTATTCTCGAAAATTATTTTCCGGGGTAACTTTTTGGATTTTGACTGCTTTTAATCTAATCATTATTCTCCTGGTAGTCTTTCTATTTTTGCGCCAAGAGGCAGAGCTTTCCGGTTTTGCCCAGATTCTTTTAGGGCTGGCATTATTATTTCAGAGCTTTATTTTAGCCAAAAGATATTCTGAACCGAGGGAAATATCAAAGGAAAATATTGTTGATCGTTTTTCGCTTGAGCTCGTTGGTCTTTTTGAGGTAGCGATTGATGAGGTGCGAAAGCTCAAAGCCAATGAAATAACTCCCGAGAATGTTTTTGGTGCTTTCCCTTTAACAGATGATGGTAGAATGATTTTTTTAAGAATTGGCCTACCGTTTGGGAAAGAGGTTGAGGGAACGCCAAGCGGTGAAATGCCTTCTTTTTCGTCGGATTTTACAAAATTATTTACTGAGAATTCTCCAAAAGAACAGATTGAAATTGAAGACTTTTTGGCTCTGGTAGTCAAAAGCTCATCAAAAATTCAAGATATTTTAGATGACGTAAAAATAACGGAAAAAGATTTAGGAAAAATCTTAAGATGGCTCAAGAACACCAAGAAAGAGATGAGAGCGCCGAAATTTTGGCAAGACGAGAGGGTGTTCGCCGGTGTTGGCCAAGACTGGTCTTTCGGCTATACCCCGGTGTTATCGCTCTTTTCTTATGATCTTTCGCAGTTTACTAAGGATCCCAATTTAGAAATCAATATTTTTGGCCATGCGAATAAACTCAACGAAATTCAGACGATTCTTTCTAAAACCAATAAAAACAATTGTTTGCTAGTTGGCGAACCGGGTGTCGGCAAAAAAACAATCGTCAATGCCCTCGCCTTAAAAATGGCCAGAGGTGACTCGTTGCCGCCGTTAAAATATAAACGCATTCGCGAGTTTGACGTTGGCAAATTATTAGCCGGTGCCGGCCCGGGTGAATTAGAGGCGCGCTTAGAAGGATCGTTAAACGATGCGGTTCACGCCGGCAATATTATTTTATTTATAGAAAATTTCCAAAGTCTGCTCGGCGGTTTTGCTCGCGGCAAAGAAGAGGTCGTCGGAGTCGATGCTTCTCAAATTTTAATTCCCTATTTAGAAAATTCTACGCTAAGGATTATCGCCGCGGTCAGCCCTTCTGATTATTTTGATAGTGTCAGATCAAACACTGCTATTACTGGTGCTTTTGAAAAAATCGATATTGAAGAAGCGACTCCGGACGAAACTTTAGCCATTATGCTGGAGTCCTTGATTTATGTTGAAGTGAAATATAATGTTTTCGTTCCATTTCAGACGATGAAAAAGATTGTCGAACTGGCCGAACGTTATATTCGGGATGTGCCATTTCCGGAAAAAGCCCTAAGATTGCTGGAAGAGGCCTCGGTCAATTACACTGGCGGAGAAATTAAAATTATTACGCCAGAAGATGTTGAAGCTCTAGTCTCTAAAAAAGTGAATATTCCCATCGGTGAAGCCGGTAAAGAAGAAAAAGATAAACTTCTAAATTTAGAAAGCTTTTTACACAAACGGGTGATTGACCAGGAAGAAGCAATCACTGCCATTTCAAACACATTAAGGCGCGCACGAGCGGGGATTGCCTCTGGTAAACGTCCCGTCGGAGTTTTCTTGTTTTTGGGTCCGACCGGAGTAGGGAAAACAGAAACCGCCAAATCTTTGGCGGAAAATTATTTCGGCGACGAAAAAAATATGATCCGTTTAGATATGAGTGAGTATCAAGATGCCATCTCTATTGATCGATTAATCGGCACAGTAGCTAATCCTAATGGCATATTAAACACCGCTGTCTATGAGAATCCTTTTTCTTTAGTTTTGCTTGATGAGCTAGAGAAAGCGGATAAAAATATCTTAAATGTTTTCTTGCAAGTTTTTGAGGACGGTCGTTTGACTGATCCGCGCGGCAGAGTGAGTGATTTTACGAATACGATTATTATTGCCACCTCCAACGCTGGTTCAGAATACATTCGGGAAAATGTTGGCAAAATCCCTCAAGAAAAATTAAAAGAAGATTTAATCAATATGTTGCAGGAGAAAGGGATATATAGCCCCGAATTTTTAAACCGTTTCGATGGCGTGGTTGTCTTTAATCCTTTAACCCCTGACCAAATAAAACAGGTCGCGGAGTTAATGATTAAGAAAATTAATGAGGGCTTAAAAGACAAAAAGATTATTGTCGAAGTCGACGATGAAGCGCTCGAGAAACTTGTCGAGCTTGGCTACGATCCCCAGTTTGGCGCCCGGCCGATGAGAAGAGTGATCACTGAAAAAATCGAAAACCTCTTAGCTAAAAAAATGCTTGAGGGCGTCGTGGGTGAGGGGCAAACCTTGAAAATCACGTCAGAAGATATATAATATTGCAATGATCATCACGCCACATCTTCTAATCGGTGGAGCAATCGGCGCAGCGACAAATAACGTTCCTTTAGCCTTTGTTTCGGGATTTTTTTCGCATTTGATTTTAGACATGATCCCGCACTTAGATCCCGGCACATTCCAAAGTACCGAAAGAGGGACTTGGCCGAAATGGTTTTACTGGTTCGCCATCAGCGAGTTTGTTATAATCTGGACAATATTCATCTTGTTGTTTCGAAGCTGGCCGCAATTTCCAGCAATGGTCAGCGGTGCCATCGGCGGAATGTTGATCGATATTATGGACAATATCCCGATTAAAAGCCTGGATAATTGGCCGGTGTTTCGAGAGGTCCATTTCATTCATAATAAATTTCACTTTTTCATCAAAAGAAAGTATTGGTATTGGGGTTTAGTCGATGAGGCCATTGTCACGGCAGGAGGCTTATGGTATTTGTTAAGATTTTAATTTTTTTAGCCTGTAGCTTTGTTGGAATCATAATTTTAAAATACACCGAGCGTATCGTCAGAACTGTTGGCAAAATGGGTTGGGCAGAAAGACGATTGGGAATGGGCGGAACATATACTGTTTGGAAACTGATCGGCATTTTATTGATTGTTGGAAGCTTAGTATATGTGACAACAGTAAGATGGTGAACACGGGCCGTTAGCTCATTTGGTAGAGCGCGACATTTGCAATGTCGAGGTGGCCGGTCCGAATCCGGCACGGTCCACCAAATTGCAAAAATCTTAGCTTTGTGTTTAAATATAAAAAGAATATTCTAAACAGGAATTTCTTTTTTTATAACGCGATTACGCGATATATCATCTTTGATGCTATGCCTCAAACAAATCAAAACTTTGAAAAAATCCTCGAAGCATTGATCAAACGTGATCTCGAAGATGAGGAAGTGGAGAAATCGAATCGCGAGCTCTTAAAGAAAGCCGGTCTTAAAATTTATCGGCCTAAAAAAGTAATTAGTATCGATACCGGCAAAGTCATCGGCGTCGAAAATGTTTTAAAAATAATTTGTCGAGAAATTACCAAAGACCATCGCTTCATTTCAATTGAAGGCCAGTCCGGTACAGGCAAAGGGTCAACCGCCGAAGCTTTAAGAGAAAAACTCAACGCTTTAAAAATTTCCTTGGGCGAGATTTTCCGCTATTTAACGCACCACTCAAAAGGCAATGTCGAAATTGATTTTGAGGAAGTAACTTCTAATTTAGAATATAAATACAATGGCAAAAGGCTCCAGCTTAATCACGGACCTGATAATGTCTCAGAAAAATATTTTATTGAACTCAAATCGCCAGATTTGGAAAAACATATCCCCAAGGTTGCTTCTAAAACGCAAAAAATTGTCATTAAATTTGTTGATAAAGAATTTAAGAAATTAAAAAAACTCCACAATAAGCCGATCATCGTTGAGGGTCGCGCCTTAGCTTTGGACTTTTTGCCAGCTGATATTCGTATTAAATTAATTGCTCATCCCAAAGTTAGAGCCGAAAGACGCATGCAGCAAGAATACGATAAAAACTCACCGGTCTAACTTGATTTTATTCCTTGTTTTCTTATTATTAATATAATACTGCCAAGGGAGCGTAAGAGATGATAAACATCGGCTATGTTGTCGTTGATCTGCATGTGCATCTGCGGAGTTTCGCCGACCTCAAATCGCAATTGAACCTGATTCAAGCGAACCTGGCCGGTATCGGCATCGTTGTCTACATGCCCAACACCGAGCCGTGTTTGGATAACCCAGGGGCAGTCAATGATTACCACGGCTGGCTGATGGACCATCAGACTCAAGCTTTGCCGACCAGCGCCATCACCATCGGCAGGGAGGGAAAAACGCCGGTGGATGTCGAAGCGCTCCGGCCGCTGGTGGTCGCGTTCACCGACGATGGCAACTGCTTGGAAGATCTCGACATCTTCAAGCGGATGCTCGAGCAGAAAGTCCTACTCATGGTCCACTGCGAGCCCGAGACCGAGATGGTGACGAAGTATCTCGAGGTTCTATCGAAGGTCGGGGGGCTCCTCCACATCCAGCACGTCAGTCTTGCCTCGACAGTGGCGGTTATCCGCGCGGCCAAGAAGTCTGGACTCAAGTTTACCGCCGAGACCTGTCCGCACTACTGCTATTACGCTAATCAGATAGAGTCGCATCCGGTTAATCCGCCCCTCGGCGAAGTGGAAGACATGATCAAGATTCGCGAGGCCTTCGCTGACGGAACCCTCGATGTTATCGCCTCCGACTACGCGCCTTTACCGCGGCCTAACGGCACCGGCTTCGCCAGCTTCCGAAGCTTCATCCCGCTCTGCTATGGGTTGGTGCTTGATGCCACGCTTAATCTCGAGCAACTCAAGGAGAAGCTCCACGACAACCCGCTTCGAATCATCGCCAGCGGCAACTCGGCGCTGCTACGGTAGGATCGATCGATCTACGGGCCGCAAGATGGCTTCACATCTTGCGGCCCTTGACATTTAAATTGATTTGTTGGACTCGATAGACTATTTTGAATGTGGATAGAAATCCAAAAAATTCAGGGCGTTGGTCGATCTATCCAAGAAGTAATCTTTCAAAGATTTGAGGAAAAAACATGGTACTAACAGATTGGACAACAACAGTTGCCGATTCCTGGCGAATCATCTGGGATCGCTTTGTCAATTTTCTACCTAACTTAATCGGCGCCATAGTTATCCTGGTTGTCGGGTGGATTATTGGTATGTTGGTTGCCGTAATTTTGGACCGATTCTTCAGGATTATTGGCTTGCAGACTTTGTTTGAAAAGGCAAAAGTCGAAGACACTCTGAAAAAAGCGAATATCGAAAAAGACGGCTCGGCCTTGCTAGCGTCTGTTGCCAAATGGATTATCTATCTGGTGGCCTTTATTGCGGCGGCCAATGTCTTACAGCTATCGAACGTCGCCAGTTTCCTTGATAGAATCCTCGCCTATGTGCCGAGCGTTGTCGCTGCTGGTGCAATCTTAATAATTGGTTTAGTTGTCGCGACTTTCATGGGTAATGTTGTTAGCGCTTCGATGAAGGCTGGTGGTCTTGGTTCAGCTGAAGCGGTTTCAGTCATTGTCCGCTATGCCATTATTATCTTCACCTTTTTAGCGGCGCTGGAGCAGCTTGGTATTGCTCAAAACATGATCAATACATTCTTCATCGGCGTGGTTGCCTTTTTGGCAATCGCCGGTGGCTTGGCCTTTGGTCTTGGCGGCAAAGATGCAGCTAAAGAGTTAGTCGACAAAGTCAAAAAAGAATTGAAGTAAGATAGTATAAAACAAGACAGAGCAAAGAGGATATTTTCGAAGTCTTCAGCGCTCTGTTTTGTTTTTGAAAGGTTGCTTGACAAAAATAATTAATATGTTAAAATTAGTTTAGACTAATACATATTGGAGTAATCCTGATGTATCAAATCCACAATACGGTTCCGACGACTTCCAGTGTCGGAACTCCGACCGTAGCGTCGGAGAAGGGGGTCGACGGATAAACTAACGCTCAAAGATCCAATTTTGAGTTGTGTTTTATCCGCCGAAAGGCGGTTTTTTGATCCTTAACAACCTATTCAGTGTCTTGGTAGTTGTTCTACCTGATAAATAGTTTTCGTAAGAGCATAAGGTGGATGCCTTGGCACGGAAGACCGATGAAGGACGCAGTAGGCGTGCGATACGCTTCGGGGAGGAGCCAAACTTCCTTTGATCCGAAGATTTCCGAATGGGGAAACCCGCTTATCGAAGAGGTAAGTATCCCGTACGCATCCCCCGGTATAATGCGAGCCCTCTGATCCATTAAATTTTAGGGATCAAGAAAAAGGGTTATTTTAATTCGTATTGTACTCGGGGATGTGTACGGGAAGGGCACTCGGTGAACTGAAACATCTAAGTAACCGAAGGAAAAGAAAACAATACTCATCTAAAGTGAGATATTAAAGCAACTCTCGAGTTTGCTTTAATATGTGATTCCCTAAGTAGCGGCGAGCGAAAAGGGATCAGCCTGTATATTGTAAGAAGATTATTTCTAGTCGAAGGAACCTGGAAAGGACAGCCAGAGAGGGTAACAGCCCCGTAGACGAAAGGATAATTTTGACTACAATATTCGCGCTCCGACGTTTCGTTGGAGTGTCAAGTACTGCTGGACACGTGTAATCCAGTAGGAAGATGGGAGGATCATCTCCCAAGGCTAAATATCTTCCGTGACCGATAGTGAACTAGTACCGTGAGGGAAAGGTGAAAAGTACCTCTAATCGAGGAGTGAAATAGTACCTGAAACCATATGCTTACAATAAGTCGGAGCCCCGCCTTTGGCGGGGTGACGGCGTGCCTTTTGTAGAATGAACCAACGAGTTAGCTAGATGTCGCGTTAGCTTAACCACTTTTTGTGGGGAGGCGCAGGGAAACCGAGTCCGAAAGGGCGTAAGTGGCATCTACTAGACCCGAAACCGGGTGATCTATCTATGAGCAGGGTGAACCCCACCGAAAGGTGCGGGGGAGGCCCGAACTCAACTAGGTTGCAAACTAGTGGGATGACTTGTGGATAGAGGTAAAATGCTAATCGAACCCGGAAATAGCTGGTTCTCCCCGAAATATATTTAGGTATAGCGCTTGGCGTTAAGATACGGAGGTAGAGCTCTGGATGGTCACTCCGGCGAAAGTCGGAAGATCAACCAAACTCCAAATTCCGTTTTGTATTGCCAAGCAGTCAGACTGTGGGGGCTAAGCTTCACAGTCGAAAGGAAAAGAGTCCAGACCACCATCTAAGGTCCCCAAGTATAGTTTAAGTGGAAAAGGATGTCGTGTACCTCAGACAACCAGGAGGTTGGCTTAGAAGCAGCCATCCTTTAAAGAAAGCGTAACAGCTCACTGGTCAAGGTTTACGGCGCCGAAGATTTAACGGGGCTCAAAACTATCACCGAAGATGTGGATTCCCGCCTTTGGCGGGAGTGGTAGGGGAGCGTTCTGAACGGAGTGAAGGTGATTCGTGAGAATTGCTGGACTGTTCAGAAGTGAGAATGTTGGTATGAGTAACGAATTAGGCAGGCGAGAAACCTGCCCACCAAATATCTTAGGTTTCCCCCGCAACGATAATCGACGGGGGGTTAGTCGGGCCTAAGCGAGTGATCGCGATGGACATGGCGTTGATATTCGTCAACTGCTGAATGACTATATTGCCGTGACGCATCGTAGAGGTCTTACCAATCGTATGGTTGAAAGGTAAGGTTGAAGCGGTGACGAGAAAAGCGGCAATCCACTACTTTTAGCATCCGTACCGCAAACCGACTCAGGTAGATGGGTAGAGAATACCAAGGTGATCGAGCTAACTTTCCCAAAGGAACTCGGCAAAAAAGCGAGCGTAACTTCGGGATAAGCTCTTCCCGCCGATGAGGCGGGACGCAGCAAACGTATTTCAGACGACTGTTTACCAAAAACTTAGGTCCCTGCGAACCAATTATGGGATGTATAGGGGCTGATGCCTGCCCAGTGCTAGTAGGTTACGGGGAGGATTGATCTCCGGCGCAAGTCGGAGCTAGGTCCGAACTTAAGCCCTAGTGAACGGCAGCGGTAACTATAACCGTTCTATGGTAGCGAAATTCCTTGTCGGGTAAGTTCCGACCCGCACGAATGGCATAACGGTCTGAAAACTGTCTCTGGGAAAGGCTCGGTGAAATTACAATACCGGTAAAGATGCCGGTTACCTGCAGCAAGAC